>Ga0306920_100001099_pt1 | contig 33206 bp, 21 predicted proteins | sample flu12Cox44000170_FD_204666 | JGI IMG/M metagenome (GOLD analysis project Ga0306920, IMG submission 204666) | Lab enrichment of tropical soil microbial communities from Luquillo Experimental Forest, Puerto Rico - flux4day.12C.oxic.44.000.170 (v2)... | ecosystem: Environmental > Terrestrial >...
ACTCGGGTTGTGTGCGATCGTTCCCAGGACGCACGCCAGGAAAATGCCGGCGAACACTGCGATCAGCAGCAAGTCAGCCACACGGCTTGCCCCCTGGAGCTCAGAGGTCTTCAGCCGGGCAACCCGATGACTCAACAACGAAGCTACTCCCGCCCGCAGGAAGTGCGAGCCTTCTGGAACGGCTAGCTTTACCAGCGCGGAGAGCAGATCGGCACCTCGCGAACTCGCGATGACAGAGTCGTCACAGGAAAGCTCTCTGAACATCGCAAGTCGAAAACCGGTCAGCCAAACGAGCGGGTGAAACCACAGAGCGCACTGGGCGAGTTCGTGCAAGAGACCGATCAGATTGTCGCGCCGCCTCGCATGTGTGACCTCATGAATCAGTACCGCGTCGAGCTCCGCGTCACTCAGCAGAGTGTCTACCCCCTGCGGAAGGGAGATGCGCGGCCGCAACATTCCGTCGACAGAAGGAGCCTCGCCTGTGGCGGATAAACTGACGGGTACGCCATGCGCGAGGAACGGTTGCCTGAACCGGGCAGAGTCCTGGCGGACTGAAACTTGCACGTCGCGACGATCACGCCGCATGCGCGCGAGAAGCCGCGCGAGCATGAAGACGGCGCCAAACAGCCACACCCCAAAGAGCACAGCGGCGACCGTCAGATTTCGCGAGATACCAATACCGACATCGTCGAGGCCGCCGAGCTGTGTCGCCCACGAGACGGGTGATGCCCCGAAGCGATCGAAGAATCCACCGAGCGGCACGATGAAATTGAGCGATGTCGCTACCCAGATCCAGTAGTTCCAGGTGGCGTTCCCCTTCCAGAGCGATGTCAGACCCCAGGCGGCGAGGCAGACGATTGAGGCATAGAGGAGATGAACTTCCAGGTAGTACACCGCCGGTGCAACGTGCTCATGCATGGCTTTTTCCCCCGCGGCTCCGCGCGGCCTTCTTGGGCAGTGCGCCTTGAAGAGCCTTCAGGTCCTTGAGTGTGATGGTACCTGTTTCGAGGAGGTTCGAGACCAGGAGGCGCGGCGAGCCGCCGAAGAGGTCCAGAAGATCACGCACCAGTCGGCTGCGAAACTCGCGCTGGTCGATCGCGGGCTCGAACAGCTGAGCGTTCCCGATCTTCTTGACGCGGCGCAGCGCGCCCTTCTGCTCCAGCCGATAGACCAGCGTCTGCACTGTGGTGTACGCCACGCGTTCGTCATCCGGCAGACTCTCGAGGATCTCCCGTACCGAACACGTGCCCAATTTCCAGTACTGCTCCAGGATCCGGGTCTCGGCTTTCGAAAGACGCGTGCGGCTCATATTTACTACACTCTAAAGAAATGCTACTACTTGGTACGTAGGGCTGCAAATAAAGGTGTCGGGCGCGTGTGACCGCGGCGCCCGTGAAACGGAGCATATGCGTAAGCCGCTGGCCGTGACACTGCTGCTCGCGCCGATATCAGCGATCGCATTGAGGCACGACGGGCCCGCGGCGCGGTGCCGTGAACCAGGATGACCCATGAAGACGCCTCTGCGGTTGGTCTGGTGTTGCCTGCTCCTCGGGATTGAAGGCCTGGCAAGCGCCGCCCCAGGCGACGAGATCTACACGCGGCCTGGAACGCTGGTCCGCACGGACGGGACCCGGCTGAATCTCTATTGCAGTGGCAGCGGCTCGCCCACGGTCGTGTTCGATTCGGGCTGGGGAGACTGGGCACCCGTATGGACGATCGTGCAGCCGGAAGTCGCGAAGTGGACACGCGCCTGCAGCTACGACCGCGCCGGCGCGGGCTTCAGTGATCCGGGTCCGATGCCGCGCACGAGTGTGCGGATCGCGGACGAGCTCCGCGGCGCGCTTCACAATGCCCGCATCCAGGGGCCTTATATCCTGGTCGGGAACGCATTCGGCGGCGATAACGTGCGCACCTTTGCGGCGAGCTATCCGACAGAGGTGGCCGGCCTCGTGCTGGTCGAGGCCGACGTCGGTGGACCCGGCGAGCATGACGGCGACGCCGCACTCATCGCGTCGATGCGGGACTGCCGCGACGCGATCGCCACCGGCAAACCCCTGCCGCAGGAGCCCGCTGCTGCCGGCCATCCGGCCCGCAGCTGTGCGCAGCAGTTCTTCTTCCGCGGCTTCCCGGAGGCGATGTGGTCGCCGGAGCTCAATGCCAGGGTGCTCGAACTCGCCCAGACCAAAGTCGCCATGTACGACAGCTACATCTCGGAGATGGAGCAAATGCCGGTGGATGAGATGTACCTCGAGCAGCACAGTCGCTCCCTTGGCTCGCGCCCCATCCGCGTGCTCTCGACCGGCAAGCATGGCGTCCACTCACTCGATCCGTCGCGTCCACCGGATCCTGAGCGTCAGAGATATGAGGAAGAAGTCGCGCGCAAGCAGGCCAAGTGGCTCGCGTTGTCCTCGAACGCCAGGCAGTTATTCACGGATAAGAGCTCAGAATACATTCCGTTCGACCAACCGAGTTTCGTCGTCGCTGCCATTCGTGAGGTGTACTCACAAAGCAAGTAGAGCGTGGTCGGACCCAACCCGCGCCCGAGGGAAGGGGCGGATGAGTGCGCTTGGACACCACGGCGTGGTATCTACCCTGATCGCTTAGATTCCTGCAGCGGGTTTCCTAGGTCAGCGCACGGAGATCGGCTTCGTACGGCGCTGCGCTGGTGCTCGCGTGGTTTTGATTAAACGACCCATGAGCGCCTTCGAGCGCGCGCGGCTCGTCAGGGGCCGGGGCGGCCTCCTGTCCTCCTTGGCGCCTTTCGCGTCCTCGTTCGCGACGATCCTGCGGGCCATATCGACGAGCGCTCCGTTCACGAGGCGGACCACCTCGGCACCCTCCACGGTAAGCTTCACGAGCCTGACACGCTCATCCAAGGGGTTTCCCTGCAACTCTATCCACCCCCGCTTGCGGAGTTCCTTGACGACCCGCGAAGTGTTCTTGAGGGTTAGCCCTGCGATCACCGCCAGCTCGCTCAAGGTGGGCGGTGAAGACACCGCGGCGAGACCGTAGAGTGCCATGGGCAAGCTCGGAGGGGCTTCCTGCTTCATCGACCTGAACGCGGTCGTGGAATACTTGATCATCGCCCGGAAATTCTCTCGCCCATGCGGCATGGTCTTGTCTCACCGAAGGTCTATCCTTATAGATCAATAGCTTACGGAGGCTCGGCCACTTTTGCAAAGTTTAGCGTAGGCGCCGCCTCTGATCCCGGCCGTCCCGGAACCGCGCGGCATAGCCGATCCCCCATGTGCGAACCGCACCATTCTGCGCTGCACACCGATGGCCGATTCAGCAGCAATAGCTGCGGCAACGACGGCCTGTCCTCCCCCGTTACTCTAGGAATATAGTCTATCTACATGTGTAGTCCATCTAGACACGTAGTGCATCTTCTGTCCTAATAAAGAAGATGAAGGGCGCCGGAGTATAAGAGCGCTTGAAGAATGGCCATAGACGTTATGCCCAGCCGAGGCCCTACCTCGGGGCCTCGGCCCGGCTTTACCGTTGCATACCAAGTGTCGAGCAGAGAAGCACAACGGTAGCACCTGCCACATGACGGTCACGGTGACTGTACTTTGCTGGCTGAGCTGCCGAATTTGGCCCTACGCGCTCCTTGGCGTGATCGCCCTGTGGTGGCTCTACGGCTGGCACGTCGGGGTGACAGCGCTCTTCGCCTCCTATGGGCTGTACGAAAAACAAGTCGCGAGCCAGATCAGAGCGAGGTTAGGCACGAGATCATCTCTGACAACCGATTCAGGCCACGCGCGCCCTGGGGGCAAGTAGCCGGCTCGCATTCGGCGTGACGATGCTTCTCGCGCCCTGTGCGTGCTGCTCGAGATTGCAGGTGTTCTGTGAACCCACACTCTCGCAGATCGTTCGCCGTCGAAGCGCACGACTACCCTGAATCCCAAGACGGGCTCTCCAGGTTGCGGCAGCGCTCTAGCTCCAGCGCATTCGTTGACGCCAGACCCAGCGCCGGTCATAAGGGTCTGCATCGGCTCCAGGTTCGGAGATTCCGGCATGGATGGATTAAGCGTCGTCCCGCCGACTCGACGCGCGAGGCTCGGCCCATGAAGTCCGGTCATCAGGTCGAAGGCTCGAAGCGGCGGCGCAGAAAAACGACGGTGGCAAAGAGCCGCCCGCGTGCCGGGTTCATCGGGACACGGCCTCTGGAGTTCCCGATGACCTTGCGCGGGCAGGTGGTGGAAGTAAAAGTGCGCCCGGCGGTCAGCACTACCACCCACGTAAACTACGAGATCACCATCAGCCGCGGGGGCAAGGTCCTGGACTGGGTACCGACTCGCGCGGAACTCCAGCTTATCGGCCGTGCCGCCGGAATGGCCACCGAGCAGCAGACGAGCCATTGAACTAAGGCGCTGCGGAGTGAATTGCTCTCTGCGCAATTGAAGCCGAACTCGCGCGGGAGTGCTCCACCGAGTAATCCCTTCGCCTGCCGCGAGGCGCCGCCGCTCGCTGAGCCGCTCGCCGCGACGCCCAAGCCCGCGAGCCGTGCCCCCCAAAAGAGATACGTGGCCATCGCTCCTAGTCCCCGCGCACCTTATCCATCCCGTGCGAGGCGCTCGGCGCTGCTCACTTCTATCGTTCCTGACTTGAGCCGCAATCGGGCGGCAACGGGGGAGCTCTACTCATGAGCGACAAGGCAGGAGTCACCGGATGGCGTCGCGCCGGACTCGGGTCGGCGCTTCTGGTTCTGGCCGTGGCCGGCACGGGTGTGGCGCTGGCCGGATGGAAGCATGCGTCGCTGCAGGCGAAAGCCGCCGCAGGCAATCAATCGGAGCCTCCGGAAGCGATCGCGGCTGCGACTGCGGTGCAGCGTCCCTACAGCCGGACCACCACGTCCATCGGGACGGTGATCGCGTTGCGCTCCATCACCCTGCGCAATGAGCTTCCCGGGACGGTTCACTACGTGAACCTCGCGCCGGGCCAAATCGTCGAGCCCGGTACCGTGCTCGTGGCACTCGATGTCTCGGTAGAGCAGGCCGAACTGCGTGCGCTCGAGGCGCAGGCGCGGCTCGCCGAGATCCAATTTGGCCGCATGCAGCGCATGACCGAGCAGCACGCGGCTTCGGAGATGGAAATGGACAACGCCCGCTCGCAGCGGGACGTTGCGCTGGCACAGGTCGATCGCACGAAGGCGATCATCGCCCGCAAGACCATCCGGGCGCCGTTTCGAGCGCGAGTTGGTATATCCGACGTGCACCCTGGGCAGTACCTGAACGAAGGCACGACGCTGACGACCTTGCAGGGTGTCGACCGCTCGGTCGACGTTGACTTCACGGTCGCGCAGCAGGTGGCCGCAGCGCTGCGCGCGGGTTCCGCTGTCGAGATTTACTCAGCTGACGACTCCGCGCCGACTGCGGCGGGGATTGTCGCGATCGATGCCCGCGTCGATCCCTCCACGCGCAACGCCATGGTTCGCGCGCGCATCGAAAACGCAGCCAATGCGCCTGCGCCCGGAGCGTCGGTGCGCGTCCAGATCGCGGTTGGGCCACCGTTGATGGCGGTGGTCGTTCCGGCGAGCGCGGTTCGCAAGAGCGCGGGCGGAGACACTGTCTTCGTGCTCGCGCGGGAAAAGGACGGCAAGATCCGCGCCCACGCCCGGCAGGTGCAGGTCGAATCGCTGGCCGGCGATGAAGCCGTGATCTACAAGGGCCTTTCGGCCGGTGAGCGGGTAGCGGCCTCGGGATCGTTCAAGTTGCGTGAGGCGGCGCTGGTCGCAATCACCCCTGACCGCACCACTGCGAGCAACGACACGGCCAACCGCCCCGGCAGCGGTAGCTAGTTCCCCTGGTAGTGAGCAAAGCCCAAGGAAGCGGCGATATGCGCGCATTCACTGACGTCTTCATCAGGCACCCGGTCGTAGCGGTCGTGGTGAACCTCGTCATTGTGCTCGTCGGTATACGAGCACTCACGAGCCTCCCGGTGCAGCAGTTCCCGAGCATCGAGAGCTCCTCCATCGTGATCTCGACGGTCTATACCGGTGCCAGTGCAGAGACCGTACGCGGATTTCTGACGACGCCGATCGAGCGTGCCGTGGCCGCGATCGGCGGTGTCGACTACATCGAATCCACGAGCCGCGCAGGCTTGAGCACGGTCACGCTGCGCCTGAAATTGAATCAAAACAGCACCGCTGCGCTGGCCCAGGTAACCGCGCGCCTGCAACAGGTGCGCTCCGATTTGCCGGTCGAGGCCGAGCCGCCGGTGGTTGAGATTCAACGCGCCGATCGGCCTTACGCGACGTTCTACATCGGCTTCACCTCTACCGAGCGCACTGTGCCCGGGCTCACGGACTGGCTGTCGCGCACCCTGCAGCCGCAGCTCGCCACTCTGCCGGGTGTGCAGCGCATCAGCCTCGAGGGCAGTCAGTCACTCGCGATGCGAATCTGGATCGATCCCGACCGTCTGGCTGCGCACAACCTGTCGCCGGGCGATGTGCATGCGGCCCTGCAGCGAAACAACTACCTGGCCGCGGTGGGACAAACCAAGGGGAACATCGTTCAGGTAAATCTGCTGGCGAACACCGACCTGCGTGCGGCCGAGGAATTCAGGAACCTGATCGTCGCCGATCGCGGCGGCGCGATTGTGCGCTTGAGCGATGTCGCACGGGTGGAGCTGGGCGCCGAAGAAGCGTCCATGGTCGCAAAATACAACGACAAGCAGGCCGTCTATCTCGGAGTCTGGCCGCTGCCCGGCTCGAATGAGATCGACGTCGCGAAGCGGCTGCGCGCAGAAATGGAGCGCATCCGCCCCACGCTGCCCAAGGACGTGGACATGCGCCTGGTATGGGACGGCACCATGTTCATGCGCCAGGCGCTGACGGAGATCACCAAGACGCTCGGCGAGACCGTCCTGATCGTTGCTGTCGTGGTCTTTCTTTTCATGGGGTCTGTCCGCACCGCGCTGGTACCGCTCATGGCCATGCCGGTGTCCCTCGTCGGTGCGGGAATCGTCATGTACGCCTTCGGCTTCAGCCTGAATCTCCTGACCATCCTCGCGATCGTGCTTTCGGTCGGACTGGTGGTCGACGATGCGATCGTGGTGGTCGAGAACGTCGAGCGCCACGTGCGCCTCGGCAAGTCGCGGATCGAAGCCGCCCTGATCGGTGCCCGCGAGCTGCGCGGCCCGATCATCGCGATGACCATCACGCTCGCCACCGTCTATACGCCCATTGCGTTCCAGGGCGGCCTGACCGGCTCGCTGTTCCTCGAGTTTGCGATCACGCTGGCCGCCGCGGTCGTCGTGTCGGGCATCGTCGCGGTCACGCTCTCGCCTGTCATGAGCTCGCGATTCGTGCATCCCAACGGCCAGGAAGGACGGTTGACCGCGATCGTCAACCGTGCGTTCGATGCGGTGCGCGGTGTGTACGCGCGTGCGCTCGATGGTGCGCTCGGGATGCGCTGGGGGATCGCACTGGTAGCAGTGCTGATCACGGCCGCCGCCTGGCCACTCTACAAGTTCTCACGCCAGGAGCTCGCACCAGTCGAGGACCAGAGCCATATCAGTCTCTTCTTTGAGGCGGCCCCCGACTCAACCCTCGCGCAGAGCAATCGCGATCACCTGAAGGTCGTGAAGGCCATCACCGCCTTTCCCGAGACCGACTTCACCTGGTCACTGACGGCTAATTGGGGCGGCTTTGGCGGACTGGTCGCGAAGAACTGGAAGGAGCGCGCACGCTCGACCGAGCAGATGTTCCCCGCGGTGTACGGCGCCGTCTCGCAGGTGCCCGGTCTGCGAGTGTTTCCGCGGCTCGATCCGCCTTTGCCGACGCCCGGCCAGTTCGATGTCGAGCTCATCGTCCAGAGCGACGCCTCGATCGAGCAGCTCCTCGAAACCAGTGGCGCCGTAGTGCGCGCCGGCTGGCAAAGCGGGCAGTTCCTGTACGTCGACAGTGACCTGAAGATCGACCTGCCGCAGGCTCAGGTAGTGCTCGATCGCGAGCGGATCGCAGACCTGGGGCTCGATCTGGCTTCCGTCGGACGGGAACTCGGCACGCTGCTGGGTGGGGCGTGGGTGAATCGCTTCAACTACTTCGACCGCAGCTACAAGGTCATCCCGCAGGTCGGCGACGAGGATCGTGCCACGCTCGCCCCGCTGCTCGATCTCAAGATCAAGACGCCAAGCGGTGCGCTCGTGCCCGTCTCGAGCTTTACCCGCATCGAGACGAGCGCCGCGCCGCGCACGCTGAACCGATTCCAGCAGCGCAACTCGGTCCGGATCTACGCTGGCGTCAAGCCGGGCGTCACGAAGGAAGAAGGGTTGAGCACGCTCGAAAAGGCAGCCGCCGCCGCTGCCGTCCCGGGTATGACGCTCGACTACGCGGGCGAGTCGCGCCAGATCCGCCAGGAGGGCGCGACGCTGACTGCGACGCTGGGGTTCGCCATCGTTCTGATCTATCTCGTGCTCGCCGCGCAGTTCCAGAGTTTCCGCGACCCGCTCATCGTGCTGCTCGGCTCCGTGCCGCTCGCCCTATCCGGTGCGCTGCTCTTCACGTTCACGGATCTAACGACGATCAACATCTACTCGCAGGTGGGCCTGATCACGCTGGTGGGACTGATCGCCAAGAACGGTATCCTGATCGTGGAGTTCGCCAACCAGCTGCAGGCACGCGGACTCGAGCTGTTTGCTGCGATCCGCGAGGCATCTCTGACACGCTTGCGGCCGGTCCTGATGACATCGGCCGCCACTGTGTTCGGGCACCTGCCCCTGGTGCTGGTGTCGGGCCCCGGTGCCAAAGCGCGCAACAGCATCGGGATTGTGCTGGTCACTGGCATGGTCGTCGGCACGCTGTTTACGCTGTTCGTCGTGCCGGCGTTCTACACGCTCCTGGCTTCCCGCCATGCGCGCAGCGGCCTTGCCGGGCAGCTCGAAGAATCCGCGGGACCGGCACTCGACGAGCACACCTCACCCGCCTAGCGACCTCAATGCGCGTCGGATTCCTTCGTGCGCTCGATGAGCGCGACACTCGAGCTCTCCTGAACGCGCGGTAGGCACCAAGCCGGAAAATGGATTTCCGTCTTGTCCGGCGGTTTGCGGGCCTTGGCGGAGCCATGGCGGCGGCAAGCCGCTGCTCACCGCCGCGGCGGCTGAGGTTGAGCCGCGTTCCCGGCCGGAGGCGTCGAACTGTGAATAGCAAGGCGCCGCACGTCACGAAAGTGTCATTAGTTCGCAAACAAGCTGATTCCTGAGAGTCACATGTCGTGCCTAGCATTTAGCAGCTCGATCGCGCGTTTCTCGCTCACTTAGCCAACATGGGTGAGTCAAATGAACAAGACAACCCGCTGCGCTATTGGTGTAGCCGCCTTGTATCTTGCTAGCGCGGCACCGTCCCTCGCCGCCACAAACTGCAAGCTCGGCAACGGCATCACACACGTCTTTCATCTGACGTTCGACAATGTGCATCTGCGCCGTGACATGCCGAACGTACCTTCGGACCTCGAGCAGATCCCGAGCCTGCTCGCGTTTCTCCAGGACAACGGGGCGATTCTCGACAACCACCACACCCCGCTCATCTCGCATACCGCGGATGACATCATTACGGCGATTACCGGAGTCTACGGATCACGGCATGGGCAGGCAGTCGCGAATTCCTACGGCGTGTTCGATCCCGGCGATCCCACGAACAGCACGGTGGATTTCCCCAGCTCGTTCATTTACTGGACGGGCAAGGCGCCGGATGGCACGCCGGCGATGATCAATGAGAAGGGCGTCACCGCGCCGGCGCCATGGGTCGTGTTCACGCGCGCCGGCTGCGATGTGGGCGCGTTCTCGACCAATACGCTGGTGTTCGAAGACACCGGCGGCGACGTCGCCAATGTCTTCGGCGGCACTCCGGGCGCGCCAAACTTCCCACCGCAAGCGACCAACGACGCCCAATTTTTTGCGCTGCCCGGACAGGACAAGAAAAACAATTTCATCAACGATCAGGGACTCGCCGTTCCTGACGCCGATTTCCTGGGAATTTCAGTCCATTGCGCCAAAGGCAGCGCACTCTGCTCCGCCGGGAGTGGCGGCGTGCCCGACCTGCTGCCCGACGAGCCCGGCGGCTACACCGGGTTCAATGCGCTCTTTGGCAACATCTTCGTGGCACCTGCGATCAACCCCGGTGATGTCCTCAACGTCACGATCACCGAAGAGGACGTGAACGACAACAAGACGTCCGTAGTGATTACGCGTCCGTTCGTGAATGACGTGTTCGGGAAACCCATCACCGACCTGTTCGGCAACCCGGGCTTCCCGACTGGCTTCGATCCGGCGCCCGAGCAGACGCTCGGCTACGTCGAGCAGATGTTCAAGGCCGGCATTCCGGTCGTATATCTCTATATCGAGGACGCGCACGACCAGCACGGCCAGGCGTTCTTCGATCACGCTTTCGGCCCCGGCGAAGCGGGCTACGTCAAGCAGCTCCAGGACTTCGAGAAGGCGTTCAAGAAATTCTTCGCCGACCTCGAGGGCATGGGCGTCACCAGGGAGAACACGCTGTTCATCGTGACTTCCGACGAGAACGACCACTTTGCAGGCAGCCGGCATCCACAGCATCCCTGCGATGGCGTAAATACGCCCTGCACCTATGACCATGTCGGCGAGATCGACGCGCAGCTCGATCGCATCCTCGCGACCCAGACCGGAAACACCACGCCATTCGACATCCACTTCGATGACGCGCCGACCGTCTACATCCACGGCAACCCCGGGCGGACGGATCCCCTGGCACGCCAGTTCGCGCGGGATCTCGCCAAGCTCACGGCCACGAGCTTGATCACTGGGCATACCGACGTGCTGACGAGGCGCCTGGCCGACCCGATCGAGGAAGACTTCCTGCACATGGTGACCAAGGATCCCAGGCGCACACCGAACATCACCATGTTCGGCAACGACGACTATTACTTCGAGGCGTTCGGAGACACGACACACTGCGACCAGTCTGATCCGTTCGGCGTGTGTTTCGTGGAGGATAGCGGCTTTGCCTGGAATCACGGCGACTTCCAGACGGCGATCACGCATAACTGGGCGGCGCTCGTCGGCCCTGGCGTGAAGCTGGACAAAGACGGCACCAGCGTCTTCACCGACCATACGGACTTGCGTCCCACCCTGTTGTCGCTGGTGGGCCTGGAGGATGACTACGACCATGACGGCCGCGCCATCTTTGAGATCATGACGCACGACGCCCTCCCGCACGAGATTCGCCGGCATCTCGATACGGCGGAGCGCATGGCTCATCTCCTCAAGGCGATTAACGCACCGTTAGGGCCGCTCGGCGTCCACACGCTCAAGAGGTCGACGACCGCGCTTGCCAGCGATGACGACGCCACCTATAACGCCATCGAGAGTGAGCTGCTCGAGATCACCAAGCGGCGCAATTACATTGCCTCGCAGATGCTATCGATGCTCGAAGACTCCACGTTCGACGGCAAGGGGTTCAACGAGGCGCAGGCCCAAGAGCTGATCAAGGCCGCCGAGAGGCTCCTCGACGAGGCGATGGAGAACGAGAAAGGGAGAGAATAAGCATCTCCGCGGGATCGCCCCCACCTCCCCAGCCGTCACCAGCGGGTCGGCCGCGCGACCTCAGCCGTCGCCTGCTGACCAAGAAACCTCTGCGGCGTTCAGACTGTACAGTGCACCTGTCGGATTCGGCATGAGCGAGGTGCAACAAGTTCCTCATTCAGACGGCCAAGGGCCTTTCTTTTGCACCCAAGACCAAAAGCCAGAGCATAGTCGCAAGCTCCCCCAGCCACAGCGGTTGGGCCACGTCGTTCACCTGGTCTTCGTAAGAGGGGAACAGCAAGCCGGCAAAGCTCAGAGCCAAATACCCGAAGCAGGCGGCGATTAGCCAAACGCCTAAGATCCGCGGTATGAAACGTGACCTGTATACCAGCAGTCCATAGGGAATGAGCCATAGGCCCCAGAAGATTGCGTTGGCCAGGTCGAGCTGGTGATGTAAGTCCAGGAATAGGCGCGCGAGGGCGTCACGTTGCGGCTTGTCGAAAACGGACAAATAACCGCTGCCGTGAATGAGCCGCAGAGCTGCTGCGTCATTGATCGTGTTGACGAAGAAGAGCGGCGTGACCATCAGGCTGCCCAGGATCACGATCAGGATAGCGAGGGCCTGGTTCACTCCCTTGAACATCCGGTAAAGGGCCAGCGTGACAAAAATCCATAGAGCACCGCAGAACAGATAACTCACCATGCCGAAGCGAAAGAGCGACTCGTGCTCCGCAATGTTGTTGGCCGTCGCAGCTGCGTCCCCGTACACGAACAATTTATTGGGAACGTAGACGAGCCGCACGATGCCAAACAGCGACCCCACGAGGTATAGAAGCCCTGCGACTCTGGCATTCTGGCTTAGCGTCATGTGCCCTCCCCGGCGCGGGATATATCCGGCGGTACGAGCTGACGGACGCCGGAATCTTACCGTGCTACTGACTCAAGCAGTAAGAAACGCCACGATAATATTGCGCGGCGTCGGAGCGGCGAATCGCACTTACTGATGCCACTGCGCATGGGAGAACACTGTTAGGTGTGCGACGCTGTCGGAACCGCACCGACCAGTTGCGACTGCGGTTTGAACGACGGCATACGCCGGAGCTGCCGGAGCGACGCTGCCAATGACTCGTCGATAGTAATTGAGCACTGAGGCTTTGTTGTTAGCGCGTGACGTAGCACAGGCTTCGCCCCGCCTGTTGTTTATCCCACTTTCCTAACTCGCCCGGGAAGAGCGTCAGGTTTACCTCACTCGCTGATTTGATTCGCAGATTGGGGCCATGGAGGCCGCCTTACTGCATAAGAAACACCCACTGTATAAAAAAACAGAGGCCGCGGAATCGCGAAGGCGTCAATGCGTTCGCCGCACCACCTGAGATATGCGATCCCGATACAGGTGCCTTTACGACGACCAGTACCCTGGTGACGCCACAGTTGTTGCAGGCGTTTGCCAAGGCTCAGGAGCTGCTACACTAAAACGTAATAACCGGCATTCAGTGCCGTGGATAACGGGCCCGACGAGAAGCCCGTGGCGCGGGGTCAGCAACGAACCAAGAAGAAGAAGCTCCCATGAACACCACTCGAGTACTGGGCGTGATCGCTGTCGTCTGCCTGTGGGTGAGCGGATGCGGCGGCGGCTCGGGCGGCAGCACGCCCACCCCCTCGACCGCCACCGCCGTGATCAAGGCCACCAGCGGCGTGACGATAAATCCGGCGAACAACGTGATGCAGGCGGTCGCCGGGCGCACGCTGCAATTGAGCGGCTCCGCCAGTACCGATGTGGGAAGCAGCATCACGGGTTACGTGTGGTCTGTCACCTCGAGACCCGGCGGCAGCTCGGCGATGCCGAGCAGCGCGAACGCGGTGACCATGAGCTTCATTCCCGACGTGGTCGGCAAGTACGTGCTCGCACTGCAGGTCACGGATGCGCAGGGGGCCACCTCCTCCCAGAGCCTCGCAATCACGGTGACCGATGTGCCGCCGACCGCGAGCGTGGTCACGCATGTCGCTTTCGACGGCAAGACCACCAATCAGCCCCCGCAGCAGGTCGACGTGGGCACTGTCATCACGCTGGACGCCTCCGGGTCGACGGCCTCGAACGGGGCGGCCCTCACCATCAGCTGGCTGCTCGCGAGCAAGCCTGCCACGAGCACGGCCGCCCTTCCGGCGACGGGCACGACGGTCCACTTCACCGCTGACGGCGTCGGCGAGTATGACGTCCACGTCACGGCGACCGATCCCACCGGCGCGTACGCCGAGGTCGATTACGTGTTCGTAGCAAATCCCGCCCCGTCGGCCATCGTCGTCGCGACCGTCCAGTCGGCGACAGGAACCAGCGCCAAGATTCAGGCAGTCACTAACTACCTGGTGCTGCTCGATGGCAGCGGCAGCACCGTCGCGACCGGCGATGGATCGAATTCCACCTGGGCTCTGCTCAGCAAGCCTGCCGGCAGCATCGTGCAATTGTCCGCGCTCACTGGCTCGCAGACCAACTTTGTGCCGGACCTCCCCGGCACCTACATCGTGACCCTTAAATTCACGGATACGACCAGCGGACTCAGCAGCACGTTCACGATGACCATACAGGTCACACAAGGACCAGTGGCGATCATCTCGGGTAGCGCGACACCAGTTGTCGTGGCGAGCGGTCCCGGCTTCGCATCGACTGCCGGGGTGCCGGTCACCCTGCGCGGCAGCGGCAGCTACGAAGTGGGTGGCGGAGCGCTCACCTACGCTTGGAGCATCACTACGAGGCCCGCGGCTAGCACGGCCGCCATTACTAACCCTGCCGCCGCTGATACGACGTTCACCCCGGACGTTGATGGAACGTACGTCCTCCAGCTCGAGGTCACCGACGGAGCGGGAGCCTCGGCCATAGGCACCGTGACGGTCCAGGTGGGCGCATACGCTCCGGTTGCCGTCGTGAGCCAACCACAGGTTTCCGTCTTGATGGGCGGCACCGTCACCGATTCCGCGTCACTGAGCTATGACCCGAACGGCCTCACGCTTACTTTCAGCTGGTCGATCGATGCGCGGCCTGCGGGGTCCAAGGCTACGATCAACGGTCCAACGAACACGGCTGCATTCTCATTCACGCCTGATGTAGGCGGCACATACACGGCGACCGTCAGGGTGAGTAACGGCACGCTGAGCAGCATCGGCCAGCTCACCATCACGGCTTTCTCCGCGAGCTCGGGCACGGTGCCATTGACTTACCAACCCCTGCTCATGAAGTACAACCGCACGACCGACAAGTTGTTGCTGGTCGCAACCAATCCGAATGCACTGCATATCGTGGCTACGAACGCCGCCACCGACTTGGCGGTTCCGCTGCCGGCTGCTGTCAAGGATCTCGCCATCAGTCCGGACGGCAAACACGCCGCCGTGCTGCACGAGGGTGTGGTCAGCGTCATCGATCTGACGCTGGCCAAGCTGCTGAACTCATGGCCCACAGATGGCTCGCAGACCATGGTCGAGTTGAGCAACGCCGGCCTGATCTACCTCTCCGGTCAAACCGGAGGGCAATGGCTCTCGCCCGCCGTGACGGTCATGAACGAAAGCACCGGCGTGACGGTACAGAGCTATCAGCAGAATGGGGATTTCTACGGCATCATGCAGGGAGTCTACGCAGATGCCTCCAATCAGATCTTCGTTGTTACGAACGGGTTGAGCCCCACACAGACCTACAGCGCTGCCCTCGATCCGACCTCCGGTCAGATCACCGGAACCACCGGATCACCGTACTGGGGAACCTACCCCATGGGGGGTCCCATGTGGCTTTCGAGCGACGAGAGTCTGCTGTTCACGGCCTCGGGCACCTACTTCAGCACCAACGGCATAACCTATGTCGGTACTCTCGGGCTCACTGCGCCTTTGCTTTCAGTGAGCGACGACACCGCGACGGCCGAAGCCGTCGCGCTCGTCGAGAATGAGTCCGCGCCTTACAGCCAAACGTGGACATACCCCTCGTCATATTTGCTGTTCACTGGCTCGCTGCTCTTCCCGCAGGGGACGCTGCCGCTGCCGACGGTAGCCGGAGCACAAAGCTACGGACTGGCGATGTTCCATTCCTCGAGTGGCAAGCACGTGATGGTGGTTCAGACCGGCACGAGTCAACCGGTCGGAGCAGGAGCCCAGTATTTCGCGCTGCTGCGGTAGTTGAAGTACGCGGATGAAGAGGACCGCCTGCGCCGGGGCCCGGATTCTCGCGCTCATGACTTGCGTTTTTGCCGCCGACGCGGGTCCTTGGCCCTTTCTCGGGACGCTGCGAACGTGCGCGCATGTTCGATGAATGCACGCAGCTTGGGTGAGACTTGCTTTCGGTCAGGGAAGTAGAGAAACACACCCAACGTTGACGGTGCGTACTTGCCGAGCACCTCCTCGAGCTGACCGGCCGTAACGTGTTCCCGTGCAATCGGCTCTGGCATCTGGGCCAGCGCCACGCCCGCGAGCGCCGCGTCGAGCGTGCTCGAATAGTCGTGCACAATCAGCGGACCGGACACGACAAGATCGATCGGATGGCCGCCGTCCTGTAGGCGCCAATTCGCCAGCACCCCGGCGGAGCGGCGCACGCGAACGCAGGCATGCGACGCAAGGTCCGCGGGTGTGCGCGGTCGCCCGGCACTCGCCAGATAACTCGGGCTACCGACCACAATGAGGCGGAGGGGCGGCGTGAGCCGAACAGCAACCATATTCGACGCGATGAACTCGCCGAGCCGGATTCCCGCATCGAAGCCGTCCCTGGCCAGATCGACCAGTTCCTCGCTCGCCGCAATCTCGACGGAGACATCGGGGTAGGCCGCGCAAAACGATGCGAGCAGCGGCCGCAGCACGACCGGAACCACCGCGCGCGGCACGGCGAGACGAAGAAGACCAGAGGGTTTGGCCCCGAGAACGCTTGCCGCCTCACCCGCGGCGAAGATCTCCTGAAACGCCGGCCGTGCACGCTCGAGAAATCGCTGACCGGCTTCAGTCAAGCCGACGCTGCGTGTGGTGCGCGTGAACAGGGCGATGCCCAAGCGCGCCTCCAGCGCCCGCACCGCCTGACTCACCGCGGACGGCGTCACGCCCAGATCCGCCGCTGCGGCACGAAAACCGCGCCGTTCGGCGACGCGCAGAAATACCTCGACCCCGTCGAGTGTGCCGCGCTGAATTGTGTAGTTCTGCTTCACAGTACGAGCAGAATAAGACGATTTATCGAACAAGGCGAGCAGCGTAGGGTACATCCCTGCCGATGAAGCCATCGCCCTCACACTCACGATGATCCTGGAAGGAGCCTTCTATATGACCGACAAGTCCCCCGCTCAATCTCCAGCTTCCACCTCAACGACAATGGGAGTCTTTGCGCTGCTAACGGCAAAGCCCGGCGTGACCCGCGAGCGAGTCATGGCCGTCATGCCGGCCGAGATACGCGCGACGGTCCAACTCTATCTCGACGGAAAAATCCGCGAATGGTATGCGCGAGAAGACGGCAGGGGGGCCGTTTTCCTGTTAAACGCCAGAGACCTGGATGAGGCGAAGTCCATTCTGGAGTCCTTGCCGCTTGCTCACGAGAACATGCTGGATCACGAGTACATTCCTGTCGGCCCGCTGATGCCGTTACGTCTGCTACTGGGGAGCACTCAGGTCAAGCAATGACCCAGTAGCTGACCTGACTCGTGGTGCGAACCCGTCGCGGGTCAACGCAGCGCAGCGCTCATCGGAGCTGCCTCGCTCTCCCCGCCGTCGGCGACGCGCAACAGGCTCATCTGCCGTACCAGCGCCGCATAGCGGGATTCGCGACGCACATCGCCTAGCAGTGGGTCAACGAGGATCGTCGTTACACCCGGATCGCGCTGCGCGCAGGCGCGCTCGAGCCACTTGAGCGCCCGCTCGCGCTCGCCGCGCCATGCGTAGGCTTCGGCGAGTTCGTAGGCCCAGCCGTCCGCCGTCCGCAGCGCAGACTCGAGCGCGCGCCGGGATTCGCGCTCGTGCCTGAGGCTGTGCTCGGCCATTGCGGTTCCGGTGAGGCGAAATCCCTCGAGGTTGATACGCTGAAACAGCTGCAATGCCTCTTCGGGTCGGCCTGCGAGGAGTCGCAGCGTCGCGAGGCCGTTGAGCGCAAACGGCGAATCCGGCGCGAGCTCGAGCGCACGGCGCAGCGCGCGCTCGGCTTCGGGGTAGTCCCCCAACGCAGCGAGATACATCCCGAGATTTCCCCATCCCGGCGCCGAGAGCGGGTCGAGCGCCGTGGCCTTGCGTCCGGCCGCGATCGCGCCTCGCAGATGCCCGGTCGAGGCGAGCAGGTCGGCATAGCGCCGCCAGTGCGTACTGTCTCCCGGCTCGCGTGCAAGTGCCTTGTAGAAGTCTGATTGCGCGCCGCGCCAGTCCCAGACATATGCGTAGCGCAGATAGCCACGCGCTGAGTAGCCGTCGGCGCGCTCGGGTCCGAGCGCGATGGCCCGATCCGCAGCCGCGAGCGCCGGCCCGAGGCGCTCGCGAGTGCTACCGTTCTCGTCCGCGACCACGATGTCGGCCAGTGCCAATCCCGCGTAGGCAGGCGCGTATCCGGCATCGAGGGCGATGGCGCGCCGATAGGCGTCGGCCGCCTGGCGATAGCCCTCAGCTGTGCCGCGATTCTGAGACTCCCGCCCCAGCAGATATTCGTTATAGGCGACCATGCTGGTCGTGCGCGGGGCATCAACGGCATGCGTTGGCAACAGCCGCAGACGCAGCGCGGCAACGACCGCGGCCGCGATTTCGTCCTGGACCTCGAACACATCGCGGAGCTCGCGCTCGTACGTCTCGCTCCACAGATGCACGCCAGTGTCGGCGCGGATCAGCTGGGTCGTGATGCGCAGATGATCGCCGGACCTGCGAACGCTGCCCTCGAGCACGTGCGCCACGTTCAGCCGGCGCGCGATCGTCGGTACGTCGGCCGAGCTGCCGCGGAACGAGAACGAGGAAGTGCGCGCGATGACTCGCAGCCCCGGAACGCGCGTCAGCTGGTCGAGGACTTCCTCGCTAAGGCCGTCGGCGAAGTACCCCTGATCGTGCGCCGCACTCATATCAACGAAGGGCAGTACCGCGATCGATTTATCGCCGAGCGCGACCGGGGCGGCTCGCGGCGCGGACTCCGCGCGCAGCAGCCACACGCCGGCGCCGAACACGACCAGGGCCAGCACCACTGCGCCGACGGCGGCGACGCGAAGCGGATGCCGCCTGTGCAGGGGGGACATGCGGGGCACGTGGTCAGCGACGGGCGGGGGCGGCGGCAAATCCACCGGCGACCGTCCTGCCGTGGTCGCCTCCGAGATCGGGTCGTCCTCTGGTGTGGCACTGACGACGGCGACCGGGGCGATCAGCCGGTAGCCGCGGCGTGGGACGTTGACGACATACTGGGGCGCCCGTGGGTCATCCCGGAGGGCCCGACGGATCGCATTGACCGCGCGGTACACCGAGTCGGGCGTGACGATGACGCCGGACCAGACCTGGGCGCGCAGGTCATCGACGCTGACGACTTCACCGGGGCGTTGTGCAAGATACGCCAGCACGTCCGTGGCGCGCGGTTCGAGTTTGGTCGTCGTGCCGGCGCCAGACACCTCGTCGACCAAAGGGTCGACGACGAATGCGCCGATCCGAAGCCGTGTGTGCGGTCTCGGGTGCATGCAGTAGATCGGTTTGACTTAACAGAAGGGCGCCGCCCGGCTCCCGGCTGCTCGGCGCGGGCTCAGGCGCGATGACCCGGACTCATTATAACCGGCTGTCCGGGCTGCGCCTCCGCCACTCGATGACGCGCGACGGGCGTGCCGCAGTGCAGTGGCCTCCGATTCGGCCAATCCTCAGGCGAACATCAGAAGTTTTCATGCAGACTCAGGGACTTCTGCAATCTCGGCATGGCAGGCTCGCCGGCTGGTTCATACCAAGAAGAGCGCGCCATGAAGGGACACGAGACACGCAGCCGAGCGTATGCCTGGCTGGCCACAGCCGCAGCGGCAGCCCTGAGCGGGTGCAGCGGGTCGGCACCGGGCGGGGCAACCGGTGCCGGGCTCGGGCTGCAAGACGCACGCGCGGCCAGCGTCCATGCCCCCGCGCCGGCCGTGGCTCGGTCGGCGGCAAGCCGTGCTGGATCGGGAACACACCTCGACTCGGCAAGCATCATGGGCGGCACGAATGGCTCGACCTTGGAGGCGGACGGAACCCATCGGTACCAATTGCGCGATGGCTCCACGCTGATTCTTGGAACGGACGGCTTCGGAGTGCATGCCGATGCGGCAGGTCGCAAGCTTGGGATGCTCTGGATGCCGCTCGCCGCGGGGCGGGCCGTACTGACGGGGAGCAACTGGCCGTCCACCGCCGCGGTGGAACGTCGCGTTGCACAGCTCGGTCGTGGTCTCACGGGAAAGTCGCTGATCGTCGTTTTTGCGAACGCTCAGGCGAATGTGGGCCCGTCTGCGGGTGCCAGCGCCCTCACCACCTCACCACTGGTTTCGGATCCGGCACTCGATCGCGTACTGCGTGAAGCCGGTGCGCAGTCCATCACGCCGCTTCTGCCCCCGGGGCACCTCGCCGCTTTGGCCGGGGTCGGCAGCCAAACGGGGCAGCTCGACCTGTCCCGGGCCTACATCGTGGGGCTAGGCGGCTCGGACCCCCTGGCAGCCGCACGACGGCTGCGCTTGGCCGCAGGCGTGCGCTACGCGGTTCCGAACTGGATCGTGTCGCCGATGAGCACCGAGCCACACCGCATCCCTGCGAGCGCGCTGCGCGCCGCCACGCATGCGGCACCGGCAGCCGACGCGGGGCTGCACACCGCGGCGCTGCCCGGCAACGCTGGCATCGCCCAGTCGATCCAGAGCTATCTCAATGCCAACGGCGTTGATGCGCTGGGTGCGTACGCCGAAATCCGCACGCGGTTTGGACAGCTGCCCGGGGCGGGCACGGTGATCACAAACGTCTCCCTGGGCGATCTGACCGATCAGTCGATGGCCGATGCCGGGGATCCCTACGTACGGATCTACGGTCCTACGACGATCGTGCAGGGCGGGCAGCGCTATCTCGACTTTCCTTCACTGCCACTTATCCCCACCTATACCGTCGATATGTCGGGAGCCCTCAATCCGCTTGGCAGCGTCGAGGGCGTCGATCCAAACCTGGGCGAAGTGCTCCTCGACTTCTCGGTGATGGCGCCCTTGCCTCACGACCGGCAACGCCCGGGTGAGCAGGGGCAAGGCTACCTTGACCTGCTCGGCATCGCCCCCGGGGCGAGCTACCGGCTCGTGGTGCCGCAGGATCCGACCATCGCCAACATTCTGGTAGCCATGATCTCGGCGGCGCATCAGTCACCGCGCCCCGACATCGTTACGGCCAGTGTCGGTTATGGCTTTGACGGCTACGGCTTCCCGGGGCGCTATCTCGAGGACGATCCACTGTCGCTCGCGGTCGTACAGGCGATCGTGCAGTCGGGGACGGTGGTCACGATCTCGGCGAACGACGGGCTGCGGCTGTTCACCAACGCCGCCGTCGGCCCCGATGGCGGTGCCGCGCCCACCGACCTCGCGCTGACAGAATTCGCGACCAGTGTGGCCGATGATTCCACCTCGAGTATCCCGTCCCTCGTGCCCGACAGCGGCGCCATCGCCGTCGGCGGCAGCACGCTCGACGACATCTTTGCGGCGCCGCCGCAGTGGCACACGCCGCTCGCCGCCGAGCCGGCATTCCCCGAGACGCGCTTCGACGGCGGGACTTACTACGCCTCGGGTTTCGGCACGCGTGTCAACGTCAGCGCCCCGTCCGACAACATCGCGGTGCTGGCACACCAATGCCTGAGCAATCCGTGTGCGCCTCAGGACGCCGTAGCGGTGCTCGAGGGTGGTACTTCGGCCTCGGCGCCCATGACGGCGGCAGCCGCGGCCGTGTTACTTCAGGTGGCGCGCTTGACCGGTGCCGCTCTCACCCCCGAGCAGCTGCGGTCGCTGCTCATAGATACCGGGCGCTTGCTGCCGAATCCCCCGCAGGCCGATCGCCCGATCAGTGTCGGCCGGCAGATCGACCTGACTGCTGCCGTCGAGTTGCTGCTTGCGCGTCGCGGGGTCGCGCCCGCGGCACCCGCCATCGTGCGCATCGGCGTGGCGCAGCGGCAGAACATCGGCGACCTCGGCGCCTCATTCACCGAAGGCACCGATCGCACCGCGATTGATCTCACCGGGCCGCTCGATTTCAACGGCAATCCCAGCGGCCAGAACTCCGTATCACCGATCACCCTGGCCGCCGACGTCGTCGGCGTCGCGGCGCGCTCCGGCGTCCTCTACCGTTGGACCATCGGCCAGCGTGTCATCGAATCGCAGGACGCGCGCGCCCTGCGCCTGTTGCCTGCAGACATTCTGGCCGATGCGGGGCAGCCCCTCGTTTCGACGGACCAGCGGGTCGTGCCGGTGAAACTCGAAGTGCTGCGCGACGCGGACACTCTCGCCTCGGCTGCCACCACGCTCACATTTTCGGCGAGCACGGGAACCTATGAGGAATCGCTTGCGCCGCACGTGCCGCCGGTGGCCGTCGCCGGGGAGCCGGTTCGCGTGCGTTACGACCTCCGGCACGTCACCGGACTCAACTCCCCACAGCTCGTGTTGTCTTCGATCGGCCACTGGAATCCCGCGACCGGCGAGGTGTTCCGCACCGCGTGGTCAGCGCCGCTCGCCGGGACCTCCGGTGAGGTGATGATTCCAGCGTCGGCGTTCGCAGGTGGAGCAGGTCTCTACGGCGTAGGCATTCTCCTCGACAGCTCCAATCTCATCTGGGGGGAATTCGCGCCACTGCACGTTGCCGCTGCGCAGCGGCGGGAGCTCCGAGGCGACGACGCCCTTCTGAGCGATCAGCGGCCGCCGGCCCCTGAGCTGTCACCGGCGGATGGCAGCGCGAGCTTCGGTCACGCAGGAGCCGTCACCCGTGCCGCGCCGCGCTTCCAGGTGCGCTGGGACGCTTCGCGGGTCGATGAGGCCGACGGCGCGCTGCTCGAGATCTCCTCGCCCGGGCCGACCATCCGGTTCCTCTACAGCACGTTCCAGAATCCCAATGGCGACCGTCCGGATGCCAACGGTGGCGACACGCCATCGCGCCGACACGTGTCGTTGCACGGTACGAGCGGCACGATGACGTTCGACGCCCTGCAGCTGGGGCTGCCGACCTCCATGTTCTACACCGTACGCGTGCTCGCGACCTCCGGCGGGCATGCCATCGGGCAGGCGTCGCCGGTCTCCTCGCTGGTGATCGACGACGGGCTGCCTCCGGGGGGCGGCGAAGTGATCGACTTCGACGTACCACCGGCGGGGCCGGCGGCTGTCACGGTCGCGCAGGTGGCTCCGACCACGCTGCCGGGACAGCTGGGCGCGACGATCTATTGGTACCTGCCGCGGGACGGTGCCTATGGCGCGGTGCTCACGGGCGATGTGACGGGCGCGACCGATCTGCATGTCGTGGGGAGCGATCCGACGCTCGGAAGCACACTGGTAGTCGGGCTGTCGAACGTGGCCAATGACGAATACCTGTGGGTTTTCGGTGCCGACGGTAAGGTGCGCTCGACCACACATCTCGACGTCACGACCGATCCGTACCTGATGGGCGCGCGCGTCGACGCCGTGCGGCATCGCGCGGCGATCCTCGGCTGGGCATCATCGGACTACAGCGATCTCATCCTGCCGTTCGACCTCACCTCCGGCACGCTCGGCACGGCGATAAACGCCGACGTCGGCGCGCCTGCGAAGCCGCTGTTCAGGGGGCTCGACCTCGACGCAACCACCGGCCGGGTGTTCCCGGCGAGCCTCATTTGGGGCGATCTGTGCTTCGTTCTGCGCGGCGGCTCCTACGTGTCCGCAGTCGATCTCGATACGGGTAGTGCCGCAACGGTCGCTCAGGACAGTCACTGCACCACCGGCATCGCCGCCGATCAGTTGGGCGGTGCGCTGCACACGACGATCGGGCCCGTGTACTCCTTCCCGATGTTCCCGCCGGGACAGACGCAGCAGATCGATGAAACGTCACTCACCGCTACCGCGCCGCGCTGGCTGGGCGGGCGCGGGGCGCTTTATCCGGTCGTGGACCCGGTCAACCATCTGCTGCTCGCCCAGTTCATGGCCGGCGAGGACTACTTCTTCGACAACAGTGCCACGAGTGTCGTGGGCGTTTTCGATCTGACGAGTGGCAAGCGCGTGGCGTTGCTTCGCGACTTCAACTTCGTGGCAATCCTCGGCAGCCACAATTACTTCGAGCTCGCAGCGCGCGGCCTCCAGCTTGACCCCCATGCGCGCACCGGTTGGACCTACGGCCCGCTCGACGCACAGATACAGGAGTTCTCCTACTGAGAGGGTCAGGATGGGTCTGGCCGGACTGGCGCGGGGTCGTGCGTCAGTTTGTCATCGCAGCGGGCCGCGCCGAATCGCACCGCCTACCAACCGAACAGGTCTATGTGCGCGCGGTCGATCTCCGGATCCGTACGTAGTGTTCCGCTGAGAAAGGGGCCTAATGCCGTCCGGACGATGCATTGCTGCGCCGGACGAGTCGCTACGTCGAGCAGGCCAGCTCGAACCTTGGGAATGTCGCCGAGACCCAGATGGATGGCGAGCTGCGCACAGGCGGGGACATGCTCGCCGCGGCTGCCGCGATCATCGAGTTCGCGTAACAACTGCTGCGCAGCTGCGCAGCGTCCGGCGAATCCGTAACCCAGGCCGAGCATGCCGACAAACAGTGGCGTCCGCGAAAGCGCCACAACTCGCTCCAGCCGCTGCAGTCCTTCTCCGTATCTCTGCTGCCCGAGGTGAGCCATCCCCAGCCACCATAGCGCCTGGATGTAATCCGGCTGCAACTCGAGCGCTTCGAGAGCAGCGCGCTCGGCAGCATCAAACCGCCGAAGTATGCAGAGACCCCCCGCGGTGATTCCTCGGACGAGCGGTGCGAGAGGATCTAGATTGCGGGCACGCTCGAAAACATCGACGGCCTCCCTCTCGCGCCCGGCCAGCGTCAGAAACCAACCGTAATAAACGCTAGCCAGTGACGAGTTCGGATTGAGAGCAAGCGCTTGCTGTAGAGCCGCCTCAGCCTGGCGCCACTCCCGCTCGAAATACAACACATAGAGGGCCTTCGAGAAGCTACATTCCCACAGCAACGCGCCGAGGGTTGTCGCCTTCGCCATCGCTGCTTGGGCCTTTGGTTGCGCCACCGAGTCCGGCAGCCAGCCATAGAAATTCAGGATGGCGTAGCAGTTCGAGAGGCTGGCGTAGGCGAGCGCATAGTCAGGATCGAGCGAGATGCTCTGCTCGAAGCACTGGACCGCCATTCGAAGAGTGGACGGCGACCGCTCGTGCCAGTAATGAAGGCCCCGCAGATAGAGCTCGTAGGTTTCGAGGTTGCTGGTCCTGCGGTGGACGTTGTCCGCCAGGGTAACGCGGAGCCGCGCGGCTATGGAACTGGCGATCTCGTCCTGAATCTCGAATACATCCTCCAGTTCCCGATCATAACGCTGGGACCACAGCTGGAATCCATTGCGCGCATCGACGAGCTGAACCGTAACACGCAACCTCTTGCCAACACGCCGTACGCTTCCCTCAAGTACGTGTGCGACGTGAAGCTGACGCGCGATCGCTCCGACATCCGTCGCTCTGCCTGTGAGCGAGAACGATGAGGTGCGCGAGGCGACACTGAGCTCCTCGACTTGACTGAGTGCATTGAGTATCTCTTCGGCGAGTCCGTCACTGAAGTATTCGCTGCCGTTTTCGCCGCTCAAATTCGTAAAGCGCAGCACCGCGATCGACTTGTCTGGTGCAGCCACGCTCGGGGATTCGGGACTCGCCTTCGGCGCCTGTGTCCCTATCGCACCAGCGCGAGCCGCCACGCTGGCCTGGCTGTTCGCGGCCAACAGCTGCAGCACTCGCTCAGTGAAGACCTCTGAGGCCTCGCCGCCCAACAATCGTATCCACTGAACGGCCGAAAAAGAATCTGGAACGTCGGCCTCTGCAGCACTTGTTGCGTCGATGCCCACCGGCAGCACGAACACCCGGCCGTTGGCCATGAGGTGAGTCCGCTCGTCCGCCAACCGCCACTCCAGGCGGAAATAGCCTTCCGGACGGGACTTTGTGGTGACGGAAATGATCGGGATGAACAGTGCACAATCGCGAATCTCGCGCCGGATCCTGCGATCCCAGGCATCACCCCCACGCAACTCGCTTTGGTCGAACCAAACCTCAATACCAGCCGCCATCAGGGCATCCGCGACGCGCGCCGCGATCGTCGCATCCTCCGATGCATAGCTCAGAAAGACGGCCTTGGACCCCCAAGACATACCCCGTCCCCGCTCATGGCCACGAACGTCAGCTTACCGCATTTTGATTCGGCGCTCCCGAGGCGGTCATGGGCCAACTTTCGGGCGGGTGTTCATCCAGATGGCGAGGTAACTTCCGCGTGAATGATTGCGGAGTTCTAATGCTGAATCGATCTTCGCATCAGGCCGCTCGTGTGGAGTAGCACGGTTGGATGTTGGAATTCTGCTTCTCGTACAGCGAGTTTAGTTTGCTAGCGGCTCAGGGGGCCGTCCCATACCCGGCAGAGTAGTTCCTTGAGCCGGCCGAAATCCGTGGGTCCCAGTTCCGTGCTCCATTCGTCCTCGATATCGCGAAGGACCTCGTGGACTCGTGAGTATGCGGCGCGCCCGCGTCTGGTGAGCCGGACAACTCGTGCGCGCCCCTCGTCAGGCGCGTCAGATCGGGAGATATACCCGAGACTCTCGAGGCTGCGCAGCAGCTGGTTCATTGCCTGTTTGCTCATTCCGGCTCGTTCGGCGAGAGTGACGGGCCGAACACCATCGGGACCCGGAAACTGCAGCACAGCCATGTGCGGCACACGCAGGTCATCGTACCCTGCCGCGTTGAGTTCTTTGATGATGCGGCGCTGGATCGCCTGAGCCGGAACGCGCAGCAGTGCCCCGATCAGCATTTGCGCGGTCTTGAGCGGACGGTCAGTGGCTGCGAGCAGTGCGCTTGACATCATAGTAAATTGCATTTACTCTTTACTCTAGTAAATAGAGTTTACTACAAAAAGTTCTGCGGCGCTTTGTGGTGCAACCGACCACGCGATCCGCGCGCCGCTGCAGCGTGTTCAAGCTCCTTCACGCATCGGAGGTAACCCAATGGCCCTGCCTGAGCCCATCATGGTCGGTCGGTTGAAAATCAACTACCTTATCGACGGCACGACGAGTGGTGGCATGGGGGTGTTCGAACTGACCATTCCGCCCGAGTCGAACGTCCCGCCGCCCCACAGTCATTCGAAGAACGACGAATGTGTGTACGTACTCGAGGGGATTCTGCGCTACTCGGTCGACGCTGTTACGCGCGAGCTGCGCCCCGGGGAGTGGATGTTCTCGCCGAAGGGGTCAGTTCATCACTTCAGCAATCCGTCCGGAGAAGCTACCCGCGTGCTCTCGATCCTGAGCCCCGATATCGGGGCGCAATACTTTCGCGATGTCGGAGCGGTGATCAATGCCGGTGGACCGCCTGACCGGACGCGGTTGCTTGCCGTCATGTCGAGCTACGGGCTGGTTCCTGCAGCACCGCGTGGTTGACGCAGCCGGAGCGCGGTCGCCTACAACAGATAAGGGAGAATTGCCATGAAAAGCCGCTGGTTGTTCTGTGTGCTTGGGCTATTGACTGTCGGCAGCGCGGCGCAGTCTCAGACAACTAACACGGCGGAGAAGTCGCCAGCGTCGGCAGCGAAGTCAAAGACTGCAGACAGAGAAGTACGCCGTGGAGAGCTGCTGGCAAAGTTCGGTGGGTGCCATGACTGCCATACGCCGAAGATCATGACTCCGAAGGGCCCGCAGCCCGATACCTCCCGTTTGTTATCCGGCTCCCCTTCGAGTGCATCACTGCCAGCAGTGCCGCAAGGCGTAATTGGCCCAACTCAATGGGGCGCATTAGCAAGCAACGATCTGACAGCGTGGGCCGGGCCGTGGGGCATCAGCTTTGCGGCGAACCTGACTCCGGATGTGACTGGCCTTGGCCCTTGGACCGACCAGCAGTTCATTCAAACGATGCGTACAGGAAAACATCTGGGTGTGGGTCGCGCTCTGCTGCCGCCTATGCCTTGGTTCGATTCGGCGGCGCTCACAGACGAAGACCTGAAAGCGCTTTTTAGATACCTGCAATCGCTCAGGCCGATTTCCAACCAGGTTCCTGGGCCGATTCCACCGCAGACGCACGCAGCGCACTGATAACGCGGCGGCGGACGCCGCTCGGCAGAGTGGGGGGCAGGCGGCCGCAATTCGCTCAGTACCAAGCTAATCGAGACCTGCTCGACGGAAGGCCTCCAGGTAGTGTTCTCGTTCGGCATCGTGTTTGTTTGGTATTTGGCTGCTGATCCATGCCAGTGAGATGTTAGGCTGTACGCGGCGCAGCTCACGGAGCGCAGCTTCGGCAATGTCGATTTGTCCGGCCATGGCGGCGGCGGCCGTCAAGACCCGGTGTGCGCCGACGAAATCGGCGCGCTGGATCCCCTGGCGTGCAAACCGCATCGCCTCATCATAGTTGCGACCCACGAACTGCGCATAGGCGCTAATGCCATAATAGATTGCCGAAAACGGATCGCGCGGGCTCAGGCGCAGTGCGCGCTCCGCCGCCAGGGCGCCCTCTTCCCACCGCCCGCAATAGCACAGCGTAAGCCCGTAATAGCCTTGCGCCAGCGAGAAACTGGGATTGAGCCGCACCGCCGTCTCAAATGCGGCAAGGGACTCATCGAAGCGTCGCACATAGAGATGAACGCTGCCGAGGGCGAGATGAGCCCAGGGGTCTTCGCTGTCAGCGACGATGGCGGCGCGCGCCGCTGGTTCCGCGATCGGCGCGATGGTCGCGATGTCCTCCCATCCCATGTGGCCGCAGAAGCTGTGGCTGGTCGCGAGAACGCCCAGCGCGCGGCCGTAGTCGGGGTCAATAGTCACCGCTTTCTCCAGCAGCGCCTGGGCGACCACGTTGTCCTGGCGCGTTACGCGCCAGAAGTGCGACAGCGCCCGCATGAGCAGGTCCCAAGCATCCAAGCTGTCGGGCAGCTTGCGGCTGGCACGGAAATTTTCGGCCGCGTAGAGCCGCGGCTCGATCGCCGCGACGATGGCCTCGGTGATCTCATCCTGCACGGCGAACACGTCGGCAAGCTTGCGGTCGTAGCGTTCCGCCCACAGATGGCTCCCCGTGGCGACGTCGTTGAGCTGCGCTGTGATCCGTACGCGATCGCCGCCTCTGCGCACGCTGCCCTCAACCACATAGCCGACGCCGAGCTCCTCGGCGATCTGTTTCAAATGGACGGATTTGCCCTTGTAGATGAAGGAAGAATTGCGGGCGATCACGAAAAACCAGCGCAGCTTTGAGAGAGCGGTGATGATGTCCTCGCTGATGCCGTCGGAGAAATATTCCTGCCCCGGATCGCCGGTCATGTTGGTGAACGGCAGCACGGCGATCGCGGGCCGATCCGGCAGCGGCAATGCGAGACGCGCTCGCGCTTGGTCATCGGACCGGCCGGGCGCACTCGCGCCCTCTCCTTCCGGCAGGGTCTGAACACCGGCGACGAAGCGCAGGCCCTTGCGGGCAAAGGTGCGGATCAGCTTCTGCTCGCCGCCGCTGTCACCCACCGCCCTGCGCACCGCGTTGATACGGGTCGTCAAGGTCGAATCGGACACAATGCGCCCGGCCCACACCGAAGCGATCAGATCGTCCTTGCTCACCACCCGGTCGCGGTTTTCCACAAGGTGAACCAGCAGATCGAAGACCTGCGGCTCGACGGCGACCGGTTCCGACCCGCGTCGGAGCTCGCGCCGCTCAGTGTCAAGCACATGATTGGCAAAGAGATATTTCACGTCTGCGCCTTGCAGGACGGGCCGTGAAGCCTCTCGGCAAATAATCAAGGCGATCTCGGGGAAAAATCAAGTTCGGGTAAAAGCGTTTCGCCAGCGCTCGCCTCAACCTACACGTAGCCCATAGCACTGCGCGATCGCGATGCAGGGAGACACGAAGGAGAGCGCCCCATGTTCATCTTCAATCGTCCGCTCCTCGCAGTACTCGTTGCACTGACGGTTCCCGTACTGCTTGTTCTGCTCGACAGCGCATTCGGCTTCAGCACGATTTAGAAGGAGATCCGCATGCCACTGATCAACGTCAAGGTAATCGAAGGTGTTTTTTCCACGGAGCAAAAGACTCAGATCATCCGCAACCTTACCGACGCGATGGTCGAAATCGAAGGCGAAGCGATGCGGCCCGTCACTTGGACGGTGGTTGAGGAGGTCAAGAGTGGCGACTGGGGAATAGCCGGCAAGCCATTGACCGCTGCCGACGTCCGCGCGCTGGCGGCGGCACGTCCGGCCAAGACCGCCTGAGGGATGGAACTCTGCCAACAGCGACGCGAGCAGAGGTACGGCTTGGGACTTGGCCGCTGCCGCGCTTCCGGCAGTTTGGGTCGAATCAAGCGAACAGCGCACGGGTACCTGGGTACCCATGTGCCCGGAATGAAATGGCTACCATGTGGTCGGAATGGACGCTTGATCTGATGGTGGCCAGCGGCGGAATCGAACCACCGACACGCGAATTTTCAGTCCTCGCCAATCTGCAGCCAGTAGCACCTGGCATCACTTAAAAGAACCTGTTGGCGACTTCGGGGCCCCGGTAAGACCGCGTCCTGTCTGGGGTAGTTGAAACTCACCGCGCTCGGACCGACCGTCCTACGGAGACCGGGGGGGTCAGTTTTGCCGGCCGGATTTGCCGTCATTGACCGACTGGGCGCATGCTTTTCGTAAAACGCCACGACGCGCATGGCAGACCCGATGACTGCGGAAGATAACCGCCGGGTACCCCGATTGGCCGACGACTCGCTCCGCGGTACTGCAGTCGATCCGCAGCTCTCTGCCTGTGCCGATGAAGGACCGCCCGCGCAAGGGCTCCCCGAGACGCGGGCCGGGATGAAGCGCCAGCACGCGACGGGAGGAGCGCGAGCCAGCTCGTCATCCACCACGGTGCGACTGGCAGTCGGCCACCTGCTCGGCGGCCGGTACCGCATCGAGCGCGAGCTCGGCGAGGGGGGGATGGGGGTGGTGTACCTCGCCGCCGATCAGCAGGTGCCAGGCGAGAGATTCGCCATCAAGGTTCTGAAGGATGAGCTGCGCGCCGAGGCTCTCGCCCAGTTGCGCGAGGAGGTTCGCAAGACGCGGAAGCTCAGCCATCCGAATATCGTCGATGTGCACTCGGTGAACGTGGACGGCCAGACACTCTACGTGCTGATGGAGTACCTCGAGGGCAAATCGCTCGAGTGGCTGCTCAATGAGGAGTTTGGCCGCGGTATGGCCTTTAGCCACGCCTGGCCGATCATCGAGGACGTCGGCGCGGCGCTCGGCAACGCGCACGATCACAATGTGATCCATAGCGACTTAAAGCCGGCGAATGTGTTCGTGACAACTTCGGGGAGGACCAAACTGCTCGACTTCGGCATTGCGCGCGTGTCGCGCGGTCCGCTGCTGCACGCCCCAGCCGGACTCCGCGCGCTCACCCCCGCCTACGCCAGCTGCGAGATGCTCGAGGGCAAGGAGGCCGACCGACGCGATGACATTTACTCCTTTGCCTGCGTGATCTACGAGATGCTTTGCGGGGAGCGCCCATTCGGGGACACCACCGCGCTTGAGGCTCGGCAGGACGCTGCGCAGATGCCGCCGTTGCAAGCGCTATCACGGGAACAGAATGCGGCGCTCGCGCGCGCGTTAGCCTTTGCCCGTGACACGCGGACCGGCACAGTGGAAGCGCTGCTCGCCGGGCTCGGCGCTGACAGCAAGCCCCGGTCTCGGCCGGCTGCGCTCCTCGCAGCCGTGAGCATCGCAGCGCTGGCGGCTGTTGGGTTGAGCTACCTCGCCCTCGAGCGGCTATGGGTATCCCGACACTCCGTCGTGGTCGAGGGAGCGGCCTCGAACAGGCAGCACGCCGACTCACCCGCGACTACCACGTTCAACCCGCCACCGCGCTCGATTGCGGTCGTGCCGTTCGTAAATCTGAGCGGAGACAGGGAGCAAGAGTATTTCTCCGACGGGCTCACCGAGGAACTGCTCAATTCCCTGACACAGATCAAGGATCTGCAGGTGGCGGCGCGCACCTCTTCGTTCTCCTTCAGAGAGCACCCAGACATCGTCACGGTGGCACACAAGCTCAACGTCGCGGCGGTGCTCGAGGGAAGTGTGCGCCGCTCAGCGCAGACGGTCCGGGTGACCGCCCAGCTCATCAATGCGAAAACCGGGTTTCACCTATGGTCGAAGACCTACGACCGGGACTTAGGAGACGTGCTGAAGCTTCAGACCGAGATCGCCACCGCCGTCGCCGAGTCACTCAAGGTCACGCTGCTCGGGGATATCTCCCGGAAGATCGAGCTCGGCGGCACGCGCAATCCCGCCGCATTTGATGCGTTCCTCCGGGGTTCGACGGCATTTCGATCAAGACGCGATGATCCCAAAGACATTCAAACCGCGATAGCAGAGTACACCGAGGCGATCCGGCTGGACGGAGACTTCGCGATTGCATTCGCGGGCCGATCGTTCGCTCGCAGTGTATACGCCGAAGAGGTGGCGACGGGAACTGCGGTCCGCGCCGCCTTCGAGTCTGCCGAAGCGGATGCGCGGCGGGCGATCGCGCTCGCTCCGGAACTGGCAGAGGCGCGCGTCGCGCTCGCACATGTATTCGAGAATGGCAGCCTCGACTTCGCACGGGCGCGTGAAGAATACGAGCGCGCCGTGGCGCTGGCACCGGGCAATGCAGACGTGTTGCGCTCCAGCGGACTGTTTGCATCCTACATGGGGCATTTCGACACCGGCAGTGCCGCCTTGCACCGCGCAGTCGTCCTCGACCCGCTCGATCGCCGCAGCCATACCGCCCTCGGCGATGCGTCGTACGTGACTCGACGCTATGCGGACGCCACAGTCGCCTTCGCCGAGGCCATCCGCCTTAATCCTGGCTACAAGGGGGCCTATGGCCAGCGCGGGCTCGCCTTGCATGGACTCGGGGACCTGGCCGGCGCGCGTGCCTCATGCGAGACGAAGCCTGACTACTGGGTCAGTCAGCAGTGTTTGGCGGTCGTGTATCACAAGCTGGGACGGCACGCCGATGCGGAAGTCGAGCTCGCGAAAATCAAGGCAACGCTCGCGCAGGCCGGGGCGTACCAATACGCCACGATCTACGCGCAGTGGGGCGAGCACACCAAGGCGCTAGAGTGGCTCGACACCGCGATGCGCTTGCGTGACCCGGGGCTCGAGCTCCTCAAGACCGACCCGCTCTTCGATCCTCTGCGCGACGAGCTGCGCTTCCAGGCTCTCGAGCGGGCACTCAAGTTCCCGGATTGAGCTGCCGCGATCGGGCGAAGTCGATCGCCGCGAAAGTGTTACCCATGTGCTGTCATTGGCGTCCGATTTGGAACGGTTTGCGCCCCCACGCTTGAAGAAAGAGGTGTGATACAACCAGGGTCTCGGGATTATCGAGGTGTCGCTGCAGTGCCATCTTCAGGTCGTTCAACTGGCGCTCGTCGACCAAATTCTCTGCCAGAACTCGCCCGCTGAGGTTCTCGGCAAAGTCGAGCAGTATGTTCCGTCGAGCATGCCCCGGCGGATAAACATGGATGAGAGGCTTCACCCGAATGTCAACAAGACCCGCCTCCCGAAGCAACCGTGGGAGCTTCCGGCCGAT
>Ga0306920_100001100_pt1 | contig 33191 bp, 45 predicted proteins | sample flu12Cox44000170_FD_204666 | JGI IMG/M metagenome (GOLD analysis project Ga0306920, IMG submission 204666) | Lab enrichment of tropical soil microbial communities from Luquillo Experimental Forest, Puerto Rico - flux4day.12C.oxic.44.000.170 (v2)... | ecosystem: Environmental > Terrestrial >...
GAGGCGCGTTCCCACCGTGGCCTCGCTGTCGTCGGTGCGCTGGTAGAGCTCCCCCCCACAGACATCGCACTTTCCGGCCACTTTGGGCGGAGCGGACACGAGGTGGAACGTGCGGCCGCACGCGCGGCACACCCGGCGGCCAGTGAGGCGGCGCAGCAACTCCGCGCGCGAGACGTCGAAGAAGATTACGCGGTCGAGGGTGAGTCCCGTGCGCGCGAACAGCGCGTCGAGGGCCTCCGCTTGGGCGACCGTGCGCGGAAAGCCGTCGAGGACCACGCCCGCCTTGGCGTCGGGCTGGGCCAGACGCTCGCCCACGAGCCCAATCACCACGTCGTCGGGGACGAGGGCGCCGGAGTCCATGTGACGCTTGGCCTCGAGGCCGAGGGGTGCCTGGGCCGCCACCGCCTCGCGCAACATGTCGCCCGTGGCCACGTGGGGCACGCCCCACTCCTTGGCAAGGGCCTGGGCCTGGGTGCCCTTGCCCGCGCCCGGGGGGCCGAGAAAGATGACCCGGAGGCTCACGCCTGGGCCCGCGCCTTCTTGCGGAGGAAGCCCTCGTAGTTCCGCATCAGGAGGTGCGACTCCATCTGGCGAACGGTGTCGAGAGCGACGCCGACGACGATGAGCAGGCTGGTCCCGCCGAAGTAGAACGGCACGTTGAACCAGCGAATGAGGAAGTCCGGCAGCACGGAGATCAGGGCGAGGAAGATGGCCCCCGGCAGCGTGATGCGGGTGAGGACGCGGTCGATGTATTCCGCCGTCTTCTTGCCCGGCCGCACCCCGGGGATGAAGCCGCCGTACTTTTTCATGTTGTCGGCGAGATCGATGGGATTGAACACGATGGCCGTGTAGAAGTACGTGAAGAAGATGATGAGCGCGCAGTACAGCGCAGTGTAGGTCAGGTGCCCGGGCGACAACGCCTCCGAGATGGCCTGCATCCATGGGTGCTGGATGAAGCGGGTCAGGGTCGCCGGAAAGAGGATGAGGGAGGAGGCGAAAATCACCGGAATGACGCCCGCCGTGTTGATGCGCAGCGGGATGTGGGTGGTCTGCCCCATGGCCATGCGCCGGCCTACCATACGCTTGGCGTACTGCACGGGGATCTTGCGCTGGCCCTCCTGCATCAAGATGACGGCTGCCGTGACCAGCACCATCATGACCACCAGGCCCAGGAACACGAACAGCTTGAGCTCGCCGGTGACGATCAGGTGATACGACGACACCACCGCCGAGGGCAGGCGGACCACGATGCCCGCGAAGATGATGAGGGAGATGCCGTTGCCGATGCCGCGCTCGGAGATCTGCTCGCCCAGCCACATGATCAGCGCGGTGCCCGTGGTCAGGGTGAGCATGGTCATGAGGCGGAAGCCCCAGCCGGGCACGGGCACGAGGGAAAGGCCGCCCTGCGGCTGCATGCTCTCGAGCCCCACCGCGATGCCGAAGGACTGGATGAGGGAAAGCACGATGGTGCCGTAGCGCGTGTACTGGGTGATCTTCTTCTTGCCCGCCTCGCCCTCCTTGGCCAGCCGCTCCAGCGCCGGAATGACCACGGTGAGGAGCTGCAGGATGATGGAGGCCGAGATGTAGGGCATGATGCCGAGGGCGAATACGGTCAGCCGGCGGAGGTTCCCCCCCGAGAAGAGATCGACCATGCCGAGGAGGCCGCTCTGCATCTGGTTGAAGAGCGCAGCCAGGGCGGTGGCGTCAATGCCGGGGGTGGGCACGTGGGCGCCCAGCCGGTAGGCGGCCAGGAGTCCCAGCGTCACCAGGACCCGGCGCTTCAGCTCCGGGATCTTGGCGATGTTCTGGAAGCTCTGGAGCCCTTCCATCATGCCTTGGGTCCCTCCGTCGCGGCGGCGGCGATCAGCTCCACGCTGCCCCCGGCCGCCTCCAGCTTCTGACGCGCCGACTCGCTCACTCGATGCGCCTTGACGGTGAGGGCGTGCGCCACCGCGCCGTCACCCAGTACCTTGACCGCCTCGCGATCCGCCCGCTTGATCAAACCGGCATCGACCAGCTTGTCGGGGTCGACCACCGTCCCCGCCGGGAAACGATCGGAGAGGTCCTTCACGTTGACCACCGCATACTCGGTCTTGCCGCCATAGGGGAGGAAACCCCTTTTAGGGAGGCGCCGGTAGAGCGGCATCTGGCCACCCTCGAAGCCGGGACGAGGTCCACCGCCGGAGCGTGCCTTCAATCCCTTGTGGCCGCGACCGGACGTCTTGCCCGTGCCCGACGAGCGGCCGCGCCCTACGCGCTTGCGCTTCTTGACCGACCCCTTGGCCGGGCGCAGATCTTCGAGTCTCATTGTGATTCGACCTCGAGGCAGAAGGGCACCGCCTGGATCATGCCGCGGATGGTCGGGGTATCGTCGTGCTCCACCGTCTGGTGCATCCGGCGAAGTCCCAGCGCCTTCACCGTCGCCTCTTGGGTGGGGGAGAGCCCGATCAGGCTCTTCACCAGCGTTACCTTAAGCTTCTTTACCACTGCTCGCCTCCTGGCCGTCACCGTCTACCGACCGCCGCCGCGCGCTGTGCGTATCCAGGAGCCGCTTGAGGCGGCGGAACGCGTCGATGGTCGCCTTGAGCACGTTGTGCGGATTGTTGGTGCCGAGCGTCTTGGTCAGAATGTCCTGAACGCCCGCCGCCTCCAGCACGGGGCGGACCGCGCCGCCCGCGATGACGCCCGTGCCCTGCGAGGCCGGGCGCAGGAACACCCGCGCCGCGCCGTAGTGACCCGTGATCTGGAAGGGAATGGTCGTGTCCTTGAGGGGCACGAGGATCAGATCCTTCTTGGCGTGCTCGACCGACTTCCTGATCGCCTCCGGCACCTCACGGGCCTTGCCCAGTCCCACGCCGACGTGTCCTCGCCCGTCTCCTACCACGACCAGCGCGGTAAAGGAGAACCGCCGGCCGCCCTTGACCACCTTGGCCACCCGGTTGATGGCGACCACTCGATCCGTCAGGTCCAGCGCGCTCGCGTCGATCTTCGCCTCAGCCACTCAATCTCCCCCGTTGTCTCCGTCGTGTCTTTCCTGACCGTCTGATCTCAGCCTTGTTCTTCGCGACAATCTCTTCTCACTAAAAAGCCAGCCCGGCCGCACGCGCCGCCTCGGCCAAAGCCTTGATTCGCCCATGGTACTGATAGCCGCCCCGATCGAAGACGACCCGGCCGATCCCGCTGGCCTTGGCCTTCTGCGCCACGAGCTCGCCAACGACCTTGGCGGCGGCCACGTTGCCTCCGGACTTGGCCCGGCTCCGGAAGTCGGGCGAGCGGCTGCCCACGGCCACCAGGGTACGTCCGGCCGCATCATCCACCACCTGTGCGTAGATGTGGTTGAGGCTGCGGAAGACGGCGAGGCGCGGCCGCTCCGCCGTGCCCTGCACCTTCGTCCGCACCCGTAGGTGCCGGATGTTGCGCCCCACGACCTTGAGTGAGGTCCTCATCACTTGGCTCCTGCCTTCTTGCCCACCTTGCGGCGGATGTGCTCGTCCGCATACTTGATGCCCTTGCCCTTGTAGGGGTCGGGCTTGCGGAGTGCGCGCAGCTTGGCCGCGGTCTGGCCAAGGAGCGCCTTGTCCGAGCCCTTGAGGGTGATGGACACCTGGCGGTCGATCTCCGCCTGCACGCCGTCGGGAAGGGGGAAGATCACGGGATGCGAATAGCCGAGGGCAAGCTGGATGTTCTTGCCCTGCACCTGTGCGCGATAGCCGATACCCACGATCTCGAGCTTGCGCTCGAAGCCGTCCTTCACCCCGTGGACCATGTTGGCGATGAGCGAGCGCATGAGGCCGTGGAGCGCGCGCACCGAGCGATGGTCGGAGCTGCGCGTGACCGTCACCACGTTGTCCGCGAGGTTCACGGCGAGGCTGCCCGGCACGGCCTGGCTCAACTTGCCCTTCGGTCCCTCCGCGCGCACGGTCTGGCCCTCCACGGCGACCTTGACCCCCTGCGGGATGGGAATGGGCTTCTTGCCGATTCGTGACATGGCTCAGGTTCCTCCGCCTACCACACGTAGGCGAGTACTTCGCCGCCCAGCTGCTGCTTGCGCACCGCCCGATCCGTCATGAGGCCCTGGGAGGTGGAGAGAATGGCCACGCCCATGCCGCCCAGAATGCTCGGGATCTTGTCCTTGCCCACGTAGACCCGCCGCCCCGGCTTGGAGACGCGCACGAGACCAGAGATGATCTTCTCGTTGCCCGGGCCGTACTTGAGGTACACGCGCAGCGTCCCCTGCTTCTTGTCCTCGATGAGGCGGAAGTTCTTGATGAAGCCCTCTTCCTTGAGGATCTCCGTGATGCGCACCTTGAGCTTGGAGGCGGGGATGTCCACCTTCTCGTGCTCGGCGCGGCTCGCGTTGCGGATGCGCGTCAGGAGATCGGCGATGGGATCGCTCATCGACATGTCCGGCTCCTCACCAGCTGGCCTTGATCACCCCCGGCACCTCGCCCTTGAGGGCGAGCTCCCGGAAGCAGAGCCGGCAGAGCTGGAACTTTCTGATGAAGCCGCGCGGGCGCCCGCATAGCTTGCAGCGATTGTGCACGCGCGTCTTGAACTTGGAGGCCTGGTGCAGGCGCTCCGACTTCATGATGAGCGAGGTCTTGGCCATGCTTAGGACTCCCTGAAGGGAACGCCGAGGTGAGTGAGGAGCGACTTGGCCTCCTCGTCGGTCCGGGCCGAGGTGACCATGATCACGTCCATGCCGCGCACCTTGTCCACCTTGTCGTACACGATTTCGGGGAAGATCACCTGCTCCTTGAGCCCGAGGGCGTAGTTCCCCCGACCGTCAAAGGCCTTGGGGGGCACACCCTTGAAATCGCGCACGCGGGGAAGGGCGACGTTGACGAGGCGATCGAGGAACTCGTACATGCGCGCCCCGCGCAGGGTGACCTTGCAGCCGATGGGCACGTTCTCGCGCAGCTTGAAGTTGGCGATGGACTTCTTGGCCCGCGTCACCACCGGCTTCTGCCCCGTGATGGCGAGGAGATCCGCCACCGCGAAGTCGAGAACCTTGGGATTCTCCTTGCCCTCGCCCACTCCCATGTTGAGCACGATCTTCTCGAGTCGCGGCACCTCGAAGGGATTGGTGTAGCCGCGCTCCTTCATCATGGTGGGGATCACCGCCGTGCGGAATCGCTCGCGCAGCCGCGGCGGGACATCGCCCGTCACGCGCGCGCGCGCTGCGGGCGCCGCCGGCGCGGGCGCAGCGGCCGCTCCGCCCTTGGGGGGTCGACCCGCTCCCCGGCCGCCCGGCTGACCCTTGCCCCCGGCCTGAGGAGCCTTGCCACCTTGGGGGGCTTTGGGCTTTGTCTTCTCGTCCGCGTCTGCCATGGTCCTATACCTTGTCGATGAATTCGCCCGACCGGCGGGCGACCCGGGCCTTCTTGCCGTCGGCAAGCGCACGCACACCGACCCGGGTAGGCTTGTCTGATTGCGGATCCACCAACATCACGTTGGACAGGTGGATCGGCCCCTCGCGCTCGATGATGCCGCCCTGGCGGAGCTTCTGGGTCGGACGCTGGTGCTTCTTGATCATGTTGACGTGCTCCACGAGGACGCGGCCCTTGTCCTTGAGCACGCGCAGGACCTTGCCCTTCTTCCCGCGCTCCTTGCCCGCCACCACCATCACCGTGTCGCCCTTCCGCACGTGCGCGTGTGCCATGCCGTCCTCAGATCACTTCGGGGGCGAGAGAGATGATCTTGGTAAACTGCCGGTCGCGCAGTTCGCGTGCCACCGGCCCGAAGATTCGGGTGCCCACGGGGTTGTCGTCTGTCTTGACGAGGACCACCGCGTTGCGATCGAAGCGGATGTAGGAGCCGTCCTTCCGGCCCACCTCCTTGACGGTGCGGACGACCACCGCCCGCGCCACCTCGCCCTTCTTGACCGTTCCGTCCGGCACCGCTTCCTTCACGGCCACGATCACGATGTCGCCAAGGGAGGCGTAGCGCTTGTTGGAGCCGCCGAGAACCCGGATGCACTGCGCCTTCTTGGCCCCTGAGTTGTCCGCGACGTCGAGCATGGTGCGGGGCTGGATCATGGTCGGGTTCGCCTCACGCGCTCACGGCCTGGGTGAGGATCTGCCGGATGCGCCACCGCTTGTCCTTAGACAGGGGCCGCGTCTCCTCGAGGAGTACCCGGTCGCCCACCTTGCTCGCGTTGGTCTCGTCATGGACCTTGAGGCGTTTCGACCGCGTGATGACCCGCTCGTAGCGAGGATGGCGATAGACGCGCTCGATGACCACCACGCGAGTCTTGGTCATCTTGTCGCTCACCACCACGCCTTCCTTGGTCTTGATGTCGGCCACGTCACCGGTCTCCTATGCGCCCGCGCGGCGCTCGCGCAGGATGGTCTTGGCCCGCGCGAGGTCCCGCTTGGCGTGCTGCACCCGCGACGGGTTCTTGGCCACGCCCATGGAGAGCTGGAAGCGTAGGTTGAACAGCTCCTCGGTGAGCTCTCGCACCTTCTGCTCCAACTCCTCGCCATTCATGTCCCGCCACGCCGATGCTTTCATTGTGTTCTGGGGGGGAGCGACCGCCGCTCCTCCCCCAGCCCCCCCCACCGGCCTGCGGCGCTCGAAGGGTGAGTGCCGTTCATCCCAATTCCTCCGGGGAGCGACCGCCGCTCCTCCCCCAGCCCCCGGGCTGCGGCGCTCGAAGGGTGTCCGATCATGTCCATGGCTCCTAGAGCGCGCGGGTACGGGTCACGAACTTGGTCTTGATGCCGATCTTCTGAGCGGCGAGGCGGAAGCCCTCGCGCGCCGTCGGCTCGTCCACGCCTTCCATCTCGTACATGATTCGGCCCGGCTTCACCACGGCGACCCAGAACTCCGGGTTGCCCTTGCCCTTGCCCATGCGTGTCTCCGCCGGTTTCTTGGTCACTGGCTTGTCCGGAAAGATGCGAATGAAAATCTTCCCGCCCCGCTTCACGCTACGGGCAAGAGAGACGCGGGCCGCCTCGATCTGGCGGTTGGTCACCCAACCCGGTTCCAGCGCCTTGAGCCCGAAATCGCCGAAGGCCAGGGTCGAGCCGCGCTGAGCCTTGCCCTTCATGCGGCCACGCTGGGCCTTGCGATATTTGACCCGCTTGGGCATCAGCATGGCGTGCTAGGCCTCCGCCGCCCGCTGGGCGGGTAGTACCTCGCCCTTGAAGATCCAGACCTTCACGCCGATGGCTCCATAGGTGGTGTGGGCCTCGGCGAGGCCATAGTCGATATCGGCGCGGATGGTGTGGAGCGGCACGCGTCCGTCGCGATACCATTCGCGCCGCGCGATTTCCGCGCCGCCCAAGCGGCCGGAGCAGGCGATCCTGATGCCGTCGGCCCCCAGGCGGAGGGCGGAGGTGACCGCCTTCTTCATGGCGCGGCGGAAGGCCACCCGCTTCTGGAGCTGCAGGGCCACGTTCTCGGCCACCAGCTGCGCGTCGAGCTCGGGATGGACCACCTCCTCGATGTTGAGGTAGACCTCCTTGGCCGTGCGCGTCTGGATTTCGTTCTTGAGTTTCTCCACCTCGGCTCCCTTGCGACCGATGATGATGCCGGGCCGCGCGGTGAAGATGGAGATGCGGGCGCGGTTGGCCGAGCGCTCGATGTCGATGCGTGAGATCCCCGCGTGATAGAGCGACGACTTGATGAAGCGGCGGATCTTCACGTCCTCGTGCAGCAGACCGGCGTAGCCCTTGGTGGCGAACCACCGCGAGCTCCACGTGCGCGTGGCGCCCAGCCGGAATCCGATCGGATGCGTCTTCTGCCCCATGGCTACCTCTGGGCGGCCCGCGGCGGGCGCGCCGTCGTCTCGTCGGAAAGCTCGATCGTGAGATGGCTGGTGCGGTGCTTGACGAAGAAAGCCCGGCCCATGGCCCGCGGCGACACGCGCTTCATGGACGGTCCGCCGTCCGCGGTGGCCTTCACCACCCGCAGCTCGTCGAGATCGCGAACCTGGTGATTGTGCTCGGCATTGGCGATGGCCGATCGCAGCACCTTCTCGATCAGCCGCGCGGCGGCCTTCGGGGTGTAGGTGAGGGTGGCCAGGGCCTCCCCGGCCGACTTGCCCCGGATGTGCTCGAGGACGAGGCGGGCCTTGGAGGCGGGCACGCGAACGTAGCGGGCAGTGGCGCGCGTCTTCATGGCGTCCTCAGGATTTCCCCGTGGGCGAGGCGGTGGCCTTCTCCGCCTGTCCATGCGCCTTGAAGGTGCGGGTAAGGGCGAACTCGCCGAGCCGGTGGCCGACCATGTTCTCCGTCACGTAGACGGGGATGAACTTCCGGCCGTTGTGCACGGCCAGGGTGTGGCCCACGAACTCCGGCGCGATGGTGGAGCGGCGCGACCACGTCTTCAACACCTTCTTCTGGCGCTGGCGGTTGAGCTCCTCCACCCGCTTCTCCAGACGCTCGTCGATGTACGGCCCCTTCTTGGTCGATCGTCCCATGGTCTCTCGCTCCTACTTCGTCCGGCGCGTGACGATGTAGCGGTCCGAGGGGCGCGCGCCGCGCCGGGTCTTATACCCCTTGGTTGGCTTGCCCCACGGCGTCATCGGATGGTTGCCCTTGCCCTTACCCTCGCCACCGCCCATCGGATGATCGACGGGGTTCATCACGGTCCCGCGCACGGTGGGCCGGAAACCCCGCCAGCGCACGCGCCCCGCCTTGCCCACGGAGATGTTCTCGTGGTCGAGATTGCCGACCTGCCCCACCGTGGCCATGCACTCGAGCTTGACCTGCCGGACTTCGCCGGAGGGGAGCTTGAGGTTGGCGTGATCGCCCTCCTTGGCGAGGAGCTGGGCCAGGGTGCCCGCGCTCCGGCAGAGCTGGCCGCCCTTACCGGGCTGTAGCTCCACGTTGTGCACCAGGGTGCCGAGAGGGATGTTCCGAATGGGCAGGGCATTGCCGGGGAGAATGTCCGCCTGCGGTCCCGACATGACCATGTCCCCGGGCTTGAGCCCGAGGGGGGCGATGATGTAGCGCTTCTCGCCGTCCTTGTAGTGGAGCAGTGCGATCCGCGCGGAGCGACCTGGATCGTACTCGATGCCCGCCACCTTGGCGGGGATGCCGAGCTTGTCCCGCTTGAAGTCGACCTCGCGCAGCATGCGCTTGTGTCCGCCGCCCCGGTGACGCACGGTGATGCGCCCGTAGGCGTTCCGTCCGTTCGTGCGCTTTTTGGGAGAGAGCAGGCTCTTCTCCGGCGTCTTCTTGGTGATCTCCTCGTTGGTGAGGAGCGTCATGTAGCGGCGCGCGGGCGAGGTGGGCTTGAGCGTGCGAATTCCCATGGTCCTAGGCTCCCTCGACCAGCTCGATCTTGTGGCCGGCCTGCAGGGTCACCACCGCCTTCTTCCAGCCGGGGCGGCGGCCTTCGAACTTGCCCATGCGCTTCCATTTCCCCTGGTGGGAGGCGGTGCGCACGGTGGCGACCTTGACGTTGAACACCTTCTCCACCGCCTGGCGGATCTCCACCTTGTTGGCGTCGGTCGCGACCCGGAAGGTAATGGCGTTGAGCTCGTCCTTCTGCTGCATGCTCTTCTCGGTCATGAGCGGCTTGAGGAGGACGCTACGCGGATCGCGGCTCATGCCAGAGCCTCCTGCAAAGAAAGGAGCGCGGCGCGCTCGAAGAGGACACGGCCGTGCCGCAGCACCTGGTACACGGAGGCATGCGCCGGCGTCTCCACGGCCAGCCACGGCACGTTGCGCGCGGCCCGCGTGAGACCCTGCGTCCGCTCGGAGACGACGATGAGCGTGGGCACGACGGGCAGGCCCAGCTCCTTGAGCCGTGTGGTGAGCGTCTTGGTCTTGGCCTCGGCCACGCCCAGGCGGTCCACCACCACAACTTCGCCCGAGGCAATCTTGGCCGTCAGGGCGTCACGGAGGGCGGAACGCCGCATCTCCGTCGGCATCTTCTTGTCGTATGTTCGAGGAGTCGGTCCGAAGGGCTTGCCGCCGCCCTTCCACTGCGTGGCGCGGATCGAGCCCTGGCGCGCGCGGCCCGTCCCCTTCTGCTTCCACGGCTTCCTGCCCCCGCCCGACACCTCGCTCCGCCCCTTGGTGTCGTGGGTGCCGGCGCGCCGGGCCGCCAGTTCCTTCACCACGCTCTGGTGCAGGAGCGGCACGCGCACGGGGCCGCCGAAGACGTCGGCGGACAGCTCGAGCTGCTCCTGCGCCTTGCCCTTCGCGTCGAGCACGGGCACCGTCGGCATCCTACTTGGCCTCTTTGGTTTTCTGCTGCTGAGCCTTGGTCTGCTTCACGCTCTTGCGCACCATGACGATGGAACCGGTGTGGCCGGGAATGGCCCCGCGCAGCAGGATGAGGTTCTGCTCGGCGATGACCCGCACCACGGGCAGGTTGAGCACGGTGCGCCGATCACCGCCCATCCGCCCCGGCAGCTTGTGGCCGGGCCAGACGCGCGAGGGATCGGACGAGGCACCGATGGAGCCGGGGGCGCGATGGAACATGGAGCCGTGGGTCGCCTCGCCGCCGAGCCAGCCGTGGCGCTTCACGCCGCCCTGGAAGCCCTTGCCCTTGGTCACCCCGACCACGTCCACGAACTCGCCGGGGGTGAAGAGCTCGACGGTGAGGGTCTGGCCGGGTTGATAGGCGGCCACGGTTTCCGTCTTCTGGAGCCGCACCTCGCGCAGCACCTTCATTGGCTTGTCCACGCCGGCCTTCTTATAGTGACCGGCCATGGCCTTGGTCACGTTCTTCTTGGCGGGCTCGAAGCCGATCTGGAGGGCGTCGTAGCCGTGGCGATCCTTCGTGCGCACGCCCACCACGGTGCAGGGGCCCGCTTCCACCACGGTGACGGGGATGAGGCTGCCGTCGTCGCCGAAAACCTGGGTCATGCCCCGCTTGCGGCCGATCAGTCCTTCCTTCATCGCCATGGCTCAGGTCTCTTTCCCTGTCGTATGCCTAGAGCTTGATTTCTACGTCGACACCCGACGGAAGATCCAGCTTCATTAGGGCGTCGACCGTCTGGGGAGTGGGATCGAGGATGTCGAGGAGCCGCTTGTGGGTCCGCATCTCGAACTGCTCGCGCGAGGTCTTGTCCACGTGCGGCGAGCGCAGCACCGTCCAGCGGTTGATCATGGTGGGCAGGAGCACGGGGCCGGTGACGCGGGCGCCCGTGCGGCGCACCGTCTCCACGATCTCCTTCATGGACCGGTCGAGGAGATTGTGGTCGTACGCCTTGAGCCGGATGCGGATCTTTTGGTCGGCGCTAACGGTAACCATTCCTTACTCCGCGATCTCCGCCACCACCCCCGCCCCCACCGTCCGCCCCCCCTCCCGAATGGCAAACCGCAGCTCCTTGTCCATCGCCACCGGCTGGATCAACTCGATCGTCATCGTCACGTTGTCCCCCGGCATCACCATCTCCACCCCGCTCGGCAGCGTGCACACCCCCGTCACGTCCGTCGTCCGAAAGTAAAACTGCGGCCGGTACCCGTTGAAAAACGGCGTGTGCCGCCCCCCCTCGTCCTTCCCCAGCACGTACACCTCCGCCTTGAACTTCTTCCACGGCTTGATCGACCCCGGCTTCGCCAACACCTGCCCCCGCTCGACTTCGTCTTTATCTATGCCGCGTAGCAACGCGCCGATGTTATCTCCGGCCCGCCCCTCGTCCAGCAGCTTCCGAAACATCTCCACCCCCGTTACCACCGACTTCCGCGTCTCCGCCTGCATCCCCACGATCTCCACTTCCTCCCCCACCTTCACGATCCCTCGCTCCACCCTTCCCGTCACCACCGTCCCCCGCCCCGTGATCGTAAAAATGTCCTCGATCGGCATCAAAAACGGCTTGTCCACCGGCCGCGGCGGCGTCGGGATGTAGCTGTCCACCGCCTCCATCAAGTCCCAAATGCACTTCGAGGCCGTCGCGTCCTCCGGCTTCTCCATCGCCCCCAGCGCACTGCCCCGCACCACCGGAATGTCGTCCCCCGGAAACTGGTACTTCTTCAACAACTCCCGCACCTCCAGCTCCACCAGGTCCAAAATCTCCGGGTCGTCCACCATGTCCACCTTGTTCATGAACACCACCAGGCTCGGCACGTTCACCTGCCGCGCCAGCAGCACGTGCTCCCGCGTCTGCGGCATCGGCCCGTCATTGGCCGCCACCACCAGAATCGCCCCGTCCATCTGGGCCGCCCCCGTGATCATGTTCTTGATGTAGTCCGCGTGCCCCGGACAGTCGATGTGCGCGTAGTGCCGGTTCGCCGTCTCGTACTCCACATGCGACACCGCGATCGTGATCCCCCGCTCCCGCTCCTCCGGGGCGTTGTCGATCGTCCCAAAGTCCCGCACCGCCACCCCGCTGTACTTCGTGTGCAGCACCTTCGTGATCGCACTCGTCAGCGTCGTCTTCCCGTGATCGATGTGCCCGATCGTCCCAATGTTCACGTGCGGCTTCGACCGGTCGAACTTTGCCTTGGCCATGCCTCTCTCCCCTAGTTCCTCTGCCGTTCGCCCAACATTCGGAGAATGGAGCCCATGTCCGGGATTGAACCGGAGACCTCGCCCTTACCAAGGGCGTGCTCTGCCAACTGAGCTACATGGGCCTCTGTTCTGTCCTGACGATCCGTGCCTGTCGACGCCGAGGCCCGAGAGGCTCTGGAGCGAGTGGAGCGGGAAACGGGATTCGAACCCGCGACCCCCAGCTTGGAAGGCTGGCGCTCTACCGCTGAGCTATTCCCGCGTTCCCTCTCGACGCGCCGTGGCTCGCCCGCAAAGTTGGTGGGGAGAGGAGGATTTGAACCCCCGAAGGCGTTCGCCAGCAGATTTACAGTCTGCCCCCTTTGGCCAACTTGGGTATCTCCCCGCTTGTCTTCAGACTGTAACCCCTCGAGATGAGACACTAAACGGTTGAAATGTCTGGCGCTGGCGGGAGGATTTGAACCCCCGACCCACTGCTTACAAGGCAGTTGCTCTACCCCTGAGCTACGCCAGCAGTCACAAACCCTCACTCTAGGGCTAACTCTTTTGTAAGTCAAGATGATTTATCCGATTTCCTGAACCGCTGACGCCTCACCTCGTAACAGAGGATGGCGGCGGCGGCCCCCACGTTGAGCGATTCGATGCGCCCTCGCATGGGGATGCTTACCAGGAAGTCACAGGCCTTGGCCACGAGGGGCCTGAGCCCGGACCCTTCCCCCCCCAGGACAAGACATATCGATCCCGTCAGATCAGTATCCCAGGGCGCTCGTCCTCCCTGGACCATGCTTCCGACGATCCAGATGCCCTCCTTCTTCAAGATATCGAGCACTTGGGGGATGTTCGTCTCCCTCGCCACGGGTAGGTGCTCGAGAGCCCCCATCGCAGACTTTGCCGCGGCAGAGGTTAGGCCCACCGCGTGGTGTTTCGGCACGATGGCCCCGTGCGCTCCCATTACCTCTGCGGAGCGGAGAATCGCCCCGAGATTTCGCGGGTCCTGGACCTGATCCAGAGCAAGGAAGAATGCGGGCTCAGCCTGCTGACCGGGGACGGCGAGGACATCCTCAAGCGAAGCATACTCCGCTCCCGCCACGCGCGCCACGACACCCTGATGGTGTGGAGTGCCCGCGATGGCCGTGAGCTGGTCTCGGGTGCGATACGAGATCTTGACCCCCGATCTCCGCGCCAGCCCGAGCAGTTCCTGGAGCGCGGGCCCGCGCCCTTCGGACAGCACGGCGATCTCCTCTACCTGACGGCGACGGGCGCGCAGCAGCTCCAGCACCGGGTTGCGCCCGAAAAGCGGAGCCGTCTCGGTATCCGGAGCGCTCACTGCGATATCGTCCAGGTCGTCCCGTCACGCGAGTCCTTCAGCGTGACGTTCAGCGCAGCGAGCTCGCTGCGCAGTCGGTCTGCCTCGGCGAAGTCGCGCTGCTTGCGCGCTTGCTCGCGGAGGTAGATCAGCGATTCCACCCGCGCCTTGAGCTGAGGGTCGATCGCTGCCGAAGGCCGCGCCGCCTGCTCGAGCAATCCCAGCACGCGAGCCAGCTCCACCAGCTTGCCCACGCCGGCGACGAAGGCGCCCGCACCCGCTCCCTGCTCGCGCCCGGCGTAGAGCGTGCGCAGCAGGTCGAAGAGCACGGCGAGGGCCTGGGGCGTGTTGAAGTCATCGTCCATCACCGCGATGAAGCGGGCCACGTGCGCGTCGACCTGATCGAGGAGGGCGGTGTCGCCCGTGCCGGGGGGCGGCGGGCCGCCGCGGGCGATCCTTTCTGCTTCCTCCACGAGGGCGCGCAGTCGACCCAGCGCCTTTGCGGACTCGACAACGCGCTCGTCCGCGTACTCGAGGGGATGGCGATAGTGCGTGCCCAGGAAATAGAGTCGGAGGGCTTCCGGTTCGTGACGACGCACCATGTCCCGGATCCACAGCGTGTTACCGAGGGACTTTGACATCTTCTCCGAATCCAGGTTCACGAACCCGTTGTGGGACCAGCAGCGGACGAAGGGCTTGCCGGTCGCTCCCTCGGCTTGGGCGATCTCGTTCTCGTGGTGCGGGAAGATCAGGTCCTCGCCGCCCCCATGGAAATCGAAGCTCTCGCCGAGGTACTGCATGGCCATGGCCGAGCACTCGATGTGCCAGCCGGGACGGCCTGGGCCCCACGGCGACGGCCAGGAGGGCTCGCCGGGCTTGGCGGCCTTCCACAGAGCGAAGTCCAGGGGATCACGCTTGCGCTCGTCCACGTCCACGCGGGCCCCCGCCTCGAGCTCGTCGAGGTTCTTCCCCGAGAGCTTGCCGTAAGCGGGGAAGCGGCGGACCTCGAAGTAGACGTCGCCGTCCAGCACATAGGCGACCCCTCGCGCGATCAGTCGCTCGATGAGGACGATCATCTGGGGGATGTGCTCGGTCGCCTTGGGTTCCACATCTGCCGGCTCGACCCCGATGGACGCCATGTCCTTCTGGTACTCCGCGATGTACCGCTCCGAGATGGTCGAGGCGGGCACGCCCTCCTCATTGGCCCGTCGGATGATGCGGTCGTCCACGTCGGTGTAGTTCTTGATGAAGGTGACCTTGTAGTTGCGGAAGCGCAGGTAGCGCCGCATCACGTCGAAGACGATGGCGCTCCGCGCGTGCCCGATGTGGCAGAGATCGTACACGGTCACCCCGCACACGTACATGCGCGCCTCGCCGGACATCAGGGGCACGAAGTCCTCCTTGCGCCGGGTGAACGTGTTGAAGATGCGCAGGGCCATCACGACACCTCCACGCTGGCCACAGCCATGGCCGCGATGCCCTCGCCGCGCCCGAGCAGGCCCAGATGCTCCGGGCTCTTGGCCTTGACGCTCACCTGCTCCGCCGCTACCTTCATCGTCCCGGCCAGCCGCTCGGCCATGGCGGGGAGGTGCGGGGCGAGGCGCGGCGCCTGACAGATCACCGTGACGTCGACATTCACGAGTCGTGCTCCCTTCCTGGTGATCGCCGCCATCACACCTTCGAGCAGTACGAGGCTCGACACGCCCTTCCAACGTGGGTCGCTGTCGGGGAACATGCGGCCGAGGTCTCCGAGGGCGAGGGCGCCCAGGAGCGCCTCGCAGACGGCATGGGTCAGAACATCGGCGTCCGAGTGCCCGCCCAGCCCCTTCTCCGCGGGCACGGTGACCCCGCCCAGGATGAGCGGGCGACCATCTACCAGGGGGTGGAGATCGAAGCCGAGGCCGCTCCGGGTCGCCGTCAAGCCTTGCGCGCTCCTGTCATCCACGCCCGCGCCGTCTTGAGATCGTCGGGCGTGGTGATCTTGAGGTTCTGGGGCAGCCCCGCGACCATGGCCACGCGGCCACCCAGTCGTTCCACGAGCATGGCGTCGTCCGTGGCCTCGTAACCGTCGCGCAAGGCCTTCTCGTGCGCCTCGCGCAGGAGCTCGCGGCGGAAGGCCTGCGGTGTCTGAGTCAACCACAGTCCCTCGCGAGGCAGGGTTGTCTCCACCACGGCGTCCTTCACGCGCTTCACGGTTTCCCGCACGGGCCAGCCGCACGAGGCGGCGCCGGGCACGCGGGCCGCGGCCAGCACACGCTCGACGAGGGCAGGCGTGACGAAGGGCCGGACCGCGTCGTGCACCACGATCCACGCGGCATCGGGAGGCGCGGCCTGGAGTCCTTCACGTACCGAGTCCTGACGTTCCGCTCCCCCGGACACCACGGAGAGCACGCGCGCCACGCGAAAGCGGCGGAGCAGATCGCGGGTCGCCTCCACCCGGTCGGCGGGCGCCGCCACCACGATGCCATCGAGGGCAGGGCAGCGCGCGAGGGCCCGCAGGGTGATCACGAGGAGCGGTGCGCCGCCCACCGTGAGGTATTGCTTGGGCCGGCGGCCGCCCATGCGTGTGCCCGCGCCCCCCGCCGGCACCACCGCCACTGCTCTCAACGCGATCCGCAAGCGGGGCGGCTCATCGGGTCGCCTCCTCGTCCTTGAGCCGGGCGAAGATCATGCGGCCCGCTGTGGTCTGCAGCACCGAGGTGACAGTGGCGGTGACCGGCTGGCCGATGTAGCGCTTGCCGTGGTCGATGACCACCATGGTGCCGTCGTCGAGATAGGCCACGCCCTGACCAATCTCCTTACCCTCCTTCACGACGTGGACGTGCACGACCTCGCCGGGCAGGACGACCGGCTTAAGAGCGTTGGCCAGCTCGTTGACGTTGAGCACGGGGACCCCGGAGAGCTCCGCGACCTTGTTGAGGTTGTAGTCGTTGGTGACGACCTTGCCGCCCAGTGACTTACCCAGCTCGATCAGCTTCCGATCCACCTCGCGGATATGGGGGAAATCCTGGTCTTCCACCTGCACCCTGGTGCCGGGAATCCGCTGCACGCGCTGGAGCACGTCGAAGCCGCGCTTGCCCCGGTTGCGCTTGAGGGGATCGGGCGAGTCGGCGATCTGCTGGAGCTCCCGCAGGACGAACTGCGGGATGATCAGGGTGCCTTCGAGGAAGCCCGCCTCGCAGAGATCCACGATGCGCCCGTCGATGATGACGGAGGTGTCGAGGATCTTGAACGACTCGCGCCGAGCCATCGTCTTCGGGAAGAGCTTCGCCGACATGTCTTCGAGCTCATCGCGCTTGGCGAGAGCCACCGAGGCGCCTAGATACGTGAAGAGCAGACCGAAGAGGCTCCGGCCGAGCGGGCCTGCCTCGGGCGAGACGGCCCCCATGGCCGTGCCGAGCCCAAGTCCCAGGCCGAGGCCGAGAATGCCGCCCATCGATCCCCAGAAGATGCGATCGACGGGGATCTTTCGCGCCTGCCACTCGAGGAGGACGGCGAGCACGCCGAAGAGGAAGCCCGCGCCGGCCAGCCAGTAGTTGGTCGCGTGAAAGCCGAGCGATGGGCCGAAGGCGAGCCCCGCCCCCGCCGCCGCCGCCAGCATGAAGATCCGCACGATAACTATGCCCATGGTCGCCCTCAGTGTCCCAACAGGGCCTTCACTGCCTCGTCCACCGAGCCCACGCCGTGTACCTCGAGCGGCGGCACCGTGTCCGCCGCGAGATTGTTCTGCGGCACCACCGCCGCCGCGAAGCCGAGGGCGGCCGCCTCCTTGAGACGCACGGCCAGGCCGGCTACCGCGCGCACCTCGCCCGCCAGCCCGACCTCGCCCATGACCACGGTGTCACCGCGGACGGGCCGATCGAGATAGCTCGAGGCCGCCGCCACCACCACGCCCAGGTCGGCCGCGGGCTCGGCGACGCGGCCGCCCCCCGCCACGTTCACGAACACGTCCTGGCTCTGCAGGGGAAATCCCACGCGCTTCTCCAGCACGGCGAGGAGGAGGCAGACGCGATTGTAGTCCGCCCCGAGGACGGTGCGGCGCGGAGTGCCGAAGCTCGCGGGCGTGACGAGAGCCTGCAGCTCGAGGAGCAGCGGGCGCGTGCCCTCGAGGCTCGACACCACCACCGAGCCGGCCGCGCCCTTCGGGCGCTCGGCGAGGAAGAACCCGGACGGGTTCGGCACCTCGGCGAGCCCCTGGGCGCCCATCTCGAACACCCCGATCTCGTTCGTGGATCCGAAGCGATTCTTCACCGCGCGCAGAAGACGGTGCGCGTGGTGCTGCTCACCCTCGAAATACAGCACGGTGTCCACGAGGTGCTCGAGGACGCGCGGTCCCGCGATGGCGCCGTCCTTGGTCACGTGTCCCACGAGGAAGGTGGCGACGCCACGTCCCTTGGCGAAGAGCATGAGACGGGCCGCACATTCGCGCACCTGGCTCACGCTGCCCGGAGCGGACTCGAGACCGGGCAAAAACATGGTCTGAATCGAATCCACCACGAGGGCGCGCGGCTTGAGGTCGGCGGCATGGGCCTCCACCACGGTGAGGTCCGTCTCGGCGAGGAAGTAGAGACCGCGGGGGGCGACGCCGAGGCGATCCGCGCGCAGCTTGACCTGGGCCGCCGACTCCTCTCCTGAGACGTAGAGCACCGGCCCCGCGAGCTCGGCCAGCGAGCGGCTCGCCTGGAGAAGCAGGGTGGACTTGCCGATGCCCGGATCGCCGCCGATGAGGACGAGCGAGCCGGGCACCACCCCGTTCCCGAGGACGCGGTCGAGCTCACCGATGCCCGTGGTGATGCGCTCCCCGGTTGCGACTATGATCTCGCTCAGGGGCACGGGCCGCGCGCCCACCGCGAGGCGCGGCCGCTCCGAGCGAGAAGGCGTCGCGCGCTCCTCTACCAGGGACACGAAGTTGCCGAGGCGCGCGCAGTCCGGACAGGTCCCCGCTTTCGGCGCGGCGAACCCGCAGGCCTGGCAGCGATAGGTCGTGCGCTCTCTCGCCACTATTTCTCCTGAGCCGCCCGGCCCGAGTGGATGGTGGAGCGCACGAGCGAGCGGAGGAGGAGGCTGCGCTGCGCGCCCTCGAGGAAGCTGACGAGATTCTCGTACACGGTAGGGTCCTCGATGAGCGCGCCCAGGGTGCCCTCGCCCGACTTGATCTTCTCGGTCACCGCGCGGAGATTGGCCATGGCCACCCGGAAGTCCTCCCCCGGCTGCCCCGTGGTCCCGTCGCCGCTGTCCTGGAGCATTCCGCCCAGCAGCCCCTCGCCGCGCGCGAGCTTCTCGGAGATCTCTCGAAAATTGTGGGTGAGGATCTGGAGGTCCCGGGCCACCGGACGGTACTCGGGATCGAAGAGGAGGGCGGGGAGTAAGCCGTCCTGCGGACTGGGCTTCTCCGCGGCGCGGCCGAGGGCGTCCAGCGCGGCGAGGAGCGCTCGCGCCGACTTGGCGCTGTCCTTCGACAGGAGGACGGAGACCGCGTTGTCACCGCTCTCCGCCTTGTTGATGAGCTGCTGGGTCGAAGCGAGCACGGCATTGAGGCGGCGAATTGCTTCCGGCTCCTCGTAGACGAGGACGTGGAGCCACCCCCGGCCCTTCTCCACCTCGTCCGTGATGCGGCGGGCCGACTTGACGGCGGCGCCGATGTCGTCGAAGGTCCCGCCCTTGTCGAGACGCTCAGCAGCGGCGCGAAGCGTCGAGGCGAGCTCGCTCACCGAGCGGAGCGTACTCGCGCCCTCCGCGAACATCCGCGACATCTCCTGCGGCTCCTGGGAAGCGAGGGTGCCGCCCGGCGCCAGGGGGGGCGCATCCGGCGAGCCCGGCGTGATGTCCACGATCTTGTCGCCGAGCAGCCCCTGGGTGGCGATGCGCGCCTCGGAGTTCTGGCGGATGCGCTCGTGGAAGCGCCGAGCCACCGTCATGGTCACCCGCACCTTCCCCTGGGGACGCGTCGAGAGGACCACGCTCGTCACGCGGCCGATCTGCACGCCGGCCAGCCGCACGGTGGCGCCCTCGAGCAGGCCGGCCACCTCGTTGAACTCCGCGGCCAGCTCGTACTTGCTCTCGAAGTAGCGGGCGCGCGCGCCCAAGAGGTACACGATGGCGAAGAAGACGACGAGGGAAACGAGGATGAAGGCGCCGATGCGGAGCTTGAGGGTGTAGCGCCGGTCGTCCGCCATCGCGTCCTAGTCTTCCCGCAGTTCGCCGGCAAGGAAGCGCCGGACGTCGGCGTTGGCGGAGACGCGGATCTCCGCGGGCGTGCCCATGTCCGCGAAGCGGCCGTGGTGGAGGATGGCCATCTGATCCGCGATCATGTTAGCGAACTCGATGTCGTGGGTGACCACGATGGCCGTGTCGCACACCCCGCTGCGCAGCGAGGCCATCAGCTCGGCGACCAAGCGTGCATTCGTCGGGTCGAGCCCGGCCGTGGGCTCGTCGAAGAACACCACCTCCGGCTCCATCACGAGGGCGCGCGCGATCCCCACTCGCTTGCGCATGCCGCCGGACAGCTCGGCGGGCAGCAGCTCGTCGGTGCCCGGCATCCCCACCAGGGAGAGGAAGCGGTGCACGCGGTCGGTGATCTCGCCCAGCGGCATCTGCGTGTGCTCGCGCAGGGGATAGGCGACGTTCTCGAAGACGGAGAGCGAGTCGAAGAGAGCCGCGCCCTGGAACACGAAGCCCGTGCGCTTGCGCACGGCCAGCATCGCCTCCTCGCGCATGCGCTCGATGCGCGTGCCGAAGAGGGACACCTCCCCCGAGTCGGCTCGGATCAATCCGTTGGTGATCCTGAGCAGGACGGTCTTGCCCGCTCCGCTGCCTCCCATGACGGCCAGGGTCGTCCCCTTGCGGAGGGCCAGGCTCACCCCGCGCAGGACCTCCTTCTGATCGAAGGATTTCCGTACGTCGCGCAGCTCCACGAGAGGGCCGGAGGCTTGGGTCATCTCACCAGAAGAGGAGGAGGAGGAGCTTGGTGAGGAAAAAGTCGGAGATGATCACCGCCATGGCGACCTGGACCACCGTGCTCGTCGTGGACCGGCCGAGCCCCTCCGTGCCTCCTTCCGTCTCGAGCCCGTTGTAGCAGCCGATGAGGGTGATGAGCCCGCCGAAGGCCACGCTCTTGCCGAGGCCGCTCAAGAAGTCCTTGATCACCACCCAGTAGGAGATGGTGTTCCAGTAGAGGTAGGCGTCGACGTTGCGGTCGAAGACGGCCACGAGCATCCCGCCTATCAGCCCCACCGCGTCGGCCATCGTGGTCACGAGCGGGAAAACGATGAGGGCGGCGAGGATGCGAGGCACGATGAGCTTCTTCACGTAGTTGACGCCGAGAGAGCGCAGGGCGTCGATCTGCTCCGTCACTTTCATTGAGCCGAGCTCGGCGGTGATGCCCGAGGCAACCTTGCCCCCCACGAGGATCGCGGTGAGCACGGGGCCGAGCTCGCGCAGGATGGACAGGGCGACCACGGGGCCCACGTAGTTCTCCGCACCGAAGCGCGCCATATTCACTGCGGTCTGGAGAGCCAGGACCATGCCCGTGAAGAGCGAGGCGGTGAGGGCGACTACAAGAGAGCGGACACCGATCAGATCGATCTCCTGCGCCACGATCACGAGGTACGACGGGGGAAGCCTGAGGTTGCGTCCCACCCGCAAGGCGAGGAGGCCGAGGCCGCCGTACCAGGCGACGGATTCCCGGCCGTGGCGGCGCGCGTAGGCGAGCACGCTCACCGCGCCGCTCCGCTGAAGCTTTCCACGAAGGCCTGGAAGTCTCCGCGCCCCGCCTCGAAGCTCGCCGCGGGGGCGACGTACAGGAAATCGTAGACGCAGCGCTCGCCCTTGATCACTACGGCCTCGACCCCCACCGGCGCACCGTCCATCGTGCCGTGGACGATCGCGCGCCGAGCGGGGTGGCCATCGAGCGAGAGCTCGCCGCCATCCTCGACCACGCGATCCTTGAGGCCGAAGGTGAGGTGCCGTGTGAGCACGCTCAGGGGACGGCTCGAGACCGTCGGGTCGCACGTGGCGTCGGCGAGCATACCGCCCGCCGGCTCTCGACGCTCGAGCTCCAGCTCGGCCGCCCTACCCGGCTTGACCGACCAGCCCGTGGCGGGCAGGCTCACGCGATAACCTTTGGCGGAATGGAAGACGCCGTTCTCCACGTGGGTGGCGCTGCAGCCGGCGAGGAGGGCGGCGATGAGCACCGTGGTCGGCCTCGTCACCGGCTCTTCTCGCCGTGACGCGCGGCCAGCTCCTCAAAGACACGCCGGAGCGGGAGACCGCGCGCAGCGAGCAGGACCATGGTGTGGAACCAGAGATCGGCCACCTCCGACACCACGCGCCCGTCGCCCTCGCCGCCGAGGGCGGCCGTCACCACCTCCGTCGCCTCCTCCCCGATCTTGCGGCAGATCTGCGCCTCCCCCCGATCGAAGAGGCTCGCCGTGTACGAGCCCGCGGGGCGCTCCGCCTTGCGCGACTGGAGCACGCGCTCCAGCACCTCGAGCATCGCGGGCCCGGCGCCGGCGGCCGCGGGCGCGGCGGAACCGCTCAGGCGCGTGTAGAAGCAGCTGCGGGCGCCCGTGTGGCAGGCGACGCCGTCCTGGTGCACCTGCACGAGCAGCGTGTCGCGATCGCAGTCCGCGTAGACGCCGTCCACGTGCTGGGTGTGCCCGGAGCTCTCGCCCTTGCGCCAGAGCGCCTGCCGCGAGCGTGACCAGTAGTGCGCGAGACCCGTCTCCAAGGTTCGACCCAACGCGTGGCGATCCATCCAGGCGACCATGAGCACCTCGCCCGTAGCCGTCTCCTGGGCCACCGCGGGGACCAGACCTTGGGCATCCCACTTGAGTTCGCCGAGGTCGACGCTCACCCCTCGAGCCTCACGGGCACGCCGCGCTCATCCAGGTAGCGTTTCGCCTCGGCGATGGTGTGCTTGCCGAAGTGGAACATGGATGCGACGAGGACGGCGTCGGCCTTGCCCTCGACCACCCCCCGGCGGAGATCATCGAGCGATCCCACGCCACCCGAGGCGATGACGGGCACGGAGACCGCCTCGGAAACCGCGCGCGTCAGCTCGAGATCGTAGCCATCGCCCGTGCCGTCTCGATCCATGCTGGTGAGGAGGATCTCCCCCGCTCCCAACTCCTCGACCTGCCGCACCCATGCCAAGGCATCCCGGCCTGCGGGGCGGCGACCGCCATGCGTGTAGACGCCCCACCGCAAGGGATCGGCCGCTTCGCGCTTGGCGTCGATGGCGACGACGATGCACTGGCTGCCGAAGCGCTCCGCTGCCTCCCGGATCAGCTCGGGACGGGCAAGGGCCGCCGTGTTGAGCGAGACCTTGTCGGCTCCCGCGCGCAGGAGCATACGGACGTCCTCGATGCTGCGGATCCCCCCGCCCACCGTGAGGGGCATGTAGATGCCCTCCGCGGTGCGGCGGACCACGTCGAGCATGATCGCTCGCTCCTCGTGCGAAGCGGTGATGTCGAGAAAGACGAGCTCGTCCGCTCCCTGCGCGTCGTAGGCGAGGGCGGCCTCCACGGGATCACCGGCATCGCGCAAGTCGGCGAAGCGCACGCCCTTGACCACGCGCCCGCCGTGGACGTCGAGGCACGGCACAATGCGCTTGCACAGCATCAGCGGTCCGCCTCGGCGAGAGCGTCCCGCAGGCACACCGCGCCCGTGTAGAGGGCGCGCCCCACGATGACTCCCTCGACGCCGGGAATGCCCGCCACCTGTCGGATGTCATCGAGCGATCCCACGCCCCCGGAGGCGAATACCGGTATGCCCGCCGCGCGTGCCACCGCCTCCGTGCTCCAGACGTTGGGCCCGTTCTGCGTGCCATCGCGGGCGATGTCCGTGTAGATGAGCGCGCCCGCCCCCGCGTGCGCCGCGTCGCGGGCCAGGGCCGCCGCCTCGAGCTCGAGGACACGAGTCCAGCCGTCCACGGCGACACGGCCATCGGAGGCATCCACGCCGACGATGATGCGCTCGTCGAACCGGCGGCAGATCTCGCCGAGGAAGTGCGGGTCGAGGGCGGCCCGAGTGCCCACGATGGCCCAGCGCGCGCCCGCTTCCAGGACCGCCTCGATGTGCTCAACCGTTCGGAGCCCGCCTCCGACCTCCACGGGAATGGCGATCGCGCGCGCGATCTCGCGCACGATGGCGGTCTGCGCCGGTCCACCTGCGAAGGCCCCGTCGAGATCCACCACGTGAAGCCGCGGTGCGCCTTCGGACTCCCAACGCCGGGCCATGGCCACGGGATCGTCCGAGAACACAGTCTCCGCGTCGGCGCGCCCTTGGAGCAGGCGCACGCAGCGGCCGCCCCTGAGGTCGACGGCGGGGATGACGGTGAAGGCCATCGGATCCGCCCCCTAGCCGTGCCGCTCGCGGACAAAGGCCGCGAAGTTCTCCAACAGGCGCAGGCCCCAGCGCTGGCTCTTCTCCGGGTGGAATTGCGTGGCGAAGAGCGAGCCTCGCCCCACCGCGGCGGGAAACGTCACCCCGTAGGTGCAGGTCGCGGTGGCCAGCGAGGTCTCGCGCGTGGTTGGGTAGTACGAGTGCACGAAGTAGAAGTGCGCTCCGCTCGGCACGCCGTCGAAGATCGCGAGGTCTCCCGTGTGCTCCACGGAGTTCCAGCCCATGTGCGGCACCTTGAGCCCTCCCGGGAAGCGGCGGACCACGCCCGACAGCACGTCCAGCCCCTTGCCCTGCCCGAACTCCTCGCTCTCCGTGAAGAGGAGCTGATAGCCGAGGCAGATGCCGAGGAAAGGCCGGCCCTCATCGAGAGCCGTGCGGATCGGCTCGAGGAGCCCTCGCGCCTGGAGGTTGGCCATGGCGTCGTGAAACGCACCGTCACCTGGCAGCACGAGGGCGCGGGCGTCCTCGATCACCCGTGGATCCTCCGTCACCATCGCGCGCATCCCGAGGCGGCCGAGGGCGTTCTCCACGCTGCCCAGGTTGCCGCGGCCGTAATCGATGACAGCGATCATTCTGGTAGCCCGCTTTCCTGTCTCTCTAGGCTGCCCCAGGGCCTCTTCGCCCTGGCGGGCTCATCGGGGCGTCCTCTCGATACGCGCAGGCTTACCACGCACGGGCTGCCCCAGGGCCTCTTCGCCCTGGCGGGCTCATCGGGGCGTCCTCTCGATACGCGCAGGCTTACCACGCACGGGCTGCCCCAGGGCCTCTTCGCCCTGCCGGGCTCATCGGGGCGTCGGCTCGATGCGAGCCGGCTCACGGAGCGTTGGCTCACAACGTACCTTTGGTGGAGAGGACGCCGGCGATGCGCGGATTGAGGCGCGTGGCTTCCGCGAGAGCGCGGCCCACCGCCTTGAACGTCGCCTCGGCAATGTGGTGGAGGTTCTGGCCGTAGTGCATGTTGACGTGCAGGGTGACTTCCGCGTTGAAGGCGAAGGCGCGGAAGAAGTCCTCCAGCAGATCGAGGTCGAAGTTCGATACGCGCGTCCGCCGCAGCGGCACATTGAAGACGAGGTAGGGTCGGCCCGAGATGTCGACGGCGGCGTGGAGGAGGGCCTCGTCCATGGGCAGGAACGACGCACCATAGCGCACGATGCCCGCGCGGTCGCCGAGCGCCTCGCGGAAGGCCTTGCCCAGACAGATGCCCACGTCCTCCACCGTGTGGTGAAGATCCACGTCGAGATCGCCCTGCGCCTCGATGGTGAGATCCATCAGGCCGTGCTTCGACCACGCCTCCAGCATGTGGTCGAAGAAGGGCATGCCCGTCACCACCTTGGAGGCGCCGGTGCCGTCGAGACCGAGGTGGAGCGCGATCTGCGTTTCCTTGGTCTTCCGCTCCACTCGTCCCTGGCGTCCCCCGCCGCTCATGGCTGCCGTCATGGCCTCTCCCCCCTTGCGATGCGCATCGCCGCCGCTGCCCCGTGGCCGTCGAGCCCCTCGACTCGGGCGAGGGCAGCCAGGTGCGGGCCCGCCTCGCGGAGCCCCGCCGGCGCGTACTCGATCACGCTCAGACGCTTCACGAAGTCTTCCGTGCCGAGGGCGGAGGCGAAACGCGCGGTGCCGCCGGTGGGAAGCACGTGGTTGGGCCCGGCCACGTAGTCGCCTACCACCTCGGGCGTGTAGCGACCGAGGAACACCGCGCCCGCGTGGCGCACGCGCGAGAGCAGCACCTCGGGCTCGGCCACCTGGAGCTCGAGATGCTCGGGAGCCAGGAGATTGACGATTTCCACCGCCTCTTCCAGGCTTCGGGTGAGGACGAGCGCCCCGTGAGAGCGAAGGGCGGCGCCCGCGATCTCGCGCCTCGGTAGCCGGGAGAGCTGATCCTCCACGGCGGCCCCCACCGCGTCGACGAGGGCGCGGCAGGGGGTGAGGAGCACCGCGCGGGCCATCGGATCGTGCTCGGCCTGGGCGAGAAGATCGGCGGCGACCCAGGCCGGCTCGGCGGAGGCATCGGCGATTACCATGACCTCGCTCGGTCCCGCCACCATGTCGATGCCCACGTCACCGAACACACGGCTCTTGGCCAGCGCGACGTAGATGTTGCCGGGGCCCACGATCTTGTCCACCCTCCGCACGGTCTCGGTGCCGTAGGCGAGCGCAGCCACCGCCTGGGCGCCCCCAATCCGGTAGGCCTCCGTCACCCCCGCCACGCGGGCCGCCGCGAGCACGGCGGGGTGCAGCGACCGGTCGGGCGCGGGCGGCGACACGAGTACGATCTCCTTCACCCCCGCCACGCGCGCGGGGATCACCGTCATCAGCACCGTCGACGGATAGGCGGCGCGGCCGCCGGGGACGTAGACGGCGACGCGATCGAGCGGCCGGATCTCCTGGCCGAGCCGGGAGCCCTGCGCATCGGTCATGCGCCACGAGCGGGGCGCAGACTCTCGATGGAAGCGCTCGATGCGCTCCGCCGCGTAGCGCAGGGCCGCCATGGTGGTGACGTCCACCGCGTGCTCCGCCGCCTCGAGCTCCGCGGCCCTCACTGCGAGCTCGCCGGCCGACAGCGCGACCCGGTCGAAGCGCTCGGTGAGCTCGAGCAGCGCGGCGTCGCCCTTGTCGCGCACGGCCGCCACGATCTCCTCCACGCGCCGGTGGATCTCCGGATCCACGGCACCGGGCGGACGGTCGAGGGCGCGGGCCACCCCCGCGGGGCCGAGGGCGACGGTGTCGAGGCGCCGAATCACCGCGGCACTTCCTGGCGCATGGCCGAGATCAGCGCGTTGACGCGGGCGTGCTCGGTCTTGAGCGAGGCGCGGTTTACGATGAGGCGGGCGGTGGACGTCATGATCTCCGCCACCTCCACGAGGCCATTGGCGCGGAGCGTCTCGCCGGACTGTACGAGATCCACGATGCGCTCGGCCAGGCCCACGAGAGGGGCGAGCTCGATAGAGCCATCGAGGTGAATCATCTCTACCTGGATGCCGCGCTCGGAGAAGTACTGCTCGGTCAGCATCGGATACTTGGTCGCCACGCGCACCCACGACCACTTGGTCGGGTCGTCGCGCTCCCACAGGGCCCGCGGCTCCGCCACCACGAGGCGGCAGAAGCCGAAGCCCAGGTCCACGGGCTCGTACACCTCGGGCTGCTGCTCGGCGAGGATGTCCTTGCCCACGATGCCGAGATCGGCGGCGCCGTACTCCACGTAGGTCGGGATGTCGGCGGGCTTGAGGAAGATCACGCGCACGTCGCGCTCGGTGTCCGTCAGGAGTAGCCGCCGGGTGTCCGCCTCCAGCCCCTTGATGCCGATGCTGGAGAGTAGCTGGAGGGCCGGATCGAGCAAGCGACCCTTGGGAAGGGCGACGGTCAGCGGCGGCATGCTAGCTCCGCACCCTCTCGATGCGCGCGCCCAGGGACTGGAGCTTCTTCTCCAACGCCTCGTAACCACGATCGAGGTGATACACGCGCGAGATCTCCGTCTTGCCCCGGGCGGACAGCCCGGCCAGCACGAGCGAAGCGGAGGCGCGCAGGTCGGTAGCCATCACGGGCGCTCCCTGATAGGCGTCGACCCCGCGCACCACGGCCACGGAGCCGTCGGTCTCGATGGCGGCGCCCATGCGGCAGAGCTCGGCCACGTGCATGAAGCGATTCTCGAAAATCGTCTCGGTGATCTTGCTGGAGCCGTCGCCCAGGCCCAGGAGGGCCATCATCTGTGCCTGCATGTCCGTGGGGAATCCCGGGAAGGGGCTCGTGATGATGTCCGCCGACCGGGGGCGCGCGGGCCCCGTGCAGCGGATGCGATCGCCGTCCACATGCACGGCGGCCCCGCATTCCTCGAGCTTGGCCAGCGTCGCCGTCATGTGGCGTGGGACAGCACCCGTCACCGTGACGTCGCCGTTCGTCATGGCGCCCGCCACGAGGAGCGTCCCCGCTTCGATCCGATCGGGAATGATCCGGTGGACGGCACCGGCCAGCTCGGCCACGCCCTCGATCTCGATACGCTCGGTCCCCGCGCCCTCGATGCGCGCCCCCATCGCGGCGAGCAAGCGCGCGAGATCGCCGACCTCGGGCTCGCGCGCCGCGTTCTCCAGCACTGTCACGCCCTCGGCGAGGGTGGCGGCCATCATCAGATTCTCGGTGCCGGTGACCGTGACGAGGTCGGTGGTGATGGAAGCGCCCTTGAGCCGGCTCGCCCGCGCTTCGACGTACCCGTTCTGGATGCTGATCTCGGCCCCGAGCTTGGCGAGACCCTTCAGATGCTGATCGATCGGCCGCACGCCGATGGCGCAGCCACCAGGAAGGGCGACCCGAGCCATCCCGGAGCGGGCGAGGAGCGGCCCCAGCACCACCACGGAGGCGCGCATGGTCGACACCAGCTCGTAGGGCGCCTCATGACTCGCCACCCGCGCCACCTGCAGCTGCAGCCGGCCGCCGCGGTCGCCGGAGATCTCGGCGCCAAGCTGCTCGAGGAGGCTTCGCATGGTGACGACGTCGGCGAGGGTGGGCACGTTCTCCAGGACCACCGGCTGGGCGGTGAGCAGGCTCGCCGCCATGGCGGGAAGCGCCGCGTTCTTGGCCGCGCTTGCTTCCACCACGCCCTCGAGGCGTACCCCGCCCTCGATCTCGAGCCGCACCGGCATCAGCAGCTCATCCGCTGGGTCGCGGCGCCGGTGAGGGATACCTGCGCGGGAGGGGCCGCCCAGCAGCCTTCGATGTAGCGCTCCACGCCGCGGAGATCGCGGCGCGCGCCGATGCGCGAGAATCCTTCGGCGGCCATGAGCGAGGCGAGTGGGCCCGCCTGCTCCTCGCCGATCTCCATCAGGAGCCAGGCGCCCGGACGCAGGAAACGCGGCGCCTGGGCCACGAGGCGTCGCAGCACGCGTAGACCGTCCGGCCCGCCGTCGAGAGCCAGGTGCGGCTCGAAGCGCTCGACCTCAACAGGCAGCGTGGGGATGATCCCGCTCGGGAGATACGGCGGATTGGCGATAACCATGTCGAGGCTGCCCCCGAGCGAGGCGAGGGGGCCGAAGAGATCGCCGGCGAGGAGCCTCACCCGGGAGGCGAGGCCGAGGCGACGCACGTTGTCCGTGGCAACGGCGAGAGCACCCAGGGACTGATCCACCGCCAGCATCTCGAGATCGGGGCGCGCCATCGCGAGCGCACAGGCGATGGCGCCGCTGCCCGTGCCGATGTCCGCCACCAGCGGGTCCTCACGCTCGGCGAGCAGCTCGAGCGCCCGCTCGACCAGCCCTTCCGTCTCCGGGCGCGGGATGAGCACGTCGGGAGTCACGGCGATCCGAAAGCCACGGAACTCCTCGTAGCCCAAGAGATGCTGCACTGGCTCGTGGGTGACACGCCGCTCGACGAGCGCACGGAAGCGCGCGGTCGGCTCCGGCTCCACGGGGCGCCACGGCTCCAGATACAGCGCGAGCTCGTCGAGGCCGAGGCCGACGCCAAGGAGCCGACGCGCGTCCTGGGCGGCGCACTCGAGTCCCGCGGCGGCGAGCCGGGCCGTGCCTTCGGCCAGAAGCGAGCCTACCGTTGCCGTCACAACGTCTCCCCGAGCTTCTTTCGCTGCTCCTCGCTGTGGAGCGCGTCGACCAGCTCGTCGAGATCCCCTTCGAGGATGGAAGGGAGGCGATGCAGGGTGAGGTTGATCCGATGGTCGGAGACGCGCCCCTGCGGAAAGTTGTAGGTACGGATGCGCTCGCTGCGCTCTCCCGTGCCAACCTGGCTCTTCCGGTCGGCGGCGATGGCCGCCGCCTGCTCCTCCTGCGCGCGCTCGAGGAGGCGCGCCTTGAGCACGCGCATAGCCTTGGCTCGGTTCTTGATCTGCGACCGCTCATCCTGGCAGGTGACCACGAGCCCTGTCGGCACGTGCGTGATGCGCACCGCGGAGTCGGTGGTGTTGACCCCCTGCCCGCCCGGCCCGGAGGAACGATAGACGTCGACGCGGATGTCCCGCTCCTCGACCTTGATGTCCACGTCCTCGGCCTCGGGAAGCACGGCCACCGTGACGGTGGAGGTATGGATCCGCCCGCTCGACTCCGTCGCGGGCACACGCTGCACGCGGTGGACCCCGCGCTCGAACTTGAGGCGACTCCAGGCGCCGCGCCCCTGCACGAAGAGGACGATCTCCTTGAAGCCGCCCACCCCGGTGGGGTGGCTGTCCATGACCTCAACCCGCCACTTCTGTGCCTCGGCGTACTTCGTGTACATGCGTGCGAGATCGGCCGCGAAGAGACCGGCCTCGTCGCCGCCCGCCCCGGCTCGGACCTCTACGAAAACGTTCTTGTCGTCGCTGGGATCCTTGGGAATCAGAAGGGCGCGCAGCTCCTCCTCGAGCTTGGCCTGGCGGGCGGCCAGCTCGGCCACCTCGGCCTGCGCCATCTCACGCATCTCGCGGTCGGCATCCTCGGCGGCCATGTGTCGGGCCTCTTCGAGGCGGGCCAGGAGCTGCTTGTACTCCTCGAACTTGCCCACGACCTCGGCAAGCTCCGAGGCTGCCTTGGCCGTCTTTGCGTAGACGGCCTGCTGACCGATGATGACGGGGTCGGAGAGCGACTGGGTCAGTTCCCGGTATCGCTCCTCAACTTGGCGGAGCTTGTCAAACATGATGGGTCCTCATGGGAGGCGGGGCAGACGATGGCCTCGCCGCGCGTGGGGACGGAGACGAACAGCAATACGGAACGCTGACAGCGTGGCGCGGCGTGAGGCCGGCCCCGGTCCTACCCCTCCGTGAGCGACTTCCTCTTGTATTTCCGCTGGAAGCGCTCAACGCGGCCGGCGGTATCCAGAAACTTCTGCTTGCCGGTAAAGTAGGGATGGCACTTGGAGCACACCTCCACCCTGATCTGGGGCTGCGTCGACCGGGTGTGAATGACCTCTCCGCAGTTGCAGGTGATCGTCGTATCGATGTACTCGGGATGAATGCCAGCCTTCACGGCCCACCTCCTGGATGGAAACGGCGAATAAGAAGGGTCAAACTTTACCAGCGAAGGTGGCAAAACGCAACAAATCCAGCACTTCCGACGGCGGGGAGCAATCTAGCCCCCTCGTCGAGGGGTGGCCGCGGCGACCGGCCGGGCCTACCCCATTTGGCTCATGGCGCTCAGGAAGTCCTTGTTGGTCTTGGTCAACTTAACCTTGTCGAGCAAGAGCTCCATGGCTTCCACGGGATTGAGCTGGGTCAAGGCCTTGCGAAGGAGCCAGACCTTCTGGAGTTCGTCCTTCTCCAAGAGGAGCTCTTCCTTGCGGGTGCCCGTCTGCTCGATGTTGATGGTGGGGAAGACCCGCTTGTCCATGAGGCGCCGGTCGAGATGCACCTCCATGTTGCCGGTGCCCTTGAACTCCTCGAAAATCACGTCGTCCATGCGCGAACCCGTGTCAATGAGGGCGGTGGCCATGATGGTGAGGGAGCCGCCTTCCTCCACATTGCGGGCGGCCGCGAAGAAGCGCCGGGGCCGCTGGAGCGCGTTGGCGTCGAGACCGCCGGAGAGCACCTTGCCCGAGGAAGGGATGACCGCGTTGTGGGCACGGGCGAAGCGAGTAATGGAGTCGAGGAGGATGACCACGTCCCGCTTGTGCTCGACCAGACGCTTGGCCTTCTCGATGACCATGTCCGCCACCTGCACGTGCCGCTGCGGCGGCTCGTCGAAGGTGGAAGAGATGACCTCACCCTTGACCGAGCGCTGCATGTCCGTCACCTCTTCGGGCCGTTCGTCGATAAGGAGGACGATGAGGTAGACCTCGGGGTGGTTCTTGGCAATGGCGTTCGCGAGGTTCTGGAGGAGCACGGTCTTGCCCGTGCGCGGAGCGGCCACGATGAGACCGCGCTGTCCCTTGCCGATAGGACAGAGGAGATCCATGACTCGGGTTGTCAGATTTTCCGACTCGTGCTCGAGGCGTAGCCGCTCCATGGGATAGAGCGGCGTCAGGTTGTCGAAAATGGTCTTGTCGCGCGACTGCTCGGGGGTCTCGAAGTTGATCGCCTCGACCTTGAGGAGGGCGAAGTAGCGCTCGGTGTCCTTGGGCGGTCGCACCTGGCCCGAGATGGTGTCGCCCGTGCGCAGGTCGAAGCGGCGGATCTGGGACGGTGAGACGTAGATGTCGTCGGGGCCGGGCAGATAGTTGTAGTCGGGGGCGCGGAGGAAGCCGAAGCCGTCGGGCAGCACCTCGAGCACGCCCTCGGCGAAGATGAGGCCGTCGCGCTCCGCCTGGCCCTGCAAGATCTTGAAGATCAGCTCCTGCTTCCGGAGGCCGCTGAACCCCTGGACGCCCAGATCCTTGGCGACCGTGTTCAGCTCCGTGATGGTTTTGTCCTTCAACTCGGACAGATTCATCCTGTTGCCTCCTGCCCCACCGGACTCGGACGAGGCTGCGTCGGTGGCGTCGGACTTCTGCGGCGAGGGCCGCCGAGGACTACGCTGCGAGATGATGTTCTCCGGAGGGTTGATTGTGTACGGGGTGCCAGACGGTTCTGCTCAACAAATCTCCCACATACGTGTAGGGGATGTCAATACAAAAGCTCCGCCGCGGCGGGCCATTGGCTTACAGCCTCATCTCGATGATGGCCTTGCTGCGAATCTCCGTCAGCCATTCCTTGAGGCGTGCGTCGTACTTCTGGCGATACAGGATGTCGCGGATCTGATTCCGGGCCTGCGCGAGTTGCTCCCCTGCCAGCGTCTCCTTGGAGTCCAACTCGAAGAGATGGTACCCGATCTCTGACCGGAAGGGCGGCGAATGCTCACCGGGCGAGAGGCGCAGCACGGCCTTCTCGATGTCGGGGGCGAGTTCGCCGCGCTTGAGAATGCCCAGACGGCCGCCGTTCTTGGCCGTCGCGGGATCCTCGGAGAACTCCGCGGCCAGCTCGGCGAAGTCCTCACCCGACATGACCCGCGCGTAGACGTCATCGGCGCGCCGGCGCGCGGCCTGCCACCCGTCCTCTCCTGTGCCGGCCTGGGGCAGGAAGAGAATGTGCCGCGCCTCGAAGGTCAGCCCCGTCTCGAGCTTCTCCCGGTTGGCGTTCAGGTACTGGTCGATGTCCTCCTCAGTGACGCTGACCCGGAGGGCGACC
>Ga0306920_100001101_pt1 | contig 33188 bp, 30 predicted proteins | sample flu12Cox44000170_FD_204666 | JGI IMG/M metagenome (GOLD analysis project Ga0306920, IMG submission 204666) | Lab enrichment of tropical soil microbial communities from Luquillo Experimental Forest, Puerto Rico - flux4day.12C.oxic.44.000.170 (v2)... | ecosystem: Environmental > Terrestrial >...
ATAAAGCAGCAGGTCACGCCGTTCCGGACCTGGGGGCAACATCTCGCTCAGATGCTCAACCGGCTCGACCGCCTCGAGGCTCCAGTCGCCAAGCCCGATCGAGGAAAGGGAGAAGCGACCTTCGTCCGGCGGCACGAGCTTCGCGCGCGCAAACGTGCCCGATGCCCGCTCGGTGCCGAACCAGGGTCGTGCGCGCATGCCGTTTGCCGCCTTGCGTGTGGTGGCCACGATCAGCGTCGGGTTACGCGACAGCTCGGCAGCATCGAACGGCGCAACGGCCGAGGTGAGCGCCGCGCCGCATCCGGCAAGAGCCGCAAGGAGCGGCAACGCGAGCAGGATGCCGAGCGCGGCCGGCCGCACCGGCCGGACCATAGGCCTGCGAAACTTCACGTCACCCGCGTGACGCACAATGTGCATGCAACAGCACCTCTCCAGCCCCTTTTGGCTGGAGAGTGATCACGGCAAGAGCAGGGCGAAACGAGGGGATGATTTTGTGTAGTGCAAAGTTCCGTTTCTCCGGCATGAGCGGACCTTTGCTCTTGGACCAATACTTCTGGCAAATGCATTGAACTGGTGGTGGATTTTCAAATCGGCATAGATAAATTCCGCCCACCGGATTGACTCGACCCGCGATGGAACTTTGGGTTCTTTTGCAAAATCGAAGCTGCTCACGTGTATTTATTGTATATACAACTCCTGATAGTATTAGACGCACCGCCCCATAGAGGGCGGGCCAAAGAGCCGCCCCTGCCGACGTCTTCCAACCGTGCGTGCAAAGCCTTCGTCCCCGTTAACCATTCCTGAATTCCGTCGCGGCAAATGTCCGTGAAATTTTAACACGACGGTGGTCTGAAAAGAGAACGTTCTGAAAGATCACCCCTGCGGTGGTTGCGGAGCACCGTTTGTCGCCAGAACACCTTCGGCGTTGCCCGAACCGATCATGCTTTTGCCGCCAAGGCGCACGAGTCTTCGCGGGCAGAGCCAGATGAATGGTATCAAATAACCAATCGCCCCCGCCTCGTGCGTGGCTCGTGTCCGCGCCATGCAAAGCAACGCTAATTGCCGCCTTGCTCGCGGCTCTCGTTGCATTGCCCGCCGCGGCCGCCAGCGATCTCATCACCGTGGAAGGGAACCGGCGCGTCGATGCCGAGGCCATCAAGGCGCATTTCCATCTCGGGCCAGGCGGTGCGGCCGATGCCGCCGCGCTCGATGCCGCGCTCAAGGAGCTCTACGCGACAGAAGCATTCGAGGACGTGCGGATCACCCCAGCGGACGGCCATCTCGTCGTGCGCGTGGTCGAGGCGCCGGTGATTGGGCGGCTCCAGTTCGAGGGCAACCGAGTAGTCAAAGAGGCCGAGCTCACCAAGGCCTCGAAACTCAAGCCGGGGGCACCGCTGACCAAGGCAGCCGTCCAGGCCGATGTCGCGCGCATCATGGAGCTCTATCGGCACGCGGGCCGATATGCCGCGCAGGTTACGGCGAAAACGATCCCGCATGGCGAAGGCAGCCTCGACCTTGTTTTCGAGATCAATGAAGGCCCGAAGACCGGGGTGCGACGCATCGTATTTTCAGGCAACCGCGCGTTTTCCGACAACCGCCTGAAAGCCGCGATCAATACCTCCGAATCCGGATGGCTCGCGTTTCTGAAGACCAATGACATCTATGATCCCGAACGCGTGGCAGCGGACGCCGAGCTGATCCGGAAGCTCTACGGCAAGAACGGCTTCGCGGATGCGCAAGTGACGTCGGCGATGGGCAGCTACGATCCGGCGCAGCGCGGCGTCATCCTGCGCTTTGCCATCGAGGAGGGAGACCGCTACGTCGTTCGCGCGGTCGATATCGAGTCTCGTCTTGCCGCCGTGGATGGGGCGCAGCTGCGGGGCGTGGTGAAGCTCGCAGCGGGCGAGGCCTTCAATGCCGAGACGATCGAGAATGCCCGCCGCGACCTCGTCCTCGCGCTCGGCAGCCGCGGCTATCCGTTCGCCTCGGTGCGCACACGCCTGCAGCGCGACGCGCGCAGCAAGGTCATGGATGTCGTATTCGTCCTTGATGACGGTCCGCACCGCTACATCGAGCGCATCATCATCCGCGGCAACCTCCGCACCCGGGACGAGCTCATCCGCGGCGAGCTCGAGTTTGCCGAGGGCGATGCCTGCAACCAGTTCCTGATCGACCGCGCCGAGCGCCGGCTCAAGGCCATGGGCCTGTTCAAGACGGTGAAGATCTCGAACGATCATGGATCGGCGCCGGACCGCACGGTGCTTTCTGTCGACGTCGAGGAGCAGAAAACCGGCGAGTGGAACGTCTCGGGCGGCTATTCCGGCGCGGAAGGTGTCGTGGGCGAGATCAGCGTCTCCGAGATGAATTTCATGGGCCGCGGACAGTTCGTGAAGGTCTCCGCCACGCTCGGCCAATACGTGCGCGGGGGCACGCTCAGCTTCGTTGACCCCTATCTCCTTGGCAATCACGTCTCGGTGGGCGGGGATGTCTTCTACCGCGAGACGCTGACCAGCTCCTATCAGTCGTACGGCAGCCTGACCTACGGCGGGGACGTAAAGGTCGGCGCTCCCCTCACCGACAATCTCAGCACGGAAATGCGCTACTCGCTGATCAGCCAAAACCTGTCACTGGCGCCCGCGCTGCTGAGCTGCGTACCACCGGCATGCCTTTCCGCGTCCGCCGCGGTGAAGCAGGCTGCCCTTAACGGCCCGACCTTCACCTCGGCGATCGGACCGACGCTGACCTACAGCACGCTCGACAACCCGCGCAACCCGAGCGACGGCGTCCGCGCGGTGTTCAAGCAGGATACGGCGGGGCTCGGCGGGGGCGCCGAGTTTTTCAGGTCGACCGCCGACGTGCGCGCCTACAAGAGCCTCGGTGACGACGTCGTCGCCGTCACTCGCCTGCAGGGGGGCACCATTGCGCCCTTCGGGGGCCAGAGCGTGCCCTTCCTGAGCGGTTTTTTTGGAGGGCCGCAGCTCGTGCGCGGCTTTGCGCCCAACGGCTTCGGGCCGCGCGACCTCACGCCCGGCACCACGCTCGACAATATCGGGGGCAGCAATTACTGGGCGACCTCTGCGCAGCTGCAGGCGCCCATTCCGGGGCTGCCGCCCGAGGCTGCACTGAAGGCCGCCTTCTTCGCCGACGCCGGCAGCCTGTGGGGGTACCGCGGCACGACCTCGTTTCCCGGCCTGTCGCAGTCCTTCACCCCGGTGGATTCGCGCAAGATCCGCTCGTCCATCGGCGCGAGCCTGATCTGGGATTCGCCTTTTGGCGCAATGCATGTGGATTATGCGTTTCCTACCAGCAAGACCAATTACGACGTCACGCAGCGGCTGAGCTTCGGGGCGGGACCGTTCTGACCCGCGTGGAGCACTGGCCCGCATTGTGAGGCGGGTCGCAGCGCCGCTAAATTTACCCAGGCTGCGCAAACCTGCCTGCATGCGCGCTCCTGCGGGACACGGCGGAATAGACCCCGAGCCGCTGCTATAGTACGACCATGCCCATGACCGCCGTCGCACTTGCCGCGCATATCCTCGGGGCCGTCGTGTGGGTGGGCGGCATGTTTGCGATCTATGTCTGCCTGCGCCCGGCGCTCGGCGCGCTCGAGCCGGCGCAGCGCTTGCCGCTGATGCGCACCACGTTGGGCAAATTCTTTCCCTGGGTATGGATCGCGGTATTGCTGCTGCTGGCGAGCGGTTATTGGATGGTGTTTGTGACCTTCGGCGGCTTTTCCCATCTGCGGCTGCACATCAACCTCATGCAGGCCGTGGGCTGGGTCATGATCGCGCTATTCGTCTGGCTGTTCCACGGCCCATGGCTCGCCTTTAAGCGCGCCGTCGATGTTCGCGACTGGCCGCGCGCGGGGGCAAGCCTCAACCGTATTCGCCAGATCATTGCCGTGAACCTGCCGCTCGGACTCATTGTCGTCATCATCGGGGCAAGCGGGCGCTACTGGGGCTGACCTTCGTCAGAAAGCAGCCGAGCGATATTCACCTGCCACGAATTGCGATAGATTCGGCGTTGCCGAACCTGATTGAGGCTCGCATGCGATCGCTGCCAAAGCTTGGCATGGCCGCTGTTCTTGCGGCGGTATTCTTTTTCCCCGCTCCAGCCCGCGCCGATGAGGCAAACGATCTCAACAACAGAGCGGTAGAGCTTTCCAAGGCCGGTCGCTATTCGGAAGCCATTCCGCTCGCCGACCGAGCAGTGGCGTTGCGCGAGAAGGCGCTTGGCCCCAATCACCCCCAGGTTGCTCCGCTTTTGAACAATCTCGCAGCCATGCTGAACAATCAGGCCCTGGTGTATCACGCGCAAGGTCGCTACGCCGAGGCCGTACCGTTGCTGCAACGCGCGCTGACGATTCAGGAAAAGGTGCTCGCTCGCGAGCATCCCGATCTCGCAACAACACTGAACAATCTGGCTACGCTTTATCAGAGCCAGGGCCGTTATGCCGAGGCCCTGCCACTATACGAACGCGCGTTGGCGATCTGGGAAAAAGCGCTCAGCCGCGATGATCCCCGGTTCGGACCACTGATGAACAATCTGGCAGTACTCTATCGCGAGCTGGGCCGTTACGCCGAAGCCGAGCGATTGTCCCGCCGAGCATTGGATATTTCCGAGAAGGCACCCAGCCGCGGTCATCCGCCCGATGCCAAGTCTTTGACCAATCAGGCATTGCTCTATGACAGCCAGGGCCGCTACGCCGAAGCCGAGCAGATTTACCAGCGCGCACTCGCCCTCCAGGAAGCGACGCTCGGTCGCGATCACCCTGATGTCGCTCGAACGCTCAACAATCTGGCCGACCTTTACCGCACCCAGGGTCGCTATGCGGAAGCCGAGCCGCTGTACCGTCGATCGCTGGACATTCTCGAAAAGTCGCCAGGCCGTGACCATCCCGATTACGCAACAACGCTGAGCAACCTGGCAATGCTGTACAAGAGTCAGGGTCGTTACGAGGATGCGGAGTTCTTATACCGACGATCGCTGGCAATCGCCGAGAAGGCACTCGGTCGCGATCACCCGTCTCTCGCCGTACCGCTGAACAATCTGGCCGTGCTGTACCAGGAAAGGGGCCGCTACGCCGATGCCGAGCCGCTCTTTCAGCGATCATTGGCCATTCAAGAAAAGACGCTCGGCCGCGATCACCCTCAGGTCGCCCAATTGCTGAACAATCTGGCCAGGCTGCATGAGAGCAAACGCAGTTACGCAGACGCCGAGCTTCTCTATAAACGGTCCTTGGCGATCTCCGAGAAGGCACTCGGTCCCGATCATCCCCAGATCGCTCAAATACTGAACAACCTGGCGGATCTCTACCGCAAGCAGAACCGCTATGCCGACGCTTTGCCGATCATAAGGCGAACGCTTTCCGACGGCACCGCCAACAAGCTGGCCGCATTTCCGGTGCTGCTTGCCGCACGGACGCAGAAACTGATCAGCCCTGCGCAGGCGGTGAAAGACAGCTACGAGATTGTCCAACGTGCTTCATCCTCGGCGGCTGCCAGCGCCGTCTCCAAGCTCGCCGCCCGCTTTGCCGCCGGCAGCGGTGAGCTCGCTTCGCTCGTGCGCAAGGATCAGGATCTGACCGCGGAGGCGGAAAGCCTCGACAAGCAGGTGATTGCCTTCGTCTCCAAGCCGCCGGCGGAGCGCAACGCTGTCTCCGAAGACCAGATCCGCAAACGCATCGAGGCGGTCAAAGCCGAGCGCGAGAAGCTCGCCCGCCTCTTCAATGCGCGCTTTCCCGACTACGTAGCCCTCTCGCGGCCGCAGCCGGTATCAATCGAGCAGACGCAGGCGCTGCTGGCCGATGACGAAGCGCTCCTGGTCTTCGACTTCGATGCCACGAGCCATGCCTGGATCGTTACGAGGAATGCTGCGGACTGGGCGGAGCTGGGCGTCTCGGCGCACGATCTCGCCGCCCAGGTACGGGCGCTGCGGGCGCTGCTCACCGATCCACGCCAGCGGTTCGATCCGGCGCTCGCCTATAAAATCTATCAGGAGGTTTCCCGTCCATTCGCAGAGCGGATCGCGGCCAAGAAGCGGCTTTCCATTGTGACCAACGAAGCATTGACCAGCCTGCCGCCGCAGCTCCTCATCACCAGGGACCCAAGCGGCAAGCCGCTCAAGGAGATGGACTGGCTCATCCGCACGCACGCTGTCACCATCCTGCCTTCGGTGGCGAGTCTCAAGGTGCTGCGCGGCGGATCGCCGGCGTCCGCGGCGCGCAAGCCGTTGATCGCGTTCGCCGACCCGGTGTTCTCGAAGACCGCCGCCCGCGCCGAGGCGCGCAGCCTCAGCCCGCGCAGCATCACGAGCTTCTATCGCGGCACTGCGATCGATCTCGCGGCAATGGGGGCGTATCTGCCGCAGCTTCCCAGCACGCGTAAGGAAGTGCGCCAGGTCGCAACCGAGCTCGGCGCGGCCGACGAAGGCATCCGGCTCGGCGCGGCGGCCACCGAGACGGCGGTGAAGAACGACAGGCTGGATCAATACCGCATCGTCTATTTCGCCACCCATGGGCTGGTGGCGGGCGACCTTGAGCCCTTTGCCAAGAGCAAGGCGGAGCCGGCGCTGGTGCTCAGCATTCCCGACCGGCCCAGCGATTTCGACGATGGACTTCTCACGGCGAGCGAGATCGCTCAGCTCAAGCTCGACGCCGACTGGGCGGTGCTTTCCGCCTGCAACACTGCGGCGGAAGGCAAGCCGGGCGCGGAAGCGCTCTCGGGCCTGGCGCGCGCGTTCTTCTATGCCGGCGCAAGATCGCTCATTGTCTCGCATTGGGAGGTCGAGGACGAGGCGACGGCAAACCTGATGGTGGGCACCTTCCGCGCATTGAGCCGCAATCCCAGGCTTTCCCATGCCGAGGCGCTGCGCCAGTCCATGCTGGCGATGATCGATGCGGCAAAATCCGACCGTGAAGCCAATCCCCAGGTGTGGGCTCCGTTCGTGGTGGTCGGCGAGCCGGCAAAGCCGCGCTGACTCTGGCGGCAGAGGGAGCAGCCTATGGCCGACCTCATCACCGTGCATGATCCCAGAGGATATGCGCCGAAGGTTGCCGGCAAGCGTCTTGCGCCGCGGCTTCGGAGCCTGGACGGCAAGGTTGTCTATCTCATCGATTGCCTGTTCGATAATTCCGCGGTCTTCATGGCGCAGCTGCAGGGATGGTTCGCCGCCAACTTGCCGGCCGTCGAGACGCGCATCATCAGGCCGCGCGAGAGCTGGGTTGATGACGCCGAGATGCGCGCGAAGATCGCGTCCGAGGGCAATGCCGCGATTCTGGGCGTCGGGCTTTGAAGCTCCTGCAGCCCGACGGTCGTCGGGTTGACCTCACTGCTGGAAGCAGAGAACGCGGTGCCGAGCATCGCGATTCACACCCATGTCTTCGCGCGGGTTGCCAAGTCCACGGCCCGGCTGCGCGGCATTCCGACCCTGCGCCAGGCTTTTGTGCCGCAGCCGGTCGTCGGCCGCACGGCGGCGGAGCTGCGCGCCTATGTCGAGGGCACCGACCAGATTTCCGGCCGTCCCGTCATGCAGGAAGTGATCGACGGATTGACCCGCCCGCTCGACGACGCGGATCTCACCGGTGCCAGCTTCGAGCGCACGACGCCACGGCTGCTGCCGCCGGACAGCGCGGATAATATTCGCGAGCTGTTTGCCGCCAACCGCTGGACCGACTTCCTGCCAATCCTGCTGCCGACCGAGGAGCTGGTTGCGGCCATGCTCGAAGGCACGCGCCATCCGCCGGACAAGGTCGTAGGTCGCATGCGCGCCGGCAACTTCCGCGAGACCTGGGAGTACACGGTCGAAAAAGTCGCGGTCAACGCCGTCATGGCTGGCGCGCGTCCGGAGTACCTTCCCGTCATCCTCGCACTTGCAGCATCAAACACGACCTCCCGACAAGGCAGCACGACATCGATGACGTGCCTGAGCGTGGTCAACGGCCCGATCCGGCCGGCGATCGGCATGAATTCCGGCATCGGCGCCATGGGCCCCTACTGCCATGCCAACACGACCATAGGCCGCGCCTACAGCCTCCTGTCACAGAATGGCCAGGGCGGATCGGTGCCGGGGGAGACCTATATGGGAGCGCTCGGCAATCCGCTCGCATACAGCTTTTGCTTTGCCGAGAACGAGGAGCGCAGCCCGTGGCTGCCGCTTCACGTGCAGAAGGGGTTCAAGCCAACAGACAGCAGCGTGAGCGTGTTTGTCGGCCTGCGCTACATTCAGGAGGGATTTGGGCCACGCGACACCTGGGAAGCGAAGTTCCGGCGATGCCTGACAGCAACTGCGTATCTGCCGCCGCTCATCGTGCTCGATCCAATCGTTGCGCGCCTGTTTCAGGCCCGCGGCATAGGTTCAAAACAGGCGCTCATCGATTGGTGCGCGGATAATGCGCGTCTGCCAGCGCGGGACTATTGGGACGACCAGTGGATGCAGACCCTGGTGCGGCCGCGCGCGGTCGCCGGAGTCGAGCCGTTCGCCTCGCGACTGAAGGCCTCGCCCGATGAAATCGTCCATATGTATGAGCCCAAGGACATCAACGTCGTCGTGGTGGGCGGAGAAACCCAGGGCGCATGGAAGATGTTCGGCGCCAATTATGTGACTACCGTCTCGGTCGATGCGTGGCGCTGAGCGGCGTTGGGAGTGGGCAGTCGTTTGGAAAAAGGATTCGACGTGGTGATCGCGGGCGGCGGGATCGCCGGGATGAGCGCCGCCATCACGTCGGCGCGCCTGGGGCGAAGGACGCTCGCCCTCACCGGCGACGTGCTGGGGGGCCAGCTCCTGAGCATCGACAAGGTGGAGGGCTTCCCCGGCTTTCCCGACGGCATTGCTGGCTACGATCTATGCCCGATGATGCAGGAGCAGGCTGTCGCATCGGGCGCCGAGATCATGATGAACAGCTTGCAGGGCCTGCACGTGCAGGATGCAGAGTGGCGCGTGACGACCGATGCGGGCGATATTGCTGCGCGCGGCCTCATCCTCGCAACCGGATCGACGCTGAAAAAGCTCGATGTCCCGGGAGAGGAGCGCCTCACCGGCAAGGGTGTGAGCCAGTGCGCGAGTTGCGATGCACCGCTTCTGCGCAATCGGACGGTGGCCGCCATTGGCGGCGGCGATTCGGCAATGCAGGAAGCATTGACGCTCGCCGCGTTCGCTTCGAAGGTCATCATCGTGCAGCGGGCAGGCGCGTTGACCGGTCAGGCCTGCTACCGCGATCGCGTGAACGCCCAGCAGAACATCGAGATTCGCTTCAATACTGTCGTCACTGCAATTCTCGGCGAATCCACGGTGACCGGCCTGCGCACGCACAGCGCGAGCGGTGGCAACTGCGATCTGGAAGTGGCAGCGGTGTTTGCGTACGTTGGCTTGCAGCCGAACACTGAATTCGTCAAAAACGAGGTAACGCTGGATCCGAGCGGACGGATACCGACCGATGGCTTCATGCGCACCAAGCTCCCCGGCATTTGCGCAGCGGGAACGGTCCGCTCCCGCTCACCACATCGGGCGGTCAGCGCTGCTGGCGACGGGGCGAGCGCCGCGGTGACGCTCGACCGCTATCTCGCCGACGGCGCATGGCCATTTTACGATAGTGCGCGCGATGGCGCTGGTCCGGGCGAGCACGGATGAGATCGGGAGGTACACATGGATAAGCTGCTGACGGTTCATGATCCGCGCGGTTACCCGCCGAAAGTCGCCGGCAAGGGCCTTGCGGCAAGGCTACCCAGCCTCAACGGCAGGCTCGTCTACCTGATCGATTGCTTGTTCGATAATTCTGCGGCTTTCATGGAACAGCTGCGGCAGTGGTTTGCCATGCACCTGCCCGAGGTCGTCACGCGCGTCGTCACGCCGCGCGAGAGCTGGGAAGACGACCCCGACATGCGCGCACGGGTCGTTGCCGACGGCGCTGCTGCGATTCTCGGTGTCGGGCTTTGAAGCACCTGCTGCCCGACGGTCGTCGGGTTGGCAATGGCACTGGAGACAAGCGGCGTCCCGAGCGTCGCGATCCACACCCATGTCTTCTCGCGGCTCGCCCGCGCGAGCGCGCTTGCGAACGGCATGCCGCGGGCGCGGCAGGCGTTCGTTCCGCAGCCGGTCGTTGATCGCACACCTGCCCAGCTGCGCGCCTATATCGAAGGAGCCGATCCGGTCTCGAAGCGTCCCTTCATGCAGGAGGTCATCGAGGGCTTGACCGGCCCACTGAGCGAGCAGGATTTGACCGGCATCTCCTTCGACCGGTCGACGCCGCGCCTGCTCGCGCCGGATACGGAGGACAACCTCCAGCAGCTGTTTGCGGAAAAGCACTGGACGGATTTCCTTCCGGTCTTGCTTCCGACCGAGGAGCGCGTCGAGAAAATGCTCGCAGGGACGCATCAAGCGCCCGATAAGGTGGTCGGGCGGCTGCGCCCGGCGCGCTTCCGCGAGTTCTGGGAGTTCACCGTCGAGAAAGTAGCCGTCAACGCGGTCATGGCCGGCGCGCGGCCGGAGTATCTGCCGGTGATCCTCGCGCTCGCCGCATCGGGCCAGACCGCACGTTCGAGCAGCACCACCTCGTTTGCGACGATCTCCGTCGTCAACGGCCCGATCCGGCGCGAGATCGGCATGGATGCCGGCATCGGCGTGCTCGGCCCCTACAACCATGCCAATGCCACCATCGGGCGCGCGTTCGGCCTCCTGTCGCAGAATCTGCAGGGCGGCTCGGTGCCCGGCGAATCCTACATGGGCTCGCTCGGCAACTGGTACGCCTACAGCGCCGCCTTCCCCGAGAACGAAGAGCGCAGCCCCTGGGAGCCCCTGCACGTGCAGCATGGCTTCAAGCCGACCGACAGCACGGCAAGCGTCTTCTTCGGGGGGTGGTATACGCAGGGCGGCTACGGTCCGCGCGAGACCTGGAAGGAAAAGTTCATCCGCTGCCTCACCGCGAGCGAGCACCACAACCCACCCTTGATCGTTCTCGACCCGATCGCCGCGCGCGGCTTTGTCGAGCTTGGCTTCGACAGCAAGCGCAAGCTGATCGACTGGTGCGCTGAGAACGCGCGCCTGCCCGCCCGCGAGTACTGGGACAACCAATGGATTCAGACGCTGGTTCACCCGCTCGCGGTCGCCGGCGTCGAGCCCTACGCCACCCGGCTCAAGGCCAGGCCCGACGAGCTCGTCCAGATGTTTCTGCCGGCCGACATCAATATCGTGGTTGCGGGAGGCGAGACCCAGGGTGCCTGGAAGATGTTCGGCGGATCACTGCGCCAGCAGGCAACCGTTTCCGTCGATGCCTGGCGATGATGTATCCTCCCACAATTTCATCGGTGTGAACTCCGGCCGCTGCCATGGAAGCCTTGCTCAAAGCGCCACTGACGTCGCGAGTCTACGAGGTCGGGGATTTCGCCGCCGCGCAGGAGCTCTATCACAGCAACGGCTGGACCGATGGTCTGCCCGTGGTGCCTCCGACCCGGGACGCCGTCGACGCCTGTCTCGATTGGGCCTTGATGTCGCCGGATCAGCTCATCGGCATCGAGCCGGTGCGCGCGCAACCCATTACCGCCGAGAAGCTCGCCATCAACGCCGTGATGGCGGGCTGCCTGCCAATGCATTTCCCGGTCGTCGCGACGGCGTGGCAAGCGATGATGAAAGACGAGTTCCTGCTGCACGGCGTGACGTCGAGCACGGGCGGATGCGCCATCCTCGTGATCATCAATGGTCCGATCCGGCTCGAGATCGGCGCCAGCGGCAGCTTCAATGCGCTCGCCAACAGCGACCGCGCAACCGCTGTGATCGGGCGTGCGCTGCGGCTTGCGCTGATCAACCTCCTCGACGTGCGGCCCGGCGGCATTGACCGCAGCACGCTGGGCCATCCGGGCAAGTTCTCCTACTGCGTGGCGGAAGATGAGGAGGGCACCACCTGGGCGCCGCTCTCGGTCGCGCGCGGCATCCCGCAGGGGCTCTCGGCGGTCACCGTCATGGCGGCCATGGCTCCGCGTCAGATCATGAACGAGTGGACGACGGACCCGAGAGAAATCCTGGAGACGTTCGCCGCAGAGATGCGCGCCAACCAGCGGCACTATTCGATCTATGGCGGTAATTACGCGATCGTGGTTCCGAGCCAGCTGCGCGAGCACATCGAGCGCGCTGGCTGGAGCAAGCGGAACGTTGCCGAGTTCATCTACGAACGGGCGCGCATTCGCCGTGCGGAATGGGCCGAGGTCGGCAAAGGCGCCATCGTGCGCGACCGCGGCGAACGCATTCACGCTGCGCTTGAGAGCCCGGATCATCTTCTGGTCATTGCCGCCGGCGGCCCGGCGGGCGGCTTCGGCGCTGTCATTCCGCCGTGGATGGGCAGCAGGACCAAGGCGGTCACGGCGGCCATCGGCGCCTGCATCGACTGCGAGCCTCCGCAAGGAAAGGGAGAGCGCAGATCATGATCCTTCGCGTGCTTGACCCCACCAACGAGAAAAAAGCACCCCGTGTGCAGCCAGCCGCGCGTCCCTCCTCGCTCGCAGGCGGGACCGTCGGGTTCATCTCCAACGGCAAGGAGGGAACCCGAGGCTACTTTGCGCAGCTCGAGCGCATGCTGCGCGAGGAGCTTCGGGTCAAGAGCGTGGTCTGGCGGACCAAATCGAACTACAGCGCGCCAGCCGACGCCCATATCGTCGACGAGATCAGGAACTGGCAGGCCGTGGTGACCGGCGTCGGCGATTGAGGCAGCTGCTCATCGTGCAGTCTGCACGACGCAATCACGGCCGAGCGGCAGGGAGTGCCCGCGTTGGGGGTGATGACGACACGCTTCGTCAGCGCCGCCGAGCTCATGTGCCGCGTGCTCGGCATGCCGGACTACAGGTTTGCGGTCATCGGCCATCCGATCAGCAGCGCCTCGGACGAAGAGATCGAGGCCTACGCGCGCACCACCATCGAGCAGGCGCGGGCGCTGCTGGTGAGCGCTTAAAGCGCGTTCCGAGATCACTCGTTTCGAATGGCTGGCTGCCCGATCGGATTTCACTCTTGGCTCCAATGACTCTCTTGCTGAGCAACACGATAGGCAATGTGCCAGCGGTCGTTATTGCTTCTGACTGTCTGGCATGACATCCCGTCGGGCGTTCTCATCGGCTTGGCTATTCTTTCCACGCTGGCCGGCAACCTGGTTCTGGTCGGCAGCTTAGCCAACTTGATCGTTGCGGAGCGTGCCATGATAGCGGGGGTGAGACTGTCGTTTTATGACCATGCAAAAATGGGTGTCCCCATCACGATTCTCTCGATGCTTTCCGCGGGCTTCTGGCTGTGGACAGTCAAAGTGATGGTCCTCTAAGCTATAGCTGCGCTAATCGACTAAGGCCTTGTTTGCTGCAGTGCATGAAAACCGCCAGAGCGCTTAACCTCGAAATTCGACCGACGATGCTGGCCCTCGCCGACGGAGTGATCGAATGAGGAGGCGGCAGTTCATCACATTCGTCGGCGGCGCGACGGCTTGGCGGCTCGCGGCGCGCGCGCAGCAGGCGGCGCCGGTGGTTGGTTTCCTTAGCGCACGTTCCCCGGCCGAGGCGGCCTCTGTCCTCGGTGCATTTCGGCAAGGCTTGGGTGAAACCGGCTATTACGAAGGTAAGAACGTCACGATCGAATACCGATGGGCGGAAGGCCATTACGATCGACTGCCCGCACTTGCTGAGGAACTGGTTCGTCGCGGTGTTGCTGTTATAGCTGCGACAGGAGGCGAGCCGTCGCCTTTGGCAGCTAAGGCGGCTACGGCGACCCTGCCGATCGTTTTCACCCTTGGTGGCGATCCCGTGGAAATGGGACTTGTCGCCAGCATCAGTCGGCCGGGCGGCAATCTCACTGGCACGACAATTATGGGTGTCGAGCTTGGACCGAAGCGACTGGACTTGGTTCGACAGCTCGTTCCCAAGGCACTTCGTATCGCCATTCTGGCGAACCCAAAATTTCCGATGGCCTCAGCTGAAGTGCGCGAGGTTGAGGGTGCTGCGCGCACGCTCGCGATAGAGATTAACGTCCAGAATGCTAGCACTGAACGTGAAATTGAGAAGGCGTTCGCAGAGCTTGTCCAGCAGCGATCCGATGCTCTGATCATTGGTACGGACCCGTTTCTGCTTGGACAACGTGACCAACTGGCGGGGCTGGCGGCGCGCCATGCTGTTCCCACCATGTATTTCTTGCGTGAGTTCGTTGAGGCTGGTGGTCTGCTGAGCTACGGCCCCGACATCCGTAGGGGCTACCGGCAGGCGGGGGTCTACACCGGCTATATTCTCCGCGGCACAAAACCTTCGGAGTTGCCGGTCTTGCGTCCGACGAGCTTTCTGTTGTCGATCAACCTCAAGACTGCAAAGGCGCTTGGTCTTGCCTTACCAGCAACGCTGCTCGCCCTCGCCGACGACGTCATTGAATGAATCGGCGCAAGATCATCACGCTGCTCGGCGGCGCGGCGACGTGGCCGATCGCGGCGCATGCGCAGCAGGCCATCCCGGCTGTCCCCTTGATCTACGAGGCGATACCTAGCGAAGCCACACCATTTATAGCCGCGTTCCAGCGCGGTCTTGCGGAAGTCGGTTTTGCCGAAGGTCAAAATGTGGCTGTCGAATATCACAACGCGGGAAGCCACTACGAACATCTACCAGCTTTAGTGGCTGAGTTTGTGAACCGTCCAACTGCCGTGATTGTAGGGAACACTCCCGTAGCGCTGGCGGCTAAAAAAGCAACCTCTACGATCCCAATTGTGTTCTTGACGGGCACCGATCCGGTCAAGCTCGGCCTAGTCGCCAGCTTCAACCGTCCCGGCGGCAATGTCACTGGCGTGAGCTTCCTGAGCGCTGCAACGGAGACGAAGCGACTGGGGCTGCTGCGCGAACTCCTTCCGAAAGCGACGGTCATCGCCGCACTCGCGGACCCGAACTTTCTGACTACCGCGGGCCAATTGAAGGACCTGCAAGATGCCTCCCGCACCGTCGGGCAGGAAATTCAGGTTGTTGAGGCCGGCACCGATAGCCAACTTGACAGTGGCTTTGCCACTCTCGCGCAACTGCGGTCCGACGCGGTCATCGTTGTTGCTGCCCCATTCTTCACGTCACGGCGCGAAAGGCTCGTGGCACTTGCTGACCACTACAGAATACCGGCGATGTATTCTTGGCGCGAATTCCCGGCAGCCGGCGGCCTCATGAGCTACGGCACCAGCCTTACGGATGCCTTTCGCCAGGCTGGCGTTTACTCTGGCCGCATCCTCAAGGGAGCAAAACCGGCCGACCTGCCGGTCCTGGTGCCGACCAAATTCGAACTGGTCATCAACATGAAGACCGCCAAGGCGCTCGGCATCGAGGTACCCAACGCGATCCAACTGCTGGCCGACGAGGTTATCGAATAAAGCGTTGCAGCAAGCACGTTGTTTGCTGCACTGCATATGTCTCCTCGTGGCAAGAGCGGCGAAGGTCAACGCGGCGGGTATGTCCGCAGCTGGTTAAAGCGGCCTCCGGCATCCCCGTCGGTTCTGTTGGTCAATCGATCGAACTCTGCTTAGCAGGCACGTTTCAGGCGGCTGGAGCATACCCGCGCGAGCCGGCAACCTCGCCGCGGCTCTCGGCAAAGGTGTTGATGCCAAGCGCGGCGCGGATGTCCGCGGTCGATTGCGCCTTTGCCGGCTCGATCGGGATGCCGGTAGCGTCGGCGACCCGGTCGATGGCGTTGAAAGTGGCGACAATGGCGGCAGCGTCCACGAGCGCAGCATCGCCCATTGCCGCACGAATGCTCGCTTGCGTGTCCGCAAGACACCTATCGTCGGTGCCCAGCACGGCGTCGGCAAATCCGACCAGCAGCCCCCCGTGCGGGATATTGCCGTCTCCCGGCTTGCCGAGGATCAGGCCGAGATCGAAGCTTTCACCCTTTGCCTGGCTGCTCGCACGGAGCAAGTCGACATGCGAGGTGGTTCAATAAAAACACTGGTTCAGGACTGAGACACGGCCAGCGACGAGCTCGATCTGCGCATGGGTGATGGCGCGGTACTCGTTTGCGAAGTCCCGCATGGCCTTGCCCGGCAGATACTGCACTTCCACGAGGCGGAACCACTCGTAAGCCTCCTCCGGCACCAGCGAGAGCGCGCGCCGGATATTGGCGGGGACACCGCCCCAATAGCTCGCAAGCGACTGCTCCTCTGCGCTATCGAGCTCGCCCTCGAGGTCCTTTGGATGAATCATCGCCACCCACGCTTCCCCGCGCTGACGGGCGGTGCGCGGCCGACGCTGGTGCGGCGCGCCGTTCTGGGGCGCCGGCAGCGGATGCAGCGGCACGCCAATGGCGCGGCAGAAGGTATCGATGGCCACCACCGTTGCCACAACGCCAACAGTCTCGACGTACTCGGTGTCCGGCGTGCCCGAGGCCATGAGAGAGTCGAACCAGCCGCGGGTGAGACGGCCGGGATCCGTGACGATCCGGTGAATCTGCTCGACCAGCCGCTCCGGCAACGCGCCCAGCGTGTCATGCTGGCCGGCGATGCCGTATGGCGACACGGATTCCTTGCGGCGCGCGCACAACGCGCAGTTCGCCGCGTGTCGTGTCTCGGCAGCAATGGCGAGGCGGGTCTTGCCGTCAAACCATGCGCCCGCTCGGGCGATCCGGTTCCAGGCACGCTCATGCGCTGCGACGATGTCGTCGCGCACGGGAACGGGAGCGTTGCTGTAGGAAATCAACATGAGCTATTCCTGATGAGCCGTTCCCGGGGATAGACCGTTCCTTGTGTTGGTGAGCGTAGACCGAAGGGCACATGACTGCAACGATCGGCGAGTCTGGCGCCCGCCTGCGCGCCTTGCCCTCGGTCCATGACGTGCTCAAGGCCGATGCGGCGGTGCTTGCCATCAATCGATTCGGCCGGCGTTCTGCGGTCGCGGCAGTGCGCCAGGTGCTTGATGCGGCGCGCGCCGCGCTGCGCGGCGGCAGGATGCCTCCCATCGCACCGCAGGCGATCGCCGAAGCCGCGCTCGCACGCCTTGCGGCCGATGCGCGGTCAACCCTGCGGCCGGTCTTCAATCTCACCGGCATCGTATTGCACAGCAATCTCGGCCGCGCGCCACTGGCGGAGGCTGCAATCGAAGCGGCCACGGCCGCCATGCGCGATGCGGTTGCGCTCGAGCTTGATCTCGCGACCGGCAGACGCGGCGAGCGCGATGCGCACCTGCACGATCTCATATGCGAGCTCTGCGGTGCAGAGGACGCAACCGTCGTCAACAACAACGCCGCGGCCGTGCTGCTGGTCCTCAACACGCTCGCCAAAGGGCGGCAGGCGGTGGTGTCGCGGGGCGAGCTGATCGAGATCGGCGGCGCCTTCCGCTTGCCCGACATCATGCAGCGCGCCGGCGTAAAGCTCGTGGAAGTCGGCACGACCAACCGCACGCACGGCAGGGATTACGCGCAGGCCATCGGACCCGGGACGGCGCTTGTTCTCAAGGTCCATACTTCGAACTATCGCATCACGGGCTTCACCAGCGAGGTCGACACGCGCACGCTGGCGGCGCTCACGCGCGAGCGCGCACTGCCGCTTGTGAACGATCTCGGCTCCGGCACCCTGGTCGATTTCTCCCGTTGGGGGCTCGCGCACGAGCCCACCGTTGCCGAGGCGGTCGCCGCGGGCGCGGACATCGTCACCTTTTCTGCCGACAAGCTGTTGGGCGGACCGCAGGGCGGGTTCATCGTCGGTCGCAAGGAGCTCATCGCCCGGATCAATCGCAATCCCATGAAACGGGCGCTGCGGCTCGACAAGGTCAGGCTGGCGGCGCTCAAGGCAACGCTGCGCCTCTACCGCGACCCTGACCGGCTGGCCGAGCGCCTCCCGGTGCTCCGGCTGCTGGCGCGGGCGCAGCCGGAAATCGAGGCGATGGCGCGTCGCCTGCAGCCCGCTGTCGCCACGAAGGTTGGCGGTGCTTTCACGGTCGAGGTGGTCGCCTGCGCGAGCGAGATCGGCTCCGGCGCGCTGCCGCTCGAGACTATTGCGAGCGCAGGCCTCGCGATCCGCCCCCGCGCGGCGCGCGGCGGCGGAGCGGCGCTTGAGCGGCTTGCGGTCGCGCTGCGCGGCCTGCCGGTGCCGGTCATTGGGCGCATGGAGAAGGGCGCCCATGTCCTCGACTTGCGCTGTCTCGATGATGAGGCGGCGTTCGCGGCCAATCTCGCGCCGCTCCAGGTTTGAGCCCGCGGCCATGATCGTCGGCACGGCGGGGCATATCGATCACGGCAAAACAGCGCTGGTTCGCGCGCTCACCGGTGTCGACACCGATCGGCTGAAGGAGGAGAAGGCGCGCGGCATCACCATCGATCTCGGCTTTGCTTATCTTGCGGCGCCTGGGGGCCGGACGCTCGGCTTTGTCGACGTGCCCGGCCACGAGCGGTTCATCCATAACATGCTGGCCGGCGCCGGCGGGATCGATTTCGTCCTGCTCGCGGTCGCCGCCGACGATGGCGTGATGCCGCAGACGCGCGAGCATCTCGCCATCATCGATCTGCTCGGCGTGAAGCGCGGCATTGTGGCGCTCACCAAGGTCGATCTTGTCGCCGCCGAACGGCGGGCGCTGGTGACCGAGGAGATTACGCGTACGCTCGAGGGCACGGCGCTGGCCGCATCCGAGATCGTGCCGGTCTCCACTCTCAGCAGAGAAGGACTCGATACATTGCGGGTGCGGCTGTTTGCGGCCGCCGAGGCGAGCGCAAGCCGCAAGACGGCGGGCCGCTTCCGCCTGGCAGTCGATCGCTCGTTCTCGCTTACCGGCATCGGCACCGTCGTGACCGGCACCGTGTTGAGCGGCACGGTGGCGGTTGCCGATCATGTGAAAATCAGCCCGTCCGGCATGCTTGCGCGCGTGCGTTCCATCCATGCGCAGAACCGCCCGACCGATCGCGGACAGGCGGGCGAGCGCTGCGCGCTCAATCTTGCCGGCGACGGAATCGGCAAAGACGCGGTTCATCGGGGCGACATGGTGGTTGATCCCGAGCTGCACGCGCCCACCGACCGGATTGATGCGACGCTGCGGGTGCTTGCCGGCGAGCCGAAGCCGATTACCCACTGGCTGCCGGTGCGCCTGCACCATGCGGCGGCGGAGGCCGGCGCGCGGCTCGTCGTGCTCGGCGACGGGTCGATTGCTCCAGGCGGACAGAGCCGCGTCCAGCTCGTGCTCGACCGACCCATTGCCGGCGCGGTCGGGGATCGTTTCGTCGTGCGCGACACGTCGGCGCAGCGCACGATCGGCGGCGGATGTTTTCTCGACCTGCGCGCTCCCGCTCGCCGGCGCCGGAGCCCCCAACGCCTGGCGCAGCTCGACGCCTGTGCGATTGCGGATGACGCGCAGGCTCTTGCCGCACTGCTGGACTGCGCGCCGGGCTACGTCGACCTCGCCAGCTTTGCCCGCGACCGTGCGCTTGCTGCCAGCGAGATCGAGCAAATTGCACAAAGGCTCAAGCTCGTGCGCCTCGCGCAGCAGCGCGGCGTTCTCGCGCTGTCGCCGCAAGGCTGGGAGGCGTTCACGCGCGGCATTCTCGCAAGGCTCGCGGCCTACCATGCCGAGCATCCCGATCAGCCCGGCATGGGAACGGAGCGGCTGCGCCTCGCGACCGAGCCGCGGCTGCCGGCAGCCGCTTTTGCCGGCGCGCTGGCGCTCCTCGTGCGCACGAAAGAGATCGCACTCGAAGGCCCCTGGGTCAGGCTGCCCGGCCATGGAATGCGTCTGACGCCGTCCGAGCAATCACTGTGGGAGGAGGTAGAACCGTTGATGGGCGGCAACGCGCGCTTTCGGCCACCGCGCGTGCGCGAGATCGGCGAGGTGATCGGGCGGCAGGAGGGCGAGCTGCGCGCCCTGCTGCGGCTGCTCTGCCGGCTCGGCAAGGTCGACGAGGTGGCGCACGATCATTTCTTTCTTCGCGAAACGGTGACCGAAATGGCTGCGATTGTCGCTGATCTCGCAGCATCGACCCCCGACGCACAATTCAGCGCCGCGCAGTTCCGCGACCGGCTTGATAACGGCCGCAAGATTGCCATCCAGATTCTGGAGTTCTTCGATCGCCACGGCGTCACGTTACGGCGCGGCGACCTGCGCCGCATCAACAAGCCGCGCCTGGGCCTGTTCCGTCGCGCTGCGGAGGATGACCCGGCGAGCGACCGTGGAAGGGAAGCGTCCCCGGTGGGGCGTCCGGACTTCAAATCCGGGAGAGGCCGTTAGCCGGTCTTTGGTGGGTTCGACTCCCACTCTCTTCCGCCATCCCTCGGAAGTTCGCCACTCCGTCCTGCCGTTTGCACCCCGGTCCGTTTCTTGCTTTGCAAACTGGAAATGCGCAGACTTGCGAGCAGCACAGACCACGGTGGCTGGATGGCGGATTTCCTTTCGGTCGAGCGGCTGAGCAAAGAGTTCAGCGCGCACGGTCGCATCGCCTGCAAGGACATCTCGTTTGCGGTTGGCCAGAAGGAGTTCGTGGCGCTGGTGGGACCATCCGGCTGCGGCAAATCGACCCTGCTGCACATCACCGCGGGATTGTCGACGCCTACTTCCGGAGCGGTCCGCCTGCGCGGCGAGCGGGTGACTGCGCCGCGGCCTGAGATGATGTACGTCTTTCAGCAGTACACGAAGTCGATCTTTCCCTGGAAGACGGTGCTCGACAACGTCTGCCTCGGCATCAAATACCGGGCCCGGCGCTCACGCAGCGAAAAAGAGACCGCAGCGCGCGCGCAGCTCGAGGCGGTCGGGCTTGCCGCCTATGCCCACTACTATCCCTATCAGCTCTCCGGGGGAATGCAGCAGCGCGTCGCCATTGCGCGCGCATTGGTTCGCCGTCCGGAAATCCTGCTGATGGATGAGCCCTTCAGCGCGCTCGATGCCATGATGCGGGTCGAGCTCCAGGACCTTCTGCTCGCGCTCTGGCAGGAGCTGGGGCTGACCATCGTGTTCGTCACCCACGATCTCGACGAGGCGCTCTACCTCGCGCAACGGGTCGTGCTCCTGAGCGCCTCGCCCGGCTCGGTGGCCGAGGTGCTCGAAGTCCCCCTTCCCTATCCGCGCCACCAGGTCGAGACGCGGCGGCAGTCGATCTACCTGGAGCTGCGGGCACACCTCTACCGGCGGCTGGTGCAGCAGGTCATGGGCGCCCGCAGCGAGGCCGCATGATCGCGCGCATCACACGCTGGCTGGCGACCTCGCGCGGCTCGGGCGTGATCCTGATCGTGCTGCTGCTCGGCCTCTGGCAATTCTCGGCACTCTACATCATGGATACGCCGACCTGGCCGCCGGTCACCCGCATCCTGGCCGCCTGGTACGACAACATCGCCGACGGCACGCTGCTGCGGCATCTGCTCGCCACCTTCTGGCGGCAGATGCTCGGTTATTTTCTCGCCGTTGCGCTTGGCATAGGCCTCGGCGTGGCAATCGGCTACTACCGTATCCTCTATAACCTGCTGGAGCCGCTGATCGAGATTTTCCGTCCAATCCCGGGGCCGGCCTATCTTCCCGTGCTGGTGCTGTTTGTCGGCATCGGGCACGAGATGAAGGTGGTGCTGATCATGGTCGCCTCGCTGTTTCCGATTTTGCTCAACACCTATGGCGGCGTGCGCTCGATCGACCCGGTGCAGCTCGATACCGCCCGCACGCTCGGGCTTACGACCTGGCAGACACTGCGCGAAGTGGTGCTGCCCGCGGCGAGCCCGCAAATCCTCACCGGCATGCGCATCAGCCTTGCCATCTCGCTGATCCTTGCGATTCTTTCGGAGATGATTGTCTCGAACGACGGGCTTGGCTATTTCACGCTGCTTGCCGAGCGCACCTTCAAGGTCCCCGACATGTATGCCGGCATCTTCACGCTGGCGCTGTTCGGCTACCTGCTCAATCGGCTGTTCCTGATCGGCGAATCAAGGCTCATCCGCTGGCATCAGGAGAGCAGCGGCCGCAGATAACGCAAAAGGAGAATCCCGTGTCCCGAATGTTGCAGGCAGCGTGCGCGATACTCGTGAGCATGCTCTGGTTCCCCGCCCAGCTGGCGGCGCAGCAGCCCTCGGCGCCCGCGGCCATTCGCGTGGTCGATATTCCGATCGCCAACTATACGCCGCTCCTCGTGGCGCGCGACAAGGGGTATTTCGCTGAGGAGAACCTCTCCGTCACGTGGTCTCCGGTCGCGCAGGGGGCGGTGGCGATCGAGGCGGTCTTTGGCGGCAGCGCCGAGGTCGGCGGCTCGGCCGTGTTCGAGACAATGGTGGCGCGCGGCAACGGGCTCGACCTCATGTTTCTTGCCTCCGGCGTGCACATCAACACGGCGCCCCCCGACAACTCCGCCCTGCTGGTGCGCGCTGACGATTCCATCCGCGCGCCCGCCGATCTCGCCGGCAAGAGGATATCCGCCGGCCTCGTCAACAGCATCAACTACGTGCACATGCAGGAATGGCTGCAGAAGAAAGGCGTCGATGCAGGGAAGATCGAGTTTCTGGAAATTCCGTTTCCGCAGATGGCCGACGCGCTGTTTCAGAAACGCATCGATGCGGTCTGGAACGTCGAGCCGTTCGTCACCTTCATGACCAAATCCGGCAAGGCCCGCATTCTTGCCTATCCCTACCTCGATACGATCCCGGGCATGGACGTCGCCAACTATTTTGCCAAGGAGAGCTGGATCAAGGCCAACCCCGATCTGGCCCGCCGTTTTCGCCGCGCCATCGACCGCGCCACGCAGTTCATGGCCGACGCTGCCAAGGAGGAGCGCGACGACTGGGTTGCGAAGTTCACAGGAATGAAGCCGGAGGTCGCCAAGGAGGTCACCCTGCCGGTGTTCTCGACCGCATTCAATGTCGCGAGCCTGCAGGCGAACCTCGATCTCGCGGTCAGACACAAGCTGGTCGCAAAGCCATACGACGTGAACGCGATGATCTTCAGGCCATAGGGAGGCTGCCATGCTGAGAACGCTCACCGAGAAAGTTGATCCGCGCCATTGCGCAACCCTCATCGTCGATGTGCAGAACGATTTCTGCGCGGAAGGCGGCGCCATGCATCGCGAGGGCCGCGACGTGAAGCTGGTGCAGAAGATGGTGCCGCGGCTCGCGGAGCTCGTCGAGGGCGCACGTGCCGCCAAGGTCAAATGCGTATGGATCCGCAACGTCTACAATACCGGGTCCAACTGGTACCTCTCCGAGGTCTGGCTGGAGCATGCGCAGCGGCGCCGCAACGGTGCCTATGTCTCGATCCCTGTGTGCGAGCCGGATGCGTGGAACGGGGCCTTCTACGAGATCGCCCCGCTCGCCGACGAGGTGATTGTCACCAAGCATCGCTACGGCGCGTTCGAAGGAGGCGACCTCGACCTGGTGCTGCGCTCACAGAATATCCGCACGGTGGTGATGACCGGAGTTGCGACCAATGTGTGCGTGGAGACCACCGCGCGCCAGGCGTTTCTGCGCGACTACTACGTCGTCTTCGCCAGCGATTGCACCGCCACCTACAGCCAGATCGAGCATGATGCGACTTTGCGCAACATTGATGCATTCTTCGGGCAGGTGGCAAGCGCGGCCGAGATCGAGGCATGCTGGGCAGCGCAGCCGGCACGGCTGCGGGCAGCGTCCTGATCGTCGGCCTCGTGCTGAGGAGCGTCGGAGCATGCTCCGACGCGTCTCGAAGCACGAGCGCCTCATCGTGGCCGTTGTCCGCCTTCGAGACGGGCGCTACGCAGATCTTGTGTTCTTGACATGGCGATCGCACACGCGCCCTCCTCAGGCTGAGGACGGAGTACGAGGCGCGTCTACGACGGCTGTATCGGCAGATCCGAGAGGCGCGGCATGACCTCGGCCGCGACAAGCTGCATGGAACGAAACCACTTCTCGCGCTCGGGCGCATCGGCATAGTCGGAGCCCAGCATCAACAGCGTGCCGAATCCGCCCGAGATCTCGTACTGCTCGCGAATGAGGGCCGCAACCGTTGTCGGGCTGCCGACCGCCCATGCCTTGGTATCGACCAGATACTCGGCGGTGAGCTCCGCCGTCTGGTCGGCATCGGGCCGGCGGAACATGTGGGTCGCATTGAGCTTTTCGGCGATCGGCTTGAAATATTCGTTCCAGAACCGGCCGGCAAACCCATCAAGCACTGCGCGCCGCGCCTCGGCATCGGTGTCGGCGACAAAGATATCGCGCAGCATGCGCCAGCGGCCGCGGTCCGCCGCGCGACTGGCCGCGCTCGCGCCCTCCGCAACCGATTCCCAGTGGCCGCGCAGGTGCGTGGCAAAGAAATTGAGGCTCATGGGGATATAGCCGCGCTCGCCGGCAAGCCGCAGCATGGACGAGGTCGGCCCGAATCCGCCGGCAAAGGCGATGCGCGGCTCGTAACTCGAGTAGGGTCGATGGTGCCAGCCGTAATTGCCGCCCGAATAGGCATCGACCGGCGACTGAACCTTCCAGTACTTGCCGCTAAAGCTGCGCGGTCCGGCCTCGCTCCACGCTTGCAGGATGAGTTCCAGCGCTTCCATGGTCATGTCGTGACTGGTGGCGCCGTCTACGCCGATCTTGTCGCTTACGGTAGCTCCCGCGCCAAAGCCGAAATTGAGCCTCCCGCGCACCATGTGATCGAGTTGCGCAAGCTGCGCCGCAATGGTGAGCGGGTGGTTTTGATAGAGCACGCTCACGCCGGTGCCGAGCCTGATCCGGCACGTCTCGCCGCTTGCCCGCGCAATCACCTGCAGCGGGCAGGCGATCGGAGAGTAATGCGAGGTGAGATGGGAGCCGACCCAGACTTCGTCGTAGCCCAATTCCTCGGCCTTGCGAATGACATCGAGGTTCCAGTCGATGATGCCGGACATCGTCCGTTGCGGGTTGCTGCCTGGTGTAAGGAACATGCCGAGCTTGAGCGGCATCGCGCGACCCCTCCGGCGCCCCAAGGGCGCCCGCGAGTAAAACGGCGCGGCTTGTATCCGTCAAACCGGTTTCAAGAGTAATGTCGCTGCGCCTGCGCAGCGGAGGAGAAGCATGAAAGGGAGAAAGAAGGCACCGCGATCGGCCGCATATCCCCGCGACCTGGTGGGCTACGGCCGACGGCTGCCTGATCCCAAATGGCCCGGCGGTGCACGGCTCGCCCTCCAAATCTCGCTCAACTACGAGGCCGGCGGAGAGCTCAATGTGCTGCACGGCGACCGTGTATCGGAAGCGATGCTCACCGACATCGGCTTCCCTCCTGTGCAGGGAGCGCGCAGCCCGCTGGTGGAATCCTCCTTCGAATACGGGAGCCGGCGCGGGGTGTGGCGGCTCTTGCGCCTGTTCGAGGAGCGCAGGATCCCAGTCGGTATCCTGGCGGTGGCGACCGCGCTCGCACGCAACCGCGAGGCGGCTGCCGCCATGGTCGAGGCGGGGCACGAGATCGTGAGCCATCACTACCGCTGGATCGACTACCAGCACGTGCCGCTCGCGGTCGAACGCAAGCACGTGCGGCTTGCGGTCGACACGCTCACCGAGGTTGCCGGCGTGCGGCCGGTAGGTTGGATGACGGGACGGCCAAGCCCCAATACGCGGCAGCTGATTGTGGAGGAAGGCGGCTTCCTCTACGACCGAGATGCGCTGAACGACGAGCTCCCCTATTGGGTCACGGTTGCCGGCCGGCCGCACCTTGTCATTCCCTATTCCTACGAGACCAACGACAACCGCTTCGACGGCAACGTGGCGTTTGCGACCGCGCAGGACTTTTTCACGTACATGAAGGACACCTTCGACATGCTCTACCGCGAGGGGGAGAGCGAGCCGCGCATGATGTCGCTTGCACTGCACGACCGTCTCATCGGCCGCCCCGGCCGCGCCGAAGGGCTGGCGCGGTTTCTCGATTACGTGCTCGATCACGACCGGGTGTGGATTTGCCGCGGGGTCGACATCGCGCGGCACTGGATCGAGCACCATCCGCCGGCGAAAACAGCGTAAGAGCTGCAGGATGGAAGGCTCGCGAAGCACCCAAACCGTTGCGCCCGAGCCGGCGGCGCTGATCGCGCGGGCGCGCGCCATGATCCCGATGCTGGCGCAGCGCGCGCGGGCGCAAAAGGAAAGACGCTCGCCGCTGCCCGAGACCATCGCCGACCTGCAGGCGGCCGGCTTCTTCCGCGTGCTCCAGCCGGCGCGCTGGGGCGGCTTCGAGATGGACCTCGGTACCTTCTATGAGATCGAGATCGCGCTCAGCGAAGGAGATATGTCGGCGGGGTGGACCTATGCCGTGCTCGGCGTGGTTTCGTGGCTGCTGGGGCTGATCGACGATCGCGCGGCGCAGGAGATATGGGGTCGCGATCCTTCGGCGCTGATCTGCTCCTCGACTATGCCGGCCGGCACGGCTGCGGCGGCTGACGGCGGCTTTCGTCTCACCGGCCACTGGCGCTATGCCAGTGCCGCCGAGTACGCCGGCTGGGCGGTGCTCGGCGGCATGGTGCATGCCACCGGCGCAGCACCCGACTGGCATTTCTTCTTCGTGCCGCGGGAGGACTACAAAACGATCGACAACTGGCAGGCATCGGGCCTGCAAGGCACTGGCAGCATCGACCTTGTTGTCGAAGACGCTTTTGTTCCGGCTTATCGCACGCAACGTTTGCAGGACAGCTTTCTGCTCAAGGGCGCGGGACAGGCCGTCAATATGTCGAGCCTCTACAGGGTGCCGTTCGGGCAGATCTTCGTGCGCGGTGTCTCGACTGCCGGGCTTGGCGCGCTCCAGGCCATGCTTACCGCGCTCATCGATTACAGCCGCGAGCGGACCACGCGCGCGGGAGGGCGGGCGGCAGAAAATCCCTTCGTGCAGCTCGTCTGCGCCGAGGCGGCGGCCGCGACCGACCAGATGCGCGCGATCCTCCACCGCAATTTCCGCGTCCTGCAGGATTATGCCGAGCGCGGCGAGGTGCCGCCGCTGGAGTTGCGACTGCAATACAAGTTCCAGTCAAGCGCGGTCATCGAGCGCTGCACGCGCCTTGCCGCGCGCCTGTTCAAGGCGAGCGGCGCGGCCGGCCTCTCGGATGAGCTGCCGTTCGGCCGTATCCTCGCCGACCTGATGGCGGCGCGCCAGCACATCTCCAACCAGTATGAATTCTACGGTGGCAACTGGGGAGGCGTAATGTTCGGGCTCGCGAACAAGGATTTTCTGCTTTGAGCGGAGCGGCCATGTCGATCATGGATAACCGGGGGAAAGCCCCGGCCGCGGAGCTGGTCGAGCAGTTCCGGCAGGCCATCGGCAACATCGCCTCAACCACGGACGAGCGGCAGTTGCGGATGAAGTCCCGCGACTTCTACTGGTACAGCCCGGTGCTCACTCCGCAATTGCAGAATTGCCGGGCCGATATCGTCGTGCAGCCGCAGAGCGAGGACGAGATCAAGATGGTTGCCGCGGCCGCGGCCGGGCTGCGCATCCCGCTCACCGTGCGCGGAGGTGGCACCGGAAACTACGGGCAATCGGTGCCGCTCAAGGGCGGCATCGTCCTCGACATGACGCGATGTGACGAGATCATTGCCGTGAACGCCGGCAGCATCCGCGTCGAGGCCGGAGCCTTGATCCAAAGCGCGCTCGCCGCCGCATTGGCGACCGGGCAGCAGCTGATGATGTATCCCTCGACAATGAAATCGGCCACCGTCGGGGGTTATCTCGGTGGCGGCTTTGCCGGCATCGGCTCCGTTCGCCACGGCATCATTCGCGACTCCGGCATGATCCAGTCGGTGAAGATCATGACCTTGGAGGAAAAGCCGCGGGTGCTCACGCTTTCGGGCGATGACGTGGGCTTTGTGTTCCACGCCTGGGGCACGACCGGCATCATCCTGGAAGCAGAGCTCAGGCTCGTTCCCGCGGAAAGATGGATCGACTGCATTGCGACTTTTCCAACCTATGCGGACGTGATCGCCTTCGGCAATGCCGCATTCGACAGCGACCTTGATGTATTTCTGCTCAGCGCGGTCGAGCGGCGGTTTGCACCCTTCTACAAACGGCTGAACGCCTATTTCGACGGCTCCCGCGATGCCATGTTCTCCATGGTCAAGGAGAGCGACGTCGACCGCTTCTTTGCGCTTGCCGGCAAGTTCAACGGCGCGCGCGCCATGGCGGTGAGCGAGACGGAAAGCGCCGCCGCCAATCTGCGGCGCATCCACGAGACCGCATTCAATCATACGACGCTCATGGCGCTGCAGGTCGAGCCGCAATGGACGTATCTGCAGGTCGTCATGCCCAATCCGTTCGATCCAAAGCTCGCAGCCGGGCAGATGCGTCGCTTCGGGGAAGAGGTTCTGATGCATCACGAATACACCAGGGAAAAGGGCCGCTGCCGTATCGGCGGCCTCCCTCTCATCCGCTACACGACGGAAGCGCGGCTGAACGAGATCATGCGGTTGTTCGAGTCCGACGGCTGCGTGCTCAACAATCCGCACATCTTCAAGCTGGAGGATGGAGGCCGCTTCGACCCGGAAGGGCGCAAGATGGCGTTTCGCGCCAAAGTCGACCCGCTGGGGCTCATGAACCCGGGAAAGCTGCGCTCCATCGCATAGAGCAGGATGACTTTTCTCCGAATAGTTATCCTGCTCTATCTTTTTGTTTGAGCATGTCCTTTTTCGCAAAACCGGTTCCCACCCTCGGGTCAAGCCCGAGGGCAGGCTTTTTGCGGGACATGCTCTGACGCAAATGGACGGCTCGCCCATGGTCATGTAAAGCTTCTTTACATGAAATGGACCAGGCCAGGGGGCTCAGCGGGGTCTTCGGACGCGCGCGGCTATCATCACGGCAATCTCAAGGAAGCCCTGGTGCGCGCCGCGCTGGAGCTGATCGCGAAGAAGGGACCAGCGGGCTTTACCTTTGCCGAGGCGGCGCGCTTTGCCGGGGTGAGCCCGGCTGCGCCCTATCGGCATTTCCGCGACCGCGACGAGCTCCTGGTCGACGTGGCGCGGCGCGGCTTCGACCTTTTTGAGACGGCGCTCGCGCGCGCCTGGGGCGGCGGCAGGCCCAATGCGTTTGCCGCGTTTGAACGGCTTGGCAAGGCCTACCTGCGGTTTGCACGTGAGGAGCCGGCCTATTATTCGGCCATGTTCGAGACCGGGCTCTCACTTGAATCGAGCCCGGACCTGCGGACGGCTGGAGAGCGCGCCTTCGGCGTCCTGCGCGCTGCCACCGAGCAGCTCATCGCGGCCATGCCAGCCGAGAACCGCCCACCGGTGCTGATGATGGCGCTCCACCTGTGGGCGCTCTCGCACGGCATCGCATCTCTGTTCGGCCGCGGCGATGGCGCGCAACGCGCGGCACCGATTGCGCCCGAAGAGCTCCTGGAAGCGGCCATGCTGATCTACCTGCGGGGATTGGGCCTCCCCGATGCACCACCCCCGCGCGGCTAACCTAAGGCTGTTGATGCAGCGTCGGCTCTTGCTGCGAAGCCTCCCTTGACAAGCACAGGCGCCCCATCTAGCTATGTAAATGTCATTAACATTCACGCAGAGGCTGACATGCCGATAGTTGCAAGGATCGACGAGTTGGGAAAACCCGCCTGGATCGCCCTCATGGTCCTGGGTTTTGCATTCTGGTGGCCGGTCGGTCTTGCGACCCTGGCCTTCATCATCGGGAGCGGACGCATGAGTTCTTGGAGATATGGCAACTTAAACCGCTGGTGCGGTGGAATGCAGTCGAGGCAGGCCCGCGGCACCTGGTGGCAGCCCTACCGCTCTACCAGCGGCAACGAGGCTTTCGACGATTACCGGACCGAGACATTGCGCCGCCTGGAAGAAGAGCAGCGCGAATTCCAGGAGTTTCTGGTTCGTCTGCGCAAGGCCAGGGACAAGCAGGAGTTCGATCAGTTCATGGCCGAGCGGCGCGGACAAATGTCGACGCACGTCTGATACCGCCTTTCTCGCGAGACCTTTTTTGTAGGGGTGAGGCATGCCTCACCCCTACAAAACTTTTCGGACCCTGAGGCCCTACCCCCCCCTTAATCATAGCTGAATCATTTGCGCGGCAATTTCGCCCCGTTTTGAACCACCTGTATCACTGGTTCGACTAATCTCCTGGGCGTGTGTTGCTGGGAGGTTGGGCAATGAGCGAGAAAAAGATTGCGCGTTGGATGGGCTTGATCCTTGGCGGGATCTTTGCGTTTGGCCTGATCCTCAACGCGTTTGCCTTCTGAAGCCGGCCGTAACAAGCCGCCATCTATCTCCAGATACCGGGCGGCTGCGCCGCTCCGCTGGCGGCGTCATGGACTTCGCCCCTCGCAGACGAGATGATGTCGTGCGAAGGCGAGTGCGATGTCGAACGCTGGCTCTGTCAAAACGGCGCCCTACGGGTCCTGGAAGTCGCCGATCACCTCCGACCTTATCGTGGCGCAATCGGTGGTGCTCTCGGATGTGCGCCTCGATGGCGGGAATGTGTATTGGCTCGAAGGGCGGCCGCAGGAGCAAGGCCGCTCCGTCGTCGTGCGCCGGGACAAGAATGGCGCGGCAACCGACATCACGCCAAAGCCCTGGAATGCGCGCACGCGGGTGCACGAATATGGCGGCGGATCATGGACAGTGCGCGATGGCGTGGTCTATTTCTCCAATTTTGCCGATGGCCGTCTTTGCTGCCAGAAGCCAGCGGCCGAGCCGCGCGCGCTGACACCGGCGCCGCCGGAGCCCGCTCGCGACTGGCGCTTTGCCGATGGCATAATCGACGTTGCCCGCAACCGATGGATCGGCGTGCGCGAGGACCACACGGTCGCGGGCGAGCCGGTCAATGCCATTGTCGCCGTGGATCTGGCTAATCCCGAGCTCGAGCCCGGGCGCGTGCTCGTCGGCGGCCATGATTTCTTCTGCTCGCCGCGGCTGTCGCCCGATGGAGCGCAGCTCCTCTGGCTCGCCTGGGACCATCCCGACATGCCGTGGAACGGCACGACGCTCTACCTCGCCGGCTTCCGTCCTGACGGCAGCATTGGCGAGGCGCAAGCGATTGCGGGCGGCAAGACCGAATCAATCTTCCAGCCGGAATGGCTGCCGGACGGAAGCGGGATCGTGCTCGTCTCGGACCGCTCGGAATGGTGGAATCTCTACCGCTTCGATCTTGCGTCGCGAGAGTTCCAGACGCTTGCACCCATGCAGGCAGAGTTCGGCTTGCCGCAATGGCAGCTCGGCACTTCCACCTATGCCTTCGCCGGCGGCGATCGCATCGTCTGTACCTATTCCATCAAGGGGCTTGGGCGGCTGGCGGTGCTCGAGCTCGCGAGCGCGAAGCTCAATCCGGTGGAGACCGCCTTTACCGAGTTTGGCTCCGTGCGCGCCGACGGCGATTGCGTGCTGTTTCGTGCCGGAGCCCCCGATCACCCCACCAGCATTGTCATGCTCGATCTCGCCTCGCGCCGGTGCACGACCTTGAGGAAGGCGACGGACATTCTCGACACCGCCCAGCCCGCGATCGCGAGCTACCTAACCAAGGTACAGAGCGTGGAATTTCCGAGCGCGGAAGGCCGCACCGCGTTCGGCTTGTTCTACCCGCCCTGCAATCCCGATTTCGCGGGGCCCCCCGACGAGCGCCCGCCGCTCTTGGTCAAGTGCCACGGCGGACCAACCTCGGCGGCATCAAGCACTCTCAATCTCGGATTCCAATATTGGACGAGCCGCGGCATTGCGGTGCTCGACGTCAATTACGGCGGCAGCACCGGATTCGGTCGCGCCTACCGCGACAGCCTGCATCTGAGCTGGGGCGTGGTCGACGTGGATGACGCCGTGGCGGGCGCGCGCTTTCTCGCCGAGCGGGGCCTGGTGGACGGCAAGCGCTGCGTGATCAGCGGCGGAAGCGCCGGCGGCTACACCACCCTTGCCGCGCTCACGTTCCGCGATTTCTTCCAGGGCGGCGCGAGCTATTACGGCGTCAGCGATGCGGCCGCGCTCGCGCGCGACACGCACAAGTTCGAATCCCGCTATCTCGACTGGCTGATCGGGCCTTATCCGCAAGAGGAGGCGCGCTATCGTGCGCGATCGCCGCTCTATCACGCGGAGCGGTTATCGAAGCCGGTGATCTTCTTCCAGGGCGAGGAGGACGCCATTGTGCCGCCCAACCAGGCGGAGGTCATGGTGGAGGCGCTGCGGCGCAAAGGCAACGCTGTCGCCTATTTCCTGTTTGCGGGCGAGCAGCACGGTTTCCGCAAGGCGGGTACCCTGCAGCGCTGCCTCGATGCGGAGCTCTATTTCTATGCGGTCGAGGTCTTCGACATCGGCCTGACGTTCTGAACTCCGCCGAGGAGATCCTCATGACTGCAGCGGACACGATGCAACCTTCCCCTTGGTATCGCTCGCTCAGCCGTGACCAGTGGAGGGCGCTCGTGGCGTCGAACCTGGGCTGGACGTTCGACGGTTTCGAGGTGTTTGCCCTCATCCTCACCATCGGCGCTGCGCTGCACCAGCTGCTCGAGCCTTCCCAATACGCACGCATTCCCGCCTATGCCGGTGCGATCATAGCGATCACCGTGTTCGGCTGGGGGCTGGGCGGGCTGCTCGGCGGCGTGCTTGCCGACTACATCGGCCGCAAGCGATCGATGATGCTTGCGATCCTCGCCTATTCGCTGCTCACGGGGCTGAGCGCGCTCTCCTGGGATTGGCTGTCGTTTGCGGCCTTCCGCTTCCTGGTCGGGCTCGCCATCGGGTCGGAATGGGCGACCGGCGCCTCGATCACCGCCGAGTTGTGGCCGGACAAAGCACGCGGCAAGGGTGGCGCGTTCCTGCAGGCCGGCTATCCGATTGGCAGCATTCTCGCCTCCGGCGTCTGGCTTGCGATCGGCACCTCCGGCCCGAGCGCCTGGCGTTACATGTATCTCATCGGCGTCCTGCCGGCGCTGATCGCGTTCTGGATCCGGCGCAATATTCCGGAATCCCCGCGCTGGGAGGAGTCGCACCGGCGCCGGCGCGCCGCCTACGACCTGCGCCGGCAAGGGGCTGCGCTCGAAGGCGAGAATGCGGCGCTGGTGCGCTTCACGCTGGTTGACATGTTTGCCGAGCCCGCCGTTCGCACGCGCCTGCTGCTGACCTTCGTGATGTCGCTCTCGGTCACCATCGGCTACTGGGGCGTCTCGACCTTCGTTCCGAGCTACGTCGGAGCGGTCGCGGAGAGCGTCGGATTGCCGGCCCAGCGCTGGGTGGCGCTGGCCGGCCTGGTGCAGAATCTTGGCGCGCTGGCCGGCTTCTTCAGCTTCGGCTTTCTTGCCGATGGGCTCGGCCGCAAGCCAACGACGCTGCTCTATTATCTGATGTGCCTTGTGCTCAC
>Ga0306920_100001102_pt1 | contig 33159 bp, 23 predicted proteins | sample flu12Cox44000170_FD_204666 | JGI IMG/M metagenome (GOLD analysis project Ga0306920, IMG submission 204666) | Lab enrichment of tropical soil microbial communities from Luquillo Experimental Forest, Puerto Rico - flux4day.12C.oxic.44.000.170 (v2)... | ecosystem: Environmental > Terrestrial >...
TCCGCCAAGCACGCCGCAGCTCCTGTGTCGACCGATCGACCAATCCGGTAATCTCGCCATCAAGCTCGGCCAGGTCCCGGTTTCGCAGTCGGTCCTTCCCGGCACCGTTTGGACCGAGACCGGAGGACGGCTCGCCAGAGTGCTGGCGAGCCGAAGCGTCGTGGACTGGCGGTTTCACGGGCTGGCCGGCTCGGCGATACGGTAGACCCGGCCACGCTCCTCTTTGGCCGCGGCAAGAGTGAGCCCGAGCTTTTTCTTTAGGGTTCCCGAGAAGACGCCGCGAACGGTATGACGCTGCCAGCCGGTCACGCTCGCCACCTCGTCGACCGTTGCCCCCTCGGGCTGACGCAGCATGGCTATCACCACATCCTGCTTCGAGGGGCGCTTCGGGTCGCGTTGCGGCTCCGGGTCCGGCAACCTTTCGATTGCCGACCACAGCTGATCGATCAGCGCGCCGCGGTCGCCAACTTTCCTTCGCTTTGGGACGCCAGGCAGAGCGTTCCATAGCGCCAGCAAGCGCTTGGCGCCGAGCGGGGCAGCGTGCAATTCCTTGTTCGATGCAACGGCAATCTCGCCGTCATTGACTGTCGCCGGCGCCTTGCGGCACCGCGTGATTCCGTCATTGCCGATGATGTAGATGCGCATGGGGTGGGTCTCCTGTTGGCGCCGGCGCAGTGCCGACGGTGACCACACTCACGCTCTTGTCGCGGCGGAGAGCCACTCGTTTCCGGATAATCTTGTGGCGTTGTTGCCGGGGATCCGAGCATGGAATTGCTCGACCCAGAACGCGCGATCCGCAGGTTGGGAGTAGGTTCGCTAAATATTGAAATGCGCTCCTGACGATGTCCGCCACCTGGGGCAATCCGGAGAACATAGACTCCCCGCGAGTTTTACCGCCCGTGACCCAAAGCTGTCCTCCGCCGTCCTCGATCTGAATGGCTCAGGAGGGTGGATTGTGTTGAAAAAAATCTAGAATTGCGCTGGTATAATTACTTGACTTTTCAAGTCACGACGGCTGGGGGGCAATCGATGATGCGGGGATGCCCAAAGCGTCACGGATGAAGACCGTTTCGGCAAGCGTGCGATCGCTGGCCCCGGCAACGTCGCGACGGCGGCGAGTGCGTCAGCAATGTCCATCACCATGTAGATGCCTGCACTGTTCTTGCTTTTCATCGTCGGGGCGGGGAAGTCGACTACCGAAAAGCCGGCGCGTACCAAGTTCCGGCGGTATTTGAAGAGCCGCTCGGGACTCAAGTAGCAACGGCGCACGAGGAACCGTCGCGAGGCGATCCCTTGGCTGGGAGGCCGAAATCCTGTGCCCACCTCGCTCGAACCAGCTCGGCAGGTTCCAGGGTGTTCCGCAAAGGCCACAGCCGGGTTCTCGCGCTGCACGCTGAGGAAGACGTTATCGAAATCGAGATAGAGGGCGCTCTTCGTTGTGTTGCTCAACGCTCCTTCTCCCAGTTTTGGGTTGCGACCGCGCTTGTTGCGCTTCGTACCGCCCTGCGGCGGTTGGCTCGACGAGCCGCTGCCAAGACCGGACCGGCAAGGCTTGATCCAAGTGGTCAAGGACGCGAGTCAGCCGCAAGATCGGCGCTTTCTAGAAGTCTTGCTGGATGCGCCACTCGAGTTCCTGGGAGACGCGCAAGATTGATTGGCGCTCGAAGCGGCCGAAGGGGTCGACGATGACGACGCAAGCGGTGCATCCCGATGCCATCAGAGTAGCGATCGCGACGACTCAGGGACCAGCCGTGGTCACCAGCCTGACGGCTCTCGGGGGCCAGTTCGGTACGATCGGAATCCGATCGATGATCAATTTGGACGGTGGCGGAGCCGAGGCGGAGATCCTTGGGCCTGCCTTGGTTCCGAACAGCTATCACGATTTCGTGCGGCTCGAGACCGGCGTGATCGAGCGTCTCTTTGGCCGGGCCCCGTTCATCATGGACGTGTCGCGTCGCATCGATGCTGGCGAAAGCTGGCAGGCCGGGGTGTTGCTGGCACACGCCGCCTATGCTCGAGCGCGTCTCGCCACTCGCGACCGGCGCGATGGCGTTTTCGGGGTCGCGGCCTGGGCTACGGGAATCGTCGACCCACACGACTTCTCGCTCAAGAAGATTACCCATTTGCGCGAGAAGCTTGCTTGCTCGGTCGAGCATTTTGCCGAGTCGCGCAAATGCGGCGCACGCGTTATCGCCTTCATTCCCAATGAGAACGCGAAGGATGCCGAACAAATCGACGAAGAACTGCAGGATAAATTGCGTGCCGCCGCTGTCGAGCTGGTAGCGGTCACCACCGCCGGCGAGATGTTCGAGCGGCTCGGGCTTCGCGGCACCGAAGAGAGCTCGCCGTACCGGGGGTTGCTTCGGTTCGAGCCCAGTGATCGAGCATTCTTTTTCGGGCGGAGCCAGGCAGTCAAGCAAGCCATCGATCAATTGGTTCAGGGGTTCCATGACTGCCACCCGTTTTTACTGATTCGGGGTTCGAGCGGCGTCGGAAAATCGTCGTTTGTCCGCGCCGGTATCCTCGGAAACATCGAGCTGCTGCAGGATTACGGCGCCTGGACGACAGCAATCGTCGATCTCCAGGACACGGGTGATGAACCGCCGCTTTCCGCGCTTGCCGACACGCTAATCAAAGCGCTGCCGGACCTGGTGCGGAACGGCTACGACGCGACAGCCCTGGCCAGGCTCGATCCGACCGCGTTTGCCGCCTCCGTCGCCGCGGCCTTGCCATATCACCCCGAGGCCGCCATCCCGCATCGCTTGCTAGTGCTGATCGATCAGCTCGAGCGTGTGTTTCGAAACGAAAGCGCCGAGACGCTTTCGAACGGCAGCGATTGGAACAACGCGCGCGACCGCTTCGCCCGAACCCTTGCGGCTCTCGTGACTTCCGGGGTCGCCTGGGTCATCGCGACGATGCTGACTGATTATCTGCCGGCGATTGACGACTGCCCCGAATTGCTCGCCCTCGCCCGCGGCCGCGATTTCGTGTTGCGCGCGCCGCTCAGAGAAGAGCTCGAAGAAATGATCGTCGAGCCCATGAAGCTTTGGGGGTTGAGATTGGGCGCCGACTCGGCAGGGCGCAACCTGAAAGAGATACTGCTCGATGATGCGGTTGCCGGGCCGGGTTCGCTGCCACTGCTCGAATACACGCTGGACGAGCTGGTGCGCCAGTTGGAGCGCAGCGAGCCAGGCTGCCGCATGCTGTCTTACGAGGCGCACCAGAAGCTCGGTGGACTGACCGGAGCGATCGGCCGACGTATCGACGAGTCGCTTGAGACGCTGGGGGGAATGGAACTGCATCGTCCCGGCATCGAGGCGCTAATTTGCAACCTCGCGCGGATCGATCGCCGATCGACTGCCCGCTTAGCGCGCACCGCGCCGCTGGCCGATTTGGCCGCCGCCAGCATCGATCCCAGGCTGATCCAATTGATGGCTCAGCTTCGCCTGATCATTCCCGATCGCGCGACCGTGCGGGTTGCTCACGAGGCCCTGCTGACAAAATGGAGCGTGGCGGACCAGATCCTGGCGGAAGCAGGAGACGATTTGCTGCTCCGTGATGCGCTCGAGCCTCAGGCCGATCGATGGCACGACGCCAGCGGGCCGACCCGGGAAGACTATCTGCTGCGCTCGGAAGGACAATTGACCGACGCGACGGCGCTGCTTCGCCGCCGCCGCTGGGCATTGTCGGCGAAGCTGATCGCCTTTATCGAAACGTCGTACGAAGACTATCAGAGATGGATCAGGAACGAGGTCGCTCGTCTGGCAGCGGACGAGCAGCGTAGCCTTGGCCATATACGAGCCGGGGAATTTAAAGAGGCGGAGCAGGTGCTCGCAGGCATTGTCGACTTTCTCGAACAGCATCGCGCCGCGGATCTGCGGGAGCGTGCGGCGGAATTCAGGGCGTATTTGGAGCGCATTCACCGACTGGCCGGGTTTTTCCAGGCGGCGCGCGAGGCCGACACGCTTGCCGGCGAAGAAGAATTCGACAAGGCGGTGCCGAAATGCCAGGAGGCGCTGCAACATCTCCGGATCAACGATAAGAACTGGCTGGATAGCCTGCCGACCCAGGATCTCAACGAGGATCAGGTCAGGGATCTGGAGCAGGAAGCCTATCGGACCCTTCTGTTGTTCAGCGGTTTGCAGCTCGTGCCGGGGATCAGGGCGTTGAGGCCGGACGTGGCCCCGGCGCCGGTGGCGGCGCGGAAGCGGCGCGTCAATCTCATATCGCTAACTCAACCGCTGCTGCCTTATCTCGTATCCGCCCTCGGGCCTTTGCTGTTGCGAGTTCTCGCCAAAAGAGGCGGGCTCGGATCGTTCCGGCTTCCCGCTCGGCTCGATAGGGAGAAGGCTCTAGCGGAGTTCGAAAAAACGCGGGAAGCACTGGCGAAAATTGGCGAACTCGAAGAGCGGTTCGCCCTGCAGTGCGAGCATGCTCGTGGGTCGTCGCGCACTAGCGCGTTCGTCCATCGCCTGGTCGATTTTTTCTGCGAATTGGCATCACCCCCGAAGGGTGAATCGATCGACTATCGGCGGTGGTTACTCGGCGGTTGGGAGGGACCGCCGCCGAAGCCGATCAATGCTGCCGATTATTTCTTCATCGGGCTGCTCAACTACTTCATCGCCAAGCGAAAGGAAGCGTGGATCCCGAAAGCGCTGACATTGGTGCACGGGCAGTTTCCCGACATCGATGCGAAGGATGCGATCAGAGTGGCCGATCGGCTGCTGCGCGTCGCCGTCATGCTCGAGCCGCGGAATTTCTGGGGACACTGGCTGCTCGGGCGCAACCTGTTGGAGGCGCGGGACTACGCCGGCGCCCAGCTGGCGTTCAACGCGGCGATATCGTTGCGCCCAGTCTACGCGCGCGGCTACGAGCAGCGCGCGCTGGCGATCGCCAATCAGGCGGCCAACGCAAAGGCGGAGGACTACGGGTTGCACGATTGGGCGATGGAGGATTCGAAGAGCGCTCGTAGGTTCGCCGCCCACGCTAACGGCGATCCGTCGATCTTCTGGCCGCGCGGCGAGCTATTCGACGTTTTTGGCGATACCGCCGAGGCGTTCCACTCGTACGGCCGCTGGCTCGAACTAGAACAGGATATTCCCTCTCTGATCGCGCGCGCCGACGGCCTCAGCAAACTCGAACGCAAGACGACACGGCTGCTGAGGGGACGTCTGTCAAACGCCGCGGCGGATCGCACGCTGCGCGCTGATGCGTTCGCCGTGCGCGCGCATGTCCGTGTGATCCGAAACATCTATCAGAGCGCGCTCGATGATGCCGAGGCGGCGTTGCGGTTGACGCCGCATCAGATGCACGCGCTGACCGCGAAAGGTATGACCCTGTTGCGGCTCGGTCAACCCGAGTCGGCGCTCGAGCCGCTCGAACTTGCCATCGGCATTGCCCCGGCCGACGAGCCGAATTATCGCGGCCTGTTGGAGCGGGCGAGGGCGCGCGAAAAAATTGCTGCGGATGCCGCCGCACTCAAGGCGTGGCGAGAACTGGCGGAGGCATCGAAGCGGTCGACCGGCGACCGCTGTCCGGCCTGGATGTTGGACGAAGCCAAGCACGCGGAAGCGCGCCTCACGGCCGCCTCGCCGCCGGCAAAATGATCGCAAACGTCACCGGGTGTGGCAGGCGATGAAAGCGATTGCCGCCACGGAAATGAGGCCGGAGCCGACGGCGTTTCAGCGCTCGCTCGAATTTGAACGCATCTACGTCAAGGGCGGGTCAGACGGCCAGCACGGCGACGCCGACCGGTTACGCATCATGTCGTGGAATATCGAACGCGGCCACGTTCCCGAGCGATTGACGAAAACCCTTGTCGCCATTCGGCCGGACATCGCCTGTCTCCAGGAGGTCGATTGGGGCAACGAGCGCACCGGATCGGCTGATGTCCTAGAGTTTCTGGCGCGGGAGACCGGAATGCAGGGGTTGTTCGGGATCGAGTTCCTCGAGCTCCCGACCCCGTGTCGCGGCGCCCGGCTTGCCGGCGGTGGCGTGACCGGCAATGCGCTACTGACGAGGCTTGAACCGGCGGCGACCTTTCGCGTCGAGCTGCCGCAAAGCCTTAATTGGCAGGAAGCTAACGCCGGCGTCCTGCCCCACTCTGTGCGGCGCATCCTGCAACGGGAAACGCGCATCGGACGGCGCTTCGGACTAGGCGCCGATTTCCAGATTGGCGATCGGAAGTTGCGTGTGTGCTCGCTACACCTCGAGGACAAGTTGGGGGGCGTTGCCGGCCGGTGGGCGCAATACCTGGCGGCGGTAGTCGCGCTCGAAGCCGGCGTTGGTGAGACCCTGGCGCGCGTCATTGCCGGCGACTTCAATACGTTCGACAGCCGGTTGGCGCGCTTGCGCACCCCCGACAACAATGCCACCGCGCTCGGCAAGCCCGCGGGCGTGACCGAAGCGGCATGGTGGCAGACCGCGCTGTTGCCGCGCACTGGCTACTTCGATCCCTTCACCGACAGCGCGTGGACCTTTGCGGTTCCGCCTTTCTTTCGCGCCAAGCTCGACTGGATCACCACCAAGGGCTGCGAAATCCGAAATTTCGGCGTCGGCTCGTTCTCGTCGTCGGACCACCGTCCGATCTGGGTCGATCTCTACTTTCCGAATGCATAATTCCGCCGGCCGAGCCGTCGGCGCCCGGGTCAGCGGCCCAGCGGCGCCGGACCCGGCCGACGAACAGTGGCAGCAGGGCCAGTGCCGCAAGCCCAAGCAGCGGGATCAGGAATCTCGGCTGTAGTAGCAAGTTGGTGTCGGGAAGGCGATCCTGCAGCGCGGGATCCAACAGCAGGTCCCCGAGGCTCGCATAGATGAAGACGCTCGGAAGAATGCCTACGAGAGTAGCGAGCACATAGATCCGCAGCGACAGGCCGCCGAGCGCGGCGGCAATGTTGACCAGCGTAAACGGAAACAAGGGCACTAGTCGCAGCTGGACCAGATAGATGAAGGCGTTGGTCCGGAAACCGGCTGCGATGCCGCCGGCTTGCGATCCCGCTCTTTCGGCAAGGTCGCTGAGACCAGCGCGCGCCGATAGGAAGACGCCGCTGGCGCCGAGCGTCGTCCCGACCAGCGCATAGGCGGTCCCCAACCAGCGGCCGAACAACAGGCCGCCGCCGATCGTGCAGAACCACGCGGGAATGACGAGGACCATCAGCATCAAGGAGTTTGCCGCAACGAACAGGATCGGTGCGAGAATCCCCCACCCTTCGGCCGTCTCGCGGAGCCAGCGGGCGTTTGCGGCGAGCACCGACAGGGTCACATAGTGCCTCCCGCCGACCGCAACAAAGGCGATTGCCGCCGCTACCGCGAGTAGCAGCGGCAACAGGCGCGCGGCGCCGACGGCGGGTCGCTTAAATGAGCGCTGTATGGCCATCCGCCTGGTTTCTGGTGTTGTCGTTGAAGGGTTGTATATAACGCATTGCGCGGGACCGGCTTTCAACAGGGAGAAAGGCATCCGGACCCTCCGCATTTACGCCATGTCCCGACGTTCCCGCTCTGGGACCGGGCGGGAGGCGTTGTTGGTCGGCGGCAGGCGGCGGCCGACCGGCTCGGCGTTGGTTTTAGCGCCGAGGCCGACGCGGTGGTGTTTGCGCCGCCTGGCGGGGCCAGGCGCAAGGCCACCGGACACCTCGCAGTGCTGCTATTACTTGTCCCGGTGGGCCGGCAGTCCGGCTCGCTGCGACCTTCGAGCACCTCGCCCCATGCGGGATGCGTTCTCCCTTGCCCGATATCGACCTTCCGTACAAGGGTGGAAGACACGTTTTTGAGAATGGGCGTTTATCTTCCACGCGCTGCCACGCCACCCGCCTCGGTCATTTGGAGGGTGCTGACCTTGTTATTTGCCTGTTTGATGTTCTGGTGTTCTTTGTCGATCACGAAGCGATCGGCGAATTTGTGTCGTTTTTGCCGTAGCTGTACTTCGGTTTCGACAGGTCGCCGTTCGCCTCGAAACGGCTATCGACCGTTTAACCAGATCCGTCGCCGGAGGGCTAACATAAAGCGTCATCTCGGCAGATTGCTTCGCGATAACGGAATGTTGACCCCGGACATAAACAAGGACTTGCCACACCGTGTTCGATGCTGCACCTGGGTGCGCGGTGGCATGGTGTGTTTACCACAATAGTTGGCGGTCACCTTCGTTGCCTCCCGCTGGTAACGCGAGCGGCCCTCCGAGTCAGTCACGATCTGCTTCCTTCGGAATCAGGATTGTGTCTCGCCACGGGGTCAATGGCCCAGGGCAGGCGCTCACGGATTGGCTAGAGGTGACCTGCGCTTCCGTTACACGACGTCTGTGGAAAACGGCCGGCCAATGATCAGGCCGCGGAAAAATGCCGGTCGTCGTGGCCTGATATTCGTAGCGGTCTTGGGAGCGGGCGCGGTCGGCGCCGGCAGTGCCCTCGCCGGCACGCGGGTGCTCGATTACGGCGTGAGGCTAGCGGTTTTCGGCCAGATCGGCGCCTATCAGAACGCCATCGAGAGCAGCGGACGCGTCACTACGGTGCAGTCGAACCTACATTGTCTCGTCGGGTTCCTCGGCATCGTGCTGCACCGCGAAGATGCCTACCGCATCGAGCGCTGGGAGGACGGCCGCCTCGTCTATTTCGACGGGACCACGACGACTAATGGCGAGGTGGTCCATGTCCACGGCGAGGCGCGCGGCGACCGGTTCGCGGTCACCTCCGCTAAGGGCACATTCCTGGCCTCCGAGGATCTGTTTCCATCTAACCCGTGGTCGGCGGCATTTATCACCGCCCGCAAAATCCTTCACGTGACGACCGGCGAGATCGAAGAAGCGACAGTGACGGGCGGTGAAGCGAGGGTACTGACGGTTGCCGGTCGGCCAGTGCTGGCCCGTGCCTATCACATCGAGACCGCATTGACCCATGCCGTCGTGTGGCTCGACCAGCGCGACGTCCCCGTGTTCATGGAGGTCGCAGCGCATGGCCACACGGTCTTCCTCGATCTCCAATCGGTAATCGATCATTGAGGAGATAGCTTTCTCCGGGCACCGGGGAGGCCTTCGTGGGTGTTAGACAATCTTCGTCGCGCGGCCCAATCTTGCGGATGATCGAGGCGGCTGGTGCCCGAGCCGCCTGCGCCTCCGTCGTACTGATCATGGGCGCTGAATTCCAAGTCTCTCAGCAACTTTAATAGGATTGCCCGATTGCCCCATGATTAGGAAAGCTGCGCCATCCGGGTGAGGATGCCGCAGGTTAGGCGCCGTCGATTAGAAATCGTTGTTTACTAAGGCCGTCGCTTCCGACCTGTTGTAAGAACACTGACTCAAGCATCGCTGGATTGCGGCTCTTATCGCACCAACTTACGGCTCGACGGCTGAGGGACGTCTGGATTTCCCGGAGAGATCGGTTTCTCGGGGGTAGTCCTTAGGCGAGTGAAAGCTAGAATTGAGAGCGGTGTTTCCTTCAATATCAAAGCTTAGAGCATAGGTGAGAAAGAACACTCCGAGTAGCCCTACGCCTCCGGTTAGCGGTGCGCCGAGCGGGCCGCGGGCACCGCTTCGGATCACTCCTCCGAGCCGTCCAGGAACTCAAGCGGGGCTTCCATGAGAAGCTCGATAAACGCCTCGTCGACGGGCAACACGAACTGGATAAGACCTTGCTTGTCGGGCGCCGGCAATTTCTGTTCCAGCGCTGGCTCGGAGTGCCGGATGAGCCGCATCACTTGCGGATACAGGCTCCGGTCAGTGAGCTGGATCGCGATAGCGTACTGGCGGGCAGGCTCGCCCATTGGCACGGCACTAATGGTTGCGTCGGGCGAGCTGCGCCGACGCACATCGCCGCCGCCTGCTGCCGCCGCGGCCGGCATAGTGAAGACGGGCCGAGGCTTGCGGACGGGCAGAGGAACGACAGTTCCTCCCACCCCCGGCGCTTCGGCCGTGCTGGCGGTCGACAAAAGCTCGCGAGATTCGCCTTCGTGAACCGCTTCTGGATCAAAAAAATTCGCTTTGAGGCCCCAGTCGAGGGCCCATGCTAGATCGGCGATCGATTTAATGGTGAGATTCTTTCGGCCAGTCAAGCGATGATGAACTACTGACCGATGGACGCCGAGCTTTTTGGCGAGAATGGACTGATTTGTCCGTCCTTGCTCATATCGAGTCCCATATGCATCGCGCAGCCCATTTTCAATTTCGCTGATGAACGACAAAAATGCACGGCGGCGTGCATCAGGTCGCTTTTGGAAAGGCATTGCGAAAATCTCCGTAAACGATTTCGGTCACGCCGTGCCGACGAATGAATTCCAATACATGGTCACGGCACCTGTCGTTGAGTGTTGGGTCATTCTTCGTATCGCTCTCGAGCGCAGCATGGACCGCGATCATCGCGTGATGGCGAGGCACCCACCCATAAACGCGGAGCATAGGGGGGTGCATGCTCCACACTCCTGCCCTGTTCGGGATCATGCGGCGAAGGTCGTCCGCGTGGATGCGCCCATTACACCGGAAATCGACGAAGAACTGTTCTAGATGTTCAGAGGCGGTCCGGCTTGCGACTTTCTCAGGGCGATAATCCAGCGTGTCCTCCAGATATTCGATGAGACTTTGTGACATCCATAGCGGCCTCACCGGCAGGCGTCCAACGACATCATTGGGCACCTGGAATTGCTTCAAAATGCCTCTCCGCTCAAGATTCCATATTGTTGCCATTTAAGTCAACAAGAATTGGATTTATCCTCTCTGAAAGTCAGAGAGACTGGCGACTTTTCCTCGCGCGTTTTGGTGTTTAATAGCAACCGAAATCTCAGGAATCGCATCATCCAGCTTTGGGAGTTCGCCCCCGGAACGGGTGTCCCGCGCCCCGCGCCGGGATGGACGAGTGCTCGGACGCCGCATCGACCGAAGCCCTGCGCCTCGAACGCCGGGCGAGCCCCACCGTCGTCGAGATTGAATAATCGGTGTGGAACATTGAGACGCCGAAATGCATTTGACTACTGCCCATCATGCTGTTGGTGTCGAGAACGAGGTTACTGAGAGCCCCGAGAGTGCGGCCACCCTTCCCCGCGAACCCGCGAACGGAATGAGGACTCGTGGGACGGCAGCGCCTCTGTGGCGTAGCCCTACCCGCCCTTACTCTGCCACCGGCACTGTTCGCCCGCACTGACTAGGCGATCGACTGGGGCTGCTTATGGCACGGCTCGGATCTTGCGAGAGGGGGCAGAGCTATTCCGCTCTGCCCCGGTAGATCAGACGTCAATTTGTTCGGCTATTGCGAGAGCGTCGTCGACCTCAATTCCGAGATACCGCACCGTGCTCTCAATCTTCTTGTGTCCTAAGAGAAGCTGCACGGCCCGCAGATTGCCAGTGCGGCGGTAGATAAGGGTCGCTTTGGTTCGGCGCAGTGAGTGCGTCCCAAAGAAACTCGGGTCCAGCCCAATGCTGTCAATCCATTGGCAGACCAGTCGCGCGTACTGTCGCGTCGTTATAGGTCGATTCCGCCCGCGACGGCCGCCAAAGAGGTACTCGCCTGGTTTCTTATTGGCCGCTCCGATGTAACAGTCGATCGCCTCTCGAGTCTGCTCCGTCATTTCGAACCTGACAGGCTGGCCGGTCTTCCTCTGGCGCACGCTCGCCCGGTCGACCGCGTGACCATGTGGAGCAACGTCCTCGACCCGCAAGCTGACGACGTCGCATCCTCGGAGCTTGCTATCAATGGCTAGATTGAACATGGCCAGGTCGCGGGTTCGCCCGGTGATTTGCAGCTTGGTGCGGATCGACCAAACGTGCTTCGGCCGCAGAGGCGGCTTCGCGCCGATCAATTTCCCTTTGTTCCAGGGTTCACGACGTAAGGCCTGCGGAATGGCATCTATGGGGTCTCGCATAGTGGGCTCCTCTGTTGCAGAGGGCCATCAGGATGTGCTTGTCGGTTGTTGAGGCCTTAAGGTGAATATAAGCTTATCGATAGATCTGGCCGCGGCCGTGCATTCGCATCGATCGGGTCCTCGCTGGAGGCGATCGCTTACGTGTGGCGAATTTGTCGGCTGAGCGATCTAGATCGTCAAGCCATCGCTTTGCCGACGCGCGGCCAAACCGCGTAGACTGCGCCATTTCCGGCAACAATCGCAGGAGGAAATGATGGCCTATGATTATTCTCAATATGGCGGGGTCCTGGTGACGCGTGAGGACAAGGTGCTCACCATAACTTTGAACGCGCCCGAGACTCTCAACGCATTCACCGGGCCGATGCACACCTCGATGTCCCGCATCTGGGACGATGTGAACGACGACCCGGACGTGCATGTCGTCGTCCTCACTGGGGCAGGCCGTGCGTTTTCGGCCGGCGGGAACGTGATCGCCATGCAGAACAAGATCGACGATCCGGCCGCGTGGGAGGCCGGCATGCCCGAGGCGAGGCGGATCGTGTTCCGCATGCTGGAATGCGACAAGCCAATCATCGCGCGGGTCAACGGCCATGCCGTCGGACTGGGTGCCACGATTGCGCTGCTGTGCGACATCATCATCGCGGCCGACCACGCCAAGATCGGGGATCCGCATGTCAATGCCGGCCTCGTGGCGGGTGATGGCGGCGCCTTGATCTGGCCGCAGCTCATCGGCTTCGCGCGCGCCAAGGAGTACCTGTTCACCGGCGATCTGATGACCGCGGCGGAGGCCGAGCGGATCGGCCTGGTCAACCACGTCGTGCCGGCCGATCAGCTCGATGCGAAGGTTTATGGGCTGGCTCGCCGACTGGCCGGCGGCGCGATGCGGTCGATCCGCTGGACCAAGCAGGCCGTCAACATCCCGCTGCGCCAGCTTGCCCATTCGATGATGGATCTGAGCCTCAGTCTCGAGACCCATTCAAATCTATCCAAGGACCATCAGGAAGCGATATGGGCCTTCGCTCAGAAGCGCCGGCCGAACTTCACCGGCCATTGACTACTGTTGAAGGTAAAACGGAGGACACCGATGAGACTCGCACGCAAGGTTGCCATCATCTCCGGCGCGGCATCCGGCATGGGGGCGGCCACGGCACGCATGTTCGCGCGCGAAGGCGCCAAGGTGGTGATCGCCGACGTGCTGGAGCACGAAGGCCGCCAGGTGGCCGATGCCATCGGCGCCGCGGCGCGGTTCGAACCGCTCGACGTGACCAAAGAGGAAAGCTGGGCCGCCGTCGTCGGCGCCACCACCCGGCATTTCGGCAGGCTCGATGTGCTGGTCAACAATGCCGGCATCTCCGGCAGTGCGGAACAGGATTTTTACAGCACCGAGGCCTGGCACCGCATCATGGCGGTCAACGCGACGGGGGTGTTCTTTGGCATCAAATACGCGGTCCCGGCGATGATCGCCAATGGCGGCGGATCGATCGTCAATCTATCGTCGATTGCCGGCATCATCGGCAGCGAGCACGTGCACATGGCCTACAACGCCTCGAAGGCGGCAGTGCGGCTGATGACCAAATCGGTCGCTGTGCAGCACGCCAAGGACAGGATCCGCGCCAACTCGGTTCATCCCGGCGTCATGCCGCCGATGCGGACATCCGGGCGCACCGCCGATCCCGCGGTGCGGGCCGAGCGCATGCGCGTCATTCCGATGCGCCGGCCGGGAGAAGTCGACGAGGTGGCGTACGCCATCCTATTCCTGGCGTCCAACGAGTCGTCCTACATCACAGGCTCGGAAATCCACGTGGACGGCGGAGCCATCGCCATATAGGCCTGTGTCGCGACCTTCCGCACGGAAAGGGGTTTTCCGCAGTTGAAGGCAGACCGGCGGTGCGCGTCCGTTGAGGGCCCCGCCGCTCGTGACCCCCTCCGGACATTGATGGTCAGATCAGCTTGGTTGAGGAAACCTACGTCGATGATTAGATGCGCGATGTCCGGCGATCGGGTTTCGGATTGAGCGGCAATCCAGCGCATGGGAATCACAAGGAAGCTCGGCCACTGCGTGCGAGTTGTATGATTGGTCGAATTGCTCGGTGATAGCAGCTTGTCCCGAACATCACTCCCTCTAGAATAGCCTGGTGCGGTTTATCCTCGGATGAACCGGGTGCGGGAAAGCCGCACGCCCGGATCTGTGAGCACGGGAGCCGAATGCTGAGTTAATCCACTTAACCGGCAGGTGCTTGTGTTTCCGCGCAGCGATATTTCATCCAAGCGATATTCAATGTACAGTAGCAGCCAGTTACGCTGTGCGGCGGCACCTGTCCGAATGGTGGGTTCGCCGGGCAATGGGAAGCGGGGACGACGTGACGACTTTCCTGCAAGCTCCTTGCGGTAAGGTCAGCAGAAGCCGAGGGCTCGCCGCGGCGGCGTTCGCTTGCGTAACGCTAGGGACCGTTGGCGCGGCGCACGCGACGGGTTTTTTCATCGACCAGCAAAGCGCCAGCGGTCTCGGCCGCGCGGACGCCGGCGATGCCGCTGCAGCGGAGGACGCCAGCACCGTCTTCTACAATCCGGCGGCCATAACCGAGCTCTGGCGCGACGCCGACCCGTCGCGCGACACGATCCTGCAGTCGGGCATGCACATCATCATCCCGCAGTCGCACCTCAGCAATGCCGGATCGACGGCGACGACCCCCGGCACCGGTGGTGTGCCGGTAAGCTATCCTGGCAGCGACGCAATCGATCCCGGCCTCACCAGTCCGGTGGGTAATGCCTATATAGTGCACCGCCTGCCCAACGGGGCCGCTTACGTCGGGCTCGGGATCACGTCGCCGTTCGGGCTCGCGGGCGAGTATCGCAGCGACTGGTTCGGGCGCTACGATAACCTGAAGGCGTCGCTTCAGGCAGTGAATATCGGCCCGGTCGTCGCTGTTCCGATTAATTCGTACCTGTCAGTAGGCGGCGGCATCGACATCCAATACCAGAAATCCGTCCTTTCGCTTGCAATCCCCAACCCGCTCGCACCCGGCGGTCCCTCGACTGCGACAGACGGCCATTTCGATGTTCGCGGCGACGCCTGGGCGGTAGGGTATAACCTTGGCATCTTGGTCAAACCAATGCCAGCTCTTCGGTTCGGCGTGCATTACCGCTCGGCGGTCGATCACACATTGACGGGCACGGCGACGACGTCCGGATTCAGCGGCCCGCTGAGCGCTCTCAATACCAGCACAGGGGCGTCTGCCGTCAGCAGGCTGCCGAACTTCGTCACCTCGGGATCCGTCTATGAAATCAACCCTAAATTGTCGCTATTTGGTGAAGTCTCGTGGTACGGCTGGAGCCGATTGCGCTCGACGTCGGTCCAATTTGACAACGGCAATCCCCCGCTCACTGTCCCAAATCGGTTTCGCGATACTTATGCTTTGGGAATTGGCGCGGAGTACCGTTGGAGCGAGGAACTAACTCTGCGCACCGGGGCCAGGTTCGATCGAACGCCGACCGAGGATCAATTCCGCAACACGAGCTTTGCCGATGCAAACCGCTACTGGCTGGCGGGAGGAGCGACCTACAAGCTGTCGGAGGCGGTCAGCATCGATTTTGCTTTCGTCCATGTCATCGAAAACGGTACGCATGTCGACGTCACACGGACCTCCTTTGACGGATCGGCGCTCGCCTCCTCCGTCAACGTTCGGGCGAACGTCCACAGCAGTGTGACGACGGTGTCGGGGGCCTTCAATTACCGCTTCTAACCTATCGGTCGAGGCCCCAGATTTTCCTGTAATAGTTGTTGAGGTCGGTGAGTTTGACAAGCTCGCGGCTGAGAATGTTGTGCGTCAGCTCCGATAGCGGATCCTTCCCGGTTACGGTACCGAGTATGCTTTGGGTCAGGTCGCGATAGGCCCCAACCACCTTGCTGAAGTCCTGTCCACCGGCCAAAACGCCCTGATTTATCGCCGCCTTGGAAGAGTCGAAGATCCTCTTACATTCGGTGAGGAAGGTCCGGACTTGCTCCTCCTTCAGATCGAGTTCCAGCAACGCGTCAACCAGCTGGGTCACCGACAGGATGTCCAGGATGTGCGGCAACTTGGCCTTGAACAGCGCCCTGTCCAAATCGGTGAAGTATTTCAGGTCTTCGGGTTCATAGTCCTCGACCTTCCACACCTGCGGAAAATCGCCAACGAGGACGGGGTATTGCGTCGGCCGATTTTGAAGGGCTGATTGCAACAGCAAATAAATGATCGCCGATGCGGCATGGCGCCCTGATTCGTTCGCAGCTTCCATCGTTGTCATGCGGGTATAGGTCGCCATATAGGTGCCCGCGGCGACCCAATTCTCGAGCAGCGGACAGTCGCGGTGGCCATAGAAGATCTCGGTTCCTTCATCGCCGAAACCGGCAAGGTGCCCGTAACCGGGCGGCGGGCCGGCGGCGCCTTCGCCACGAAACAACCCCGGCCGCCCGCGCCACTGATCGGGAATGTTGATCAGGAATTCCGCGTCGTTGCGCAGCACGACGAAGCCTTCGACTGGCGGTTCCAGATGGAGGTCCTTTACCTCGACGGTCAGCGCCGGGGCGCCGCCGAGCTCGATAGCCCTGTCCGCATTGAGCACCGCGACAGTGAAGTCGGGCAAAACGTGGGGCAGCGGCGAAGCGATAAGCGAGAGGCTGTGTTCAGCAACCGGCTCGACGACGATCGTGCCGCCCGCTCTGTCGCGTATCGCGGCGACAACCGCATTGCGCACCCCGCTCTCGTCCCTCCCATTGCCGTCCACGGAGATCGAGTAATCGTCGATCCTGATATGGAACACCCCGTCCGACTTGCGGAGGATATTGATGATCGCCCTTTGGACCCGCGCCACGGGCGACAGAATGATGCCAGTGTCACCAAGCGGGTGCGCCAGGACGCGATCGCGCGCCTGCTGCTGCAGCAGCTTCGTAAGTGCGTTTCGCACGTCTTTAGCGGTGTCGCCCTCGGCCGCCTCGTACTTGACCTGCTGGCTGATATGGCCGACGCCCACCCCCACGCCGATGCCGTACAAACGTCCCGGCTGCAGCCCGTTCGGCGCCCCGTTACGCGGCTGGACCGGCACGAGCAAAACCGCGTTGGCGCGGACCGCTCCGGTCGTGACCCGGCCGGAGCCGGGCTGCATCGCATTGATCATCCGAATGTTGTGCGAGCTGGTTTGCACATCGAGCCGCGGCCCGTCCAAAAGCTCGATCGTGCCGTCCACATTGGCAACAGTGGCGCGAAACTCCCTGCCATCCTCGCGCCTGAGCTCGAAGGTGGTGTGGTTATGGTCGATAGGCTCGATGACGACTTTGACCTCAAAATCCACTACCGCCGCGCGAAGGGCGTCCAGCCGCCCCTCCGGGTTCTCGACGGTGAAGAATCTCACCTCCGAGTCGGCGACGACCCAACTGTGCGGCGTCGAGGTGCTGCGAAAGGCGATGATGAACCGATTGCCCACCACCTTTGGCGACACGAGGACGTCGGTCACGCTGTCCTCAAGCGGAGTCGCGAACAACGAAGCCCCATGCTGGCTGTGTATCAAGTCAGCCAGATCCCCCGCGAAGGTTCTGACCTGGCCGTCAGCGTAGCGCTCTAGGCGTACCGGCAATACGACCGTCTCGGCCTGGTATCGGCTCCATTTGTCGGTACTTACTTTGAACGTGAGAAGGTTCTCGAGTGGGGGACCGGCCGACTGGTTCGGCGGCATGATCCGCAGCAGCGCCGATCCTTGAAACCCCGATTGTGCGGTGTCGCCGAAGACGATGTTCTCATCGATGTGGAAATAGCGTGGCGCCTTGATAACGTTGGCGTAATCCCTCGCCAGCCCGCTCTTGATCTGCTGCCAGGTGTTGACCGCGATCTCCTCGCATGACGAGTACCAGGCGGTATCGCCGAAGGCCTGGACGTCGGGCTGGCCGCGTCCCGCCGGATAGGGTGCGTACCAATCGCCGACGTCGACAGATATCTGGCCCAGAAACTCGCCAACCGGCCTGACGCGCTCGCGCCAATAGGCGAGTTGCGAAATCGATGTCAGCGCCCACGGTGCGTCCACGAAATAGACGTTTCCCTGGCCGAACCGGTATTCCTGGGGAAAGAAGTATTGCAGCCCGCTGATCGTCCGCAGCGGATATGTCAGGGGCGGCTTCCCGGTCGCAGGATCGCGGACCGGGTCGGGAGCCGCGGGATCGTCCAAGCCGCGTCGGCCGGAAAGCACGTCGAAGTCGAGGAGTTGCCGGAACGGGCCGCTGAAAACCGGTGGGTTGGCGCCGACCACGACTTTATGGTAAGCGGCCCAAATCAGGTCGGATGCGAGCTGGTACGGCAGGGCGAGGACGAACCGGTGTTGGCCGAGATCGCTGCTGTCACCGAGGGGATGCTGGTAGGGGTGGTAAGCGTCCTCGGGGCGGGGTTCGTGCAGGCCGTCGGGTCCGCTGACCTCTGGAATCAACCGGCCGTTCAGCACCTGCAGTGACTCGACTTCACCGACGAAGAACTTGACGCCCTGGATCTTTAGATAGCTCTTCCAATGTGCGAGCCAAGCCGTGCTGGTCGGCCCGTTCAATGTCATGTCCGCGGTGATCCCCTCCTTCGAGTGAGCGGCCAGCAGTTGAACCGTAATATCCAACTGCGTGCGGGCATCAGACTCGACCGCAGACATCGCCGCCAGCGCGCGCGGCGCCCGGTTGATGAAGTCGAGCGCCGCCTTCGAGAACCTCTTTTCGGGTTGGTCACCGCCGATATATGTGATGAGATTTATGGGTTCCGCCTCTTGCAGGCGCCGCCCCGGGCCCGACAGCAGATAGCGCAACGTGAAGTATTGCAGGCCCAGCAGGTCACGCGGCGTAAACCCGATCTGGTCGTACAGGATTTTCAGGGTATCGTCGAGCGGGCGGATCGAGTTGAATTGACGCAAATCGATCACTTTCGGACCCTGACCGTCGTCTTGCGCGAGCAGCGCGTGCGGCGTCGGGACAAGCTGGTCGAAGGCGGTCGAGCCGGCGGAGTCACCGCTGGCGTCGAGCATCGGCGTGCGCCGCATCGTGTCGAACAGGTGGCGATAGAAGATCGGGAAAAACCGGAAGCCATGCTCGCCGGGAATCACCTGCTCGACAATCTCGAACTCGACACGGTTGGAGCGGCCACGCCCGATCGGGTTGGACTGATCGAAACGGGGGTTGGCCGATCCGCGGACCACAACCTCGAGCTGCTGATCGAGGTTCCAGACCCGCAGATCGGCCGGCCCAGCATTGTTCAGGGCGACCAGCGCAGCGCGAACCTCCGTCGCCCACGTATTCGCAACGGACCGGTTGTGATCTGGCGTGTCGTCCGTGTCGGTATAGCCAACAACCCGCACCAACAGCGTCTCCCGCGCAACGAAACGGCGGGCCAGCGCTACGTCGCCCTGGATCGGCGAAAAGATGCCGCCCTGCCATTCCATGTCGGTCGGCTCAGTGCCGAGAGCCAATTGTGCTGTCAACGCCGGGAAGTACAGGGCCATGTTGGCTCGAGCGGCTTTGCGGATCGTGGCCAGCACATCGTCGAGCTTCCGTCGATTCAACACGCCGTATTCGTCCCAGTAGTCCCTCCAGTCGAGCGGGATGTTGTCGCCCGGCTCGAACGGCGTGCGCGGAACGACGTCATAGGATGGCGGCTGCGGCGAGCCGGGACCCTTCGCCGGATCATGCATCCGTTTGTTGAAGCGGATGCGCTGGCAAAGCAGGAACCGCTGGCTCGCCTGCTCGAGCACCTTCGCGCTGCGAAACCCCTCCACCCGGTACAGGTTGTCCTTGGCATCAGACCGAAGAAGCCACCGATGAAGCTCGCCGATCGGTGCGCGGACGCGGGTAAATTGGTTCGCGGCGAGGCCGCCGACCGCGCATTCGTATTCTTCGAAATCGCTTTTCCTAGTCTCGACGACCTGAACCCTGAAGCCGCGCTCGATTAGCTCGTGCGCCGCAGTCAGGCCGGCGATGCCGGCCCCGAACACCGTGACGATCGGAAGCTCTATCCGATTAGCGCCAGGTCCATTGTTCATCGCGTCCCCCCTCATTGACGTTGGGTACGCCGAACGCGCCGAGCCTCATGCCTTTCGATAACTTTCTAGCATCACCGGGGCCCCAGGGGTTCGTATCAGCCCTTCCAGATAGATCAGCAGCGCGCCGTGGAAGCGTTCGATCGTTTCGACCGATCCGCGCATGCGGAGCCGCTCCTGATAGATCGCATCCTCCATCGTCAGGCGACCGTCGATCAGGTCCACGATGATTGCACGGTCGAACGCCACCTCCAGATCCGCGTCACCTGCCCCGGCGTAGATCGTCCAGTCGGGAAAATCGAACCGGATGGTGCGGGCCGCGCCGTCCGCCACCAGCCGCGCCCGCAAATTGCCCATCGCATCGACGAGGGCGCGATGGGCGTCGGGCACCTCATGGGCGATGCGCGAAAGCGAGTTGCGGAGAAAAACGAAGAAATCAGCCGGCGGCATGATTGAGCTCCGCCTGCACGCGCCCCTCGAAGGCGACACGCTCGTCGCCGACCCGGCCTGCCACCTCCGCTCTTCCCTTAATCTCGCAAAGCGTCGTGAATCCGGGCCAGCGGTCGTTGGGAACCACGACCTGGGCGAAGTCGTCGAACGACATGCGCAACGCCACCTCGTCGCCATACCCGTGGGCCGTCACGATGATCTCTCGCGGTACGTCCGCTGCTTTGCCGGGTATGAGCAACGAGGCGACCCGCGGAAGCCGCAAGACCCGATCGCGCCGCAGCATGCCCTGATGCGTGATGGACAGATCGCGTCCATAGAACTTGCGAGAGGGAAACTCGCGGCGCCACAGGATCAGCGACTGCGACAGGGTTGCGCCGCGGTAGCGGTTGCCGATGCGCGAATAGACCAGGCACCAGGGCTGATCGACGCCGGGCGGCAGGATCGTCGCCCATTCCCAGGCATAGGCGCCGCCCCAGGCGAACTGGCCCCAGTTCCGGTCATGGTAGGCCGGCGCATCGGCGACCTGGTATCGGCACCCCGCAATGCTCACCTCGCCGACGGCACGCAGATGCGGCACGACCATCCAGCGGACGGATTCGGCGTCGGACAGGCGAACGTTGTTGGCGATGACCGGCCGCGTCATTGGATGCAGGTCGAGCGCAACGAAGATGTCCCGCGTCGACGGGGCGGCTTCGACGCAGTAGCGGCAGTTGGCGAATCGAGCGCTGTTGCGCCCTAGGGTGGCGTCCGGCTGCCCTTCGAAAATTGTCGTGTCGGCGAGGCTGAACGACTCCACGTCGCCGTCCCACGATCCGTCGGCAGTGCCGAAAAGCAGCGTCAGGCGCGGCGTCATTCGGGTTTTCGCGCCTTGGCCGCCCGCCATCAGGCTGAAATTCATCAGCAGATCGAAATCGGCGCCAAGGACGCTGAAGTGGCTCCATTCCTTGAAGCCGGGGCGGGTGTGCGGGGAATGTGGCGCCATGTGCCAAAAGTCCGCCGTCGGAAACAGCGTCGCGTCGATCGATCGTTTCAGCGTGACCGACGGAGTCATCGGTTCCGGGCTCAGCGCAGGATCGGCGTGCGGGGCGGGGGTGCCAGAACCATCCGAGGCTGCGCAGGCTGATGGTCGCCGGCGGCATGATCCGCCCAGCGCCACGCCGTTCGGCGCAATGACAGCAACCCGAGAGCTGCAGCCGTCAGCGCATCGTCGGCAATGCCGGTCTCCCCGACCGTAGGTACCGTGCCAGCCCCCTCCGCGACACAAGCGGTAAATTGGTCGAGCAGGTTGAGCAGACCTAGGAACAGCGGGATCAGATCGTTGGCCTCGTCGGTAAGATCCTGATGCCGCGTGAGATCAGCGCTGATCATCGTCGCGCCCCCATTCGAACAACGGATCGAGCAACTCATCCGGCCTTCGGCTTGAGGCCAGCATGAAGATCGTATCGAGATAGGCCGAAGGCAGGACTTCGGGGCTGTCGCGCTCGAGCATCGACAGGCCGGGAAAGTCGAGGACCAGCCGCGCGCGATGCAGCAGCTCCGAGGCAGCGAGCTTGTCCTGCCACGCCTTGCCTTCGGGCGTCTGCGCGAAGGATCGCCCTTCGGCGATCAAGGCATCGAACGCTGCCTTCGCCGCGATCGGGTGCTTGACGACGAGCGCTTGCAGGCGCCGCAGCACCTGAATGGCGGTCTCCGAAGATGGCAGGTAGACGGTTGGAAGACCGTCGCCGTCGCTCTGCCTGAGGCCCGCCGGGTCGTCAGCATCTTTCATAGACGTGGATCTCGATCCAGATTTTGAGGGCGACCGCGTCGTTCATGTGCAGGTCGATGGAGGTTTGCAGATTGCTGTCGACGAGATCGGGGCACGGCCCGAGATCGACCTCGACGGCAATGATTTCGGACGCGCCGGCATCGAGCGCAAAGCTGCCGGGACGAATGGTCAGCATCGGCGCTGCCGCCTGTGGCAGGCCGTTCATCCTAAAGGGCCGCAGCGCCGAAGTGACCGAAGTCCGTCGGTTCCGACGGTTCATGCAGCGAAACCGGCCGGCGGTGCGTCCTCCTCGCGCGCACTGGAGATAGAGCGTCTCCTGATAGGGCGCCGCGCTCGCTGGCATGCCCGGCGGCGGCGAGTCGGGGTTGAGGAGGCGATCCACTGTCACCGCGTGTTGCCGCACATTGCGCTCCAGTCGATCGAACCGGTCGCGCAATGCGCTGTATTGGCGCGCGGCGCCGTCCTCGGAGCCCGTCGGCGCATCCAAAGCTGGCTTTATCAGGCGCGCAAGGTCCTCGCTCCCGCGCGCCAAGCCATCGAGGATGAGACGACGAATCAGCAAGGGAAGCTGGGATTCCGGCCCGTCGAGATGTGCCGACAGTGCCGGCGGCGGCTGCGAGTTGGCCGTCTTGCCGTGGTGAATGTCGCGTAATACGTCGACCAGTTCGGGGATAGAAGATTGCCTATGCCGCAGCAGGGCGTCAATGAAGTTCGTCGCCATCGCTGCTGTTCCTACTGCTCCCTGTTCGTCGTAAAATCCGCTAGATCAGCAAGAAAATCGCGGTGGTCCGAGGGCGGCAGCGCGGCGAGCACGCCGCCGATTTCGCGCCGGAAACGCAGGGCATAACGGCGCGCCACAAGCTGGGCATAGGCGACGCTGTCGGTGCGACGGACGAGCTCACGCAGATAGCCGATATCGGCCTCGCTCTTGACCTCCTCCGACGATGTTGACACTTGGTCACCCCACACCCGAGCCAGCTTCGCGTTAGCGCCTTCGGTTAGGGCGCCTTCCTTGACCGTCATATCCATCAGGGCGAGGCCCTCCGCCTTCGAGTCGCGCGGAGAGTGCGGCGGCGCCGCCGGGTGCGCCTTCCGCAGAATTCGCAGAGCCTCCGTGCGCTCCACCGGGCGCGCCACTCGTAGCGCGTGAATCAGGATCAATGTGTGCTTGCCTTCCCACAGATCGCCCCACAGGTCCTTGCCGTACTCGGCTTCGTTCGACACGAGGTTGAGGATGTCGTCCTGAAGCTGAAACGCGACGCCGAGGGGGACGAACTTCCGGGCGATCCGCTCGACTTCATGGTCCGCCAAGCCAGCGATAATCGCCCCCACCATCACCGGGGCAATAAACGAGTACCAGCCGGTCTTCTTGTGGACGAGCCGGACATAGTCGGCATCGACATGGTCCCACGCGACACTGGAGATCCACCGCAGCTCCAGCATCTGGCCCTCGGCGCTCTCGCGCGCCATGCGGGCGACGGTACGCAATACCTTCAGCGTCTTTCCCAATCCGATCCGCCCGATATTCTCGAGCAGCGGCTGCATGGTCAGCGCCAGCATGCCGTCGCCGACATTGATCGCGGTCGGCACGCCGTGCTGACGGCTGAGCGTCGTCTCGGCACGACGCAGATAGGACTGGTCCTCGATGTCGTCGTGGATCAGGAATGCGTTGTGGTACAGCTCGAGCACCGCGGCGGTGGGCAGTACCGCGGATAGCAATCCGCCCGTTGCGCGACAGACGGCAATACTGAGCGCGGGCCGCAACGACTTTCCGTAGCGCAGCGGATAATCCAACATCAGTTGGTACAACCCGCCGGTATCGCGCCGATCTCTCGGCACGATGGCGCGAATTTCGTCCAGCACGAGCTGGCGACTGTAATCCAGATAATCCGACAGGACTCCAGCGCTCAGCAACGCGGCCCCCGAGGTTCGAAATCGCGCCGTCCGGTCAACAGATTGCTCGTCTTTGATCATTCCGGCCCGGGCAGACCTCCGACGATCGCTAGTGTAACCCGAAAGGCCCCGACTAGGAAAACATCAGAAACGCAGACATCCGATGTGGTTGTTTGACGCCTTCGACCGACATCGCCTCCAGCCCTGCGGCTTGGAGACTGTGGCCGGTGCCGGCGGCGGCCAGCGCGGCGAGCTGCAGCTCAGCTGCCGCCCGATGTAGCATCATTCCCGACTGTCGAAAGCCCTGACGGGCGGCTTGGAGCTGCACCCGGCGACGATCCCTATCTCCCTCCAGCGCGGCGATCCCCGACCGGATCGCCGCCGTCGTCGCCGCCGCGTGGGACAGCGCGTCGGTTTGGGCGATCCACTGCGCGTCCGCTTCGGCGAACCGGAGCAAACGATCTCGGGTCCAGTGTTCCAGACATTTGGGCGGCGCGCCGGCTGCCGCTGCTTTTAGCAACGCCCGCGCGCGAATTTCACGTAAATGCGCACCGATGCAAGCAAGCTTCTGGAATCCCGTCGCCCGGATCAATGGCCATTGTTGCTCCACGAGAGACAAGGCGTCCCAGGGCCGACCGGCGTAAACCAACGCATTCACCATGGCGTTGAAATACGACCAGTGCAGCAATGTGAAACGATCCGAAGCCACGTCTTGCAACAGTGCACCAGAATCCGCGATCACCGCGTCCGGGTCATCCCCAGCAAGACCAATGTAGGTCCAATACCCGCTCTTGAAGAGGCGGGATACAAAGATGTCGCCGCGACGTAGCGCGTCGTCGATTGCCTCTAGCGTCTCGGCCTTCGCCTGCTTGATCGCACCTTGCATGACCATCGCCGAGACGCGATAGCTGAGGGCGATCGGAACCTCGAAGTCGTACCGCACGCAGTCCCGCCGATGCAGCTCAACAGCCTCGCGAGCCAGTTCTGCCGCATCTCGCCACTGGCCGCGAAACCAGCTGATAGAGCATTGGACGGTGCGCAACACCACGCGGTCATATGGGTCGATCGAGCCACGGCCAAGATCCTCCGCCCGCCGCAGCAGCGCGTCGCTGCGCCGGATGCTCCAGCCTCGGCCGATATTCGCCAGCACCGCCGCTTCCATTGCCAATGCCCGCAGGACCCTTGATCGCTCGCCCAACGCCGCCGCTTCGCGCATGTAGCGGCTGAACATCGCGTCGCCGACTAGGTAATCGAGCATGAGGAACCCCTTCGAGGCAGCCCAAAGCGTGTCGACACGCATCAGCGCCTGAGCCGGGCTCTCCTTTGCCGATCGAACTTTCAGGCGCCGCAACCCGACTATGAAAAAGACGCGGTTGCCGATGGACATTCGCCTGGCGGCACGAGCCGTCGTCGGGAACGGTATCCCCAAATCGTTGAATAGCTTCAAATAGACATTGCGCCCCGCCGTCAATCGCCCGCTGTAGAGAAACTGCTGCGCCGCCCTCGACTCGTATGCGGCAACCGCGAGCGGGTCCGATTGGTTCGAACGCGCCGCGCGCAGAAACAGTTCGCCGGCTTCGGCGGAGCGGCCGGCAGCGGCAAGGGCATCCGCGAGCTCGATCGTCAGCGTCCGGTCATCGCCGCCGGGATCGCGCAGCCGCGAAGCAAGCAGCAGGAACTCGGCCGCCTGGTCAAAGGCCAGGCGCTCGCCGGCGCGGCGCCCCGCCAGAATCGCGTGATCGGCGGCGAGCACCGGCTCGCCGGCGCCCAGAAAATGCTCGACGAGCAGCGGATAATCGAGTTCCGCCGCGCGCGCCATCTCTTCGGCGATCTCGCGGTGCCTGAGACGGCGGGTCGGACTATCGAGCGCATCGAGAACCGATACGCGGATCCGGTCATGATAGGTCTCCACCGCGGGTCGGCCGTTTACATCGCCTTTGCGCAGCAAGTTCTGCTTCAGAAGGTGATATATCTCGCGTCCGCTCGCCGACTCGCGAGCGACGATCCGGACCAGGGTCTCCTCGGAAAGCGGCGCGCCGGCAACCGACACGATCTCGAGGACGGCCCGCTGCAGGGTCGGCAACGATCGCAGTCGCTGATCGAGCACACCGGCGGCATTTATCTCGCCAAACGCTGCCGCCCTGCCGCCGAGCCATTGGCGGCGGTATGCGGTGAGCTCGAGGACGAAGAACGGCAGCCCGGCACTTTGATGCGCCACCTCGCTGATCCAAGCCGGGTCGGCCTCGGCGCCCTCGCCGAGAAGGGATTGCACAAGGACGCCGACCGCGGAGACGTCGAGCGGCTCGACGACGACATGTTCGGTCTGGAGGTCGGTATCGGCCGCCGTGCGCTCGAGCGCGGCGGCCACCGAGTCGGGCTGAAGATCCTCGGTCCGGTATGAAAAGACCGAAAGGATCGGCTTTCCGCCGCCGGCAATCGCGATCTCGCGCAAATGCGGTAGGCTGCTCGCGTCGCTCCATTGCAGATCGTCAATCCACACAATCAGCGGCCGGCGTGCGGCGATGCGGTGAAGCAGCTCGCGCAACGCGCCTAGCGCTTGGCGCACGATGATTTGCGGATCGTTGGCGATCGAGTCTTGGTCGAACTCGCGAAAGGCAAAGGGCACCCGGCCGAGCACCGGAAACATGGTAACAAGCGCGGGCAGGTCCTTAGGCGCGAGCTGCGATAGTTGCTCCGCGCTCTCCACCATCAGGTAGCGGCTGAGCGTGTCGATCACGCCATCGACAGCGTTGAAGCGGACCGATTCCTGGTGGTGGCAGCGCGAACGCAGTACCAGGGCGCCGTGCCGGTCGCGCGCGTCCGCGAGGAAGCGCTCGATCAGTGTCGTCTTGCCGACCCCAGATACGCCAGATACGTGCACCGCAACGCGATCCCCGGCCAGGGTGCGCGCGAAGGCGGCTTCGAGGCGAGCCAATTCGGCCTCGCGCCCGACAAAGGGCTGGCTGAACCGGTCGGGCACCGATCGAGGAGCGTGCCCGCCGGGCAGCGCCGGCGATGCTCGCGTGACACGCTTCACCTCGGCAAGCGGCGGCCGGTCGCGAGGATCGAAGGAAAGGAGCGCGAGCGCCAGCGTGCCCAAGTCTTTCGGTATATCGGGATCCAGTACCTGCGGCGGGGCCGGTTGGGTCTTCTGCGCCTCGTACAGGCCGACGGGGGGCAGATCGGGATACGGGCGACGTCCGGTCAAGGCCTGGTATAGTACAACGCCTAGCCCGTACAGATCGCTGGACTGTGACGCAAGCCCGCCCGAAAGCTGCTCCGGCGCCATGTAGGCCGGCGTCCCGGCGTAGAGTAGCGCCTGACTGACAACCGAGTCTTGCGGACGAGCCTCGGTCGAGAGGCCAAAATCCAGCAACACGGTGCGCCCACCGGATTCGATCAGGATGTTGCTCGGCTTCAGGTCACGGTGGAGCCGCGCCGCTTCGTGCAGCGCGGCAAGGCCGTCAACGAGTTGCCCCAAACAGGAACGCAGGGCTCCGTCGCGCGACCGCACGAACGAGACGAAGTCCAATCCGTCGATGAATTCCATTGTATAGAAGCAAATTTCGTCTTCCACGTAAAGATCGTATAAAGACACTAAATTTTGATGGTAAAAGTCTCTGAAAAATCTGAATTCTTGTTTAACTCGATAAATATCGTCGAATTCGGGAAAGCGAATTGACTTTAAAGCTACATTCAAATTTTTGTCGACATCGAAGGCTTTGTAGACCAAGCTGGTGGCCCCGCGTCCCAGCAGGGAAATGATCTTGTATCTGCTGACCCGCGGCGCCGCCAGAAGCTCGGGGGCGTAGGTCACCGCGCCCCCCGCCCATCCGACACTCCCATACAAACCTGGCTGGGCGCGCAGTCAGTCGTGCCGCCGTTCGGTATTGTCGCCTGTGCCGGGGCTAGCCCTAACCGTCCGGCCCGTGGCAAAATAGAAATTGCCCTCGCCAAGGCGCCCACCCCGCTTGTCGCGAGCGCTTTGACCGTCCGGGAGGCTACGCGCTTGCCAAACGCCGCGAAACATTCCCCTCCGGGTGGCATCTTGATCCCCATCGGATCCAAACTTTGGAGCGACAAGCAACATTATGTGCTTCGGCGCGATAAGACAACGATCGGTCGCGCGTCGGACTGTGATGTCCGGATCAATCATCCAACTGTTTCGCGCGTCCACGCGGAACTGACTTGGTCGGATCGCGACCTGATGCTTGCGCATTTGAGCCCGGTCAATCCGACGCTGGTCAATGGGGTGCCGGTAGGCGAAGCGTGCCCGCTGCACACCGGCGACCTGATCGAGATAGCCGAAGGCATCGTGCTCCGTCTGGAATTGTTCGGCAGCGGCGACTTCGCGGCTACCATGCCGCGCGTCCTCGATGCGCGGCGCATGTACGCGATCCTCTACGCCGATGTGGCCGCTTACTCACGGCTGGTCGAAGACGATGACATCGCGACCGCGCGCCAGCTCGAGGCTTGCCTCGCCATCATTCGCCAGCAAACCGAAACGGCGGGTGGCCGCGTCGTCAACGTTGCCGGCGATGGCATTCTCCTGCTCTTCACCAGCGCGGCATCCGCCGTGATCTGCGCGATCACCTTTCAGCGGAGTATCGCGTCTTTAAACCGGTCGCTGCCACCGACACGCCAGTTGGAGTTTCGCGTCGGCATCAACTCCGGCGACATTCTGATCACCCCGGCGGGTGCTATGCACGGCGACGCAATCAATGTTGCCGCTCGCATTCAGGCCCTCGCACCGCCGGGTGGCATCCTGGTTACCGGCGTGGTGCACGACCAGCTCCAGGGGCACGGCCTTGTTTTCCAGTACATCCGAACCAACTCACTAAAGAATTTGTCGCGCGAAGTCCGCAGCTATAGCGTGAACTTCTGACATTTTCGGATGCGAGGGCGACACAGCCCGATCTCGACCGGCGCTCGTGTCGAGTTATTCTACAGGCCGCAATGCCTTAAAGAAATCGATAGGTAGGGGCGCGTACCGTCGCGAATCGCGGCGACGCCGATTTTAATCAGTGGATCCTACTCTTGCGGTGTCCGATTTTCAAACGCTGCTCGCAAGCCCGAACATAAAGCCATACTTCTACTCAGTATCGCGGGCATTCGGTACCCTTGGTGCGCTGGCGGCTCGCACAAAGCCGGTCGATTTCAACCGGCTTAAAGAAGAACTGCATGGGCTTTCCACAACGCGGATGTGAGCAATACCCGGCCGCCGTTCAATGCGCGGACGCGGACCGTGACTGCGCCATCGCTGACCGCCGGTTCTCGCGGTAGCCCATTGGCCCTTTGTCCGGTTATGGCACTGACCGGCGGTGCTGGCTGTCCATAAGCATTTCCCTGTTGACGGTAGACCGGCAGTGCCGCAGCGGCGGCAGGCCGGTTGCCAGTCGCAGAGCCGAATGGCCCACGTGGGGAGAAACGCGGCTCAGCCCTCACGCGGGCTGAAGCGGTAGGGCGTCGCGCTCGCGGTCAACGGATCGAGCGCGAGCCGATGTTCGAGTGGCGGAAAAGCCCGGCTGCGGCAATCCGCGCGATTACACAAGCGGCAAGATAAGCCGATGCCGACCTTGGCGCGCTCGAGGTCGAGCCCGTCGGCGTAAGTGAGTTCCTGCGCGTGCGCGATGCTGCACCCCATCGCGACGACATGGACCGGCCGCGGTTCGCCCCAATAGGTCGTCGGTCGCGTTATGGTGCGGGCGAAGCAAAGGTAGGCGGCGCCGTCGGGCAGCTCTGCGACCTGCACTTGGACCACGCCCGGCTGCATGAACGCGGTATGCACGACCCAGCGCGGGCACGAGCCACCATAGCGCGCGAACGGGAATCCCGCCGCGGAGAAGCGTTTGGAGACGTTCCCCGCCGGGTCGACGCGGACAAAAAAGAACGGCACGCCGCGCGCCCCCGGCCGCTGCAATGTCGACAGCCGGTGACAGGCCTGCTCGAAGGAGACCCCGAAGCGGGCCGCCAGCGCCTCCATGTCGTGACGCAGCGCCTGGGCCGCCGCGAGGTACACCGCGTATGGCATCAGGACCGCACCGGCGACATAGTTGAGGAGGCCCACGCGGATCAGCATTGCCGCTTCCGGCGAGGACGGCGGGGCCTCGCGCAGCACGGCTTCTACCGCGTCGCGCGCTTCGAAGAGCGCCAGCTGAAACGCCATTTGAAACCCGCGGCTCTCTCGCGGCAGGGTCTCCGCGAGGGCGAGCCGGCGAGTCTCCGGATCAAAGCGGCGCAATACGCCATCGAGCGGCTGCACAGTGACTGTAAGGCCATGCATGTTGCGCAGTCTATCGGCGATCGCGTGATTCATCTCGGCGGGAGTGGCGGCGCAGGCAGCGGCGACCGCGTCGGCGGCCTCTTCGAGGCTCGGGAAATGGTTGGCGTGGTCGTCGAAAAAGTCCCGCGCCTCTTCGTTGGGCAGCAGGACCCGCCGCCCTGACGGCAGCGCGATACCTCCAGCGTCCTCGCGGGCGACGCGCCATGCACGATAGAGGGCCAGCACCGCGCGCGCCGCGCCCGGGTTGGAGCCGGCCAGAGCGGCGATTTCCGCCTCGGGCACGGCATCGACACCAAGCAAGGGGTCGGAAAAAGCCTCGTGCAGCCCAACCTCGAGCCGGCGTTCCTGCGACCCAGACAGGGTGGCGAGGTCGAGATGGAAGATCTCCGCGAGCTTGATCAGCAATGCCCCGCTGACGGCGCGCTGGTCGTGCTCGATCAAATTGAGGTAACTGGCCGAGATGCCGAGTCGGCTCGCCGGTGCCTGCTGCGACAGGTTCCGCTCCGTGCGCAGCCGACGCAGGGTACGTCCGATCTGGACACGCGACATTTTTACAGCCTTTACAAAAATTGGCGACAGTGTGTGAAGACAGAATTCGATTGATAATGCCACATTGAGGCTCGCCATTGCAGCTGTTTAATCGTTATTGAAACGCCAGCGCATGAACCAAAGGAACAAAACGATGCAGCCTCTCGCTTGTCCAGACATCCGCCGAGATTACAGCCCCGCCGATGGCGAGCGGCTGGCCGGATCGTTTCGCATTCGTCATACATTGGCGGAGATAGGCGCCGCGCGATTGCGACATCTGTTGCGCACCGAGCCGTTCCTGCCCACGCTCGGCGCTCTCACCGGCAATCAAGCGGTGCAGCAGGTCAAGGCCGGTTTGAAGGCGATCTATTTATCCGGCTGGCAGGTCGCTGCCGACGCCAATACAGCCGGGCAAATGTACCCGGACCAGTCGCTCTACCCGGTGGATTCCGTGCCCCATGTGGTCAGGCGCATCAACAACGCGCTGCGCCGCGCCGACCAGATCGCCCGTCTAGAAGGTGATGGTGACGACACTTACTGGATGGCGCCGATCATTGCCGATGCCGAGGCTGGGTTTGGCGGCCCCCTCAATGCCTATGAACTGATGAAAGCAATGATCGAAGCCGGCGCCGCCGGCGTGCATTTCGAGGATCAGCTCGCATCCGAAAAGAAATGCGGCCATCTGGGCGGCAAGGTGCTCGTGCCGATCAGCCAACACATCCGCACCCTTAATGCCGCCCGCCTCGCCGCGGATGTCGAGGGTGTGCCGACCGTGCTGCTGTGCCGCACAGACGCGCAATCGGCGCAACTGCTGACCAGCGACATCGACGAGCGCGACCGCCCGTTCATCAGCGGCGAGCGCACTGCGGAAGGCTTTTTTCGTATCCGCCAAGGGCTCGGCGTCGAATATGCGATTACGCGCAGTCTCGCTTATGCCCCGTATGCCGATCTCCTATGGTGGGAGACGAACGAACCGGACCTCGGTGAGGCGGAGCGCTTTGCCGATGCGATCCATCGCGAGTTCCCCGACAAGATGCTGACCTACAATTGCTCGCCCAGTTTCAACTGGCGCAAAAAGCTGGCACCAGAAGGGCTTGCCAGCTTTCAGCGCGACATCGCGCAAATGGGCTACCGGTTCCAATTCGTCACGTTGGCTGGCTTTCACAGCCTCAATCACGCGATGTTCGGACTGGCGCGAAACTACCGCGAGCGCGGCATGGCGGCATATTCCGAGCTGCAGCAGGCCGAGTTCGCAGCGGAGGCCGATGGGTACACCGCAACTCGGCATCAGCGCGAGGTTGGTGTCGGCTACTTCGATGCGGTAACCACGGCAATTTCAGGCGGACATTCATCGACGACGGCGCTGGCCGGCAGCACCGAGACGGCGCAATTTCATGAGGAAAGACCGGCAGACCGCCCACAATATGGCCACGACGAGGGTTTGGTGCACAACCACGACTGGGCCGTGCACGATTGGGCGGCGCAATGACCGCGCCAAATTGGAACCCCGGTTCTATCGTGCGGAAGGGCTTCGCTATTCGCGGCGCGATGAGGCCCGGCTACGAAAAGGTGCTGACACCCGAGGCGATCGACTTCGCCGTCGAGCTCGAGCGCGAATTCGGCGCGGAGCGGCGGCGTCTCCTCGCTCGCCGCGCCGAAATCCAGCGCCGGCTCGATGCCGGTTGGAAACCCGATTTCCTCTCCGAGACCAAGCCGATCCGCGATGCCGACTGGCGGGTGCCGCCGATCCCGCAGGACCTTTGGGACCGCCGCGTCGAGATCACCGGCCCGACCGACCGCAAGATGGTGATCAATGCGCTGAATAGCGGCGCCAATGTCTTCATGGCCGATTTCGAGGACGCCAACACCCCGACCTGGGACAATCTGGTCGAAGGGCAGACGAACCTCATGGATGCGGTGCGCCGCACGATCACCTTCGACGACCCGCAGACGGGGCGGCATTACGCGCTGAACGGGAAGACGGCCGTGCTGTTCTGGCATCTGCCGGAAGCGCACGTGCTCGTCGACGGCAAGCCGATGTCGGGCGCGCTCGTCGACTTCGCGCTGTTCTTTTTCCATAATGCCAGGGAGCTGGTGGCGCGGGGCACGGGCCCCTATTTCTACCTGCCGAAACTCGAAAGCCATCTCGAAGCGCGGCTGTGGAACAATGTCTTTCTACAGGCGCAGGCGCGGCTCGGACTGCCGAAAGGGACAATCCGCGCGACTGTATTGATCGAGACGATCCTCGCCGCGTTCGAGATGGACGAGATCCTCTACGAGTTGCGAGACCACTCGGCCGGGCTCAATTGCGGCCGCTGGGATTACATCTACAGCTTTATCAAGAAATTCGCCGAAGATCCGAGTT
>Ga0306920_100001103_pt1 | contig 33135 bp, 35 predicted proteins | sample flu12Cox44000170_FD_204666 | JGI IMG/M metagenome (GOLD analysis project Ga0306920, IMG submission 204666) | Lab enrichment of tropical soil microbial communities from Luquillo Experimental Forest, Puerto Rico - flux4day.12C.oxic.44.000.170 (v2)... | ecosystem: Environmental > Terrestrial >...
GCCCGTGGCTCGGGCTTCAATTATATTCAAACGATGTGCCTTGGGAAAGATGGCGTTCTCTATGCCGCCAATCGCGGCAACGAGAATAACTTCGGGATGCACGTCAATAAAACCAAGCTTGGCGGTCCCGGTGAAGAAGAATGGCTCGCCGACTTTTGCGAACACGGCGACGGCGACAGTCATTGCACTTGGCCGTTCGGAGTTGCGGTCGACTCCCACGAGAATGTTTACCTGTCGGACGACTGGAGAAACACGATCTCCGTGTTTGACAGCAATGGCAAATTCTTACGGAAGTGGGGCGAGGCCGGCAGCGGCGATGGTCAGCTGTTTCGCCCGGCCGGCTTGGCTGTAGAGAAAAACGACAACATCATCGTTGTCGATAGTGGCAACAACCGGCTGCAGGTCTTCACTCCGGACGGCAAGTTTGTCGGGAAATGCGGCGGGCCCGGGAAAGGCGACGGTCAGTTCGACCAGCCTTGGGGGATCACGCTCGACAAGGACGGCAATATATACGTCGCCGACTGGAATAATCATCGGATCCAGAAGCTCTCGCCGGAGGGTAGGTTCCTGATGAAGTTCGGCGAGTATGGAAAGATCGAGGAGCCCGAGGATGCTTATGCAGTAACCTACCTCGGCCCGTACGTCACAGCCGCCTCGGAAAGAGAAGGGTATCCCAGCCCTGGCAAGCTCAATCATCCGACCGATGTCGCCGTCGACCCCGATGGGGACATCTATGTCACCGATTGGGGCAACCATCGGGTTTGCGTCTTCGATTCAGAAGGAAAGCCGATTGCCCAGCTGATCGGCGACGCCCACGTGTTGTCGAAATGGGGCCAGCAGACCGTCTCAGCCAACCCCGACATGGAGAAGGCGCGGCGCCGGGTGAAGAGCCTTGAGCCGCAATGGCGCTTCTGCTTTCCGACGGCGGTGGAGTTCGATCCGGCAACCGACAACATCATCGTTGCCGACAGCCAGCGCAATCGGCTGCAGGTCTACAAGAAGGTTCGCGACTACAGCGACTTCCAGGCGAATCTGTAGGGACTGTCCGGCGCCGGTCTTCCTGCCTCCTCCGTCGTCTTGCTACGGGGGAGGCAGGTAGCGGCGTCAGGGATCGGCACCCTCCAAACGATTGTGCTCCTCAAAAGGCGATCGCGTGCGGCGCGATCGCCTGCGCCCGACGGTCTATGCTCCGCAAATCGACCGGCCCGACTCGCCACCACAAGGCGTAGCCCGGCCGGCACGGCGATGATGCCAGCTCTCGGACGATCTTCAGCTCCGGACGCAGATCGCGGATGTCAAATCTCGAATCGCGAGCCCCACTGCTACCTTAATCCGGGGGATTAAACTAGAGGGTGTCACGCAGCAGCCATCCCGGCAGGTTATGGCTGAGGCGCGGGTTGGGACCGCCCTCCCAGGGCGCTGCGGCGGTGCATACAACCCCGATCGCCGTACCAATTTCCGTGACGATCGGCGAGCCCGCCATCGCGCTGCCGACGACCTCGGCGGCATGGGTGATCCATAGCGGCCCCCCAAAGTGGCGGATTGTGCACGAGAACCACCGGCGGCCGTCGAGTGACAGCAGCCGGGCCGGCACCCAGAAATTGACCGGGTTCCGGAGGGAACCGCCGATCGAAAGCACCGTCGCCGTCTCCATCAGCGCTTTGTATTCATCGGCGTGTGGATTGTCGGGCGAGCCGAGCACTGCAATGTCGGCGATCGGATCAACAAAGCGGCATACCGCGCATGCACGGGGCGCGTCCCCGAGGGAAGCGAGGAGCGGCCCGTAGGTGCGCTCCTTGGGCCCGAAAAAGGACTGAGCCGGCGGGAGGAACGGCAGGCAGTGCGCGGCCGTGATGACGAGCCGCTCGCCCGCACCCTCGACGACAAAGCCGCGTCCGCTACCAGCGGTCATGACACCTGTTGCCAGGATCTCGCTAATCATGGTTTTCTACCTTCTCTATTATGTAGCGAGGGAGCCGTGAACCCGGGGTGGTCCTTTGTCGGGGAGCATTCCAGCTATGACCCGGCGACCCGCTCCAACCGGTCCATGTCAGAGCGACGAAGTGCGGCGATAAAGCGTTGACCGACCGGCATCCCCCGCAACATAGTTGTTTATTTCCGCCATGACTCTGCCTATATTTGTTATATGAACGTGACGTCGTCCCCATCAAATGTGCTGGAACGCCTACGGGCGGTAAATCTCCGGCCGACGCGCCAACGCTTGGCTTTGGCACGGCTCCTGCTCGAAAGCGGGGAACGTCACGTCACCGCCGAGCAACTACATGGCGAGGCGCTGGCTGCCGATATCCGGGTATCGCTGGCAACCGTTTATAACACTTTGCACCAGTTCACGGATTCCGGGCTCTTGCACGAAGTGATCGTGGAGCCGGGCCGCTCGTACTTCGACACCAATACTGACGATCACCATCACTTCTTCTGCGAAGCAACCGGTCAACTGCAAGACATCCCGGGCGAGGACTTGGCGGTCAGCAAATTGCCCTCGCCTCCCTCGGGTACCGAGATCAGCCGGGTCGACGTGATTATCAGGGTGCGCCCAGAGGCGGTCTGATCGCGGCATAGAGCCGCATCTTGATTAGAACCTTTCTCATCTGTTGACTCGCCCCTGGGGAAACCTACATCGCCACGGGAAGCTGTGGCTGCGCTGTTGCGACGGTCGTCTCGCTCGATCAAAAACAATTCCGGGAAGTTGTCCTCGGGGCGTCACCGTCGCTTGGATGGACGGAGCTGTCCCAGCTACGAAGAGTTTACGAATTAAAATCGTTCTAAACTATTGACCCCAATCTCCAGCAATCTATATCCCCGTCATCGGCTGAGTTGCACGTTGCGACCCTCAGACAGGCGCATGGAGACAAGGATGGCGACACTAAAGGGTTCCAGAACTGAGGAAAATCTGAAGGCGGCGTTTGCCGGCGAGAGCCAGGCCAATCGGCGCTATTTGTATTTTGCACAGAAGGCAGATATCGAAGGCTATAACGACGTCTCGGCTGTATTCCGCTCGACCGCCGAGGGCGAGACCGGCCATGCCCATGGCCATCTTGAGTATCTTGAGGAGGTCGGAGATCCAGCGACCGGCAAGCCGATTGGTGGCACTGCGGATAACCTTCGTTCCGCCATTGCGGGCGAGACCCACGAATACACTGACATGTATCCGGGGATGGCCCGTTCGGCGCGCGAGGAAGGGTTCGAGGAAATCGCCGAATGGTTTGAGACGCTGGCCAAAGCCGAGAAGTCTCATGCGGGCCGCTTCCAGAAGGCTCTCGACGCCCTCTAAGCCAAATTAGCGCGCTTACGGCGCGAGCGAAGGGGCGCCGAAGCGCGAGCTTCTGCGCCCTCTTTCTTTAAAGAGACGACCGATGAGAGAAGGCAGTCTGGAAGCCCCTACTCGGCACGCGATCGCGTGGGAGGATCCGGACTTTACCGACCGGGCAAAAACCGAAGCCGAGATGCACCGCATCTTCGACATCTGCCACACCTGCCGGCGGTGCTTCAACCTGTGCGATGCTTTTCCTCGGTTGTTCGATCTGATCGACAGCTCGGAGAGCGGCGAGCTCGACACGGTCGCGCCGGCCGACTACCAGCAGGTCGCGGATGCCTGCACGCTGTGCGACATGTGCTTTATGACCAAGTGCCCGTACGTTCCGCCGCACGAATTCAATGTCGATTTTCCGCATGTCATGCTGCGGTATCGCGCGGTCGAGCAGCAGGAGGGTCGTATCCCCTTGCAGCAACGCGAGTTGGTCAAGACGGACCGCAACGGGCGGCTGGCCAGCATGGTCGCACCGCTCGCCAACTGGGCGAGCGACCGCAAGAACATGTTGACGCGTCCGTTGCTCGAGAAAGTGGCCGGCATCGACCGAAATGCCGCGCTGCCGAAATATCACGGACGCACGTTCTTGATGAAATCGAAGCGCGCGGTGCCGCCCGTCAACCGCTCGGCGCCGGCATACGGCCGCAAGGCGGTCCTCTACGCGACTTGCTTCGTCAATTACAACAATCCGAGTATCGGCGAAGCGGCCCGCGCCGTTCTTGCCCGTAACGGTGTTGAGACCGAAGTGCTCTACCCGCACTGTTGCGGCATGCCGCAACTCGAGCAGGGGGACTTGGCCTCGGTCGCGGCGGCGGCGGCCCGGGTTGCCGGTGCCCTCAGCTCTTGGATCGACCGAGGGTACGATGTGATTGCGCTGGTCCCTTCTTGTGCTTTGATGCTCAAATTCGAATGGCCGCTCATCGCGCCCAACAACGGCGCCGTCGCAAAGCTGTCGAAGGCGACGTTCGACATCAGCGAGTATATTGTCGATATCGCGCGCAAAGAAGGTCTCGCCCCCGGGCTGTCGCCGTTGGACGGCGGAGTCACGGTTCAACTCGCCTGCCATGCCCGCGCGCAGAATATCGGGCAAAAGGCGGCCGACATGTTGCGGCTTTTGCCCGAGGCCGATGTCGCGGTGATCGAGCGCTGCTCCGGCCACGGCGGATCTTGGGGCGTGCTCAAGGGCAATTTCGAGACGGCCATCAAGGTTGGGCGGCCGATCGGACGCCAGGCGCTCAAGAACGCGAAGCCGTTTGTGTCCTCCGAATGTCCCCTCGCTGCCATGCACATCGTGCAGGAGATGGAGATCCTAGCGGGCGACCAGTCAGCGCCCGCGCGCTCGCTGCATCCCATCGAGCTTGTCGCCCGCGCTTATGGCATCCCTGGCGCGTGGTCGGACGCACATGTGAGAACGCCATGAACGACGCATCATCACGTAGCAAGCGCCAATTGACGCGGCAGGACATCCTGCCATTTGCCGAATACGCTGCGATCCGGCGCGATCAGCGCTGCCGCATTACCGAGATCAAACGGCATCGCCGGGCGGAGGTTGGTCCGTTTGCGACATTTTACTTCGAGAATTACGAGACGATGTGGCACCAGGTCCAGGAAATGCTCCACATCGAAAAAGGCGGCGACGCCCAGATCGACGACGAGCTCGCGGCATACAACCCGCTCATCCCCGACGGCGCGGAACTCGTCGCCACGGTCATGTTCGAGATCGATGATCCGATCCGCCGCGCCTCGGTGCTGGCGCGCCTGGGCAAGATCGAAGACCATGTGTTTATCGATGTCGCCGGCGAGCGAATCCGTGGCGAAGCCGACCCCACCCGCGAGAACACCAGCCCCGAGGGCAAGGCCTCATCCGTCCAGTTCATCAGGTTTCCCTTCACGAAGAACCAGATGGCGCGGTTTAAGACCCCCGGCACTCGGATAATCGCCGGTTTCGACCATCCGAATTACGGACATATGGCGGTGTTGCCCGAGCCGATACGCGCGGCCTTGGCTACAGATTTCGACTGAGTTCAGCTCGGGCTCTCAAAGTAATAAGCGAGCGCGAACAAGACATATATCCCGACCAGCAGGAGACCTTCGAACCAAGTGGTCTCGCCGTCGGCCGCGATAGCGCGGACGACAAAGGCAGTGCTGGCGATCGCGAATAGATCGAGCGGGCTACCAAAGACGAGATTCATCGGTTGGCCGATCATCCACGACGCCAGCACGAGGACTGGTGCCACCACGAGCGCGATCTGGATCGCCGAGCCGACGCACATTCCAAAGACGATGTCCATTTTGTCTTGTCGGGCGAATACGACTGCCGCGAAGAGGTCCGAGACGGTGCCGACCAGGGCCAGCACGATCACCCCCATAAACACCGGCGCGATCCCGAGTTGCACTGATGTTCCTTCAAGTGCGCCGGAAACGAGCTCAGCCTCCAAGGTGATGACGGCGGTGCTGATCGTCATTACGGTCAGTGCCCGCGAGAGGCTCCATTCGGCCGTTCCGCTTGCCGCGTCGCGAGCGAACACATCGCGATGAGTGACGAGCGTATAAATGAGGTTGGCGGCATAGAGCAGCAGCAGAACCACCGAGACGGCAAGGCTCAGATGTTCGTCGATAGTCGAGATTTGCGCTCCAGGCGCGGTGGCCCGCTCGGTTGCGTCGAAGACCGCAGGGAGCAGAATCGCTATTACCACGAGAAACAGCAATGTCGACAGCAGGCCGGCGCTGGCCGCATTAAATCTTTGCCGCCTCCTCCCCATACCGCCGACCAGTGCGGAAATCCCGAGAAAAAGTAATGTCGTCCCGATGATCGACCCCGTGATCTGTGCTTGGACCACCTTGGTCTGAGCCCGGGAGAGTACAAAAAGCGCGAGCACCAATTCGGCAGTGTTGCCGAAACTGACATTGAGGAGCCCGCCGACGGTGCTGCCGGCCCGCTCTGCGAGCTGCTCGGTGGCTCGCCGGAGCCAGTCGGCGAGCACGGCGATTGCGGCCGCCGCGGTGATGAAAATCCAAACGGGCGGAGCATGGACGAAAAAGCGTAGGGCGAGTGACAGTGGAACTAAAAGCAGCAGCGCGTAGCTCATCATGTCACCGCCTAACCAGACCGCTTGCGCTCCGAAACCCGTCACGGCACGTTGATCCCGATGACCAACAGCCCCGGCGCGACTCCTCCACAAAATAGCTGCGAGGCACAGGAGCGCCTATTCACCGAGAGACGCCGCGCGCTCGGCGAAGATCACCCGGATACGCTTACGGCGATGCTCGATTTCGCCGATTGCTTATGGGTGCAAGGACGGCTGATTGCAGCGCGGCAACTCGAGGAACGGGTCGTCGAAGGCCGCCGTCGTCAATTGGGCGAGCAGCACGCGGAAACGTTGAAAGCTATCAGCAAGCTGGCCGTGACCCTGGCCGCACAAGGCAACTTGCCAAAAGCAAGGCAGTTTCAGGAGCAAGTAGTGGCTGGACGGCGCAGTGTGTTTGGTGACACGCATCTCGAGACGCTGCGTTCGATCAACAATCTGGCCGGAACGATCGCATCCCAGGGCAATCTCGCCGAGGCCCGCGAACTTCTCGAAGGCGTCGTGGCGACGAGCCGTCGCGAGTTTGGTGAACAGCACCCCGACAGCCTCACCGCGATGAGCAATCTTGCTGCAATTCTCTGGCAGGAAGGGGATCGAGCCGAGGCCTATGCGCTGCAGCAGCAGGTCGCGGAGATGCAATGCCGCCTCCACGGCGAAAGCAGCGAAGCCGCATGGGCCGCGATAACGGTCCTCGAGATGATGGAGCGAGATACCGGGTTCTAGCCGAGCAGCGCGCCGCGGAAACGGTTGCGGCAGGCCGAGGGGTCCATATTGCGCCTGAACGCAGGCGGGTCGGTTGGTTTGACCCGAAGCACGACAAAAGCGGTGCCGTTCCCTTCGCGTAGTAGGCGTGCACCGTCTGCCAGTTCCGCGTCGGCACTGATCGTACGAGTCGCTTTGATCCCCGAACCGGCGGCGATCTTTTCGAGGTCGACCCCGAGGCTGGTGTGGCTTTTCTGATACCCGGTCTCGCCGTAATGCCCGTTATCGACACAGACGATCGCTAGATTGGCTGGGTTAAGCACGGCGATCGTGGAAAGCGCACCGACATTCATCAGCAGCTCGCCATCGCCGGTGACGACCAACACCCGCTTGTCGGGCCGGGAGAGCGCGAGGCCGAGCCCAATCATGCAGGCGCCGCCCATCGCGCCGGCCATCGTATATGTGTGCGCACCGTCCTGGGTCAGCGCGGCGACGTCGCGGCTCGTCCCGGCGAGACCACTGACGATCAGAAAATCCTCGTGTGGGCCGATCAGGGCCGGGACCGCGTCGCATCGATCAAGGACGAATTCAGGAGCACCCGCTGCGGCTGCCATTCCAGTGGCCATGCTACGTCCTCTCAGAATTGCTTTGCGCCGAGCAGTTTCTGGGTCAGCAGCACGGCGACCGCATGACCGCTCTGAAATACCATGGTCAGCGCTGCGCTGACCGTCGGGACGACATCTTCCGGCCGCTCGACCCGCAAGCAGATGACGCTCATCGCCGCAAGTACTGGCTCGACCGCTTGTCCCATCGGAAACTGCCAGGGGTTCCCCTCACCCCAATCCCCTCGCATGCTGACCAATGTCAGGAACGGGAAGCGGCCCCCTTTGATCAAGGACAGCATGTTGATACAATTCCCGGTGCCGCTGCTCTGCATTAGCAAGACACCACGCGCCCCGCCAAGATCGGCGCCCGCGAGCAGCGCCACGCCCTCCTCTTCAGTGGTCAATGCGACCGAGTAGGCGCCCGGGTCGGCTAGCGACCGATCGATCAGAATTCGGTGGCCGGCATCTGGGACGTAAGCGAATTGCGTGACATTGTTGCGGCGCAAGAGGTCGTAGAGTTCGTCCTGCCATCGCGCAGGCCCATCGTTCCGTTCATCCATCGCAAAGCCTCTCACCAGCAGCCCCGCACACTCTGTCAACGCTTACGCGATTGTAAGCCAAACGCAACCGCGCTGTTGCGAGGGCGTTGGCCTGACTCGTACAGACCAAGCGATGACCGACCCCGCCGCATCATCGACCCTGCGCCTCTCGCGATCGGAGATCGTCTCGATCTTGTCGGGCCTGATGTTGGCGATGTTCCTCGCCGGCCTCGACCAGACGATCGTCGCGATTCTCGGGGCCGCCGCCATGACACTCATTTGCGCTACGATCGTGCTCACCGGGCTCGGGCGATCTTGGGCGCTCGACGCGATCCTGACCGCTGCGCTCGGGCTCTCCTTCGGTTTTCAGCTCCCGACCGTGATCGTCCCCGTGCAGAATGCCCTGGATCTGGAGGACACCGGGATCGGCTTATCCGCGGTCATGTTCTTCCGGCTGATCGGCGGCGCGTTCGGGGTCGCGCTTCTCGTCGGCGAACTCAATTCAGGCGCCTTGGCGATCCCGGGCCACGACGTGCTCGGACCCAACCCCGGGATCGCTCTGCTGCATCTCGATCGGCAAGAGCCAGTCAGTTCAACCCTTCTCGCCGGCTTACAGGACACGGTTCGCGCCGCATTCTCCGATGTCTTTCTCTACGCCGCGGTCATTTCGGCATTGACGACGGTCGCCTCTTTCGGCCTGAAGGAGATCCCACTACGCAGCCGCTGAACCGGATCCAGTTACCTCCGCCCTCCGCTAGGACGGCGGCAGCGGTACGGGAGCTCAACTGTCGAAGACCTCCTCTGCATCGCCTTCCAAATTGGCGGTCTCACCTTGGCGGGAAAGGGTCCGCCGATCGATTGCGATTGTCTTGATGAGGGCAAAGACCTGGTGACCCGGTGCCAGCCCGAGCGCCTCGCCAGACCGTCTGGTGACCCGCGCGAGCAGGTGCTCGTTACCGACACGGAGCTGGACTTCGAGGGCGCCCCCCTCGATCGGTACCAGTTTTTCGACCTGCCCCGCCAACACATTCAGCGCGCTGATACCGGTAGGTTGAGTGACCGCGAGGATCACGTCGCGGGCGCGGATTCGCACCCGGAGGGCAGTACCGACCGGCACATCCAACCGCGGCACCACCAGCTTGCCGAAACTGCCGGCAAGTTCGGTGAGGCTCCACCGCGGATCGTGCGCTGCAACGTGCACGCCGAGCACCGCGCCCGCTTCGAAGCGGCCGGTCAGCGGATAGAGGTCGGCACGGCCCATCACTTCCTGCACGGGCCCGACAGCACGCACCCGCCCGTCGGAAATGAGCACGATCGTGGTGGCAAGGCGGGTGACCTCGGCGACCGAATGGCTGACATAGACGATCGGCACATTCGCCTGATCGCGCAGCCGTTCGAGATAGGGAAAGATCTCGTCCTTTCGGCGCGTATCGAGCGAGGCCAAGGGCTCATCCATCAACAGAAGCTGCGGGCGTGCCAACAACGCCCGGCCGATTGCGACGCGCTGCTTCTCGCCACCCGACAATCGCCCGGGGCGACGATCGAGCAATGGCCTGATCCCGAGCAATTCGACAACATCGTCGAGATGGGCTGACGGTGGACCACCCGAGGCGAACCAACGCCCGAAGAGTAAGTTCTGACGCACGGTGAGATGGGGAAACAGCCGACCTTCCTGGAAGACGTAACCCACCTTGCGCCGGTGAGTCGGCGCGCGGATACCGCGCTCCGTGTCCAGCAACACCGCTCCATCGACGGCGATACGCCCGCGTTCGGGGTGGATCAGCCCGGCAATCACATTGACGACTGAGGTCTTGCCCGCCCCCGAGCGGCCGAATAGCGCGGTGAGACCCCGTCCGCTGCGAAAATGGATATCGAGCTCGAATGTAGCGAGACGGTGCTCTATGTCGACCTCAAGCAAGGGACTCGTCTCCGATAAGGCGTCAGTTGAAACGCCGCTATATAGCGCCGGAGCGAAGTCGGGCGCGAAGAGTTGTTGCGATGGCCGGAAGCTCTCCGTCGTGTTAAGCTACGCTGTTCAACAGCGGAGGAGATCGCTGCAATGAAGGTCCGGATCGAATACTGCGTGCCTTGAAACTATGAACCTAGGGCCCTCCGTGCGAAGGCCAGGCTCATGGAACGCGGCGCAGAGGAGGTCGAACTTGTCAAAGGGGTCGCCGGTGTATTCGAGATCACCGTCGAGGGTAGGCTCGTCTTCTCCAAGAAACAGCTCGGCCGGTTTCCAGAAGACGCGGAGATCGATGCCTTGTTGGGTGGATAGCCCGCTCGATCAGCCTAGATCTCGCGGACGTGGATGACGGCGTTGTTGTCTGAGTAGAAGCGGCGCCATCCTTGCAGGTGATCGAGGCATCGGGTCGCACTCTGTTCGGGCATGAGGAGCGTCCATGATATGCCATATTGTTCGAGCAGCGCGGTCAGGACGCCTTCATTCCCTTGCTCTGCTTCGAGGTAGCGAGCGAGAAAGCCGTCGCCATACAGTTCGATCCGCCCGTCGATAAAGGTCGGAATTCCGCTGAAGATGATATAACCGCCAAAACCCTCGCTGTTGAAGACGGGGCCTCGTAGTCCTATTCGCTCGGCAGCGGCGAGCGCTGTGGCGGGAGTTACAGGATCATCACTCCGTTCGATGGGCCATATTGCCCTCGGAACGCTGATCGCAATCGCGGCGGCCAGCGCAAGCGCAGTGGCCGGTCGGGACGCCGACACTGCAAGCCGCGCGACCCCTCGCCCCAATGGCGAGAGAGGTGCCGACCCGATCCTGGTCGCAATCTGCGGGCCGAGCGCGGCTGCCACCACCAGCGGGCCAACAAGCCCGAGAAGTTCGGCGTGCCGCACATGCGTGAGCGCCATGTGACAAAGCGCCACCAACAGCAACAGCCGCGGGGCCGGCAGCCTGATACCGGTAGTGAACCCCAAGGCCATCATCCCGAGCAACCAGATTTCGACTGGCTGGAGAGATTGGAAGTTCGGACTCGTCCATTCGCTGAACGAGGCTTGCAGCGTCGGCATCATCATTAGCCGGAACGGCTCGACAAAACCGCCGACGCCATTCGGTGTCGCCAACGAGGCGATGACCGCGAGCAAAGCGAAGAGACCCCAACGCCGGGCTTCCAGAATGCGTCGTCCCGGCGAGAGCATGGCCTCCATTCCGAGCAACAGCACCATGGCCAGCCCGAACATAAAACTGCCGTGCAGATTGGCCCATAGCAGCATCACCGTCAAAAGCCAAGCCGGCGGCGCGGTCCCGGAATCGCGGGCTGCGAACAGCTTGCCGCACCAGATCACCAATAACGGAAGCGCGATGATATGGGGTCTGACCAACAGGTGACCCAAGACCAGCGCGGCTCCCAAGGTCACCGCGATCAACGCTGAAAACGGTTCGTAATAGCGCAGCAGAAAGCGGGTCAGGAGCGCCATACTGGCTGCGAAGCAAGCGGCACCCAGCAGCACCAGGCCGCTCCACCCGCCGGCTCCATACACTGACGCCAGGACGACCTCCGCCAACCATTCATGCGGGACCCAGATCGCACCAGCCAAGGAATGGGAGAACGGGTCGTGCACCGGCAAGGCCAAATGTGTGAGCATCCAGCGGCCCGCAGCAATGTGGAGATACGTATCGGGGTCGTTGAGCAGGGCCCTTGGTTGTGCGAGTGCCCGGACGAGCGCGGCAAGCCCGACGATCAGCGGCCAAGACGGGATCAGCCGGTGCCATAATCGCGTTCGCGTTTGCCCCTCACCCCAACCCTCTTCCCGCGTGCGGGGAGAGGGAGCAACCCGTGTAGTGGTCAAGGGAACAGCAGCGCTTTTAGCCATCGCTGCGAATCAATCCGTAGATGATTTAAAAACAAATAATCGGTGCGCCCTACGCCACAGCAATATTAGACAGTGGTCGCAGCATCTCGTTGCCGAGCTTCGAGATCATCGAGCATCTCGAGAATGCGATCGATATGGGCGTCCTTGTCGTAGAGGCCGTAGAGCGTGCCGGCCAGCCGTACCGGGTCGCCTGAATAGTATCGCTCGTAGAGCTGCTGGCGGCCCGAGAAGGATGAGACCGCGGCGTCGAAAGCCAGCCGAAACAGCTTGATGCGCGTCGCAGCGTCGGCGTTGACCGCCTGGAAATAGGTCGTCACGTCCCCCGCCGCCGGTCCGTCGAGCTCCGCGTAAGAGGGAACTGCAACGAGCCCGCCGGCGCCCGAGAGCTGGATGATCTCGCACATGCGCACGAACATCTTGGGAAACATCATGCGCACGGTCCACAGCGGCATCGCGGCCGGCGTCATCGTGCCAAAGGGACCCGGCGCGGCGTCTGCCTCGCTCGCCCGCAGGCACGCGCGCGAGAACTCGGCGTATTGGATCAGCTCGGCCAGCATGCCCTGAACGTGCAGATGCTGGTCGATACTGGTCGATTTCGCGATTGCGAAGCCGAGCCCCATCATGAACTCGGCCTTTGCCAGGTTCTTGGTAGCGAACTGGTGCATGATCTGCGGCATGATGCCGGTGCGGTTGTAGAGACCGTTGCACAGCTCGGGATCGCGATGGATGAAAACGCGCTCCCAAGGCACCAGGACGTCATCGAAGATGACCATAGCGTCGGTCTCGTCGAGGCGTGCCGAGAGGGGATAGTCGATCACCGAGGCGGCATTCTGGTGGATCACCGAAGGGCGGCAGATGAAGCGTAAACCCGGTGTGTTGACCTTGACGCTGAACCCGAAAGCGTAAGGCTCGGCTTCATTGCTGTTTGCAAGATAGGTCGAAGGCAGGACCAGGAGATCGTGTGCGTAGGCGCACAGAGTCGACACCATACGGGCGCCGCGAATGACGATCCCGGCATCGGTTTCTTTGATGATTTTCGCCGCGAGATCCTTGTCCTGCTTTTCCACCGGCCGCGAACGGTCGACCTGCGGGTTCACCAACGTGTGCGTCAGGCAGATATCGTTTTCGCGGATATGCGCGTGGTAAGCGCGGACGTTCTCGGCAAAACGCTGATCCTTGTGTCCGAACTCATCGGCCGCCGAGGCGAAACCGGTGAAAAATATGTTCATGAAATCAGGGCTGCGTCCGAACATGCCGCAGGTCGCATCCATCCAAATCTTGACCATTTGGCGCCGGCGGATCAGATCGTCCACCGAGTGCGGCTCGATGAAGGACAGGCCCACGCGCTCGCCGCTGCTCGGCGAAAGGAAGGTCATCCGGTCGATCAACGCCGGGTCGTGCTGAATGTCGTAGAGCGCGGCGAGGCTCTGCGCCGCTGCGGCAAAGCGCGGATCGATGGTGACATCCTCGACCCGCCCGCCGTCGATGAAGAGCTGCCGGTCATCGCGCAGTGACCCCAACAACGCCTTGCCGGTGCGAATGCCCATACTTCTATGCCCCAGCATCGAGCTCTGGGTAGTGCCGGAAGATGCCGTGCTGATTGAATGGGATCCGGCGCTCCGAAGCGAGATAGGCAGCGATGCGGGGACGGCTCGCGACCTGGTTATGCAGTGCAACGACCCACGGGTGCCTTGGTGTGAGCCGCGTCATGGCCCGGGGGAAGGCGTAGCGTAGGCCTGCCACGACCTGGAACATTGACAAGTCGGGGTAGGTGAGTTCTGCTCCGACGAGGTGGCCCGCCCCGGCCTTGTTGCGCTCCAACACTCGCTCAAAGTAGCCGAGGTATTTCGGCGCCCGCGATTTCACAAAATCGGCGGCACGAGCTCGTGCTTCTTCGCGTTGGTCTTCGTAAAAGAGGCTACTGGCGATCGGATGATGGGTATCGTGGATCTCGTCGACGAAATCCGCGATCGTGAGCTGGAGTTGGTGCGCCCACAGCCGCCCCGCCTCGTCGGCCGGGGCCAACCCATGATGGGTGCCGAGATAGAGCAAGATGTTCGCAGTCTGGCCGATGACGAGGTCTCCCACCTTCAGAAAAGGCGGGGCAAAGGGCAGCCGCTCCATTTCCTTGCCGCTAAGCATTCGTGACATCGCGCTCTCGCCTCTCGGCTCCCTAGCGACGTCGATGTAGGCGGCCCCGGCTTCCTCGAGTGCCAGACGCACAAACTCCCCGCGGCCCTGAATCCCGGCCCAATAAAAAAGCTCGTACGCCATCTTGCTGCTCCTCGTCCCTTACTCACATTCCGATGTCACCCTCACCCGCCTAGCCTCGCTCGGCACCTTCTCTGGCAATGCGCGAGAGGGGGGATCTCAGCGCGTAGGGCTTGGGTGGGCGGGGGTCAGTCCAAAGATCTCCTCACATCACTGGCGGCGGTAGTTTCGGCAGACGAGGCGCACTCGGTCGCTGATCTGAGGCCGGATGTGCTGCGGCATCGGGGTCGACTCGCTGGCCCGCTTCCAGTCCGGTCCGGTGATGACTCCCGGCGAGACAAGGTGGTAGAGGGCGACATATTGCGGGCCACTCGTATTGCCGGCACGAAAGCGGCGCGCGCTGAGCACCCCCGGCACACGGCCGAGCGCCGGGACGTGCTCGGTGTCGTACCAGGCGTTGAATTCGGTCTCGGCCCCGGCCGCCGGGGTCATCCCGACGAGCAAGAGCCCGCCGGCGTTGTCCGGCGCGGCTTTGTCTCCTGGCAGGATCTGATCGCCTTCAAAACGCAGCAGGCGCTGGCATTTCGCAATGACACGCTTCGACCACGGGGACAAATTCTCGCCGCCGATCGCCTGGTAGGGCGGGCTCTTCAGCACTGCGAGGCTGTCGAGATCGTAGGCCGCGACCGAGTGCTTGGCGTTTTCGGCGCCGATCCAGCGCTGGCAGGCCAGAAACCCGGGTACGCGCTGCCGTTCGGGAAGATGCTCCAGATCGTACCAGTCGTTGAATTCGTCTTCGGCGGCATTGGAAAAATCCAATGCCGCGATCAATACACCCTTTGCCATGGTCGTTTCCTCCGATCGTAAAGACCCGGAAGACTACGCCCGGAAGGCCGGGCAATTCAAACCTCACCCTTCAGCGCGAGTGATTGCAGCAGTGATCAATGCCGCAGCTTCGTCGGCATTTGCCCAACCCGCGATCTCGACCCATTTGCCCGGTTCCAAATCTTTGTAATGCGGAAAGAAATGGGCGATCTGCTCACACAGCATCGGCGGCAGATCCTGATGCGATTTGACGCCGCTGTAGAAGGGGTGCAGGTCATCGACCGGTACGGCGAGGATCTTCTCGTCGGGACCGTGCTCGTCCTTCATCATCAAGGCGCCGATCGGGCGGCAGCGAACCACCGCTCCCGGTACGACCGCAGCCGGTCCGACGATCAGCACGTCGATAGGGTCGCCGTCCTCGGCCAAGGTGTGCGGAACAAAGCCGTAATTACCGGGATAGAACATCGCGGTGTGGAGAAAGCGGTCGACAAAGATCGCCCCAGACGCCTTGTCGAGCTCGTATTTGACCGGCTCCCCGCCCTGCGGGATTTCGACGATGACGTTTATGTCGTGCGGCGGCGCGTGGCCAACCGGGATCTTAGCGAGATCCATCTCGGCGAAGCCGGGTTAAGGCGCCATTCCTTTGTCGGCGAGCTTGCGGCGCGCTTTCTCGTTTTTTGTCGAGATCGAAGCCTATGGCGCGCAGCACGTGAGGCGCCTTGGCGAGCTGGATGTTGGAGTATTCAATCACTTCGACCCGGTTGCCCCAGCGGTCGAGAAAATCGAGGAACGGCCTCGGCACGAGCTTGCCGCCGGCCTCGTCGACCCAGGCGCGCACGCTCGAGCGATCATCGACGGCGAGCCCGAAATGCCGCCGGCGGTCCTCGTGTGGCGTCGGCGTTTCCATCAGGTTGATGAACTGGTCGCCGAGCTCGATGAAGGCATTTCCCGGCCGTTTTGCGCGCAAGCTGAAATCAAAGATCTCTCCATAAAATTCGAGGGCTTGCGCGATGTCGCCCACTTCGAGGGCGATGTGGTTGATGCAGACGAGCCGCGGCTTGCGCCCGTCAATCTAGCTGATCTCGGTCATGGGCGTCCCCGCTGCTGGTGCGAACGATGCTCACTGACTATATAGAGAGGTGCGCATAGACAGATAGCTGCGCATCAGCGGGCGTCGTGTTCTCGGGCGGGGGATCACTCGCCCAGGAGAACTTCGATCGATATCATCGCCAAATTTCCGGAGATGTCCGATGACGCCCTGGCCAATCTTCGGACCAACGCAAAGCGCTTGGAGCAGAGCGGAAATCCTGGTCAACGATCTAACGCTGGCGCCCTGTTGCCGGCAATCGAGGCCGAGATTGCCGCTCGACGGCTCGCGAAAGTGAAGGCGACCCGAAGCGCAGCACCAAACAGCGCGTCCGCGCCCCGCGCGGTCAAGCGGGCAAAACGGGGATCCTCAACCGCCGCGTCGTGAACCGGCAACCGCCGGAACCACTTATTCGCAGTCGCGCCGCTGACCAGCTTCACAAAGGGCCAACTTTCTCCCGTAGGATTGGCCCCGCTGACGAACGATGCGAGGCTTGACCATTCCTCGTTATGTGTCCCGGTTGGTTGATTTTTCCTGGTCAGGCGCGCGAATTCCTGGTTCGCAGCAGCAGGCATCAGGGCTTGGAAGGGACGATCTTTCCAGCCATTCTTGCAGATGAATAGATCGATATTTCATCGGAGGACGCCGTATGCCGGTTGATCTGACCATTGAGGGTTCGGTCGCGAAGGTCGTACTGAACCGTCCGGAAAAGCTCAATGCGCTGGACGTCGATATGCGTCAGAGCCTTTGCGACTATTTCGCCCGGTTGCGGTTCGACGACACTGTCCGGGTCGTGATTGTCACTGGAGCCGGAAGAGGGTTCTGCTCCGGCGCCGATGTCGAGCGCATGGCCGGTCAGCCGCACGATCTGCGCGCCGACCGCGAGCGCATGCAGCGGGGCGGGCATACCTTCATCCGCGCGCTGCATTCGATCGAGAAGCCGACGATCGCCGCTGTGCGCGGACCCGCGGTCGGGATCGGCTGGAGCATTGCGCTCGCCTGTGATCTGGTCGTGGCGTCCAAGACCGCGCGCTTTTCGCAGATCTTCCGGCGCATCGGTCTGGCACCGGATGGCGGCGCGATCTGGTTCCTGACCCGTCGCCTCGGCATGGTGAAGGCCAAAGAGTTGGTCTTCTCAGCCCGCTTCGTCGAAGCGGAGGAAGCGCTCACGCTCGGCCTGGTAAACCACGTCGTCGAAGACGACCAACTAATGGCGAAAACCGAGGAGCTCGCCACCGACTTGACCGAGGCGCCGACCTTTGCGCTCGGGCTGGCAAAGAAGCTATTTCACGCCGCGGTCGGTCCGAGCCTCGAAGATTATCTCGAAATCGAGAGCATGGTGCAGCCGCAGCTGCATATGACCGCCGACAATGCCGAGGGTGTGGCGGCGTTCCGAGAGAAGCGAAAGCCGAAGTTTATCGGACGATAGCCCGTTCGGAGTCTATTCCGCGGCGAACGATCTCATGGGCCGAGCCGTAGTCCCGGCGAGCTCGTCCCGACGCTCATCGAACACACGGCGAATCCAGTCGATCACCGCGCGCACACAGGCCGCCCGGCGGAGGTCGCGGTGCACAATCACCCAATATTCGGCCCCGAGTTCCGGCACCGGCCGGGTAATCCGATCGAGCGTAGGATCGGCGTCGCCGAGAAAACATGGCAGTAGCCCCACGCCAATCCCGGCCCGCACTGCGGCAGCCCGCAGCGGCAAGGTCGAAGCCCGCAGCGCCACGTTTCCCCCCGTGGCCCGCAGCTGCTGATCCACCCACCGGGCGGTGATAACGTGGCTCTGCTCCTCGGGATAGGTTACCCAGGCTGCGCCCCGGAGCGGGTCGTGAACCCTGCCATCACATCGGCAGTAGACGGCGCAGGCGATCACGCCGACTTTTGATACGTACAGGTTGCCGCCTTCCGGAACCCCGTGGCGCAATGCAAGGTCAGCGTCCCGGCGCGCGAGATTGGCCGTTTCCCATGATTCGACCAGTTCCAGTGTAAGCGTGGGGGGCAGTCCCGTTTCGCTCGATTGGTCGAGATGACGAGCCAAGAACGCGCCACCCCATTCGCCGACTGAAACCCGCACCGCACCGCTGAGCGCCGGGGAAGCCGCCGCTCGACGCCGCTCGAGCGCCAATGCGGCGCTTTCCAGCTCTTCTGCCGCCGGCATCAGCGCGTCGCCAGCCGCATTGAGGCGCAAGCCCTCGGGGAGACGGTCGAACAAAGTCGGTCCGCCGAAGGTCGCTTCGAACGTGGCCAAGCGCCGCCCGATCGTCGGTTGACTGAGACCGAGCGCGCGACCGGCGGCGCGCAGTGAACCGTGCCGGGCGACCGCGAGAAATACGCGAACGTCGTCCCAATCCAGCGAGCTGTTGGCGGCAATCATGATACGGTTTTGTATCGCTGGTTTCCGAATTTATCGATCATTGATTTCCATCCGTATCACTAAATAGATCATCGATACGAACGTCAAGGGCGGGGATGCCTCGATGCTTACTCTCGTTCAACGCCGTCGCTGGACCGCCGAGTTCTCGCGGGGCGGTGCGATGCGTCTTTACCGTAGCCTCCTTGCTGGCCTGGTGACCTGGCATTCTCGAGCGCAGCAGCGCGACGCGCTGTCCCGGCTCGACGACCATCTTCTCGCCGATATCGGCATTACTCGCGAAGCCCAGATGGTGGAATGCTCGAAGCCATTCTGGTGCCGTTGAGTGGATTCAGGCCCTTGACCGCTCACTCTTCGATTATGCTCGCCTCGTAGGAGGAAACCGCCGATGTATTTCGACCGACGCCTGTGGCAGCTGACCCGCGGGCTGCGAGGCTGGATTGCCGTCGCAATCTTGCTCGGCCTCGTGGCGTCGCTGGTCGGGATCGCGCGCTTCGCAATCCTCGGTGTCTTGCTGTCGCATGTGTTCAACGGCGCCGGATTCTTTGCCATCGCGGTTCCGGCGGCCGGCGTGGCCGTCGCCGTGATCCTCCGCGGTCTGGTCGATCACCACCGGACGATGATCTCGCACCGCACTGCCACGCGCGTGCAGGAAGAGCTGCGGGGCAGGCTCTATGACAAGATTGCGGCGTTAGGGCCGGCCTGGTTCGCCGGCGAGCGCACCGGCGGTGTCATGCTGTCGATCGTCGATGGCGTCGAGCAGCTTCAGACCTTCTTCGGACAATATGTGCCGCAGCTCTGTATCGCGGTGCTGACGCCCTTGGCGATCTTCACCTTTATCGCGTTCTGGGATGTGCCGGTCGCGGCTGTGATGCTGTTTTTCGCGCTCGTCACCCTGATTGCGCCGGGCGCGTTTGCTCACCGGGAGCGGCGCTCCAGTCACGGACGTCAGCAGACCCTCAAATCATTCGGCTCGGAGTTTCTCGACGGCGTGCAAGGCTTGCCGACTTTGAAGGCGTTTGGCCAGAGCACGGCGTATGGTCGCCGCCTTGCCGAGAGGGCGCGACAGCTGTGCGACAGTTCATTGCGCGTCCTGTCGATGGGTGTGATGACGCGCGGCATCACCGATTGCGGCGTGGCGATTGGTGCCGCGTCGGCCCTGGCGCTTGCCGTTTGGCGGGTCTCGCACGGGCTAATGAGTATCGAGGCGCTGCTGATCGTGCTGATGGCCGGTACCGAGGTGTTCCGCCCACTACGCGATCTACGGACTGTGCTGCATCAGGGCATGCTCGGACAATCCGCCGCTGCCGGCATCAATACGCTCCTTGCCGCCGAGCCGTTGGTTCCGGAGCCACCCCCAAACCCCCTGGCCAGCGGACGCCCGCTCGTTCCGACCATTGCCTTCGAGGATGTGACCTTTGCGTATCCCGGCGGGCGCGGCGTAGCGCATGACGGGCTTTCCTTCACTGTCGCTGCCGGCGAGAAAATCGGCATTGTCGGGCCGAGCGGCTCAGGGAAGTCCTCGATCGCGCGTCTGTTGCTGCATCTCTTCGACCCGCAGCAAGGCACGGTGCGGATCGGCGGCCACGATCTGAGGACCCTCGATCCCGAGACCTTGCGACGGATGATCGCCGTCGTCCATCAGGACACCTACCTGTTCTACGGAACCGTCGAAGAAAATCTGCGGCTTGGCAAACCCGATGCTGACCGGGACGAAATCGAAACCGCGGCGCTCGACGCCAACGCGCACGAGTTCATTTCAGCCCTCCCGCAAGGCTACGCGACGATGATCGGCGAGCGCGGGGTCATGCTATCAGGCGGGCAGCGGCAGCGCCTGGCCATCGCCCGCGCTTTGCTGTGCGACGCGCCGATCCTGATCCTCGACGAGGCCCTCTCCTCGGTCGACGCCGAAAATGAAGCAGTGATCCAGCAGGCGATCGATCGGCTTTCGGTCGGACGCACGACCCTGATCCTCGCACATCGGCTGTCGAGCGTAATCGGCGCCGACCGCACCCTCGTCCTCGACAAGGGCCGGATCGTCGAGACCGGCCGACACGCCGAGCTGATCCGGCGCGACGGCCCCTATCGCCGGCTGATGGGCGCGCAAGCAGAAGAGCACGAAGACGAGATCGAGCTCATCGAGGACGATGCCGCATCAACGGAGCACCGCGACCGCGAGGAGATCGGGATTACCGGCGCGACGGCGACCGATGCGATGGCCGAAGCCGCAGCCTCGGTCGGCTGGGGCGCCGCGGTTGGCACACTGATGAACATCATCAAGCCTTGGCGGCAACGTTTCGCCATCGTTGTCACATCGGGGGTCGCGCGGGTCGCCGCCTTTATCGGGGTCGGGATCATCAGTGCTTTGGCTGTTGCCGCGGTCAAGACCGGCTCTCCGTTCGGGTACCTGTTGATCTTGCTGGCGCTGGCGGCGCCGCTTGCCGGGCTGCTGCACTGGCTCGAATCATGGCTCGCGCACGACATCGCCTATCGGCTGTTGGCGGAGATGCGGATCGAGCTATTCCGCAAGCTCGATATCCTGGCGCCGGCCTATCTGGTACGGCGCCGCTCCGGCGACTTGGTGGCACTTGCCAATCAGGACATCGAGACGATCGAATATTTCTACGCACACACCGTGGCACCTGCTTTGGTGGCGGCTTTGGTGCCCTCGGCTGTGGTCCTGACGCTCGCGATCGGCGCGTGGCCGATCGCCTTGGCATTGCTGCCTTTCGTCCTTTATGCCGGCCTCGCACCTGTGCTGATGCGCGCCCGGATCGACCGGCTCGGGGCCCAAGCACGCGACGCGCTCGGTCTATTGGGCGCCTATGTGACAGAGACAATCCAAGGCCTCTCGGATCTCGTCGCCTTCCAGGCCGTCGCCGGCCGCCGGCAAGGCTTTATGGACTTCGTCCGCGGTTATCAGAGGATTCGCCTCGAACTGTTGAAAGATCTCTCGTCGCAAACGGCGCAACTCGAAATCGTGACCGGGCTCGGCGGGCTCGCCGTAGCCGTGGTCGGTGCCCGTCTCGCCGCCGAGCATCAGCTGGCCGCGACAACCTTGCCATTGCTGATCCTGTTGGCCCTGGCGTCGTTCCTGCCGATTTCGGAGATCGCGCACGTCAGCCGCCAACTCGCCGATACGATCGCCTCCACCCGGCGCTATTACACCGTGCAGCGCGAGAAACCGGCGGTCGTGGATGGCCCGCTGCATCCGCCGGCGCCGGCGGGCGGCTCGGTCATCCGCTTCGAGGCGGCGAGTTTCACCTATCCTGGCGCGCGCCGATCGGCACTGAGCGATGTCGAGCTCGTGATCCCCGCCGGATCAACGATGGCTCTCGTCGGCCCGTCCGGAGCCGGCAAGACCACGATTGCCAATCTGCTGCTGCGGTTTTGGGACCCGAGCGCCGGTCGGATCCTGATTGACGGGGTTGATCTGCGGGAGTTCGAGCTCGATCACTTGCGGGCGAGGATCTCGCTGGTCTCGCAGGACACGTATCTGTTCAACGACACCCTGCGGGCCAATGTTGCGTTGGCGCGGCCGGAGGCCGACGAGGCGGCGATCCATCGCGCACTCGATCAGGCAGCACTCTCCGAGTTTGTCGCGAGCCTGCCAGAAGGGCTCGATACCCAAGTCGGCGAGCGCGGTGTCCAGCTTTCGGGAGGCCAGCGCCAGCGGGTTGCCATTGCTCGCGCCTTTCTGAAGAACGCGCCGACCTTGATCCTCGACGAGGCGACCTCGCATCTCGATGCGGTCAGCGAAGCGCAAGTCCGCGCCGCCCTCGATACCTTGATGCGCAACCGCACGACGATCGTCATCGCGCATCGGCTGTCGACGGTGCGCAACGCCGATCTCTTGGCAGTGCTGGATCGGGGCCACGTTGTTGAAACCGGTAGCCACGGCGAGCTCCTCGCTTGCGGCGGCCTCTACGCGCGACTGATCAGGCGCCAGATGGCCGCCGCGCAACAACCAGCCCGTGCCGCCGGGAATTAATTCTCCGGCTGCGGCGCTGGACCTTGCGGCCGTCGGGCGCGGTCGGCCATGAACTGGTCGAATTCGGCCTTGTCCTTGGCGTGACGCAGACGGTCGAGAAACTCCTTGAATTCGCGTTGTTCCTCCTCGAGATGACGGAGGGTTTCTGCGCGGTACTCGTCAAAGGCCCAATTGCCGCTGGAGGCTGACCGTCGGTCCCACCATCCGCCGGGGTTTCCTTGATTGCGTTGATGTGGGTAGCGGCCGCGGCAACCCACCCAATGCGCCATTCTTCCTGTCCCGACGAGATACCCCAAAACAACGAGCCCGAGTGGCCACCAGACGACGAAACTCACCACCGTCAAAGCGATCCAGGCGGGGTTGCCGAGATCGTCTAATTTTGCCGCGAGCGTCATAGAAGGCCTCATGTGAATGTATTTCACATTGACATGGTGGAAGCCTCCACCCTTTGTCAAGCGGTCAGGGCCCCGATTTTGGAGGGTCTTCGATCAAGCTTAGGCCACGCAGGTAGACGAGCACCCCAGCTTCGAGCAGTTCTTCCGGAGTCATTGGCAATCGGCGCCGTCCGCCATCACCACGCGCGAAGAGTGAGGCGATGCCGTGGGCGAGCGCCCAAAGATGCAGGCTCATCATCAAAGCTGGCGGGCGGCGGTCGCTCGGCAATCTTGCGCAGAAGGCGTCGGCTGCCCTGCGGAGCACCGCAAAAGCGCGGTCGGCTGCCTCCCGCAACCCAGGGTCGCCGTCGAACGGAAGACCCGCCTCGAACATCGCCGAATAGAATGCCGGTTCTTCGCGGGCGAAGGCGAGATAAGCTCGGCCTACATTCTCGAAGGCGACGAACGGGTCGGGTGTCCCGGCGCTCCAGGCGCGGTCCAAGCGTTCCTCGAACAGCTCGAAGCCCCGGCGTGCCACATCGGCGAGCAATGCCTGGCGGTCACGGAAATGCCGGTAGGGTGCGGCCGAACTGACCCCGGCTGAACGGGCGGCGTCGGCAAAGGTGAACCCCGCTGGTCCCTTCTCGGCAATCAGATCGAGTGCCGCGCGGATCAGAGCCTCGCGCAGATTGCCGTGGTGATAGCCGCGACGCCCGGTCGCTGGATCGTCTCTCGACCAGCTCATGTTCGACACTCTACAACACGGCAACCGCAGGCGAATGAGGGCAGCATGACCAACGAGCGCAAAGTCACCCTATATCACTCGCCGAATACGAGATCATCGGGGGCCTTGACCCTACTCGAAGAGCTTAGTGCGCCCTATGAGCTCCATGTGCTCAATATGAGGGCAGGAGAGCAGCGCCAACCCGCATACCTGGCGATAAACCCGATGGGAAAGGTTCCGGCGCTGAAGCACGGCGATGCGCTGATTACCGAGCAGGTCGCGATCTTCCTCTATCTCGCCGATCTCTTTCCGGAGGCGGGTCATCGCCCCGCCGATCGGCGATCCTCTCCGCGGTCCTTACCTCCGCTGGATGGTGTTCTACGCCGCTTGCTTCGAGCCCGCGGTTGTCGATCGCTCCTCCCAGAAAGATTCGGCTCCGTTGCCGATGTCACCCTACGGTGATTTTGAAACGATGTTTAAAACCTTGACCGGCCAGCTCGCCAAGGGACCCTATCTTCTCGGCGAGCGATTTTCTGCGGCGGATGTGCTGTGGGGTGGGGCCCTCACTTGGACCACGATGTTCAAGCTCGTCCCAGAGTTGCCGGTGATCACGAGCTACGTGCAGCGTGCGAGCGCCCGGCCGGCAGTGGCTCGGGTGAAGGCTAAGGATGCCGAGCTTGCTGCGGCACACGAGGCAGCTGCACAGCCTTCTGCGTGATCACCGCGCCAATGTTCGGCCGCTGACTTCGGCGCCGGCATCGGGCGACATTTTCAGAAAGAACGGCACCGACAAGAGCGAGATCATCGCGATGCCGACAAAGACCGGGTAGAAATCGGCAGCGGCGAGGGTCGTTCCGCCGCGCAATGTCAGCACCGTGTGCAGCATCATTGCAGCCGTGGCGACACCGGCAGTTTGCGAAAGTTGCTGCGCCATGCTCGAGAGGCTGGTGGCACGGCTCAGCATCGCGGGCGGCACGTCGGCGTAGCTCAAGGTGTTGATGCTGGTCATCTGCAAGGAGCGGAAAAAGCCGCCGATCAGCAATGCCAGAAAAATCACGAGATGCGGCGTATCCGGCCGGAAGAGGCTGTAACCGAACAAAAACGCGGCGCTGATCACGGCATCGCCGACCAGCACCGTCCGGAAGCCCAAGTTGCGCAGAATGCGCACCGCCGAGGTCTTCATCAGCATTGCTCCGGCAGCGCTGGCGAAGGTCAAGAGACCTGAATTCAATGCGCTGAGGCCGAACCCAACCTGCAACATCAAGGGCAACAGAAACGGTAGGGCGCCGAGCCCCATCCGGAACAAGAAGCCGCCGATCGAGGCCGACGCGTAAGTCGGAATAGTGAACAGCGCGAGATCGATGATTGGATGCGATATGCGCCGAGCGTGGCGGACATAAAGCGCGAGGCAGATCACGCCCGCCGCCAAGAGGCCGATCACAGCGGCGCTTGGCAAGGCGCCGCGGCCGACATTCTCGAAACCAAAGGCGAGGCTTGCGAGCCCGATACCGGTCAGCACAAAGCCGCTGCGGTCGAGTGGCCGGCGACCGGTTTCCTTCAAATCGCCGACCAACATGTTGACGAGCACGATGCCCAACACCCCGACCGGAATGTTAATGAAGAAGATCCAGCGCCAAGAGGCATAGGTGACGATAAAGCCGCCGAGGGGCGGTCCCATCACCGGTCCGATCAGCGCTGGGACGCTGACAAACGACATCGCCCGTACAAGATCGGATTTCGGCACGGTCCGCAGCAGCACGAGTCGCCCGACCGGTACCATCAGCGCGCCGCCCATGCCCTGCAGGACGCGCGCGGCAACCAATGCCGGCAACGAAGTAGAAATACCGCAGGCGACCGAGCCCAGTGTGAAAACCACGATCGCCAGGCTGAACACGCGTCGCGCGCCAAAGCGGTCCGCTGTCCAGCCGCTGATTGGGATGAAAACCGCAAGGCTCAGCAGGTAACAAGTGATCGCTACATTGAGGCGCAACGGGGTCTCGCCAAGCGAATCCGCAATCGTCGGCAATGCCGTCGCGATCACCGTCGAATCGAGGTTTTGCATAAACATCGCGCAAGCGACGACAAACGGCACCAGCGCCTGACCCGATAGGTTCAGACGCATAGTCCCCCGCCCCGTCGCGGCTCGGCACGATGGCGCCGCCTTGTCAGCGGCGGCCAGACCCCCAAAAACTGGCGGCCGGGTAATTTCAGCGTGTAAGGAGGCGATAGATCGTGATCGTTGTATATCATAAACAAGCTATACTGCATGTGAGCAGACAGCAGAAGCGTAATGCTTACGGGCCTCGGTTGCGCACAAAGCCAGTCTGCCGGGCGACCTTCTTTGCTGGTCTGTTACTGCTCACCGCCTGTGATGCGGTGCAAATCGTCGAAAACGCGGACACCCATGTCTCGGTCCGCTATGACGGCCTCATGAACGGCCTCGACCAAGCGACAGAGCTCGCAAAAAAGGCATGCGCCGCACACGGCAGGATCGCAAAGTTGCAGCGGGTTTATTACGAGGGGCTGGGAGCCGGCGAGCGGTTCGCCTTTTTTGATTGCGTTTGACGCCGTCGTTATGGCGCCGGACTAGAGATGACTACGCCGCGAGCGCGATCCGCCTCAGCACGAAAATCGCCGAAGTCGAACGGCCACCAACGAGCAGGTTGACCGAGACATTCCCAATAGATCGGTATCCCAGCCAAGTCAGGCGCACGCCTACCTAGCCGCAATGCTACGCCGCGGAGAGGGGCCAGGCCGAGCGGATCCTACCGGTGCAGCAGCACGTCGCGGGCGCGGTTGATCTTAGTGGCGAGATAATCGGAGCCGCCGTGATCGGGGTGCAATTTGACCATCAGCCGGCGATGCGCCTCCTTGATTGCTTCGGGGTCGGCGCCGGGTGAGAGCCCAAGGATCGCGTAGGCTTCCTCAACGCCCATATCGCCGCTCGAGGGCCTAGTGCCGCCCCCTCCGGTGCCGGTGCTCGTCCGCTCGCCGGCAAGCTCATCGCGCCAATCCGGATGGGCGCGGTCGAGATAGGCCTCGAGAAGACGCGTTCCCTCCTCGTCCTCCGCGCGGCACTCGCGCAGCAGCGCCAAGAGGTCGGCTGCCCCCAATTCCTCCAGGCGCATGCCGGCAAACCGGCCACGCAGGATGGTCCCCTCCATCCTCCCAGTGTCGTGATCGAGGGTCATGCGCAGAAATGCGGTCGCCACCGTCGAGCTCTGACCCCCAGAGGGCGGACGGTAGCGGTCGAGAATGCTGCGGACGCGGATCAACAGCGGCATCAGCATGGCGAGCGGCATCAGCAGCGCCGCGAGCCGTCCGGACACCGCCAAGGTCGCTACCGCCACGACCGCGATCACGATGCCCGTCACTTTGAGGCCGCGGGCGAGCCGCGCCGGATCGGCGTTGACGAACAGGTAAACCAATAGGAGGAAGCCGCTGAGGACCGCGAACCCGCCGAGGAGGTACAGCATCGCTGTGGCTCACTCGCGCAGCTGCGCGGTCAGGCGCAGGATCTCGCCACCCTTCTTTTCGCTATAGTCGGTCAGCGCGCGGTAGCCGCCGGCCGCATAGACGGCCACCGCGCCAAGCAGCTCCTTCAGGCGATCGGCGCTCGAGAGATCAAAGCTGAGATAGGCACCGCGCGACAGGCTCGCTATTTGCTTGAAGGCCGCGGAGGCTGTCCGGTCGCGACCCTCGTGGAACAAAAAGATCGGCACGCCAAGGAGACCGAGCTCACCCGCCAGGCGGCAGAGCCGATCGACCTTTTCCTCCATCGCATCGCCAACAAAAACGAGTGCATTGACCTTGCGGGCCCGGGTTTCGCGGATCGCGTGGCTCAGGACCCGCTCGATCTGCGTTTCGCCGCCGACGCAAAAGACCGATCGCATGACTCGGTGCAATTCTGCGGCCGTCGTCATCCACTTGCTGGATTTGCACTCCGAGAAGCCGCGATAAAACACCAATTGGATTTCGAGTCCGCCAAGCCCGGCCGTCGCCTCGAACATCTCGCCCTGGATGCGACAGGCGCGATCCCAGGTCGGCTCACGGCTGGCGGTAGCGTCGAGTGCAAAAATTAACCGCCCGCGTCCGCCCGGATGCGCCGGTGGAGCATTCCTCAGATTCTCCAAAAACTGTTCGACTTCGGCAGAGCGCGCCTCGGTCGGAAGCCGGTTTTTGCTGTCGCTCATCTCGCCCCCTTACGCCGGGCTGAGCCACACTGAAGTATCGTGAAAGACGGCGCCGCCGCGCGGCAGACCGGGATCGGCGCTCGTCAGCAAATTGATCCCGATACCCTCCTCGAACGCATGATTGGGCCACAGCCCTTCGACAATCACCACCCGCGTCTGCAACCCGTCGAAGGCGCGGGCGTGCACGACGACGCTGCCGCGCTCGTTGCCGATGCGGATCCGCTCGCCATCGCCGAGCCTCAACCGGGCCAAGGTCTCGGGATGGACGAGGGCGGTGGGTCGCCCTTCGCGGGCAATGCTCGACGGCGTGTTGTTGAAGCTCGTGTTGAGGAACGAGCGTGACGGCGCCGCGACCAGCCGGAAGGGCCGCTCGGGGTCGCCCTCGTCGATCACCGCGACATGGTCGGGGAAGGCGGGTAGCTGGGCATGCTCAGGCCCGATCGCTCGCCAATCGGCTCGGAAGTGAAATTTCCTGTCGGGATGCGCGAAGCCGTCGAGAAAATGGCCGATCTCGAAAGGCGGGCAGCAATCAAGCCAACCGTCCTTGGGGAAGCCCTCGACATCGGGCAGCCCGCTCATCTGCAAGCTCCGATCAATAATCTCGATCGCACTCATCGCGAAGCCCGGATGCCGGGCTCCAAGCCGTCCGGCGAGCCCGCAAATAACCTCGTGGTTGGAGCGGCATTCCGCGTAGGGCGGCAAGACAGCGCGGCCGATCTGTAGATAGCTGTGAGCGCCTGCGGGATAGATATCGTCATGCTCGAGAAAGGTCGTCGCCGGCAATACGATATCGGCCATGGCCGCAGTATCGGTCATAAATTGCTCGTGTACGCAAACAAACAGATTGGCGCGCCCGAAGCCGCGGTGCACGAGCCCCGATTCCGGCGCAACCACCATCGGGTTGGTGTTCTGAATGAACAACGCCGTGACAGGCGGACCGTCCCCGATGTCGCGTTTGTCGCCGGCCAGCACCGGCCCGATCCGCGATTGGTCCAGGATCCGGGTCGTCGGATCGCGCAGGTCGAGCCCCTCGATCAGGGTGGGGTCGATCGGCACCAGACCGAGGTTGGAATAGAGCGCGCCGCCGCCTTCATAGGCCCAGGCACCAGTCACCGCCGGCAGGCACGTTACGGCGAAGAGCTGCGCTGCGCCGTTGCGTGATCGCGAAAACCCGTAGCCAACCCGGATATAGCTGCGCTTGATGCGCCCGTAGAGCCGGGCGAAACCACAGATCTCGTCTTCCGAAAGCCCGGTGATCCCCGCCGCCCAGACCGGATCGCGCGACGCGAGATGCGCCTCGAGCCCGCCGAGATCGTCGGTATAGCGCGCCATATAGGCGCGGTCGGCATAGCCTTCCTTGAACAGGACGTGCATCACTGCACAGGCGAGCGCGCCGTCCGTGCCCGGAAGCGGCGCGAGGTACAAGTCGGCCTGCTCGGCGGTCGCGGTGCGGTAGGGATCGATGACGACGAGTTTGGCGCCGCGCTCCTTGCGCGCAGTTGCGACATGAGTCATCACATTGACCTGGGTCGAGACCGGGTTGCCGCCCCACACGACGACCAGATCCGATTTGGCAATTTCGCGCCCATCGACGCCGCGCTTTACACCAACCCCGGCGAGCCAACCCGCGTCGGACAACATGCTGCAAATCGACAAGTGTTCGCGCGAATAGCGCATCGCGTGGCGTAGCCGGTTGATGCCGTCGCGCTGCACCAGTCCCATCGTGCCGGCATAGTAATAGGGCCACACCGTCTCGGACCCGTACCGCTGGGCAGCACGGGTCAGCTTCTCGGCGACCTCATCGAGCGCCTCCTCCCAGGAGATTGGCACAAAACTCGCCTCGCCGATGCCCTTCTCGCCGACCCGGTGCAGCGGGTGCGACAGCCGCGCGGGATGATGCTGCCGCTCAGCATAGCGACCGACCTTGGCGCACACCACGCCCTGCGTGTAGGACTGTGCCCTGGCGCCGCGCACCCGCCCAATGCGCTGTCCGTCGATGAGTTCGACCTCGAGCGCGCAGGCACTCGGACAGTCATGCGGGCAGACGCTGGGTACGATGTCGAGCGGCAAAGGATCGGGCTCCGCCGTGGGCCTCAATTCAGAATACTATAATGATGGGTCGACCGGGGTCGATACGCAGCGAGGCCACACGGAGGCGAGATGGGCTTTACACTGACACCCGAACAGCGCGAGATACGTGCCGCTGTGGCGCGGTTGTGCGAGCGGTTCGACGATGAATATTGGCTTCGGAAGGACGTAGAGGGCGGGTTCCCGCACGAGTTCCATCACGCGATGGCCGAGGCCGGTTGGCTCGGTATCGCGATGCCGGAAGCCTATGGCGGCAGCGGTCTCGGCATTACCGAGGCGGCGGTGCTGATGCAGGCGGTCGCCGAGACGGGTGCGGGGTTCAGCGGCGCTTCGGCGATCCATATGAACATTTTCGGATTGCACCCGGTCGTCGTCTTTGGCAGCGACGAGCAGAAGCGGCGCTTTTTGCCGCCATTGATTGCGGGTCGAGAGAAGACCTGCTTTGCCGTGACCGAACCTGATGCGGGGCTCGACACGACCCGGCTCAAGACCCGAGCAGTGCGCGAGGGCGATTATTATATCCTGTCGGGGCGCAAGATTTGGATCTCGACCGCCCAAGTCGCCGAAAAGATGCTGATCCTCGCGCGCACCACGCCGATCGAGGAGGTCGCACGCCCCTCGTTCGGCATGACGCTCTTCTACACCGACCTTGACCGGCGTACCGTCGAGGTACGCGAGATCCCAAAAATGGGCCGCAAGGCGGTGGACTCGAACCTCCTCTTCATCGACGGGCTGAGGGTGCCGGTCGCGGACCGCATCGGCGAGGACGGCAGGGGCTTTCACTACATTCTGCACGGGATGAACCCGGAGCGCATTCTGATTGCCGCCGAGGCGGTCGGGCTCGGACGCGCGGCGCTCAACCGCGCCGCCCGTTATGCCGCCGAGCGGGTCGTCTTCGGCCGGCCGATCGGCCAGAACCAAGCAATCCAGCATCCGCTCGCCGAACGCTGGATCGAGCTCGAAGCAGCAGAGCTGATGGTGTTGCGTGCGGCCGACGCATACGATCGCGGCGAGGAAGCCGGGGCCTATGCCAATGCCGCCAAATATTGCGCCGCCGAGGCCGGCTTCCGCGCCTGCGAGACCGCAGTGATGACGCATGGCGGCATGGGCTATGCTCGCGAATACCATGTCGAACGCTATTTCCGCGAAATCCAGATAGCCCGCATCGCCCCGGTCAGCCCGCAGCTGATCCTCAGCCACATTGCGGAACGCGTGTTGGGCCTGCCGAAATCGTATTGATGCGGCCTTGCCGATAGAGGCGGCGCGATTTCCGACAAAATCGAGGGGCAAATCATGCAGCAAATGGGCAAATACGCCGCGATATTGCTTGCCGGCTTCGCACTCGGCGCCGGCGCGATCCAAGGGCTGCACGCCCAAGCAGGCAAGGCGCCCGCCTTTGCCATCGCCGAGGTCGAAGTCACTGATCCGCCGCTATACCAAGCCTATTTGGCAAAGGCGATCGACTCGCTGAAGCCTTACCACGCCCGCATCATTGCTCGCGCCAAGCCCGACCTGAAAGAAGGCACGCCCGCGCAAGGTAACATCGTGATCACGAGTTTCGACAGCCTGGCGGACGCCGAAAAATGGTATAGCACCCCGCCCTACAAGGATCTGATCGCCGAGCGGCAGAAATCCGCCAAGACGCGGTTCTACATTGTCGAGGGCGTCCCGCAGTAGGCGTTACCGAGAGGGCGGATATGGCGCAGCGCGTCGCTATCGGGGGCTTTGGCGCGATCGGGCGGGTCGTAGCGCAGCATCTCGACCGCGGCATCGAGGGAATGGCGCTCGCCGCGGTCTCGGCGCGTGACGTAGCGCGGGCCCAAGCGGCGATGGCCGATTTCGCGCATCCGGTGCCGGTCGTGCCGCTGGCGCGGTTATGGGAGCAAGCCGACATCGTCGTCGAATGCGCGCCAGCCGCGGTACTGCGCGACATCGCCGAGCCGGCCCTCGCCCATGGCCGGCTTATCATCGTGCTGAGCTGTGGAGCGCTGCTCGACAATCTCGATCTCGTCGATTTGGCGCGCCGCTCGGGTGGCCGCATTCTCGTGCCAACCGGCGCACTATTGGGGCTCGACGCAGTCGTCGCCGCGGCCGAGGGCGGCATCACGGGCGTCAATATGATCACGCGAAAGCCGCCGCGAGGGCTTTTGGGCGCGCCCTATCTAAAAGCCAATGGGATCGACATCACCGGACTGACCAGGCCCAAACGCGTTTTTTCCGGCAGCGCCCGCGAAGCTGCCCGCGGCTTTCCGGCCAATGTCAATGTTGCAGCGGCGCTGGCGCTCGCGGGCATCGGTCCGGACCGGACGAATGTCGAGATCTGGGCCGACCCCAACGTGACCCGCAACACGCACCGCATCGAGGTCGAAGCCGAAGCCGCCCGCTTGTCGATGCAGATCGAGAACGTGCCTTCCGCCGAGAACCCGCGCACCGGCCGCCTGACGGCGCTCTCGGTAATCGCCGCATTGAAGAAGCTGGCGAGCCCGCTCGCCATCGGGACGTAACCGCTAGCGTTCGCCCTTCAGGCGGCGCGGCTCAAGTCAGGCGGCTTCATACATCACTGAGGGCGGCGACGAGGGCTTTGATATGCTCGTCGCTGTGCAATGGCGTTGGGGTCAGTCGCAGCCGTTCAGCGCCGTGTGGCACGGTCGGGTAATTTATCGGCTGCACGTAGATCCAGTGACGGTGCAACAGCTCATCGCAGGCCGTTTTACACAGTTCAGGATCACCGATCAGCACTGGGACGATGTGGCTCGCCGAGGGCATCACAGGCAGGCCCGCCTCGGCGAGACGGCGCTTCAGTGTGGCCGCGCGTTGCTGGTGGCGGTCGCGTCGCTAACATTAAGCCTGCTTACATTGTTATGGGACGTTGATCAAAGGACCCGCGTCATCGGGGAATGTTGCCGTGTTGAGGACCTGGATGCCGGCGTCGTGGTTGCTGGTGAATGTCGTTGCGGTACCCGGACAGCCTGCCTTCACGGCATCGTCCGGCGTATTGAACCAAACCCCGAGGTGATAAATCTGCACGGGGCCATTAGTTACCGCGCCCGTCTTTGATTGGGCGAGGACCGCGGGCGGTGCTGGGAAAACATCAGGCGAGGGCACCGCGCCAAGGGAAACGATGAATGTCCCAATATTGAACCGCCCGACAACGTTAATGACGCCGGTGCCAAAGTC
>Ga0306920_100001104_pt1 | contig 33121 bp, 33 predicted proteins | sample flu12Cox44000170_FD_204666 | JGI IMG/M metagenome (GOLD analysis project Ga0306920, IMG submission 204666) | Lab enrichment of tropical soil microbial communities from Luquillo Experimental Forest, Puerto Rico - flux4day.12C.oxic.44.000.170 (v2)... | ecosystem: Environmental > Terrestrial >...
CGTGAGCGACGATAACCCCCGCGAGACCGGCGACGAGATGGCCGCGCCCGAACTCAAGCCGCAATCAAAGCAGAGCCCGATCCACTACCGCGCGCGGCTCGAACTGCGCGAGACCCGGTTCCGCAACCTGCCCGACGGGTTTGCGCTGCGGCCTGGCATGCGGGTCGTCGCCGATGTCAAGGTCGGGCGCCGCGCCATCCTCGATTATGTGCTGAACCCGATCACCCGGGTCATCAACGAAAGCCTGCGCGAGCCCTGAGCTGCGGCCGCGCTTAGGTCCGATGAAGGAATGCCAACGTGACCACTTATTTTTGCGACGGGCTGAAGGACGTGACCATCGTCAACGGCGTGGCGCGACTCGAATTTCATCGCCTCGAAGTCGTCGAGCGCGGCGGCAACCGCGAGCTGCGCCCGGTCAGCGAATTCATCGTGGCGCTGCCGGTGCAGGGCTTCGTCCACGCGCTGGGGGTGCTCGAGAACGTGCGCGAGCGGTTCGCCGCGCAAGGCCTGATCACCTCCGCCGGTTCGAAAAAGGGAGACGGCGGGCCTGCTGAGCCGGCAAAATCGCCCAATTTTTCCTGACGAATGCAGATGGCTTACGCCTCGAGATGCGCGCGCCGAATATAGAGCGCGCGCAAGCTGTCGCGCGGACCGAGAGCGACCGAGACGAGATAGCCGAGCCCGGCGACCAGGACGATCGCCGGCCCCGATGGGAGGTCGAGGTGATAGGACAGAAGCAGCCCGAGAAATCCCGAGCCGAGCGCCAACGCACCGCTCGCGGCACTCAGCGACCACAATTCGCGCACCCAGAAGCGCGCGGCAGCGGCGGGCAGCATCATCAGTCCGACGGCCATCAATGTGCCAAGCGCCTGGAATCCGGCGACCAGGTTGAAGACGACGAGCGCCAGAAACAGCGTGTGGACAAGCCCGCCGCGCCCGCCGACGGCGCGCAGAAAGCCGGGGTCGAAGCACTCGACCACAAGCGGCCGGTAGATCACGGCGAGCAGCAGGAGGCTCGCGGTCGCGATGCCGCCGATCAGGATCAGCGCCGCGTCGTCGACCGCCAGGATCGAGCCGAACAACAGGCGCAAGAGATCGACATTGCTGCCGTGGATCGACACCAGCAGCACACCGAGTGCCAGCGAGATCAGATAAAAGCCGGCAAAGCTCGCATCCTCGCGCAATGGCGTCAGCCGAGTCACGAGACCGGACAACAACGCCACGACAAGGCCGGCCACGACCCCGCCGAGGCTCATCGCCGGCAGTGACAGCCCGGCGACGATAAAGCCGAGTGCGGCACCCGGCAGCACGGCATGCGACAGCGCGTCGCCCATCAGGCTCATCCGGCGGATCACCAGAATCGTACCGATCGGCCCGCAGCTCAGCGCCAACCCCAAGCAGCCGACCAGCGCGCGGCGCATAAAGCCGAATTCGGCAAACGGAGCGAGCGCCACGTCATATAACGTCATCGAGCACGGCCCCAGATCACTGCATATCACAACATCGAGCCGATGACGCGATCCGGCGGGCGGTGGCCGTCGGCGAAGGTCTTGATGTTGATGATCACCCTTTCGCCCATCCCGATTCGCCCCTCGATCGTCGCCGAGCCCATGTGCGGGAGCAACACGACATTATCGAGCGCCAGCAGCCGCGGGTCGACAGCCGGCTCGTGCTCGAAGACGTCGAGGCCCGCGCCGCCGATGGCGCGGATTTCGAGCAGCCGGACCAGCTCCTCCTCGTCGACGATCTCGCCACGCGCCGTGTTGACGATGATCGCGTGCGGCTGCAGGAGCCGCAGCCGCCGCGCGGAAAGCAGGTGAAAAGTTGCCGGCGTGTGCGGACAATTGACCGAGATGATGTCCATGTGGGCGAGGATCTGATCGAGGCTCTCCCAATAGGTCGCCTCCAACGCGTTCTCGACGTCCTCCGGTACCGGGCGCCGGTTGTGATAGTGGATCGACAGGCCAAAACCCGTGGCGCGCCGCGCCAGCGCCATGCCGATCCGGCCCATACCGACGATTCCCAACCGCTTGCCCCAGATCCGGTGGCCGAGCATCGAAGTCGGGCTCCAGCCGGTCCAGCCGCCGCTGCGGATCAGCCTTTCGCCCTCGGCGAGCCGACGCGAAACCGCGAGGATCAACGCCATCGTCATGTCCGCGGTGTCCTCGGTCAACACCCCCGGCGTGTTGGTCACGATGATGCCGCGCTGCTGCGCCGCAGCCAGGTCGACATGGTCGACCCCAGTCCCGAAGGAGGCGATCAGCTTCAGCGCCGGGCTCGCCGCGGCCAACACTTCGGCATCGATTCGGTCGGTTACTGTCGGAACCAGAACATCGGCTTGGCCGACCGCGGCTCTCAGCTCGGATTTGTCAAAGGCTTTGTCGCTAAGGTTGAGACGGCAAGCGAAAAGCTCCATCATCCGGGTCTCGATCGGATCCGGGAGCTTTCGCGTGACGATCACAAATAGCCGTTTCGACCGCATGGCGCCAATGTCCGCGAAAACCGTACTCTGGCATTAGCAAGACGCGGGCAGGGATGTCCAGGCGGCACATGGGCCGCACCCTTGTGGCGTGTTTGGCACTGTCAACTGCTCTCGCTCTCGGAGCGTCGTCGGCTTCGGCGGGCGAAGCGGAGCCTAGCGAGAAGTTGCCGCGCTTTGTCAGCCTGCGCTCGGACCAAGTGAATTTGAGGGTGGGTCCGGGCGAAAACTATCCGATCCAATGGGTGCTTACCCACAAGGAAATGCCCGTCGAGATCATCAAAGAATTCGAGCACTGGCGAATGATCCACGACTGGCAAGGCACCGAAGGCTGGGTGCACGAGCGCATGGTCTCGGGCAAGCGAACCGTCGTCGTCAGAGGCGGTATCCGCGCGCTGCGCCGACAGCCCGATTTGGCCTCGGAGGTTGTCGCCCGTGCGGAACCCGGCGTCTTCGCGCACCTCATCGAATGCCGCGGCGTCTGGTGCCGGATCGAAAGCGCCGACATTACCGGTTGGGTACAGCGCATCGAGATCTGGGGTGTCTATCTCGACGAAGCCGTGCAATAGTCACGGGCGATGCTATGCATAAGCTCCGTGAAACCGGTGCGGGTCGAGATGAGGAGGAGACTGAGCGATGCGCTGGGTACGATATGAGACGAATGGCCATCCCGCTTATGGGATCATCGAGGGCGATACGGTTACGGAGGTAAAGGGCGATCCGTTCGCCGGCTATGAACGGACGGCGATCCGGCGGCCTCTGTCGGGGATCAAGCTGCTGGTACCGGTCGAACCGCGCACTTTCTATTGTGCCGGGCTCAATTACGCCGAACACGTCATCGAGGCGGCGCGGAAGCGTGGCCAGGAACCGAACCTTCCGAAAGCAGCCGATATCGGCTACCGCGCCAACAACGCGCTGATCGCGCACGGCGAGGCGATCGTCATCCCGGCTGACGCCACCGAGCGGGTGCAATACGAAGGCGAGCTCGTCTCGGTGATCGGACGCAAGGCTAAGCATCTGTCGGAGGCCGACGCGCTGTCATGCGTTCTTGGCTGGACGATCGGCAACGATATGAGCGAACGCACCTGGCAGGCCAACGATCGCACCTTGTGGCGCGCCAAGAACGCCGACACTTTCAAACCGATGGGTCCGTGGATCGAGACCGATTTTGATCTCGATGCTGCCGAGACCAGGATCCGCGTCAACGGAGCCGAAAAGATCCGGTTCAAGACCAACAACATGATTTTCGGGCCGGCCACCTTCATCAGCCGGATGTCGCAGTACTTGACGCTCGAGCCCGGCGACGTGGTGTGGATGGGGACCGAGGGCGCCCCGGAGAACATCAAGCATGGCGACACGGTCGAGATCGAGATCACCGGGATCGGGACCCTCAGCAACCCGGTGGTGCGGGCAAGCCGGTAACGGGGCCGACGCCGGCATTTCCCCTGACGGCAGGGAAAAATCGCGTTTCGGCCCCGAAAATCGTCCCTTCATTATCGAAAAGATATTGTTAATCAGATACATGACGTGATTTAGTCGAGTCGCGCGGCAGCGGAATTTTCGGCAGTCGGCAGCGGAACGGCAGGGGAATTCAATTTCGCGCATGGGGAAGCCGTTCTAGTAATTAATAATATCGCACGTACCATCTAAGACGCATGTCGAGCCTCCGCAAGGGCGCAGCAGGAAAAACCTGTCGGCGCCTGCCGGTCGCCGTCGCGGGTCATCTTTGGCGTAGATCATCTCGGCACGACGTTTCTCGCAGCCGGCGCGATATGCCGTACCAGATGAAGGTGGTTGCGGCCGCCCTCACGGCGGTAGCGGGCTTGGTCGACGAGCGACCGGACAAGGTGGATACCGAGCCCGCCGATGGGGCGCTCTTCTCCGGCCGCGTCCAAATCCGGTGCGCCGAAAGCGAGCGGATCGAAAGGCGGCCCAGCGTCGACGAAACTTATCCGGAGGCGGCCCGTCCTCCATCCGAGCGCGACGGTGATATTTCCATCGGCCGAATGCGGTCCATGCCCATGCGTTACGGCGTTGGTGAAGAGCTCTTCGAGAATGACCAAAAGCCGCGACCGCTCGTCATCCGGCAGGCCGCATCCGTACGCGAACTCGTCGGCAAAGGCTTGAAGCCGAGTGAGCTCCCCGTGCTCGGCACTGAGCGTGATCGCTGCTCTCATCGCCGATAGTCGCTCATCTAGTGCTCAGACGCAGTCGTAAGATTCACCGGGTGACAGCGGATCAATTCTGACAAACTGCAAGAATCTTGTCATACCGGCCCACGGGTCCGGCCTTGGGCCGGCCCGAGGACAGGCGCCGGCCGGTGCCCATCCCGAGGATAGATCCCGGCGTTCGCCGGAAAGACGAGAATGGAACGGCGCAGCCGGTGAGCGCCAAGTGTATGCCGAAGAGCTACGCGGTGGACTATCTGAATGCGTCTGAACACTAGCTGCCAACAGCGTGCCGATCTCGTGTATTAAAGAGACCGTGATCAACCGGGGAGGAAGAAATTGGGCTTGGCGCTGTGGTTGGCCGCGGGATTGTTGATCGCGACGGCGGGCATTCCGCGGGCTGACGAGGCTGCGCCGATCGCCCAGATCAAGAAAGTGACGGGGCAGGCGGCGGTCCTGCGCTCCGGTGAGCGTCGGCCGGCGAATGTCGGGGACACGCTGCTCGTCAAGGACGTCATCGAAACGGGTCCGGACGGCGCGATCGGCATTACCTTCATCGACAACACGGTGTTCTCCGCTGGTCCGAGCAGCCAGATCGCCCTCGACGAATTCCAGTTCGATTCGAACAACTTCCGCGGCGCAATGCTGGCCGATATGCGGCAGGGAACCCTGGCGGTCGTCTCCGGCGACATCGCGCGTAGCGCCCCTGGAGCGATGAAGGTCAAGACGCCGACCGCAATCCTGGGGGTGCGTGGCACGACCTTTGCCGTTCAAGTCTATGGCGACCACTGATGATGTGGCGGACAATCCTGGCACTCGCCTCAATGGTCCTTCTCGCGGGTTGTCCCCGGCAAGCCTTGTTCGTGGTGCTGCCAAATGCCGAAGGCGGCGGTGTGGGTGCGATAACCGTCGAGAACGGCGAGTCGGTTACGACCCTCGACAAACCTTTTGCGACCGCCGAGGCGCGCGCCGGCGGCACCGCGCCGACCGCAGAAACTCAGGAAAACATCAGCGTGATCTTCCGGAGCGCGATCGCGGCGCAGCCGATCCTGCCGCATCACTTCCGCCTCTACTTCATCCTCGGGAGCAACGAGTTGACCCCCGAATCCAAAGTCGCCTATCGCGCTGTGTTCGATGATATCAAGCAACGACCGGTTTACGAAATCGAAGTGATCGGCTTCACCGACACGCTCGGCGATTTGCCCTACAACCAGGGGCTGTCGCTCGCCCGCGCTGCAGCGATCCGCGGCGCGCTCGTTCGCGACGGGCTCGATCGACAGGCGATCTCGATTGCCGGCCGTGGCAAGCGCGACCTGCTCGTGGCGACCGCCGATCAAACCCCAGAGCCTCGCAATCGGCGCGTCGAGATCACTGTTAGGTAGCAGCTGCGCTATCCTCAATGCGCTCTGCCGGTCACCCGTCGCAGCGCCAAGAGGGTCATGTCGTCCGCCTGCTCGGCGGCGCCGACAAAGCGGCTGACGTCGTCGATCACCGCCGCAACGACGTGCTGCGCATCGACGATTGGCGCCCTGCCGAGCGCCGTGGTCAGCCGTTCCGAGGAATAGAGCGTATGGTTAGCGTTCTCTGCTTCGGTGACCCCGTCGGTGTAGAGCAGCAAGACCTCACCCGGTTCGATCCGGTCGCGATCGATCGGATAGCGGAACTCGTCTACCGCGCCGAGCGGGGGACCACCGTCGGTGACGAGCTGCCGCACGCCGGTACTGCCGCCGAGAAGAAAGGGCGAATCGTGACCGGCACTGGCATAGTCGACCTCTCCCGAGCCGAGATCGAGAATCCCGGCGAAGGCGGTCACGAAGACGCCGCCCTCGCTCTGCAGATCGACGCTCGCCGCCGCGATCTTCCGGTTGGCCTCTGCGAGGATGCGGTCGAGCGCGGGCTGGAATCTCAGCACGGCGTCGCGGACGACCTCCTTGGTCACCGCCATCAACAGCGCGGCGGGAGCGCCCTTGCCCGATACGTCGGCGATCAGAAAGAACAGGCGGCTGCTTCCTCCGATCAGCAGGTAGTCGTAGAGATCTCCCCCGACCATTCGCGCCGGCTCGATACGGGCAAAGACATCGATGTCGGGACGATCGGGAAACGCCGGAAAGCGGCGCGGTAAGAGCCCCATTTGGATCGCCTGCGCCGCGGCAAGCTCGCCCTCGACCCGCTGCTTCGCCTCGCGTTCGCGAACGAGTTCCGTTTGCGCGGCGCGAAGGTTGCCGACAAGCATCACACCCAACGCGCCGAGCAAGGTCAGCACCGGAAAGGTGCTGTCGAAGAGGCGATCGGCAAAGCGGAAGAGCGCGAGCTCGACGCCAAAAAGAGCCGCCGCGATCGCCACAGCGACACCGACCGCCCGCACCGGCCTTGCGTAGCGCAGCAGCCAGATGACTGCGAGCCCGGCCATGAGCGCCGCAGTGAGCTCGAACCAATCGAGAAATGGTGGGCGGCGGAGCAGGTCGCCGAGCAGGATCGATTCGATCAGCTGGGCATGGAGGTCGACCGCGCGGACGAGACCGAGCGGCGTTTCCCGGAGCCCGGCGATGCCGACGCCGGCAACCCCGAGCAATACGACCTGCCCCCGCAGCTCGGCTGGGTCGAACGCCGGATCGAGGACCTCCGAGGCCGAGATGGACCGTGCCAGTGACGGCGCGAAGTGGAGGATCGCGCGGCCCCGCCTGTCGGTCGGGATGGTGGTGCCGCCGATCCTGACGTCTTCTATCCCGAGCGCTCCGGTATCGATCACGATTGCCTGTTCGCCGCCGCCGACACGCACGACCTCGAGCGCAAAACTCGGGACGATCGTTTGTTGATAGGCCACAGCGAGAGCGAGCCGCCGGACGACGCCGTCGGCATCCGGCTCGACCGCGATTTCCCCGGCGGCCAACGCAGCGGCGCGGAGATCGGGCTGGCTTTGCACTATGGATTTGTAGCTCTTCAAGAACGGCGCCGGATCGTCTCCCGCCTGGCGGATCGGGGCGGAGTGAATCGGGCCTGAAGGCGGCGCCACCTCCTCCCGGCTGGGGGCGAGCGCGAGCACCGTCGGGACCGCTGCCATCGCTTCAGCGAGGTCGCGGTCGCCCGGCGGCAGCTGCGCCAGCGCGTCCGCCAAAGATGGAGGCAGGCCGGGCAGTTCTCGTGCGATCTCGGTCGGCGAAAGCCGATCTCGTTCTGCGAAGACGATGTCGATGCCGACGACACGCGGGTTCCCTTGAGCGATGCGGCGGACGAGCTCGGCCACCAAGTGCCACGGCCACGGCCACTGCCCGTATTGGGCGAGGCTCTTCTCGTCAATGTCGACGATAACCACTCGTGCCGAATCCCTGGCGCGCGGCCACATTCGTTCTACCAAGTCGAAGCCGCGCACGCGCAATTCGGTGACGACGCCCGGGTCGATGATGCGCAACACCAAGGCGCCCGCGACCAGCGCGAGTGCCGCCGCGCGGCCCGGACCGCGCAGCATAGCGACGCTCCACCCCACAGCGGGCTCGCGCGTCACAACTCCAATTCTAGCCCGTCATAGGCCGAGATCACCTCAACCTTGTGGCCGGGCCGGCTGATCTCCTCGAAGCGGACGGTCTCGGCGAAGACCTCCTCGATCATGCGGTCGTCATATGCCGGCTCGTGGTGAAACAGGACGAGGCGTTTGACCCGAGCGGCATGCGCCAACTCGACCGCGACGACATTGCTCGAATGCCCCCAATCCTCCTTGACCGAGACCGAGTCGCCAAGCGAATACATGGCATCGAAGATCAGCACATCGGCGTTCCGGTAGAAGGCGACGAATGGATAGGTTTCGTCGAGAGTGGAATATTTGTGCTCGCAATCGGTCGAATAGACTATCGACTTCCCACCCCGAGAAAAGCGGTAGCCGTAGGAATGGCCGGTGTGGAATTGCTTGATCGAGGTTACGGAGAGACCGGCGATCTCGTATGTGCGGTCGGGCTCGAGCGTGATGAACTCGATGGTCGAGCCGAGCTCGCTAAAATCGACGGGAAACCATGGGGCAGAATGCTGGGTGTGCAGCGCCTCGCTCAGCACATCGTGGCAGCCATAAATGCGAATGCGGTTGCCAGGAATGTAAGCGGGCGCAAAAAACGGGAACCCCATAATGTGGTCCCAGTGGGGGTGCGACAGGAATATATTGAAGCATTGCTTGCGTCCCGGGCCATATTCCCGCAGCACGTGGTTGCCGAATTCGCGCACGCCGGTACCGAGGTCGCAGATCACATGTTCGTCGCCGCCGGTAATGATCTCGACACAGCTGGTATTGCCGCCGAAAGTGCCGCGTACTGAAAATGGCAGCCTGCTGTCGATGAAGGCATCGATCGCCTGCTCGGTATCGAGCGCCTGCCCGCGTGCGGCAAGCAGCGAATCGCGGATCTTGGCCCGGACCGCCTGCTCCCGCAGCGGTGCCGGCAGCGAGCCGCGGGTGCCCCAAAAGCAGACACGCAACGGTCCAGCCGGTTCGACCTCGGCGTGGGAAACCGCCGCCTCGGGCCGCGGCGGGGCCTGCCAGGCGGCGTTCGCTTCATCGACGGTGGCGAAGACCGGGACGACATGCGAGAAACGGCTGATCGCGAAGATCTCGCGCACGACCGTGTGGAGACAAGCGACGGCGAGCCGCCGCTCTTTCGGCTTTTGCCGCGACGCCGTCATCAACGCTCGCAAACCGGCGCTCGATATATATTCAACTCCCGAAAAGTCGACCACCACGTCCACCGGGCTGGAGGTGACGGCGGCAAGCAGACGCGCCTGAAAGGCGGCGCTGGTGAGATTGTCTAAGCGGCCGACCGGAGCCAACACCAGGATGTTGGCTTGGCGCCTCTCGCCGATATCCACGGGCAGTCCCCGTCGCAGCAGTACGCGGACGCCATCTTCGTGAGTTTGGCGGCGCGAGGCAAGGACCGCGGTTGGCCTCTACGGCCCAAGGGCGAGAGGATTGCAAAGGACGGTGTTGCGTCGCCATACCGCTGGCGCGTCTATCAGCTTCAAGCGGAGGAACCGGTCCATGGCCTAGACGATCCCCTCCGACAGAGCACACGCGCGCTGAGGTCCGCTGCGCGGCGATCTGAACCCGCAGCGGCGCGGAGCCGCGCCCAGGCGTTGCAGCGTCGAGCATGGCGAGCGGGGTTGACGCCGCGGCAACCGGTCTGCGCGATCCTACCTCTATACCTCTGCCGTCTTTTTGTGCAGAGACGAGAGCCCCGCCGAATCAGCCGACCGGAACAGGTTTTCAACCGAGCTGTCCCCGGATTTTGGGGATAACGGCGATCAATATCTTGTGTAGCACCTCCGTCAAGTAAAACTCGTGAGTGAAAGTATTCATGCCTGACCTGGCTTCTTCAAAAGCCAAATCGTAACCGACCGCAAGCCCACATACGCCAGACTGTGACCGCCTAAACGCTGGTGAGTTCGCGGCGGAGTTCCTATTCTTTCTCTTTTTACACGATGCTGCCTTCGAACCGAGCCGCCTTGATCTAGATCAAGATCCCATATGCGAGTATGCCAGTCATAGGGAAACGGTGAGCGCACACCGCCACCCCGCATTGACCTAAATCGACACCGCCGGGCCTACCTCCCCCGTCAGTTGGAAGCGTTCGCGCAACGGCGCGGGCTAGCGAGATCAAGCACGAAAATTCGAAGGATCTGACGGCGGCGCCGATTAGCGAGGTCACCGCCTATCCGGCGACGCAGTGAGGTAACCTCAGTTTGAGCGAAGAAGAGATCAAGAAAATCTGTTTTTTCGAGTCATCGTGCTTACTGATGACGTGAAACCAACGACTGGATACAGGACAACCGGGAGGAGGAACGGGCGGGCCGAATAGGATAGACCGGAGCCCCCCCGCCGATCGCCGATTCGGCACGCTACTGCCGAGCGATGCCCTTTACGAAGACTGCCGGGCCGCCGAGTTGTGCCCGCTCGGCGTCACCCTCGTCCGCTTTCCCCGCCGAGTACGCCGCCGTGATAGCGCGCTCATGCCTGGCTCATCGCGACGCCTTCGGTGCACACGTAATATTTCGCGAGTGTGCTGGGTTTCTCCCATGCCGGGAGCGGACGTTGATGCTCGACATGGTCGAGAAAGCGTCGGGTCAATTGGGCGAAATGGGCCTCGTGGCCGATGCGCAACTGATCGGAAACGGTCACCCGCCACTCGCGGCCGAGCTTGGCGAGACCGACACCCGGATACGCCGTCTGCAGCGCCGCAATGCAGCGCTCGAGGGCAGCGGCGACATCGGCAACCGGCACGACATAGAGCTCCGATCGGTACTCCTCCGCCGCACCCTGCCGCAGCTGCAGTTGTGCGCGGCTGCCGCGGTAACACGCGGTGTGCGTATCGTCGCCCGCTTCCGCCTCCCAGTTCCACCTAGTCGCTGACGTGGACGCCGCGGATTTCGTATTGGACGCGGGTGTTGCAGAAATAGTCGAGCGCATATCCTCTGACCCATGGCTCAAGATAGGTGGGCCACTCCGCCTCTCCGGTCACCTGGCGGAATTGCGCCGAGCTGACCATTGTCGGCCACCTGCTCGCCGCATAAAGCCTGATGTCGGTCGGGTAATCGATCGCCTGTTCAGGAAACAATGTCGAGTGGACGCGGTCGACGAGATGCGTCCCCACGTCGGCCAGCGATTCTCCCTGCTGCGTAATGTCGAAAAACCACGGCGGCCGCAGGTTGGGCACACCGGCCACCTGCTTCATGATGTGGTGCACGCTCGCCGCCGCAACGCCGGGGTCGCTGCGCGTGCCCGCTACGGGCTCTCCGAACACCTCCGGATCGTCGCGCAAGACCGGCGATGGTTTGCTGCCGCGCTGCCGACATGTCGTAGAGGACGAGTCCTCGTTCGTCGGCTGCGTTCAGCGCCGCCTCGAGCACCGGCAGGTCCTCGCGCCGGATGATTAAAGGCTTGTCGGCCAGCACATTGATGCCCGCCTCGATGGCGGCCGAGATCCCCTGGACCTTGCCGCGATTGCGGCCGGAGAAGATCACGACATTGCCGGGACGCTCATGTCGCATCCGCTCGAGGAAATCCCGACAGGCGTGGACCTCGAGCTGCCAGTGCGTCGGCTGCTCCTTGCGGGTGTTGAAACGGGCAATCCGTGTCAGGTAATCGACAAGGTCCGGCCCGACCGGTGCATAGACGTGCACCTCGGGGGAGAGGTTCGGATACATCTCCTTTTGCACGAGAGCGGCATGAAAGTGGCCGGGATCGACGACGATCAAACGAGTGTCGGTCATCCCGGCGAACAGTCTCGCGTGTCGTCAGCGGTCGCGCAATTTGGGGTCGAGGGCGTCGCGCAAGGCGTCGCCGAAAAGGCTGAAGCCGAAGACGGTCAGCGCGATCGCTAGGCCCGGGAAGATCGCGATCCACGGTGCTGTCGAGGCGTACTCCTCGGCGCCGCCCTGCAGCATCAGGCCCCAGGCCGGAACCGGCTCCTGCACGCCGAGGCCGAGATAGGAGAGCGTGGCTTCGGCAAGGATCGCCTGCCCGACGAACGCGGTCAGCAGGATCAGAAACGGCGCCATTACATTGGGCACCATGTGACGCAGAATAATCCGCGAATGGCCAAAGCCGCAGGCGCGCGCAGCGTCGATGTAGGGCACCTCACGGATCGACAATGCGCTCGAACGCACCACCCGGGCGCAGCGCGGGATCAACGGGATCGTGATCGCGACGATCACATTGTGGACGCCGGTGCCGAAGATCGCGACGACAGCCAGTGCCATGATGATCAGCGGGAAGGCCATTACGACGTCGAGCACGCCCTGGAGGTAGAGGTCGAGGCGGCCGCCGAAATAGGCGCTGCCGACGCCGAGCACCAGCCCCGCACCGCTGGCAACGATCGCGCAGGAGAAGCCAACGATTAGCGCGGTGCGCGCGCCAAAAATGATACGCGACAACTGGTCCCGCCCGAATTGATCAGTCCCGAGCCAGTGAGCCCAGCTCGGCGCCTCGGTCATCGCTGAGAAGTCATTTGCGGTCGGGCTGTAGGGGGCGATCCAGTCGGCCGACAATCCGGCTATCGCCGTGATAACGACGATGAGCAAACCAAAGGTGCCGAGCGGCTGGCGGCGGCAGAAGATCCATGCTCTTCGCCAGACCGAGCGCCGGATCTCCGGCACATCGTCTGCAATTGCGGGAATGGCGCGGGAAGCCGGAGCGGCGATCGTCATGACGGTTCACCCGTACCGGATGCGCGGGTCGAGCCAGGCATAGAGCAGGTCGACGACGGTATTGGTCAGTACGAAGGCGGCGACCACCAGCATCACCAGCGCCTGGGTCATCGTGTAGTCTTGATTCTGCACAGATTGGACGAATAGCCTGCCGATGCCGTTCAGGTTGAACACCTGCTCGGTCACCACGAGACCGCCGATCAGGAATGCGGCCTCGATGCCGATCAAGGTCACGACCGGCAACAGCGCATTCTTCAACGCGTGCCGGTTTATGATGATGCGCTCGACCAGACCCTTGGCGCGGGCCGTGCGGATATAATCTTCGCGCAACACCTCGAGCATAGCCGAGCGGGTCATTCGCATCGTTACGGCAGACGTTCGGTAGCCGACGGTCAGCGCCGGAAAAATCACCATCGATAGATTGCGCAGCGGATCCTGCCATATCGGCACATAGTCGATCGGCGGCATCCACGGCGAGCCGAAGGCCGCCTGCGAGATGTTCAGGATCGCGAGGATGAACAGGATGCCGAGCCAGAAAGACGGAGTGGCGAGACCGGCGATCGAGAACACGCGGATCGCTAAGTCGATCGGGCTGTTTTGCTTCAAGGCCGAGATCGTGCCGAGCGGGATGGCAATGACGTTGGCGACGACGACGGCCATGATCGCGATTTCGAGCGAGACCGGGAAACGTGCGGCAATCTCGGTCAGGACGGGTTTGCCCGACCACATCGAAATGCCGAAGTCGCCGCGGAAAAATCCCCACACGAAATCCACGAATTGCAGAAACACCGGGCGATCGAGGCCGAGCTGGGCATGACAGACCTGGACCGCGCGTTCATCAAAGGTGCCGCCGCCCGAGCCGAGCCGCACGACACAGATGTCGCCGGGAATGAGGCGCATCAGCAGAAACACGAGGGCCGCCGCCCCGAGGAGGGTCGGGATCACCAGCAGTAGCCGCTTTATGATGTACCGGTACATCGTCTCCGCTACCCTCACCCACCTCGCTGCGCTCGGCACCCTCTCCCGCACTGCGGGAGAGGGTGGACCCAGCCCGTCGGGCTGGGTGGGTGAGGAGTCGTCATTGGAAACATCGGTTGGATTCTGACCACTAGGGGCCCTCCTCTACGCGCACAGCCCGCTCCTCGTCATGTCCAGGACCGCTCGTCATTTGTCGAGCCACACAGTGGACAAGTCCTGATTGAGGTAATGGCTCGGGCTAATCTTCCAGCCTTTCACGTACGACCTGTAGGGGACAATCCGGTACCACCACAGCATCGGAAACTCGTGCACTTCGCTGTCGACCACGTGCTTCTCGAACTCGCGCATCAAGACGCGTTGTTTGGCGGGGTCGGGCTCGTGCAGCATCCTCTGATATAGATCGATCTCCGGCTGGTCGTCATACATTCCGTAATTTTCGGTATAGACCGAGCGTGGCAAATATTTCTGCGTGTCCATCAGCGGGTTGACGACGCCCTCGCAATTGGCTTCGAGGACGACATCAAAATTGCCGCTGCGCATCGCCTCGAACCACGGACCCGTCGGCACCACCCGCTGGGTGGCACGGAGCCCGATCTTGCTCCATTCGTCGATCAGCCACGTGCCGACATATTTGTAGGGCTGGTCGACATTGCGGTTGAGAAGCTCGAAGCTCAGTCCCTCGGCCCCCGCCTCCTTCAATAGGCGCCTGGCCTCGGTCCGCGATTTCTCGATGTCGGGCCAGAACCCGGCGATTTGCTGCAGCTCCTCCTTCGTTGCCGCCAGCGGCGAGCCCGGGAACACAATGCCGCCGACCGTGTGCACATTAGCAATCTTGGCGAGCGCCGGGGCGCCGTGCCATTGGTCGACGGCCAGTAGCAATGCCCGACGGACTCGAACATCGTCGAACGGCTTCTTCTTGTGATTGGGTGTCACCAGATTGCCGCAGTTCCAGTCGCTCTCCTGCACCACGAGCTTGTCGCCGAGCTCCTTGACCAGCTGGTCGCGCGCCGCGGGCGGCAACCCGCGGAACTCCATCGCCGCCCGATCGCCTCGGATCGCCTCGACTCGCACCGCCTGCTTGTCGGCGTAGATGCCGGTAAAGCCGTCGAGGTAGGGCTGTCCCTGGTGATAATAATCAAGGTTGCGCTCTCCCTTGATCGACTGGCCGATTTCGTACCCGGCAAACTTGAACGGACCGGAGCCCAGGACGTTCTTCTCGTACCAGCGCGGGTCTTTGTCGAGAATTTCCTTTTTGTAGATCCAGGCAAAGGGGTCGGCGAGCGCCGGCAGAAAGGCGCCGGTGGCAAACTTCAAACGGAACACCACTGTCGACGGGTCTGGCGCCTCGACCTTGTCGACCATGATGTAGTAGCTCTCGCGCGCGCTGGTCGTGGTTTCAGGCGGATGGATGATTGCGTTCCAGCTCGCCGCGACGTCGGCCGCGGTCAGCGGCGATCCGTCGTGCCATTTGACGCCATCGCGGATCTTGAAGGTGTAGGTCTTCCCGTCATCGGTCGGCTGCGGCATGGCCGTGCACAGGTCGCAGACGAAATCGGTAGTCGAGGACGGGTTTTCCGGGTTGATCCGGATCAGCGTACTGTAAAAAGGTGCGGCGGTATGGACCGTCGCGTAGGTGGTCTCGCGGTGGCCATCGAGACTCGGCGGAGCGTCGGCGGGGATCATATAGGTAAACACCCCGCCCTGTTTCGGCGTCTCCTGCGTCAGTGCAGGTGCAGCCGTCGTGAGGACGGCCACAGCTATCAGCCCTGATCTTATTTTCATTCTCGCTCTCCTTCGCGTGTGGGCCGCCGCGGTCCGCAACACTTTATAGCCGAACTTCCGTGCAGGCCACCCAGTGGGCCGGCCGCACTTCGCGCAGCTCCGGGCGGACCTGTTTGCAGCTCTCGACCGCGATCGGGCAGCGCGGATGAAACACGCAACCCGAGGGCGGATTGATCGGGCTCGGCACCTCGCCTTGGACTGGCCGGAAATGGCGGGTCGCCTCGACGCTCGGATCGGGCACCGGCACGGCGGCGAGCAGCGCCTGCGTATAGGGGTGGAGCGGGTTGTCGAACAGCTCGTCGCATGCCGCCAACTCGACGACCCGGCCGAGATACATCACCGCTACGCGCTGACACAGATGCCGCACGACCGACAGGTCGTGGGCGATGAACAAGTAGGTTAGGCCGAAGCGCTCGCGCAGATCCTCGAGCAGGTTGATCACCTGCGCCTGAATCGACACGTCGAGCGCCGAGACCGCCTCGTCGCAGACGATGAACTCCGGTTCGAGTGCCAGCGCGCGCGCGATCCCGACCCGCTGGCGTTGGCCGCCCGACATCTCATGGGGATAACGGTCGGCGAATTTCGGATCGAGGCCGCACACCGAAAGCAGCTCACGCACCCGCGCGGCGCGGCGCGCCGCGCCGCGCTCGATTCCATGGACCTTGATCGGCTCGGCGATGATCTCGCCAACCTTCATGCGCGGGTTGAGCGAGCTGTAAGGGTCCTGGAAAATGACTTGTATGCGGCGTCGCAACGCTAGCAGCTCTTTGCCCTCCGCCTTGGCGATGTCGATGCCATCATAGAGGATCGAACCGGCGGTCGGCCGTTCGAGCCGCAGGATGCATCGGCCGGTGGTTGTCTTGCCGCAGCCGCTTTCGCCGACGAGACCCAGGGTCTCGCCGCGGCCCACCCAAAAGTCGATACCGTCGACGGCCTTCACCTCGCCGACTTTGCGGTGCACGACGATCCCTTCGGTGATCGGGAAATGCATCCGCAGCCCCCTGACTTCGAGGAGCGGATGTGTCTCGATCGCAGCCACGGTCATCTTGGCCTACCTGTCGAGCCAGACCGTCCCGAGATCCTGATTGAGGTAGTGGCTGGGGCTGATCTTCCAGCCCTTCACGTACGACCGGTACGGGACGATCCGGTACCACCACAACAGAAAGATCTCGTGCGCCTGGTCGTCGAGCACGTATTTCTCAAACTCGCGCATCAGGTCGTGCTGCCGCTTAGCGTCAATCTCACGCAGCATTTTTTGGTAAAGCGCGATCTCCTGCTGGTCCTCGAAGTTTCCGTAATTCTCGGTGAACACCGATCGCGGCAGATATTTCTGCACGTCGAGTGGCGGGTTCGGTACATTGTTGCAATTGCCTTCGAGCGCGGCATCGAAGTCGCCTTTGCGCATCGCGTCAAACCACGGACCGGTCGGCACCACACGCTGAGTGACGCGCAGCCCGATCTTGCTCCACTCGTCGATTACCCAGGTGCCGTTGTATTTGTAGGGCTGATCGACGTTTCGGTTCAGCAGTTCAAAGGTCAATCCTTCAGCCCCGGCTTCCTTCAACAACCGTTTTGCTTCTGCCCGTGACTTGTCGATATCGGGCCAGTACCCGGCGATTTGCTCCAACTCTTCCTTGGTCGCTGCCAACGGAGACGCCGGAAAGGCGATGCCGCCAACTGTATGCACAACGGCGATCTTGGAAAGCTCGGGGGCGCCGTGCCAGCGGTCGATCGCCAGGGTCAATGCCCGACGGACGCGGGCATCATCGAAGGGCTTTTTCTTGTGGTTGGGCGTCAGCAAGGCGCCGCAATTCCAGTCGCTGGTCTGCACAGTGATCTTGTCGCCCAATGCCTTGACGAGCTCGTCGCGGGCTGCCGGCGGAAATCCGCGGAACTCGATCGCCGCACGATCGCCGCGGATCGCCTCGACCCGTACCGCCTGTTTATCGGCATAGATTCCGGCGAATCCGTCGAGATAGGGCAGGCCCTTGTGATAATAATCGGGATTTTTCACCCCCTTGATCGACTGGCCGATCTCATAGGAGGCGAACTTGAACGGGCCGGAGCCCATGAAGTTCTTTTCATACCAGTGGGGATCCTGGTCGAGGATCGATTTCTTGTAGATCCAGTTATAGGGATCGGCAAGGGCCGGTAGAAACGCGGTGGTGGCGAACTTCAGGCGGAAAATCACGTTTGTCGGGTCGGGCGCCTCGACCTTGTCGACCATCATGAAGAAGCTCTGGCGCGCGCTTGTGATTCCTTCGGGCGGATTGATGATTTTGTTCCAGCTCGCCGCCACGTCATCTGCGGTCAACGGCGAGCCGTCATGCCACTTGACGCCGTCGCGGATCTTGAAGGTGTAGGTCTTCCCGTCATCGGTCGGTTGCGGCATCTCCGTGCACAGATCGCAGACAAAGTCGGTGGTCGAGGACGGGTTGTACGGATTGATCCGGATCAGTGTGCTGTAGAAGGGTGCCGCCGAATGAATGGTCGCGTAGGTCGCCTCGCGGTGGGCATCGAAACTCGGCGGCGCGTCGGCCGGGATCATGTAGGTGAGCGTGCCGCCATATTTCGGCGTCTCGTCGGCGGCGGCGGGTGCAGCGAAGGCCGCCACCATCAGCGTCATCCCGTAGGCCTTCAGCCCACGGATTAGTTCCGTGGGGAAGGCCGGGACCCATGGCTGAAATAGGCACCGGCCGGAGCCTCTCCTCGGCTCGCGGATCAAGTCCGTGGGCTGAAGGCCCACGGCCAAGGGCCGGACCTGTGGGCCGGAGTGACGGAACGGTGCTGTCGCCCGCGGCCTCATTTGTCGAGCCAGATCGTCGCCAAGTCCTGATTGAGGTAGTGGCTAGGGCTAATTTTCCAGCCCTTGACATACGACCGGTAGGGCACCGTCCGGTACCACCACAGCAGAAAAATCTCGTGCGCTTGCTTGTCGAGCACGTGTTTTTCGAAGTCGCGCATCAGCCCGCGCTGCTTCGCGGCGTCGGTTTCACGCAGCATCTTGTCGTAGAGGATGAGTTCCTGCGGGTCGTCGAACTGCCCGTAGTTCGCCGCGTAGGACGGCAGGTATCTCTGTACGTCGAGCAGCGGGTTGACGACGTCTTGACAATTGCCGGCGAGGACAGCGTCGAAATTGCCCTGCCGCATAGCTTCGAACCATGGCCCCGTCGGCACCACGCGCTGTGTGACGTGAAGGCCGATCTTGCTCCACTCGTCGATGACCCAGGTGCCGTTATATTTGTAGGGCTGATCGATATTGCGGTTCAATAGCTCGAAGCTGAGGCCTTCGGCGCCCGCCTCCTTCAGCAGACGTCTCGCCTCCGCACGCGACTTCTCGATGTCGGGCGAAAACCCGGCGATGTCCTCCAATTCCTCCTTGTCCGCCGCCAATGACGAGCCGGGGAAGACGATGCCGCCGACCGTATGCACGTTGGCGATCTTGGCGAGCTGCGGCGCGCCATGCCAGCGGTCGATCGCCAGGGTCAGTGCACGCCGCACCCGGACATCGTCGAACGGCTTCTTTTTGTGATTGGGCTCGACGAAACTGCCACAGTTCCAATCGCTGGTCTGCACCGTGATTTTGTCGCCTAGCGCATTGACGAGCTCGTCGCGCACCGAGGGCGGGAAACCACGGAACTCGATCGCGGCACGGTCGGCGCGGAGCGCATCGACCCGCACCGCCTGCTTATCGGCGTAGATGGCCGTGAAGCCGTCGAGATGAGGCAGCCCCTGGTGATAATAATCGGGGTTCCTTACCCCTTTGATCGACTGGCCGATCTCGTATGAGTCGAATTTGAACGGACCCGAACCCAGAATGTTCTTCTCGTACCAGCGGGGGTCTTTGTCGAGGATCGCCTTTTTGTAGATCCAACCGTAGGGGTTGGCGAGCGCCGGCAGGAACGCGGCGGTCGGGAATTTCAGGTGGAAGACGACGGTCGTCTGGTCGGGTGCCGTGACCGTATCGACCATTTGGTACCAGCTCTCGCGCGGGCTCAGAACGCCTTTGGGCGGATGGATGATCTCGTCCCAACTCGCCGCTACGTCCGCTGCGGTCAACGGCGAGCCATCGTGGAATTTTACATCGTCGCGGATCTTGAACGTATAAGTCTTGCCGCCGTCGGTCGGTTGCGGCATCGCCGTGCACAGATCACAGACGAAATCGGTCGTCGAGGACGGATCGTTCGGATCGACCCGGATCAGCACGCTGTAAAAGGGTGCGGCCGTGTGAATGGTGGCGAATGTGGTCTCGCGGTGACCGTCAAGGCTCGGCGGCGCGTCCGCCGGGATCACATAGGTCAGGATGCCTCCGTTCTTCGGGATGGACTCCGCGATAGCGGCAAGCGGCGCCGCAGCGACGGCAGCGCCGACCAAACCCGCCGCAAGCTTTGATCCGATACCCATTGCCTCCTCCTGTTCAGCCTGATTATTGGTCGAGCCACACGGTCGACAGGTCCTGGTTGAGATAATGGCTTGGACTGATCTTCCAGCCCTTCACATACGAACGGTAGGGAACAATACGATAATACCAGAGCAAGAATATCTCGTGGGCTTGATCATCAAGCACATGTTTCTCGAAGTTCCGCATCAGGGTCCGTTGCTTCGTGAAGTCGGTTTCACGGAGCATTCTGTCGTACAAATCGATCTCCTGTTGGTCGTCGAACCGGCCGTAGCTGGCGACATAGACCGAGGGCGGCAGGTATCGTTGCACGTCGAGCAGCGGGTTGACCACACTGTTGCAGTTGCCGTTCATGACCGTGTCGAAGCTACCGTTCCGCATCGCTTCGAGCCAGGGACCAGTCGGCAAGACGCGCTGCGTGACGTGAAGCCCGATCTTGCTCCACTGATCGATCACCCAGGTCGCGTCATACTTGTAAGGCTGGTCGACGTTGCGGTTCACCAGTTCAAAGCTGAGCCCCTCGGCTCCTGCTTCCCGCAATAGGCGCCTTGCCTCTGCCCGCGATTTTTCGATGTCGGGCCAGAACCCGGCGATGTCCTGCAATTCCTCTTTGTCCGCTGCCAGCGGCGAGCTCGGGAAGACGATGCCGCCGACCGTGTGTACATTGGCGATCTTGGCGAGCTCAGGTGCCCCATGCCAGCGGTCAATGGCGAGGGTCAACGCTCGGCGCACCCGGACATCGTCGAACGGTTTGCGCTGGTGATTGGGCGTGACCATCTGGCCGCAGTTCCAGTCGCTGCCCTGCACGGCGATCTTGTCGCCGAGCGCGTCGGCCAGCTCATCGCCGACCGAGGGCGGAAGCCCGCGAAACTCGATCGCCGCCCGGTCGCTGCGCAGTGCTGCGACGCGAACGGCCTGCTTGTCGGCGTAGATGCCGGTAAAGCCGTCGAGATAGGGCAACCCCTGGTGATAATAGTCGGTGTTTTTCACCCCTTTGATCGACTGGCCGATTTCTAATCCAGCGAATTTGAAGGGACCCGAGCCCAGGATGTTCCTTTCATACCAGCGGGGATCCTGGCCGAGGATCGCCTTTTTGTAGATCCAGCTGTAGGGGTCGGCGAGTGCCGGCAGGAATGCAGCCGTCGCGAATTTCAGATGGAAGATGACGGTCGTCGAGTCGGGCGCCTCGACCGTGTCGACCATCATGTAGTGGCTCTCGCGTGGACTGAGCAAGCCTTCGGGGGGCTGGATGATCTCGTTCCAGCTCGCCGCCACGTCGGCGGCGGTTAGAGGCGTCCCGTCGTGAAACCTGACGTCGTCGCGGACCTTGAAGGTGAAGGTCTTGCCGCCGTCGGTCGGCTGCGGCATTGCCGTGCACAGATCACAGACGAAGTCCGTCGTCGAGGACGGGTTGTTCGGATCGACCCGGATGAGCACGCTGTAGAAGGGTGCCGCCGAATGCACAGTAGCGAAAGTGCCCTCCCGGTGGGCATCGAAGCTCGGCGGAGCGTCCGCCGGGATCATGTAGGTAAGCGTTCCGCCGTATTTGGGCTCTTCCCCCGCTGCGGCCGGCGCGGCGAGCGCCGCCACCATCAGCGTCATCCCGTAGGCCTTCAGCCCACGGACTAGTTCCGTGGGGAAGGCCGGGACCCAGGGCCGAAATGGGAACGGGCTTTCGCCGGTGTGACGAGATGGCGCTGCTAGTCGTGACCTCATTTGTCGAGCCAAATCGTCGCCAAATCCTGATTGATGAAGTGCGTCGGGCTGATCCTGAAGCCCCTCACATAGGACCGATAAGGGACGATCCGGTGCCACCACAGCACCCAGATCGCGTGCGCCTCGTCGTCGAGCACGTTTATTTCGAACCGGCGCATCAGGGCGCGCTGCCGCGCCGGATCGGTCTCGTGCAGCATCTTCTCGTAGAGGTCGACGGTGGTTGCGTCCTCGTAGTGGCCGTAATTCTCGGCGTCGACCGAGGCGGGCAAGACTTTCTGGACATCGAGCAGCGGGTTGACAAGGCCGTGGCCGGGGGCTTCGAGAACGACATCGAAATCGCCGGTGCGCATCGCCTCGAACCACGGGCCGCTCGGCACCACCCGCTGCGTCACGTGCAGCCCGATCTTGCTCCATTCGTCGATCAGCCCGGTCGCCACGTATTTGTAGGGCTGGTCGACATTACGGTTGAGGAGCTCGAAGGAGAGGCCTTCGGCCCCAGCATCCTTTAAGAGACGCCTGGCCTCGGCCCGCGATTTGTCGATGTCGGGCCAGTAGCCGGCGAGCTGCCCCAGCTCTTCTTTGGTCGCCGCCAATGGCGAGCCGGGGAAGACGATGCCGCCGACGGTCTCGACGATCGCGATCTTCGACAATGCCGGCGCGCCGTGCCAGCGGTCGATCGCCAAGCTCAGAGCCCGGCGAACCCGGACATCGTCGAACGGTTTCCTCTGATGGTTGGGCGTCACCGCGCTGGCGACATTCCAGTCGCTTTCCTGCACCGTGATCTTGTCGCCGAGCGCCTTGACGAGCTCGTCGCGCGCCGCCGGCGGCATGCTGCGAAATTCGATCGCGGCGCGGTCGCTGCGGATCGCCTCGACCCGCACCGCCTGCTTGTCGGCATAGATGCCGCTAAAACCGTCGAGATAGGGCAGCCCCTTGTGGTAATAGTCGGCGTTCTTTACGCCCTTGATCGACTGGCCGACCTGATATTCGACGAACTTAAAAGGGCCTGAGCCCAGAATGTTCTTCTCGTACCAGCGCGGGTCCGTGTCGATGATCGCCTTCTTGTAGATGAAATTGAACGGATCGGCGAGCGCGCCCAAAAACGCTGAGGTCGCGAACTTCAAACGGAAGACGACCGTATTCGGATCGGGCGCCTCGACCTTGTCGACCATCAAATAATTGCTGGCGCGCGCGCTCAGCACGCCCTCGGGCGGAAACATGATCGCATTGAAGCTCGCTGCCACATCGGCAGCGGTCAATGGCGCGCCGTCGTGAAATTTGACGTCCTGGTGGATATTGAACTTATAGGTCTTGCCGTCGTCGGTTGGCTGCGGCATTTCGGTGCAAAGATCGCAGACAAACTCGGCGATTGCGGATGGATTCTCCGGGTTGACGCGGATCAGCACGCTATAGAACGGCGCCACCGAATGAACAGTCGCGTAGGTGCTCTCGCGGTGACCGTCGAAGCTCGGCGGCGCGTCGGCGGGGATCATGTAGGTCAGCGTGCCGCCATATTTCGGTTCCTCGCCGGCGGCAGCTGGCCCAGCGAGAGCCGCTGTCCCGAAGATTGCCGCGAGCGTCGTTGCTCTGAAATTCACCATTGGCTCCGCGGCAACAGCTATTTGTCCAGCCAAACAGTCGCCAGGTCCTGGTTGAGGTAATGGCTCGGGCTGATCTTCCAGCCTTTGACATAGGATCGAGAAGGAATGATCCGGTTCCACCACACGAGCCAGAACGCGTGCGCCTGGTCGTCGACCACGAATTTCTCGAACTCGCGCATCAAGTCACGCTGCTTGGCGAAGTCGGTCTCGCGCAGCATCTTGTTGTAGAGGTCGACCTCCGCCGGGTCTTCATACTGGCCGTAGTTCCCGGTATAGACCGAGCCTGGGAGATAGTCCTGGACATCCAGCAGCGGATTGGGCACGCCGTGGCAGTTGGCGCCGAGAAAGATTTGGAAATTGCCGCTCCGCAGCGCCTCCAATTCCGGGCCGGTCGGCAATACGCGTTGCGTGACGCGCAGCCCAATCTTGCTCCATTCGTCGACCAGCCAGGTGCCGACGTATTTGTACGGCTGATCGACGCCCCGGTTCACGAGCTCGAAGCTGAGCCCCTCGGCGCCGGCCTCCTTTAGCAGGCGCCTCGCCTCGTCCCGCGATTTTTCGATGTCGGGCCAAAACCCGGCGACCCGCTCGAGCTCCTCTCTGGTTGCCGCCAGAGGCGAGCCCGGAAAGACGATGCCGCCGACCGTGCGAACATTGGCGATCCGAGACAGCCCCGGCGCGCCATGCCAACGGTCGATCGCCAAGGTTAGCGCCCGACGCACCCGAGCATCGTCGAACGGTTTGTGCTTGTGGTTGGGCAGCACCAGACTGCCGCAGTTCCAGTCGCTCTCCTGCACCGTCACTTTGTCGCCGAGCGCTTTGACGAGCTCGTCACGGGCCGCGGGCGGCAGCCCGCGGAACTCCATCGCTGCACGGTCGCCGCGGATCGCCTCGACTCGCACCGCCTGCTTGTCGGCGAAGATCGCGGTGAAGCCATCGAGATAAGGGAGCCCCTTCCGGTAATAGTCGGGATTGCGTACCCCTTTGACCGACTGGCCGGTCTCGTATTCGGCAAATTTGAACGGCCCCGATCCGAGGACGTTCTGCTCGTACCAGCGCGGATCCCTGTCGAGGATCTCTTTCTTGTAAATGAAGGTGAAGGGGTCGGCGAGCGCCGGCAAAAACGCATTGGTGGCGAACTGCAGATGAAACACCACCATCGTTTGGTCGGGCGCTTCCACCTTGTCGACCATCGCGTACCAGCTCTGGCGCGGGCTCAACACGCCCTTTGGCGGATGAATGATGTGCTCCCAGCTCGCCGCCACGTCCGCTGCCGTCAACGGCGAACCGTCGTGCCATTTGACCTGATCGCGGATCCTGAAAGTGTAAGTTCTGCCGCCGTCGATCGGCTGCGGCATCGCCGTACACAGGTCGCAGACGAAGTCGGTCGTCGAAGACGGGTTCTCCGGGTTGATCCGGATCAGCACGCTGTAAAAGGGCGCCATCGCTTGGAGGGTTGCAAAAGTTCCCTCGCGATGGCCGTCGAAGCTTGGCGGAGCATCCGCCGGGATCGTGTAGGTGAGCACACCGCCGCGTTTGGCCGGCGCCTCCTCCTCGGTCGGTGGCGCAGCCGCGGTTGCACTCCCGAGCACGATTAGAAGACCTGCCATCTGCCACGTCGCTGCGATTGTCATCGCCGTCTCCTGTCAGGAGGCTGCCATCCCGCTGGCCGCGTGAAGCGGCCGTGATACATTCTCGATCGCGATTTCCCGGTTGCGAAGGCAGGCGGCGAGATGCCGGGCATCTCCGGCCGGTTCGAGCGGCGGGCGCGCCATCGCGCAAGCATCGACCGCGAACCGGCAGCGCGGCCGGAACGAGCAGCCCTGATCGAGCCGGGTCAAATCGGGCGGCTGGCCCTCGACCGGGTCGAGCCGCGCCTGGCGCGGCCGGTCGAGCCGCGGGACCGAATGCAACAGGGCCATCGTGTAGGGGTGCCGCGGGTCGTGGTAGATCTCGGCCGCCGGGCCGCTCTCGACGATGCGACCAGCGTACATCACGTTGACGCGGTTAGCATAGCGCGCCACCACCCCAAGATTATGGGTGATGATGATCAGGGCCACGTCGAGCCGGCGCGTCAGCTCCTTCATCAGTTCGAGGATCTGGGCCTGGATCGTCACGTCGAGTGCGGTCGTCGGCTCGTCGGCGATGATCAGCTTCGGGTCACACGCGATCGCGATGGCGATCATGATGCGCTGGCGCATGCCGCCCGAAAGCTGGTGAGGATACTGTTTTAGGCGGCGGACCGGATCGGCGATGCCGACGAGCCCTAAGAGTTCGACCGCACGCTTATGGGCGGCGGCCCGATCCGCCCCGCGGTGCTGTTCGAGCGTCTCGGTGATCTGCCGGCCGATCGTCAGCACCGGGTTCAGCGAGGTCATCGGCTCCTGAAAGATCATGCCGATATCGCTGCCGCGCACCTGGCGGATCTCCTCCTCGGACAACCGCCGCAGGTCGCGGCCGGCAAAGAGAATCTGGCCGTCGGTGATCCGTCCCGGCGGATCCGGGATCAGACGGAGGATCGATAGGGCTCCGGCCGTCTTGCCTGACCCGCTTTCGCCGACGATCGCGACCGTCTCGCCGCGTTCGACGGTGTAGGAGATCCCGTCGACTGCGGGCACCACACCCGCCCCGGTGCGAAACTCGGTGTGCAGATCCCTGATTTCTAAGAGTGGTGGCAAGATACCTGCTTCCTCCCGTTCAACCTTTCCGGGTCGTGTTCTTATCGAGTACGCAGGTGTCGTATCGACCGGGGCGGGGACTGTCAACCGCGGGTCTTCCCGCCCTTACCGTGTCCCGCTAAGATCCCCCGGCGTCAACGTCAGCAACGACGAGGAGGATCTATCCATGCCCGTCTCCATGTATCACGGATCAGTGCCGGTGTTCCTGCAGCTGCTCGGCGGCCTCAAGGGGGTCATCGAGAAGGGCGAGGCGGCAGCCACGGCGAAGAAGTGGGACGAGAGCACCTTCCTGAACTGGCGGCTCTACCCCGACATGTTCACCTTCGCCCGCCAGGTGCGGCAGGCGAGCGAGCACGCCTTCGGTGCGGGCCGGGCCGCCGGTGTGGCGGTTCCCGAGCTTCCCGCGATCGACAACAGCTTGGCGGAGATGAAGGCCCGCATCGACAAAACGATCGACTTCCTCAAAGGCTTGCGGGCCGACCAGCTCGACGGCAGAGAGGATGCTCAGGTCACGCTCACGCAAGGTGGCCAGCAACGCAATTTCCGCGCCCAAGTCTATCTCTACCACCTGGCGATGCCGAACTTCTATTTCCACATCACGACTGCGTATAATATTCTTCGCAGTCTCGGCATCGACATCGGCAAGCGCGATTTCATGGGCCAGATGCCGTCGTAGCGCTCGTCGCTCGCTGCCCCTCACCCTCCCGCCCCTCTCGGCGCGCGCGTTCGCGCGCGGATATTCGGGTGGCGCATCTCCGATGCGCCAGGGGGTCCTCCCTCTCCCCGCTCGCGGAGAGAGGGTTGAGGTGAGGGACGTTCGCGGGGAGAGGGCCGGCGGTCGAGATATCAACGTAATCGCAGGGGAGAGGGCGGACGGACAGGGGCTGGGCAGCCGTCGCACGACTGGGCGGATGGCGGGCGGTCAGCCGCTATCAATGGCTCGTTTTTCTGGTCGTGTGGCTCGGCTGGACGCTCGACGCCGCCGATTTCGGTCTCTATTCGCTGGTGCTGAAACCGGCAATGACGGAACTGCTGGGCGGTAACCCGTCGATAGCCGACATCGGCAAAATATGGCGGCCTGCTCAGCATGACGGGGCTCTTGGGCTGGGCTTTCGGCGGATTTCTGTTCGGCATCATCGCCGATTAATATCGGCCGGGTGCGCACGCTCGCCTTCAGCATCGCGATCTACAGTGTGTTCACCGAGCTGCAAGGGCTTTCGCAAGGCATCTTTGATTTTGCCGTCTATAGCTTTATCGCCGGCCTCGCCATGGGGGCGAAGCTGATGGTCAGGATTCCGCTGCTGGCCGAGGCCCGCGGCGAGACGCATCGGGCGAAGATCGCCGCGACAATGATGACCGGCGGTACGCTCGGCACCTTCATCGGCGCCTTGGCCTATGGCCTCGTCGGTCCGTATGGCTGGCGCTATGTGTTCTTCGTCGGCGTCGTGCCGGCGATCATTCTGGCGGTCATGCGGGGCCGGATGTTGGAGCCAGAGCGCTTTGCCGGCGTCCGCGAGCGTCGCCGGGCAGTTGCTGCCGGTCTGCGCACCGAAACCGGCTACCGCGAGTTTCATGCGCTTTGTGCCGCTGCAGTTATTTTCGAAGGCGTTCCGCTACAACACATTGGTCGGGGTGCTGTTCGGCCTCGGCTCGCTGCTGGCGATCTGGACCACGAATATTTGGCTGCCAACCATCCTCTCGCTGATGGCGCAGAAGAGCGATGCCGCCGACGCGACAGCCGCGGCGCCGTTCGTCAGCCATGGCATCATGCTGTGGAGCCTCGGCGGCATCTGCGGCGATGTCGCGTTTGGCTTTATTTGCGACACCATTGGCCATCGGCTGACGGTCATGCTTTACGCGCCGGCACGATCATCTTCGGCCTGATCCTCTATCTGGCCCTTCCCGAGTTCGAGCCCTGGCACCCGAGGATCCTGCCAATATTCGGCTTTTTCGTCTTCGGCGTGTTCTCGGGCTATGCGGTCTATCTGCCGGAGCTGTTCCCGACCCATATCCGCTCGACCGCGGTCGGGGTTTTGCACCGGCAGTGCCCGCGTCATCACGAGCTTCGGCCCGCTCGTCGCCGGGCTCCTGGTCGGCGCGTTTTGGCGGCAGCTTCAACCGGGTCACGGCATTCATGACCTGCTTTGCGTCCTTGAGCATCATCGCAATGCTGCTTGGCCGCGAAACCATGGGCGACCCGCTGCCGCGCTAGCCCGGCTCACGCCGGCGGCGTGTAGGCCCGGCCCGGCGGATAGGTCTGGTGCTTGGGCAGATCCGGGTTCATGTGGTCCCAGGGCTGCGCGCTTTTGACAAAGATGTCGGCCTCAGGGCGAAATCCGCTGGGGTCATCGAGGCTGCCGACCCGAAGGCCGACGATCTCCGGCCGGGCCGAGACGTGGATAAACAGCGGGCAGCCGCACTCCGGGCAAAATGCCCGCGTCACTCGATTGCCGGCGTCGCTCAAACTAACATAGAGCTTGGGCTCGCCTTTGGTGATGCGAAACCCGGCGGCAGGCACGCGCATTGCCGCAACATAGGCGCTGCCGCTCTGATGTTGGCAGTCGCGGCAATGGCACAGCAACGAAAACAGCGGCTCCCCTGCCGACTCGTACCGCACCGCTCCGCACAGACAGCCCCCGGTCCTTGCCGTTGTCATCGCCAACCTCCCTAAGGCCTCGTTGCATATCATAATTCATACCGCGCGTTCGCACCTCCTCGACGGCGATCTGGGTGGCACGACATTGCGGATGTGCCAGACGCCGGCGCGCGGCCCGAGGCGATCGCCACAGCGCACCGGCTAGAATTTGACGCCAAAAATTACTCGAGTGTGGGGCGGTTCACACTTCTCCGCCGCCGGGAGACCTACATTTGCCGGTCTTGATCAACCTAAAATGGTCCGAACATATGATTGAAATGCAACTGATTGGCAGCATCGTGTTCTCGTCCAGAAGCGCTGATGTGCGATAATCCTCGAGGGAGGCAGCCATGGCCGCAGAAGAGCAAAGTTTTGATTTCATCGTCGTCGGTTCGGGGGCAGGCGGCGGGGTGCTCGCCTCGCGACTCGCGCGAAACAACCAGGGGCTAAAGGTCCTATTGATAGATGTAGGCAGCGACCCGAGGGCCAACAAGCATTACCAAGTCCCGGCGTTTCATGCGCTGGCGACAGAGGATCCCGAATTGCGCTGGGACTACTTCGTCGAGCATTTCTCGAATCCTAGTCTCGCCCACATGGACGAGAAATACACGCCCGGCAAGGGGGTATTTTATCCTCGGGCCAGCGCTATCGGAGGCTGTACCGCGCACCATGCTATGATCACGGTCTATCCCGATCCGTCGGATTGGGACGACATCGCCGAAATGACCGGCGATCAATCCTAGCGCAGCGAAAACATGTGGCGCTATTTCGACAGATGTCGCGACACTGATGATTTCGGATGGCTCGGTATCGAAGCGGCTGGGTTTGACACGGTTTTTCAGGCGGATCACGACGCCACGGTCGATAGGATCCTGCTCTCCGCCGTGCTCCATGCTCCGCGTATGTTGAGACCCCAGAGCATTATAAACGTCCTCGATACCAACGATGGCGAAACCGTCAACGGAAACCGCGAGAGCCTCTACCGAATCCCGCTCAGTACCAAAGACGGCGGGCGCTACGGCGTGATCTCGGACGACACCCTCGTTACAGAGGTCAAGTTTGACAATGGCCGGGCAGCAGGGCTCGAATATTTGCGGAGTAAGCGCGCCTATTGGGCCGACCGCGACGACACGAAATTGGACCGTAGGCCACTCCCGCGCCGATTTGCCGTGGGCGAGGAACGGATTTCTTAGTGATCGGCGAAGGACGGAAGGATGGTGAAGAACATCGTCGTCTGCTGCGACGGCACAGGAAATCAAATCGGGCGGAATATCTCCAATGTCCTGAAGCTATTCCGCATAGCGAGCAAGAGCGAAGACCAACGTGTCTTCTACAATCCCGGCATTGGGACAATCGGCAACAGAGATCCGTGGTCGCGGGTAAAGCAAGACACAAAAGCTGTGTTCGGGTTGGCAACTGGCTATGGTCTCGATCGTGATATACTAGGCGCGTACGAATTTGTTTGTCAACATTATGAGAAAGGGGACAATCTCTTCTTCTTCGGGTTTAGTCGCGGAGCTTATACTGTTCGCGCGCTTGCTGGCCTCGTGCACATGGTTGGCTTGCTCCCTGTCGATCAACTCAACATCGCCAATTATGCCCTGTCGTCATATAAGCGCGCCAGCGAGGATGATGATCTGAGCATTGCGTGGAATTTCAGTCGTATCGCTGGCGGTAGGCGCACGACGATTAAGTTCATTGGTGTCTGGGACACGGTCGCTTCGGTGCTGGTACCGAGACGCGATCGCATTACCCCCACACTTCAAACATTGCCCTATACTCGTAAGAACCCAAGTGTGGAAATATTTCGCCACGCGATGGCAATAGACGAACGTCGGAGGATGTTCCGCCTGAACCGGTGGATCTCATCACAGCCTTTTATAGCACGCCCTTTTGACACGACCAACCCCCATCCCAATCAGGACGTGAAACAGGTCTGGTTCGCGGGTGTACACGCAGACGTCGGCGGTGGTTATCCAGAGGCTAGAAGCGGGCTGTCAAAGTTTCCGCTCGACTGGATGATAGAGGAAGCTAGGCCACATGGTCTAAAGATCAACGTTGCTATGAGGAACCAATTGGTTCGAGGGAAACCGCTCGCTGGTGGTAGGCTCCAATATGTCGAACCAGATCCGTGTAGAGAGTTGCACCAATCCCTGGCATGGCAATGGCAACCGCTCGAATGGATCCCAAAGTCAGCAAAATGGCAGGAATGGGAACGCCCTCGTCTTTTGGGTTACTACATTCCGAAGGGAGAACCCCGGAAAATTGAGGACCCGACCCAACCACCGAGAATCCATCAATCTGTTCTGGAGCGAATGGATGCAATCGCTGCTTACAAACCGGTGAATTTTCCCACTATTTATCATGTCGAACCTTCGGCTGAAACCAAAATCAAGATGCCGACGCCGGCAGTCACAAGCGGCGTTGAGGACGAACAACAATGATCTAGGCATTTAAGGCAGCTCGTTTGATGATGATCGTGCCGGAGGCGGCGAACATGCCCCGACGCTATGGCGAACCGAGATCTTCGCACCGGGGATCTGGGCGGAGGCGGTGCCGCGCATCTGGCGCGCGCTCTCCTGCAATGCGTACATGCCGTACATGCCGGAATCCATGCAGGAGAGACCGCCGCCATTGGTGTTCAGCGGCAGCTTGCCGCCAGGGGCGGTGTTGCGCTCGGCGATGAAAACGGTCGGCCTCGCCGCGCGGCACAAAGCCGAGATCCTCGGGGCCATAGATCGGCAGATGCGCAAAGCTCGCCCCTGGCTGCGAACAGGTGGCATCGTAAATCATCAGATGGTCGACGTCCTTGTGCGTAATGCTGGCCTCGGCAAACGCGGTGGGGCCGGCCACACCGAACGCGCGCGAGGAGGTGAAATCCTGCGTTTGGCTGACCATCGGCGTCTCGACGTTCTCGCCGGTGCCGAGCAGGTGGACCGGCTTCTGCAGGAAGTCTCGGGCACGCTCGGCGGCCACCAGGATCAACGCACCGCCGCCATCGGTGACCAAACAAGACTGCAATAGTCGGAACGGGTAGGCGATCATCCGCGAGTTCAGCACATCCTCGACCGTGTTCGGCGTTTTGAAGGTGGCGCGCGGGTTGGCGCGCGAGACTGGTGGGTGCCACGACATTGCGGGTGCGCCCGACGCCGGAGCGGCCGCTCTCGCCATGCGTGATCAGCACGGTCTTACACAAACCCGACTCGATCGCCGCGGCGTGGCGGACATGGATCACGAACGAGCAGTCGCCGACTGCGGTGCCCTCGACCCATTTCGGCGTCAGGCCGAGGTAGTGTGCCACCGTCACCGGCGTCTCGCCGGTGGTCGCGATGCCGTCGATGTCGGCGGGTTTGAGCCCGGCATCGGCCACAGCGTTGAGTGCCACGTCGGCGTACAATAGAAATCTGCGACATATCGGGGATGATGCCGAGCCGGGTGACCGCCCCGACGGAAGGCAGCGAGCGTGATCCCGCCAAGAATATTGACGGCTCCGGCGGCACGGAACGCCGGGTAGGGATGCATGTAATATCGATTATTGCTCAAACTTGCCGATCTCTACCTCCATCTACGGCTTTATCGCTTTATCGCTTTATCGATTTATCGCACCGTGACGCCAAAATTCAGTTGAGCGCGCGGACGACATTTGACAGCTCCGGAGTCCGTAGATATCCGTAGGCCTTGTGGTAGTTCGGCTTATTGGGCGGATCTCGGTCCAACGGACTGCGATAAGCATGAATTACCGGTATGTCGGCCACTTTGACGCCCTGATCGTTGGGCTCGTAGTCATCGCCGGGCTTAGCCTCGATCGCGACGACGTCACGCCGGTCGGCGAAATTTGCCCATCGCCCGACGATGCTCGGGGTGCGCACCAAATCGTTTTCCTGTGAAATCTTATATTTCACATGCGGCATGCCGAGCGGAGAGCCGATCGTCACAAAATGGTCAACGCTGAACGACTCGTACCGCACTGCTCCGCACAGACTGCCCGCGGTCCTCACCGCTGTCATTGCCAATCTGCTGCGGCCCTTCGTTGGATATCATAATTCATCCGTGGAATGCGGCGTCTGCTCGCCGAAATGATGGACCCTTTGAAGGTGGGCCCGGTGCCGGCCGACGAAAATCGAGTCTACGTCTCGACCGTGGCTCCACGCGGCCGGACCCGATGCTTGCGAAATTGGGCGCCGCCGATGGCGCCAGCGGCGCCGAGCGCGAAGAGTGGGAGCACGCCGGCATCCATCAGTGCCCCGATCAAGATCTCGACCGCGATAGCGATCAGGAACGCGAGGACCGGGCTGAGCAGGGCAGCCACGGCAAGCGACCATATGGCCCAGGTTGGGAGACTATGCACGGGGTTACCGCTCGCTGAACCTGACCGTGGCCATCTAGCCCGGATTATGCGTGAGGGCTGGCGGATGTAGCACAAGATGTTGATTCGGTGTAGGGTTTTGGTGATGAGCCTGAACCCTCGGATCAACCGGAGCTGCACCCGCCATGGTTGATATTACGC
>Ga0306920_100001105_pt1 | contig 33119 bp, 30 predicted proteins | sample flu12Cox44000170_FD_204666 | JGI IMG/M metagenome (GOLD analysis project Ga0306920, IMG submission 204666) | Lab enrichment of tropical soil microbial communities from Luquillo Experimental Forest, Puerto Rico - flux4day.12C.oxic.44.000.170 (v2)... | ecosystem: Environmental > Terrestrial >...
CAGGTGTGCCGGTTGCCGACATTTTCACCGGGATCTACTCGGTGGTGGGCATTCTCGCCGCGCTCGCCGAGCGCGAGCGCACCGGTCGCGGCTGCCAGGTGGACACCGCCCTGGTCGACAGCCAGGTTGGGGTGCTCGCCAACCAGGCGCTCAACTATCTGGTTTCCGGCAAGGTACCCCAGCGCATCGGCAACGCGCACCCCAATATCGTGCCCTATCAGGTTTTTCCAGCGGCCGACGGCCTCATCATCATTGCAACCGGCAACGACACTCAGTTCGCCAAGCTCTGCACGGTGCTGGGTGAACCCAAAATCGCCGAGGAGCCGAGCTATCGCGCGAATTCCGATCGGCTCAAGAACCGCGAGGAGCTGATCGGACGGCTGTCCGCGCTGACCGTGCGCTGGCCCCGCGCCGACCTGTTGGCCAAGCTCGAGGCGGTAGGGGTTCCAGCCGGGCCGATCAATGCCCTCGACCAGGTTTTCGCCGACCCGCAGGTCGTCCATCGCGGGATGCGGATCGACCCGCCGAGCGCGGCGGCCAAGGCCGGTACGATTCCGGGCGTACGCACGCCGATCATCATCGGTGGGAAACCCATGGCGGCGGAGCGCCCCTCGCCGCGGCTCGGCGAACACACGGCGGAAGTTCTGCGCGAGATCGGCGAGGCGTAGGTCTATCTGCGCACGGGTCCCATCAGATGATCCGGCAGCCAGGTGGCGATCTCGGGAAAGATGCACAGGATCACGATCGCCAGCATCATGCAGATGACGTAGGGGATGGTCCCCCACATCACCCGCGTCACCGGCACGTCGGGCACGATCGAATTGACGATGTAAATGTTAAGCCCAACCGGCGGGTGGATCAGCCCGATCTCCATGTTGATGGTCATGATTACGCCGAACCAGACCGGGTCGAAACCTGCCGTGGTGATGATCGGATAGAGAATCGGCGACGTCATCAGAATGATGGCCGCCGGCGGGATGAAGAAGCCGCTCACCAGCAGGAACAGGTTGATGAGCAGCATCAGCACCCACTTGTTGACGTGCATATCGGCGATCGCCTGCGCCAACGTTTGGGTGAGATAGAGCGAGGTCAGCATGTAGCCGAATAGCACTGCGGCGGCGATGATCATCAGGATCATCACCGACTCACGCGTGGTGTCGCGAAGGATGAGCCACCATTTGTCTGGCGCCCACATCCGATAGATGATGATGGCCATGAGGATGCAAAGGGCCGCGCCGACGCCGGCCGCTTCCGACGGCGTCGCCACGCCGCCATACAGTGTGTACATGACGCCGACGATGATCAGGATGAACGGCGCGATCTTCGGAATGGACTCGAATTTCTCCTTCCATGCGTAGCGGAAATCCGCCGCGTGCGAGCGAAAGCCGCGCTTCCAGATGATGAACAGCGTCCAGATCATGAACAGGCCGGTGAGCATCAAGCCCGGCATCACGCCGGCGAGAAACAGCCGGCCGATCGAGGTCTCGGTGGCGATGCCGTACAGGATGAAGGTGATCGACGGCGGGATCAGGATGCCGAGGGTGCCGCCGGCGCAGATCGATCCGGTGGCCACGTCATCGGGGTAGCCGCGCCGGCGCATCTCCGGGATGCCCATCTTGCCGATGGCGGCGCAGCAAGCCGGCGATGAGCCCGTCAGCGCAGCGAAGATCGCACATGCTCCGATATTGGAGATCACAAGGCCCCCGGGCACGCGATAGAGCCAGCGGTCGAGCGCCTCGTAGAGATCCTTGCCTGCGGGCGACGAACCGATCGCGGCGCCCATCATCACGAACATCGGGATCGATACCAACGTGAAGTCAGAGAGACCGGTATAGAATGTCTCGGCTGCCACGTGCAGCGCATCCAGGCCCTGGAAGATCACGAGAAACGAAAGGGCGATGGCGCCAAGCCCGAACGCAACCGGCGCACCCGAGAGCAATACGACGAGCGTGGTGACGAGGACGATCACGCCTTGGGTGGTCGGGCTCATGCGACGTCCTTCGGCGGCAGTCCGAATGGCCACTCACGCCCGGTCACTAATTTGATGATCTCGGCGACGTATTGCAGGCTGAGAAGCGCCAATCCGACCGGCATCGCCGCGTATGGAATCCACAACCGCGCCCGCCACATGGATTCGGAGCGCCAATTGTTCTCCCAGGCTTCGTACCAGAATTGAGACGTCAGTACAGTCATGACGGCGCAGAATGCAAATGACATCAGCATAGAGGCGAGCGCGAGGCGATAGCGGCCCTCCTGGCCGAGATAGAGCGGCAGCACGTCCACGTTGACGTGGCCGCGATTGAGCAGGAGGTAGGGACTGCCGATAAAGGTTGCCGCAACGATGCTGAAGGTAACGAAGTCGGTCTGCCAGATCGTGTTCTCGTTAAGCACGTACCGGATAAATACCATCTCGCAGACGATCACGACGCTGGCGGCGAGCAAACCCGCCGCGAACACGCCGCAAATCTGCGAGAGCAGCGTGACGCCCCGGACAAACCGATCCATCTATCGCGCCCTTATCCCCGGTCAGACGACGACCGGCGGGCAGGCCCGCCGGTCGGTTGCGATCCGCTCGCCTCTATTTGACCCCGAGCGCCTCGTCGATCAGCTTCCTTCCGTCGGGAACTTCGGCGGCGAACTGCTTGTAGGAGCTGTCCTGAGCGATCTTGACCCAGGCGTCGTATTCCGCCGGCGTCAGCGTGACCACCTCGACGTTGTTCTTCTTGAAGGTAGCGACCATCTCGTCGTCGAGACCCTTGGTCGCCTTGTTGAAGTAATCCTCGGCTTTCTTCCCAGCCTTGATCAGCGCGTCCTGCTGCTCCTTGTTGAGCCTGTTGAAGCTCCTCTTCGACATCAGCACCGGCTCGTACATGAACCACAATGCATTGTCCCCGGGCGCAGTGATGCACTTCACTTGCTCATAGATGCGGAATGAGACGAAGCTTCCGGTGCTGGTGTCGGTGGCGTCGGCCACGCCGGTCTGCAGCGCATTGTAGACTTCGTTGCTCGGGACAGAGACGATCGAGGCGCCCGCCTGCTGCCACATGGCGGCAAAAGTCGGGCCGGCGGAACGGACCTTCAGGCCTTTGATATCCTCGGGCTTGCGGATGCAGCCCCTCTTGGAAGCGACCGCGCCCGCGAGCCAGGCATCGGCCAACACAACGACGCCGGCCTTATCGATCTTCGCCTTGATCTCTTTCATAAACGGGGAGTCGTTGAGCCGCGCTGCGCGATCGTGATTGCGTACGAGTGCCGGCATCAGCGTGGCGCTGAACGCGCCGATTTTGCCGCTCGCGTAGTCGAGCGGGAAAGACGATATGTCGAGCTGGCCGTTGACCATCGCATTCCATTGGTCATTGGGCTTGAACAGCGACGCGCCGGGATAGACCTGGACTTCGAGGCCGACGTTGGCGGCTTTGGCTTCGCGCGCAATGATCTGGACCATCTCGTCGCGGGCGTCGCCCTTGCCGCCCGGGAATTGGTGCGACGCCTTGAGCACCGTTTGGGCATGGCTCATGGCCGGGAAGGTGCAAAGCGCAGCAGCCGCAGCCAAAATGGCAGCAAATTTCCTCATTGGGCTCCTCCTGTATCATTGAGGTTTTTCTTATCCCCCAAGGAACGCAATTTTTTGAGCATTGTCAAAGTATAGGTCGACGCAGCCAGGGGTGGACCTGCGGCCCCGGTCGCGGGAGGGACGGTGGCCGGCCCGATGTCGCTACCACGTGAACGTGCGTACATTGTCGGCGAAGACGAAGTTCTCCAGATAGCCCGGCGAGCCGAGCTGGACGCCCGGCACGATCTCGTCGAGCTTGAGGCCGAACTCAGTAAGACACGGTTGGCAGATCAGCACGATGGCGCCGCCGCGGATCAAGTCGGCGATGATCTCGCGCGGGACCTGCGGCATCGAGACCTTCTTCTCCTGCTCGCCAGTGCGGAGCGCGAGCCTGACCGCGTCGAGATTGAGAAACACGGCCACGGGGTGCCCGATCTTCAACATGGCGCGGGCAAATTCGAGCCCGGTAGCACCGCGCCAGGAATCGCCCGTGGTCATGTGGAGCAAGAGCGGATGGTTTTCCGGGCTGGCCAAGGCGCCGGTGAGGTCGTCGTGCGCCTTGCCGGGCGGGACCGACGCCATCAGCCCGCCACCGAGGAGAAGACCGAGCAGGAAAATGACGATCCGTTGCATGGTATGACCTCGCTCCAGCACGTCGGCTCCGTAGGCTTGATGTACTCTCGCTCGAATCGGCTGCAGCGTCCATGGCGGGACCCTTGACCTGGTCGCGCGGACATTGCACGCAAGACTAGGCGCGCCCGCTCCGTCGCGGCGCGCGCAGGCGAGGTTTACGGATGTTTCGGCTGCTATCGATCGCATTGGCATCGGCGATGGTCGCGGTCACCGCCATTGCCCAGACCGGCGACGACGGATGGCCGGAGCGACCGATCCGCTTGGTCGTACCCTTCCCGGCCGGCAGCAGCACGGACATCATTGCGCGCATCGTGGCGCAGAAGCTGAGCCACCGGCTCGGCCAGCAGATCGTGATCGAGAACCGCGCTGGCGCGAGCGGCAATATCGGCGCCGATGCGGTCGCCAAGGCCGCGCCCGACGGCTACACGATGGGCATTGCCACCGCGAGCACGCATGCGGTCGCCGCGAGTCTCAGCGCCAACCTGCCGTACGATCCGATCAAGGATTTCGCGCCGGTGGCCATGATCGGCAGCCAGCCCTACGTGCTCGTGCTCCAGCCGGCATTGCCCGCACGCAATCTCGCCGAGCTGATTGCGCTCGCCAAGGCGAAGCCTGGAACGCTCAACTACGGCTCGGCCGGCGTTGCCAGTCTTGCGCACCTCGCCACCGCACTGTTTGCGAGCATGGCGGGCGTGAACATCGTTCACGTCCCCTACAAGAGCTCGTCGCAATCCATGACCGACATGATCACGGGCCGGCTGGACATGCAGTTTGCGACCATCGCCCCGTCGCTTCCCAATATTCGCGCCGGGCAGTTGCGCGCGCTCGCAACCAGCGGCAAGACGCGCGTCGCTGCGCTGCCGGAATTGCCGACCGTGGCGGAAGCCGGCCTCGCCGGTTACGAAGCCGCCTTGTGGGTTTCGTTCGTCATGCCGTCAACCAGCCCGGCGACGATCATTGCGCGGCTCAATCGCGAGATGAATGAAATCCTCAAGTCCACCGAGGGGACCGAGGCGCTCGTTGCGCAAGGCATGGGTCCGGAACCCGGCCCGCCCGAAGCGCTCACCGAACGCATCCGTGGCGACATCGAGAAGTGGCGCAGCGTCGCGGTCAAGGCTGGCATCCGCCCGGAGTAATACATTAGCGGGCGGACCAGAAGGGCATCAAAGCCGGCCGACGCTTTAATCACGCCGCAAAGAGAGTCCGCGTTAGCCATCGGCTCCGATGGTCAAAAGGCGCAATCATCGCTTTGGCCAGAGCACGCCCTGATTGGCAGTCATTACGTTGCCGATGCCCTTGTAGACGAATTTTTGCAGGCGTTTGCCCTCCCAGGTTTCGGTCGTGTAGACGTTGCCCTTGGAATCGGTCGCGATGCTGTGCACGCCATAGAACTGGCCGGGCTGACGACCGCCATCGCCGAATGCGGTCACCTCCTCGAGCGTCTCGCGCACAATGATGCGAACCCTATTGTTCTGGCCGTCCGCCAGGAAGATGAACCGCTGCTCCGGGTCTCTTGAAAACGCGATGTCCCAGGCCGAGCCGGAGCCCAACGTATTCTTGGCAAAGAATGCTTCCTTCACGAAGGTGCCGTCTGGGCGAAATACCTGCACGCGATCATTGGCGCGATCGCACACGTAGATCAGTCCGTCATTCGACCGCTCGACGCAGTGCACCGGGTTACGGAACTGCTGCGCCGGCGGCGCTTTGGGATCGTAGTTTCCGAGTTTGGTGTCGTCCGGCCTGTTGCCGTAGGCGCCCCAGTAGCGTTTCATCTTGCCGGTATCGGCGTCGATGACGGCTACGCGCTTGTTGAGATAGCCGTCCGCGATGTAGGCCTCGTTGGTCTTAGGATCGACCCAGATCTTGGCGACCCGTCCGAAATTCTCGAGATCGTTGCTGCCGGCATTCTTCCCGAGCCCGCCGACCTGCATCAAGAACTTACCGTCTTTGGTGAACTTCAGGATGTGCGCATCCTTCTCGCCATTGCCGCCGATCCAAACGTTGCCCTGATAATCGATATGGATGCCGTGATTGGATTGCGGCCACTCGTAACCCGGCCCTGGACCGCCCCACGATTTCACCAAATTCCCCTCTGGATCGAATGCCAGCACAGGCGGCGCCCCGCGGCAGCACTCGGCAATAGGCGGATTGAGCTCCGCGCCTTTTTCATTATTGTGCAGCGTCGCAGAGCTGCGGTGAATGATCCACACGTAGTCCTGCTCGTCGACCCAAACACCGATCGTCATGCCAAGCAGTCCGCTGAATGGCTTCGGCCAGAATGGATCGACCTCGAACATTGGAGCCTGCACGTTCGTGCGCTGCGCCTCGGCTTTATTTTGAAGCGCCGCTTGGCCGATGCCGAGGCCAACGATGACCGCGACGAGCGCCGCGCTAGAGACGAATTTGTGCTCTTGTATGGCTTTGATCATAGCAGCCTCCCTAGCCGTTCAACGATCGGAGCGAGATAGCGTGGCCCGCAGGCGACATGCCAAATGCGCGCAGGCCGCTTCGCTTCTTTGTTAAGGTGATTATAGGCGAACGGACAGGGCTTGTAAGCGCAATCGAAAGTCCCCCCAACCTGAAACTGCCAGGAACCGTACTTGCGCTACCATGGACTTATCGCAGTATCCCGCTGCCTGACCGCAGCGATCGCGGCGACGCTGGCTTGCGCCGTCGCGTTGAGCGCCGCGGCGCATGACATCCCGACCGACGTCAAGATCAACGCCTTCGTCAAGCCCGCGGGCAAACGCCTCGAGCTGCTGATCCGCGTTCCGCTGGCCGCCATGATCGAGGTCGATATACCCACCCGCGGTCCCGGCTATCTCGATCTATCCCGCGCCGAGGGCGCGCTGCGCGACGCTACGAAGCTTTATCTGATCGACAATATCACCGTCTACGAAAACGGCGCGCCGCTTCCACCACCCCACATCCTCTACGCCCGTGTGTCGTTGCCGTCCGATCGATCGTTCACGTCGTATGAGCAGGCGCGTGCGCACGTGGAAGGACCTCGGCTCTCCGATGGTTTGGAGCTCTATTGGAACCAACAGTTGCTCGACGTCCTGCTCGAATACCCGATCCAATCCGACCGTTCTGAATTCGCGATCCGCCTGCGCGTCGACCGGCTCGGCCAGAAAGTCTCCACGGCATTGCGCTTCCTGCCACCCGACGGCGCCACGCGCGCGTTCGAGCTCCAGGGCGATCCCGGCCTCGTGCGCCTCGATCCCCGTTGGCACCAAGCCGCCCTGCGCTTTGTCGAGTCTGGCTTCTGGCACATTCTCGAAGGCACCGACCACCTGCTGTTCCTGTGCTGCCTGGTGATCCCGTTCCGGCGGCTGCGGCCGCTCATCCTCATCGTCACTTCGTTCACGGTCGGGCATTCCATTTCGCTGATCGCCTCGGCCTTCGGGTTTGTCCCGGACGCGCTCTGGTTCCCGCCGCTCATCGAAACACTGATCGCGGTCACCATCATTTACATGGCGCTCGAAAACATCGTCTACGCGGCACTGGGAAGGCTCGGGGACGACATTTCGCGGCGCTGGATCATCGCCTTCGCGTTCGGCCTCGTGCATGGATTCGGCTTTTCATTCGCGCTGCGCGAATCGCTTCAATTCGCGGGCAACCACCTGATGACCGCGCTGTTCGGGTTCAATGTCGGTGTGGAAATCGGCCAAATCGCCGTGCTGCTCGTGCTGATTCCCGCGCTCGATCTCATCTTCAGATACATGATCAGGGAATGGCTAGGCGTCATCATTATGTCGGCGCTCATCGCCCATGTCGCCTGGCATTGGATGATCGAGCGCGCGGAGCAGCTCGCGAAATTTCCGTTTCCAAAAATCGACGCAGCATTTCTTGCGAGCGCCCTGCGCGGGCTGATGGCGATGCTGATCCTCGCCCTTGCAGTATTGCTCGCGAACGGCTGGCTCAGGCGTTGGATTCAGGCACAAAAAAGCTCGCCCGCAAAAGACCTCGCTGCAGACCCGCCTAGCAAAGGCGGCTGATGCGTTCGACGAGACTCGCTATTGGCTTCCAATGCAAAGGCGGATGATCCTGCAATACCTTTTGCACGACATTGCTTCGGCTTGCTTCAGGAGAGGGTCCCGGGGGCGAAATCGGGCGCGGCAAGAGCGAGCGACGAAGGGTCGCGGACCGCTCAACGGCCGCCAATGCCCTTGAACCACGGGCGCAAAGCGGCAAAATGTCCGACCAACAGACAAGAAGCGCTGCGGCGGGTCTTTGGCCGTGCGTGCGTACAATTCAGGGAGGACAGGATGAGCAAGACTATTTGCCTGGGCGCTGGCACGGCACTGACGATCGTGCTGGCGACGCTACCGGCTGTTGCGTGGGAGCCGACCAAGCCGGTGGAGATCGTCGTTGCCGCCGGCGCCGGCGGAGCGTCCGACCAGATGGCGCGGATGATGCAGGCCGCCATTCAGAAGAACAATCTGATGAAGCAGCCGATGGTCGTCTCGCTCAAGGGCGGTGCGTCGGGGGCCGAGGCGCTCATCTACATGAAATCGAGCGAAGGCGACCCCAACAAAGTCCTCATCGCCTACTCGCTCATCTACATGCTGCCGCTCTCCGCCAAGATTCCATTCAACTGGCGCGACCTCACCCCGGTTTCCGTCATCGCGCTCGATCAGTTCGTGTTGTGGGTGAATACGCAACTGCCGTACAAGACCGTGAAAGAGTTCACCGACGCTGCCAAGACCGCCACACCGCCGTTCAAGATGGGCGGCACGGGCTCGAGGCGCGAGGACCACGTCCTCACCGTGTTCTTGGAGAAGAAGAGCGGTGCGAAATTCGCCTACCTGCCCTACAAGTCGGGCGGTGAGGCCGCGACACAGCTCGTCGGCAATCACACCGCCTCCAACGTTAACAATCCGTCCGAAAACCTCGAGGTCTGGCGTGCGGGTCAGGTTCGGCCGCTGTGCGTATTCGACAAGGAGCGGATCGAATACAAGGCCAAGGTCACCAGCGACACGTCGTGGAGCGACATTCCTACCTGCAAGCAAGAGGGCCTCGACGTCCAATACTTGATGCTGCGCGCCATGTTCCTTCCGGGCAAGGTGACGCCGGAACAGACCGCCTTCTACGTCGATCTGTTCAAAAAGTTGACGCAGACCGCTGAATACAAGGACTACATGGAGAAGCAAGCGCTCAAGCCGATCTTCCTCACTGGTAACGAGATGGTAAAGTTCCTGGAAGAGGACGATGCGCTGAATAAAAATCTGATGACCGAGGCGGGATTTGTCGCAAACTAACGCGCACCATCATCCCCCGCGAGAGTGAGGCATCCAGCATCCGCCAGCGCCGCAACTGCGAGAGTGAGCGGCGGCTTATCGCATCATCCATTTCGCGGATGAATGACCGGGCGCGCGGGAATGCTGCAAACAGACCAATGGCCACACCCGAAACTGAAATCGTCGTCGAAGACCCGACCGCACCGTCGGATAGTTCGCCGTCGGTGGTCAGCACCCGCACCGTCGATATCGTCGTTTCGCTGCTGCTGCTGGCGTTGGCGGCGCTCCTTTGTTTCGACAACTGGCGCACCGGGATCGCATGGGCGCCCGACGGCCCACAAGCCGGCTACTTCCCGTTCTACCTTGGCCTCATCCTTGCCGCCGCCAGTCTCTACGGTCTCATCATTTCGCTGGTGACGGGCGCGGGCGCCGCGCAGACATTCCTCACCCGCGACCAGCTTCGCCGGGTGATGCAAGTCTTCATCCCCACGCTGCTGTTTTGCCTATTCACGCAGTGGCTCGGGCTCTACGTCGCAAGTTTCCTCCTGATCGCGGGCTTCATGCGGATCATTGGGCGCATCGCGCTGTGGAAGTCGGTGCTCACCGCGTTCCTATTCGCAATCATCATGTTCGTCACCTTCGACGTTGCATTCGACGTCATCATGCCGAAAGGCCCGCTCGAAGCGGCCTTCGGCTATTAGGCGAGCGCATGGAAGCCTTCGGCCTGCTGCTTCAAGGCTTCACCGTCTTGCTGACGTGGAAGACTCTGGCGGTGATGATGGTCGGGCTCGTGCTCGGCATTTTCGTCGGCGTATTGCCAGGACTGGGCGGGCCGAACGGCGTCGCGATCCTGCTGCCGCTCACGTTCACGATGGATCCGACCTCGGCCATCGTCATGCTCTCCTGCATCTACTGGGGTGCTCTGTTCGGCGGGGCCATCACCTCGATCCTGTTCAACATCCCGGGCGAGGCATGGTCGGTGGCGACCACCTTCGACGGCTATCCGATGGCGCAGCAGGGCAAAGCGGCCGAGGCGCTGACCGCGGCCTTTACCTCGTCGTTCATCGGCTCGCTGGCGGCCGTCCTGCTGATCACGTTTCTTGCGCCGGGCATTGCCGCGTTCGCACTGCAGTTCGGCCCACCGGAATTCTTCGCGGTCTATCTGTTGACGTTCTGCTCGTTCGTTGGCCTCGGGCGTGAGGACAAGCACAAGACGGTTATTTCCATGACGCTCGGGCTGTTGCTCGCCGGCATCGGGATGGACACGGTGTCCGGCACGTTGCGCATGACTTTCGGCTGGAACGAGCTCTTGCGCGGCATCAATTTCCTGGTCGCGGTCATCGGACTGTTCGGCATCAGCGAAATTCTGCTGACCATGGAAGAGCGGCTCGCTTTGCGTGGCCATACCGCCAGCATCAGTCTGCGCGTAGTCCTCAAGGTGTGGAAGGACCTGCCGCGTTATTGGGTGACGCTGCTGCGCTCGTCGGTCATCGGATGCTGGCTCGGTATCACGCCCGGCGGGGCGATTGCCGCCTCGTTCATGGGCTATAACCTCGCCAAGCGCTTTTCCAAGGACAAGGACAGTTTCGGCAAGGGACGCATCGAAGGCGTGTTCGCGCCGGAAACGGCGGCGCACGCATCGGGAACCTCGGCGCTGCTACCGATGCTGGCGTTGGGAATCCCCGGCTCGGGCACGGCCGCAATCCTGCTCGGCGGCTTGATGGTATGGGGGCTCAATCCAGGTCCGTTGCTGTTCGTCGAGCACAAGGACTTCGTGTGGGGGCTGATTGCGTCGATGTATCTCGGCAACGTCGTCGGCTTGCTGTTGGTGCTCACAACGGTACCCGTGTTTGCCGCCATCCTGCGTGTGCCGTTCTCGGCGATTGCGCCGATGATCGTGGTGTCCTGCGCGATCGGTGCCTACGCCATCCAGAACGCCGTCTTCGACATCTGGCTGATGCTGGCTTTCGGCGTGGTCGGCTACGTGTTCAAGAAGATCGCCATTCCGCTGGCGCCGTTCACGCTCGCGCTGGTGCTGGGCAACCGCGCGGAGGATGCTTTCCGCCTGGCGATGATCGGCGCGAGTGGAGATCTGCGCGTGTTCTGGTCGAACGGGCTGGTCGGCTCGATCACCACGCTCGCGCTTTTGCTGCTATTGTGGCCGCTGTTCGGGCCTTTGTTGCAACGCGCCAAGCGGCTGCGGCGCCCGGTGGGCTCGCGCGCGGCGTGATCGTTGCGCCAACAGTCTCCTATCGCGGCGGTGCCGCTTGCGTGGATCTATGGCCAATGTCGAGGTGGGGGCGCCTAGAATCGATCGCGCGCTAAGCTGCACTTCGCTCGCGTCGCAGTTGACCAATCGCGGCGTTAGCGAGCCGCCACAAATCGCGCTCACCATTTTGAGCAAATCGCGCGAGATTCTGGCCTAGCCGAGCGCGCATTTCCTGCGGATCTCCGTGCGCGAGCTCGGGATCGGTTTTGACGAATTGCCACGACTTGTCGAACGCGGCATTGACCAACTCAGCGACTTTAGGGTCGAGGTTTGCATCCCATGCCATCGCCATCAAATCCTCCCCTTACACGTTTCTTTCCCTATCTCACGAGGAGGGATGGCAGTCCAGCGCGCAATCCAATGCTGCGCTGCCAAATTATGTTGCAGCGCCCAGCAATCGCCGCTCATTTTCATCGCGAGCGGGCAAGATATCGCTTTGAAAACCGCGCAGGCGCCATCGCTAAGCTTGTTGCGTGATCCTGCGCCCCGTCCAGCGCCGGTAGGCCCATTCGGCCGCAAATGACGCCGCGGCGATGAGGATCAGCGCGGCGATCGCCCGGGGCTGCTCTTGATAGGTGTACACGCAGAGGATAGCGAACATTGCGAGGCAGGTGAGCAGCGAGAGCCAGACGACGATTGCGCTCGCCCCGGTCTGATCGCGCACCTTCAGGTGGCCAACGTTCACCGCGGCATAAATCAAGAGGAAGGCGGCGCTCCCCATCATCGCGATGCCTGAGAGGTCGAAGATCAACATCACCACCACGACCAGGGCGGCCGTGAGCAGCAGCCCGCCGGTCGCGTCTTTCCATTCGGTCCACGATAGTCCGGCCGGCAGCTCGCCATCGCGGGCGATCATGTAGCAGACGTTGGCCGAGCCGAACAGCGTGGCGTTGATCGCCGAGGCGGTCGAGAACAGCGCGGCGATGGCGATCAGCCGGAAGCCGGATTGGCCCAAGAACGGTTTGGCTGCCTCGGCGAGGGCATAGTCCTTGGACTGCTCGATTTCGTAGTCCGACAAGTTGCCGGTGACGGTCAGCGAAACGGCGAGATAGAGGGCGATCACCAAGATCACGCTGATATAGAGAGCCCGCGGCAGCAACTTTCGGGGTTCGCGCATGTCGGCGGCCGCGTTGGTTATGAGCCCAAAACCTTCGTAGCCGATGAACAGCATGCCGGCCCCGAACAAGACCGACTTGGTCTCGGGCCAAAGCTCGGGCGAGAGGTAGCCCGGCCTGATGAAGCACAGGCCGACGGCCGAAAACAGCACAAGGATCGCCACCTTGACCGCAACGATGAAGGTTTCCCAACGGCCCATGAACGTCGCGCCAAAGGCATTGACCAGCGTCAGCAGCACGACCGAAGCGACGGCCAGCGATTTCAGCAACAACGCGGACGGCGCGGTGGTGAAAAAGGTGGCGGCGTAGCCGCCGAAGGCCGTGGCGTATAGAGCCAGCGAAATGATGTAGCCCACCCACATGAACAGGTTCAGCCCGCCGGCGAGCACGCCATCGCCGAAGCTCTTCACCAAGAAATGCGTGGCACCGCCGGCTGAGGGGAAGGTGGCGCCGAGCTTGGCATACGAATAGGTCGACAAGAGCGCCACGACCCCCCCGATGGCGAACGCCAGCCACATCGCATTGCCGGCGGCGTGCGCCACCACGCCGAGGATCGAAAAAATCCCCGCCCCCACCATTCCACCGATACCGATCGAAACGGCGGCCACCAGGCCGATCTGTCCCGATCCCGGCCCGGCAGCAGAGGAGATGTTGGAAGGCTTGGCAGGGGGCATGGGTCAGCTCATGGCTCGATTTCGAGTGAGCATAGCTGATAATGTCGCCGCGGTCCGACATAATCATCGGGCTCGTTGCGGGCATAACGATGTGGCAAAACGCGGTGACATCGAGATTGCGCTGCGCCGGTTGGCGCCCCGAATCCCGTCTCACGAGTTTGAAGCCGTGGTCGACCACGCCGCCGACAGCCCCGGCCTGAGCGTCGCCTTACCGGAAACCGCAGCGTGGTTGTCGCTGGTCGCATACGTGCGCCACACGTTCACGGATTACGATGAGCTCTTGCGCGACGGCTACGACCAGGATAGCGCCAGATTTTTTGTAGGCGGGGAGATTGCCGCAATCTTGGACAGCTGGGGCGTGCGCCGGCGCTTGACCTCGCAAGACTGAGACGGAGCACGCCGAGGCCGCGCGCCGAATTCGCGATAGGCAGCGCGCATCAGCTCGCCGCCAGCGGCGCCAGCGCGTCGATGTCGGTGACCACATCGATGACGGCAGGACGGTTCGCCGTGAGCGCCCGCGCGATGGCTGGACCGATGTCGGCCGGCTTTTCGACCCGAATTCCAACCGCGCCCATGTCCTCGGCGATGCGCGCGAAGTTGACCTTGCTGAAGGTCCACATTTCCCGCGCCTGCTCGGTCTGCGTCCCGCCATAGACGCGATCGAAGCCGCGCTTGGACTGGTTGCCGCTCGAATTGTTGTTGACCACCGTGACGGCGTTGATGCCCCAGCGCGCGGCGGTCTCGATCTCGGCGATGTGGTACCAGAGACCGGCGTCGCCCGTGAACGTGACGACCGGCCGGTCGGGGCATGCACATTTTGCCCCCAGTCCCGCCGGGAAGGCCCAGCCGAGGTGGCCAGCGCTGCGCATGTAACTTTGCTTAGGACTGGTGAGATCGTACATCCCACCCATCCACATGCCGGCGTGGCCGGTATCGACCACGACAATGCCATTGTCCGGTACGTGCCGGGTGAGCTCGGCGCAGATGCGCTCGGGGCGGATGGGCGCGGCGTCGGAGGTCAGGGCCGTTTGATACTTCGCCGACCATTCCTTGCAGATTTTTTGCACGGCCTCGACCCAGGCTTTGCGTTTGCCTGCGCTGGCGCGGTCGGCCGCTGCAAGCATGCGCGTGAGCGTGATCTTGGCATCGCCGTTGACGCCGGCGAGGAGCGGGTAGTTGCGGCCGATCGCCTCCGGATCGATGTCGATCTGAACCGCCGGCGTACCGATCTTGGGCACGGCCCAGAAATGCGTGGTCATGCCGCCGGTCTCGGTGCCGATGAAGCACACGAGATCGGCGCCGTTGACCACGCGGTTGGCGCTCTCGCGCGAATAGGTGCCGACGACGCCGACCGAAAGCGAATGGTTTCCCGGTATCGCGTCCTTGCCGTTGAGCGAGGTCGCGACCGGGATCTGCAGCGCCTGCGCGAGCGCCACCAGTTCGGCGGATGCGCCCGAGGCGCGCACGCCGCCGCCCGCGACGATCACGGGGCGTTGCGACTCATGCAAGTGCCCGAGCGCGGACATCACGCTCGCATCGTCGGGCGCCGGACGGTACGGCGGCACGCGCGCAAACTGCGGCTCGCACGCCGGTTCCATCTCCGCCTCCTCGGCGTCGATCTGTCCTTCGTTGCCGCGGAATTGCAAATGCACCGGCCCGGGCGTGCCCGAAGTGGCGACGCGAAACGCTTGCCGCACCATGTCGGGGAAACGCGCCACGTCGTCGACCGTGGCGTTGAACTTGGTCACCGGCTCGAACGCCGGTACGTCGTCGATCTCCTGGTAGACCTTGCGGAACTTGGTCTTCGGCTCGCGCCCCCCGGTCATGGCGATCACCGGCGAGTGCGCCAGCCAAGCGTCGCGCAGGCCGGCCGCGAGATTAAGCGCGCCGATCACCTGCGCCGCGCAGATGCCGGGCTTGCCCGATGCGCGCGCGTAGCCGTCCGCCATATAGGCTGCGGCCTTTTCGCCATGGACGTGAAGACGCTTGATATCGGTGCGGCCTTCCATCACGGCCATGGTTTTGCGCAACACCGCCGGCACGTGGAACACGTGGGTGACGCCGTAGCCCTTGAGCATGTCGGCAAGGCATTCGGCCCCGCTCATTTTTCGGTTGTGTCCGAGCATGGTGAACCTTTTGGGCAACACAGGGAAAACTGGAATTCGCGGCGCTTCCGCTGATCACTTGATCGCCAGCGGATTGGTCGGCGATCCCACCGCGCCCGTGATCGGGATCGCCGGTGCAACGAACATGAACTCGTAAACCTTGTCGGCAGCGCAATCGTCGGCGAGATCCTTCAGATAGAAAATCTCGCCCATGGTCATGCCCATGATCGGGATCGTGATCCAGTGCCAGGGCTGGTTGATGCCGCCTTCGGTGTTGTTCGGCCGCACCTCGCAGCCCCAGGTGTCGCTTGCGAGCGCCGCAAGCTCGGTGCGTGCCACCCATTCGAGCGTCTCGAAGGCAAAGCCCGGCGCGTCTCCGCCGGGATAGCCGTCCCAGCTCCCGGCCTTGAGGCAGCGCTCCATCTGGCCGGTGCGCACGATCACGTAGTCGCCGCGCTTGATGGTCACGCCCTGCGCCTCGGCGGTGTTGTTGAGATCCTCGCAGGTGATGCCGTAGCCGTCCTCAAGCGACTCCTTGCCGAGCGCGCGCGCGACGTCGAGGAAAACGCCGCGGCCCACCATCTTGTTCTTGGTCTTCTCGATGCCGCACTTCTGCGCGCCGGCCGAGGTCACTTCACGGCAATCGTAGCCGTTCCACATGTGGCTTTCATAGAAGACGTGGCCGAGCCCGTCCCATTGCGTGCCGCACTGGAGCGGCATGGTCACCATGTCGTCGGCCGCGCGGATGCCGCGCTTGTCGAGCACACCGGAATAGGCATCGGTGCCGGTGCGGATCATGGTGTGGATCGGATTGGTGCGCCCCATCGCCGGATAATTGCTCTTGGCGCCCTGCGGACCGGTGTGGTCGAAGTTGAGCGCAAGCGAGATGACCTTGCCTTTGCGCACGAGCCTTGCTGCGGCGATGATGTCTTCCGGACGCGTATAGTTGAGCGTGCCGATCTCGTCGTTAGGTCCCCACTTGCCCCAGTTCTTGTATTTCTCGGCCGCGTCGCGCAGGTCCTGGCGTGTGATTTTCTTGGACGTCATGGAGATTCCTTTTTTCTAGGGGTCCCGAAGAGCTTGCTTTGGTGAGTTCGAGGCGCTGTGGGCAAGGCCGCGGGACTGGGTGTTTACTGCGCGGCGCGCAAGGGCGATGATAGCATCAATGAAACGATCGAGGGAGGACGTCATGGCGGCGGCTTTGCGTGCTCTCGCCTTCATGGCCGCGCTGTTCTCGCTCCTGGCCGCCACCGGCGATTCATGGGCGCAGGCTTATCCCGCACGGCCGGTCCGACTCGTCGTGCCCTTTGGGGCCGGCGGTCCGACCGATGTGATCGCGCGCATCGTTGCGCAGAAATTGTCGGAGATCTGGGGGCAGCAGGTTTACACCGAAAACATTCCAGGCGCCGGCGGTAACACCGGCGTGGCCACGGTGGCACGCGCGCCGGCCGACGGCTACACGATCCTGGTGGTGAGCACGGGCTTCATGGTCAATCCGAGCATGTATGCGAAAGTCCCGTATGACCCGATCAAAGACTTTTCGCCGATCACCTTGGTCGCCGCCTCTCCCAACGTCGTTTCAGTCAATCCCAGCTTTCCCGCCAAGACGCTCAAGGAACTTGTCGATCTGGTGAAAGGTCATCCCGGCAAATACAGTTTTGCCCAGCCCTCCACCGGCTCGACGCCGCACCTCGCCGGCGAACTGTTCAAGCAACAATATCAGCTCGACCTCGTGACCGTGCCCTTCAATAGCGCCGCGCTGGCGATCAATTCCACCATCGGAGGCCACACCCCGATCGCGTTCACGGCGCTGCCGCCGGCCATGGCCAATATCAAGGACGGCAAGTTGCGCGGGCTGGCGGTGCTCAACGCAAGGCGTTCGCCGGCGTTGCCGGACGTGCCGACCAACGCCGAAGCGGGCATTCCTGATCTCGAGAGCGACACGCTGACCGGCATCGTTGCACCAGCCGGCACGCCGAAGGACATCATCGATCACTGGCGCGGTGACATCGCAAAGGCGGTTGCTACGTCCGACGTCAAGGAGCGTTTGGAAACGTTGGGTTTCGCTCCGGTCGCCAATACACCGGATGAGTTCGGCGCGCGCATCAAGCTCGAGATCGCAAAATGGAGCAAGGTCGTCCACGACGCCAACATCAAAGCCGATTGAGCGCCGCTTCACGAGTCGAGCCGGGGCCGTCGCGCGGCGAATACCCGAGGCTGGAATGATCTCCCGACGGCAAAGAGAAAGCGCCAAGCTGAAGGCGACCGTGCTCGGCCTCGCCGCGATTGCGATCGCAGGTGCGAGCTTTGCGCAGACATCCGGCTATCCCAATCGGCCCGTGAAGATGATCGCGCCGTTCGCGCCGGGCGGGCCGGTCGACGCGGTCGCACGTGTGCTCGCGCCCAAGCTGTCGGAAGGTCTCGGCCAGCAGTTCTACGTGGAGAACCATCCCGGCGGCAGCGGCAATATCGGCACTGCGCTGGCAGCGAAGGCGCCGGCCGACGGCTACACCGTCCTCGTCATCAGCAGCACGCTCGTCGTCAATCCGAGCCTGTTTGCCAAGCTCGGCTTCGACACCACGAGCGACCTCGCGCCGGTTTCGCTCGTCGGCGTATCGCCGCAAGTGCTGCTGGTGCATCCCTCCGTTCCGGCAGCCAGCGTGAAGGAGCTCGTCGCCTGGGTGAAGGCCAGCCCGGGCCAGTACAGCTACGCCCATGCGGGCCTCGGGACGCCCGGTTATCTCGCCGGCGAAATGCTCAAGCAGGCCTTCGGGCTCGATCTGGTAGCCGTCTCCTTCAATGGCGGCGGGCCCGCGATCACCTCGACGATCGGCGGGCATACACCCATCCTCTACACCTCCATTTCCACCGCCGCCGGGCACATCAAGCAAGGCACGGTGCGCGCGCTTGCCGTCACCGGCGCGGGGCGTTCGCCCGCGCTGCCCGACGTCCCGACGCTGGCGGAAGCGGGCGCGCCTGGTCAGGAATCCGAAATCATCCTCGGCGTGCTGGTGCCAGCGGGAACACCGCAGGACGTCATCGATCGCCTGCATCGCGAGATCGTCAGGATCGTCGCGCTGCCCGACGTACGGGAGCGCCTTTCCGCGCTCGGATTCGAGCCAATCGCCAGCACGCCTGGGGAATTCGCCGACCGGATCCGATGGGAAATCGACAAGTGGGCGAAGGTCATTCGCGCGGCCAACATCAAGGCGCAATGACAGTTCACAACCGGATGATTTTCAGCGCGTCTGAGGACGGGGCAACGGCCTTCCGACGCGACCGAGGACACTGTTATCATCCACCCTGATACACCTTTGCCATCGGGACTATCGGATAAATGACTGCTGCGGATCTTCATTGCGTGCGCGGCTATGTGCTCGTTGTGGCGCTCGTTCTTGGCGCCGCCCAGACTGCCGCTGCCGACGGATTGCGCGCCGGCCAGTGGAGGACGGTTAATTCCCCTGAAATCGATGGCGTCGCGGGCCCGGTTCAACAAAGCATTCGCTGTCTGACGCCGGAGGCGGTCGCCGATCTCGACAAGACGTTCAGCCCCATCAGCCGCACGACGAACTCGACCTGCGAGCGGGTTGAGCATGAAAGCACGCCGCAGCGGCTGAAATGGCGCCTGCAATGCACGGGCCAGATCGACATGGACGTGGCGGGAGAATTCACGTTTGACAGCCCAGAGCACTACACGGCTACCGTCACCGCGCGCTCATTCATGCTGGGCCGCCTCATGCAATCGGTACGCACGTCGATCGAAGGCCAGCGCGTGGGCGATTGCCCGTAGCGGCTTGCGGGATGGAGGGCGACTGCGCTAACCCTCAGGTCGCCGAGGGTCCCAATTGCAAGCGTCAGCCAAGTGAACCACGCATGGACGCGGTCCTCGCGCTTTGATCGGAGGACATCATGAAGGCGTTGATGCGGTCGCGGATGTCGCTTTTCACCGCCTGTACAGCGGCGTTCGCAGGCGGGCTCGCGTTGTTGATCTCCAACGGCGAGCGCATGTCAGAAGGTGCCGGACTCGCGTCGGCGAATGCCGCCCCGACGAATGCAGCGCTGGCCTCCGGATGGAACGATCTGGATTTCCTCCTCTGCCACACGCCCGCCAAGCCTGCCACCACCATAACGAGCAGCATGATCCGCTTGGCTGCGGTGCAGACCGAGGCGCCGCAGGCAAAAACGAATGCCGCGTCGCCTGCGCTGGCGTTTGCCGATACCGATCCGCCGGTGTGGGACGGCCTCGGCTCGCTCTCTTACAAAGTCACGACTTCGAGCGCCGCGGCGCAGGTCTATTTCGACCAGGGACTGCGGCTGACCTATGCGTTCAATCACGAGGAGGCGCAGCGCGCATTCCGTAAGGCGCAGAAGCTCGATCCCGACTGCGCCATGTGCTTCTGGGGTGAGGCGCTGGTGCTCGGACCCAACATCAACCTACCGATGCCGGAAGAAGCGGTGGCGCCCGCCTTCGCCGCAATGCAGAAGGCGCGGACGCTCGCCGCCAAGGCAAGCCCGCGCGAGCAGGCGCTGATCACGGCCGTGTCGGCGCGATACGTTGAAGACGCGACGGCGGACCGCACGCAGCTCGATGCAGCCTATGCCGCCGCGATGGCCAACGTCGCGGCGCAATTCCCGGAGGATAACGAGATCGCGGTGCTGTACGCAGAATCGGTCATGGATCTCAGTCCATGGAACTACTGGCAGCCGGGCGGACGGGAACCGAATCCTCAAAGCGCACCCATCGTGCCGACTTTGGAGCGCGTGCTTGCCAGGGATCCCGATCATCCCGGCGCGGTTCATTATTATATCCACGCGGTCGAGGCCTCCGACCGGCCAAAGCGCGCGGAGCCCTACGCCGACCGGTTGCGAGGCGCCGTTCCCGGCGCGGGCCACCTGGTGCACATGCCGAGCCACATCTTTTACCGCATCGGCCGTTATCTCGACGCCCTCGGCGACAACAAGACCGCGATGGCGGTGGACGAAACATACCTGGCTGCGAACGAGGTGCCGATGGGCGTCTATCGGCTGGGCTATTACCCGCACAATGTGCACTTCGTCATGGCTTCGGCGCTGATGGCGGGCGACGGGCCCTCCGGCATTACCGCGGCGGAGAAGCTGCGCGGCCTCGTCCCTGACCAGGCCGCGCTCGCCATCCCGGGCGCGCACCCGGTGAAGGCAGCGCCGTACTTCGCCCACACCCTGTTCAGCCCGCCCGACACCATCCTCGCGCTGCCCGATCCCGGCACGGCCATCCCATACGTCAAGGCGATGTGGCACTACGCGCGCGGGATCGCATACCTCGCGCAGCGCGATTTCAGCGCGGCCATCGCCGAGGCGAACGCCATCGAAACGCTGGAACGCACGGCCGACTTCTCGCTGCTCAAGACGGCGGGCATTCCCGCATCCGATGTGCTCAAGCTTGCGCGCGCCATGATCGAGGGCCGCGTTGCCCTGGCGCAAGGCGATGCCAATAAGGCGATCGAGCGATTCGAGCAGGCGGCGGCATTGCAGGAGACGCTGCCCTACATGGAGCCGCCGTATTGGTACTATCCTGTGCGTCAATCGCTCGCGGTCGCGTTGATGCAGGCCGGCCGCCTCGACGATGCGGAGGGCCAGTTCCGGCGCGCCCTGGCGCGTTCGCCGAATAACGGCTGGTCCTATTATGGGCTCGCCGAACTGTATAAGACTAAGGGCGACGCCGAGGCGGCGCGCAAGGCGGAAGCGGAACTCGCGAAAACCTGGGTCGGCGATCGCCAACTGCTGCAACTGTCCAAGCTGTGACGCGCATCCTGCTTTTCACCTGCGACCAGCAACCTAAAGACCACCGGTAGATACCTGCGGCTGCTCGATTTTTGACTGGCCAGCGATTGGCGAATCGGAAACGATGACGAGGGTCGGCGTCCGCTGTCTTCGGCCGGAGCTCAACTCCCATTCGGGCTTGCGCCGCACGGAGGGCAGAAATGCCCAAGATCGCAGGCTTTCTCGCGCTGATTTTTGTTCTGGCTCAGTGGGGTGGAGCGGCGTCGGCGCAAACCTGTGAGTATGCAGGTCAAACATTCAGTCTGGGGTCGACGGTCTGCGAGTGTCCGAATCTCAGGATCCTGCGCAGCGCTAACAGTGCGGGGCGAGGCGAGATCACGAGCAGAAGGCTCGCTTGCGGCAAGGACCAAACCTGGGTGAACACCAATTCCCTGTGTTTGGTTGCTTACACCTCGGCTGATCACGCGGAGAACGCATTCAGAAGATTCCAAGTCATGTATTGCCCACGTCTTCCGGTCAATCACGCCGAATTGCAAAAAGCCATCACCGAAGAGACGGAAAGGTTTTTCAGCTTGGCGCCGCGCAGCCAAGTGCTCGTCGCCGTCCAGGCCATTTGCCGCCGGTTTGCCAACTTATCTGAACACTGCCAAGCGATGATCGAGGGCCTCGCGCCGAGTGGGGACTAGATCCGTCGAATTCCTGCGCGAGCGTTTCTTCTTTCTCCCGCCTTCCGCAGGCTGGGCGAGCGGTGTAACATTTTGATGAGCTGCTCTTTGGTAACGGAACGTGCCGAAATTCCGTTCGGGTCAACAGGCAGCGATAGTGCCGTCGGCGGGCACGATCTCTTGGCAGATCGCCGCTTTTTTGGCGTCTCCATCACACTTTCACAGTCCACAGATCGACGGCCGCTTCTGCAGCGGTCGGCAATCTTTGCCGGTAATCACACGGAGGATCCCATGCCGACGTTCATGTGTTCGCTGAGCTGGACCGACCAAGGAATCCGCGCAATCAAGGATGCTCCCAAGCGCGCCAAAGCCGCTCAAGACCTGGCCAAGAAAGTGGGAGTTGCGATCAAGGAGGTCTACCTCACGTCCGGCGAGAGCGATCTCCTGGTCATCATCGATACTCCGAACGGCGATAACGCGGCGAGATTCGCGCTCGCGCTTAGCTCGAAGGGGAGCGTGCGGACTCGCACTGCCCGCATTTGGCCGCAGTCCGAATTTCACAAGCTGGTATCCGAGTTGCCGTAACTATCGCCGCGAAATCCATCGCAGTGGCGACCGAGATCCGTCGGCACGGTTATCGCTGAACAGGCCGCGTTGGAGCCGATCGCCGCCGCGTCTGGACATTCGGTCGCGCCAGGAGCGTTTGCATTCGGCGCGCCCATTCGTCAGTCTGTCACTGAGAGGCAGGTCGGTGCCGTCGAGGTTGTGGCTTGTCGCCACCATCTACCTCCTTGCCGTCTCGAGAAAGAGACGTGAATGCCCGCCACGGTGCCGGACAACCGACAGGGAACGCCGATGAGAGTGACTAACGTGATCGCCCGCGTGCTCGTGGCCTGCGCCGGGTTTCTCTTTGCCGTCGCCGCGTTTGCACAGAGCCCTGGATATCCCGACCGGCCGGTCAAGATCATCGTGCCGTTCGCGGCCGCGGGGCCGACCGACGTCGTCGCTCGGCTCATCGCGCTCAAGCTGTCGGAAAAGTACGGTCAGCAATTCTACATCGAGAACATGGCGGGGGCCGGCGGCAATCTCGGCATGGGCGCCGGCGCCAGGGCGCCGGCCGACGGCTACACCATCCTGTTCGTGTCATCGAGCTACACCGTCAATCCGAGCCTCTACGCCAAGCCTCCCTACGACCCCGACAAGGACTTCGCGCCCGTCACCAAGGCTGCGGGTTCCCCCAACGGCCTGTTCGTGCATCCCAGCATTCCGGCCAAATCGGTGAGGGAACTGGTGGAACTCATCAAGGCCAATCCCGGAAAGTACACCTTCGCCTCACCTGGTATCGGCACCACGCCGCATCTTTCGAGCGAGCTGTTCAAGCTCACCTTCGGGCTGGATTTCGCGCTCGCGCCGTTCCCGGGCGGCGGTCCGTCGATCCAGTCCGTCGTGGCTGGGCACACGCCGATGTGCTTCCAGGCGATTCCTCCCGCGACCCCACTCGTGAAGGACGGCAAGCTGCGCGCGCTTGCGGTCACCGCGGCGACCCGCTCGCCGGCTTTGCCCGACGTGCCCACGCTCGACGAACTCGGAATCAAGAACCAAGAGGCTGAGACCATACAGGGCGTGCTGTTGCCCGCGGGCACGCCGACATCGATCGTCGATCTGCTGCAGACGGAAATCGCACGCATCATCAACCTGCCCGACGTGAAGGACAAGCTGCTGGCGATCGGCCTCGAACCGGATGGAATGTCGCCAGCTGCGTTCGCCGCCTACATCAAGGCGGACGTCGCCAAATGGAAGAAGGTGATCGCCGACGCGAAGATCCCGCAGATCGGAGGATGATCGATCCGTCGCGATCACGGCAGAGATCGCAAGATGGCGGCGCGATCAACCCTGCGAGACAAAGTCGAATAGTTGCAATCCTACCCAGCCATGCGCGGTGCGGGCTCGACCTTCCATGTCCGCGCTTCGCGTAGCGCCTGCTCGAGGCCCGCGAGGTCGAAGGGTTTGTGCAGCATGACAAAGCCTTGCTGCACCGAATCGTGGGCGCTGTCGCTGTAGCCGGTCGTCAACAGCACCGGCATCGCCGGGTAAAGCCGGCGGACGGCATGGCCGAGCTCCAGGCCGTTCATTCCGCCCGGCATCAGGATGTCGGAGAAGACGAGATCGATCTTAGGATCGTCGGCGAGCAGTTCCAGCGCTTCCTGGGCGTTGGCGACTTGTTTGACCGTGTAACCGAGTTGCTGGAAATAGGCAGTGGCGACCTCGGCGACCTCGGGACTGTCTTCGACCACCAGCACGGTGCCGGCCCGCTGCGGCACGGCGTCGGGCTCCATGCGCGCGATCGATGGCGCAGGCAATTCCTGCGTGCGCGGCAGATAGAGCGTGATCACCGTGCCGCGCCCGACCGCGCTGGTGATGGTGGCAGTGCCGCCCGACTGCTTGGCGAAGCCGTAGACTTGGCTCAGACCCAGCCCCGTGCCTTTGCCGATCTCTTTAGTGGTGAAGAACGGCTCGAACACGTGCGGCAGAATGTCGGGAGGGATACCGCCGCCGGTGTCGGCCACGCGGATGGCGACGAACGCGCCACTAAGCCCCTCCTCTGCGGCCTTGCCCTCGAGCGCCACCGGCTTCGCGGTGATGCTGAGCGCCCCGCCGTTCGGCATGGCATCGCGGGCATTGACCGCGAGATTGAGCAAGGCGAGCTCGAGCTCGCTCGGGTCGACCTTGACCGCGCAGCTCTGGTCGGGAACCACGACCTCGATGGTGATATCGTCGCGGAGCGAGCGGCTGAGCATGTCCTTGAGTTCGGGAAGCCGCTCGGTGAGATCGATCACAGCGGGGGTGAGCATCTGCCGCCGCGAGAACGCGAGCAATTGACGCGTGAGACTTTCGCCACGATTGGTCGCGTTCTCGATCATGTCGAGAAGACGCGTGTGCTTCTCCGAGGTCAGATCGCGCCGCAGCCGCTGCACGCTGCCGCTCACGACCATCAGGAGATTGTTGAAGTCGTGGGCGACGCCGCCGGTCAATTGTCCAATCGCCTCCAGACGCTGGGCTTGCCGCAACGCGGCCTCCGCAGCCTCACGCCGCTCGGCTTCGGCGTAGAGCCGCCGCGTGCGACGCAGCGCAACCCCGATGATCAGCAAGAGAAACAGCGTCGCGGGCAAACCGAAGACCAGATGACTCGCCATGGTCGCCATCCATTCGCCCCGGATCACCGAGCTGTCGATGCCGGCGACGACGTAGACCGGAAAGCCCTCGAGCTTGCGATGGCCGACTCGCCGTTCGACCGCATCGATTTGGGACCGCCGGATGGTCTGGATGCTGCGCTCCCGTCCCTGCGCGATCGTCGTGTGCAGAGCGCTGCCGGGCTGGAGACCTTGGTCGGGCCGCTCCGGATAACGGGCAAGAAATCTGCCGTCGGCACGAAGCAGCGCGTAAAGGCTCCCCGGGCTGCGGCCGATGAGCGCATAGAACTCCTCGAAATACTGCGGCAGCACGGCGACGGCGACCACGCCCTTGAACGCACCATCCGCCGACGGGCGGCGCCGGGAGAGAACGAAGAAAGGCGTACTGAGACCTGTCAACCGCGGCGTGAGGATCTCGCTGATATAGGTGCCGGCATCGCCGGCTATCTGCGCGGCGAAGAAGCTTCGCTCGCGCGAGTCAAAATCGGCCGGTATTTGCGTGAGCCGACTGGACACGAGCGGCCGGCCGTCCCGATCGATGAGAAAGATCGCCCGCACTTCCGGCAGGGCGTCGACGATGCGCTTCACGCGCTCGTGAAGGCGCGACTGGTCTCTGCGCATGTCGTCGTCCGACATGCCGCGCACGATTTCGTTGACTTCGGCCATGGCGCGCTCGACCGTCTGAAAGACCTTGAGCGTATGCTCGTGAAGGATGTCGAGCGAGCGCTCGATCCGGTCATCGGCGACGGCATATTCATGGCGGTAGTTCAGCCAGGCCGCGAAGGCGAACAACACGAGCGGCAACACCACCGACGCAACCATCATCAGCTGCAGCAGTCGGATGGCTGATTGCCGAGCGGAACGCATTGCCCATCATTTCACAATTCAATGACGACGACGATGAATATGTGCCCCATTCCAAGTGACCGCCAGGAGCCTCGGAAACGCTCGCTGCCATCAGCATTACCGATTGGTTTTAGCCCAAATTTGTCCGCAATTGGTCCGCTGCTTGCGCGATGTCGTCCTGCGGCGAGCGGACAACTCATGTCCAACCCACGGCAATGAACGCCCGCCTTCACGCCCGTCCTCGAGGCGCCGCCATCTGGCGCGCCGTCGGGTGGGCGCTGCTCATTCTGCTTGCCATCGCCGGACGGGCGGCCGCCCAAACGGCCGTCGATCTGCAGCTCGTGCTCGCGGTCGATGCGTCCGGCAGCGTCGATCAGGTCCGCTTCGAACTGCAAAAGCGCGGCTACGTCGACGCCTTCCGGCATGCGCGCGTGCTGCAAGCCATCCGCTCCGGACCGAGCCGGGCGATCGCCGTGACCATGGTGCAGTGGACCGGGCCGATGCTGCAGGTTCAGGTGGTGGGATGGACGCTAGTCGGTGACGAGGAAACCGCCGCCGCGTTTGCCGCCGCGATCGAGCGTGCGCCGCGCCAACTGTTCGGCGGCGGCACCTCGATCAGCGGCGCCATCGATTACGCGACGACGCTGTTTCCAAACAGCCCATTTCGCGCGAGCCGGCGCGTCATCGACGTCTCCGGCGACGGCTCCAACAATCGCGGCCGGCCGGTCACGCTCGCCCGCGACGAGGCAGTGGCGGCCGGCATCGGCATCAACGGCTTGCCGATCCTTGCGCTCGAGCCCGATCTCGACCGCTATTACTACGACAGCGTGATCGGCGGCCCCGGCGCCTTCGTGGTCGCCGCGCAGAACTACGAAACGTTCGCCGACGCCATCCTCAAGAAACTCATCATCGAGATCGCCGCGAACGATCGGTAGCCGGCCACGTTCCGTCCGCGCCGGAAAGCTTCGCGCCCCCCCGGAACTTTGCTTGACCGGCGATGTTGTCTCAGCGGCTTTATTATTTAGGACGGAGGAGTGCGATGGCTCAGGTCATCACGCGCTGCCGGCTCACCGGTCACTACATGTTCATGGGCACGGACGTTGATCCCAAAGAATTCACGCGCTCCCCCGGTCCCTTTGCGCGCAAATTCTGCCCGTTCTGCGCCTGCGATCACTTGTGGCACAAGGAGGACTCGAAGTTCTTGGCGCCCAAGGCGGTGCTGCGGCCCCATATTCAACAAGCGAACTGATCGCTACCGGGGCTCGTCGCTCTCAAAGGCGAAGCGCGAGGCATAGTGAGGCAATTGCGTTCACGAGCTTGATTCTTCACCGAGCGCCAAACGATCGGGCCGCCCCCTCTCTATGAACCGCAAGCTACGTTTGTTCGCCAGCCCCGCGGGGTCGGCCCGTTCGCATCACGGCGTCGGCAGGTCGCTCAGATCGGCGGGTTCGGGACCCGGCTTGCCGATGTCGGCGAGTGCCGCACGGAGCTGCCCGCCCGCGCGATGGAGAACGTCTGTTGCCTCCTTCACGTCACAGCCGTGCAGAAGCAGCACGGCGAGCTTTACGTTGCCGTTTGCCCGATGCAATGCCTCGCGTGCCTGCTCACCGCTGCTGCCAGTGAGCCGCGTGAGGATGCTTTCGCTGCGTCGCACCAGCTTCTGACTAACAGCCTGGAGGTCCACCATCAGGCCATCGTAGACGCGCCCCAGCAAGATCATGACCACCGATGAGAAGACGTTGAGGGTGATACGTTGCGCCGTTCCCGCTTTCATTCTGGTGGAGCCTGCAATCGGCTCCGCGCCGGTATCCAGCCAGATCGCGTGATCGGCTTCCTTCAGGATCGGCGTATCGCGATTGTTTGCCACTCCAATCGTCAAAGCGCCCCGTCGTTTTGCTTCGGTGAGGCACGACAAGGTGAACGGCGTGGTACCGCTCGCAGCGACCGCGATGACAACGTCGGCGGGGCCGATTTCGTGCTGTTGGGTGAGCCGGGCAGCTTGATCGACCGCGTCCTCGGCGCCTTCCACCGATCGCAGCAAGGCGTTCCTGCCGCCGGCTATGAGAAGGAGCAGCCGCTCTTGCGGCCAGCTGAAGGTCGGAACGAGCTCCGCCCCGTCCTGGACGGCCAGCCGGCCAGAGGTCCCGGCGCCGACGTAGACCAGACGGCCGCCGCTGCGTAATCTTTCCGCAGCGGCAAGCGCGGCCTCCAAAAGTGCGAAGCGGGCGCCTCTCACCGCGGCCACCGCGGTGAATTGGCCCTCGATCATCGCTTCGGCGATGTCCAAAGGCGCCCAAACGTCGATATCAGAATATCGCGGGCTCGCGCGCTCGGTATCCATGGGTCATGCTGAGTGTTGACACGCAGGAGAACGCTTTCCGATCCTACTTGGTTCTCGCGCGCTAGGGGGTTGACGGAGCATCGGAAATGAACGCCCTCGCGGACGTCCTTTTGCTCGGAATTGACGGCGGCGGCAGCCGCTGTCGCGCCCGCCTTTGCAATATCGCGGGCACGACGCTAAGTGAAGGGGTCGCAGGCGCGGCCAATATTCGCCTTGGAGTGGAGCAAAGCTTTGCCTCGGTCCTCCAGGCCACGATCCAATGCATGAGTGGGGCAGGATTGTCGTCGCACGACTTCGAAAGGGTTGTGGCCTGCGTGGCGTTGGCGGGTGCCAGCGAACCCAGCCAGCTCGAGGCTGCGCGGCAGCACGAGCATCCCTATCGCGTGGCGGTTTTCGTCACCGATGCCCAGGCGGCGTGCATCGGCGCGCATGGCGGCCGTGACGGCGGCATCATCGTGATCGGCACCGGCAGCATTGGCTGGGCGGAGCTGAACGGGCGACAGTATCAAGTCGGCGGCTGGGGTTGGCCGATTTCGGATGAAGGAAGCGGCGCTTGGCTCGGCTGCGAGGCGTTGCGCCGCACGCTGTGGGCCCATGATGGGCGCATGCCGTGGTCGGCGCTGCTGCGTTCGCTGTTTGCAAAATTTCGGTCGGATCCGCACGCGATCGTGCATTGGATGACGGGTGCATCGCCAAAGGATTTCGCCACCTTCGCGCCGGACATCGTTGAGCATGCTTTGGCCAACGACCCTGTTGCGGTCGAGCTGCTGCGGCTTGCCGGCGGGCATGTGGATGCGCTGGCGCAACGGCTCATCGACTTCGGGGTAGATCGCCTGTCTCTGGTCGGCGGCCTCGCAGCGCCGATCGAGCCTTGGCTGGCGGACTTCACACGGCATCATCTTGTTGCGCCTCGCGGCGACGCGGTCGCCGGTGCACTGCAATTGGCCCGCAATGCGGCGCAATCCTTGGACCGCGGCCGCACCGCTCCGGGGCGCTCCCGGTGAGCGAGACCCGCGTCAACATGGAAGTGGAATGGCAAAAAAGCCCCGACGCCGTGCGGCGGCAGCCGCAGGCGCTCGAAGCTCCGCTGGCCGAACTCCTGCGTTGCCTCAGGCGGGACCCGCCGAACTTTGTCCTTACAAGCGCGCGCGGAAGCTCGGCCCATGCGGCGACGTTCGGAAAGCATTTGATCGAGCGCCATATCGGCATCCCGGTAGGCGCTTTTGCGCCCAATGTGGCCACCATCTACAAGCAGCGGCTAAAGCTCAACGGTCAGCTCTTCGTCACGGTCTCGCAATCCGGAAGGAGCGACGACCTCATCGAGTCGGCCGAGATGGCCAAGGCCGCAGGCGCACTGACCGCAACCGTCGTCAACGATATCGACAGCCCCCTGGCAAAGTCGTCCGACATCGTGCTCCCGATGGCCGCGGGGCCCGAGCTCAGCGTGGCAGCAACAAAGACCTTCGTGGCCAGCCTCTCCGCTTGGCTTCATATCGTCGCCGGATGGGCCGGCTTGGGTGACCTACGGGCGGCAATCGAGCGCCTGCCGGATCGGCTCGCGGCTGCCACGCGGCTCGATTGGGGTTTAGCCTTAAACGCGCTGTGCGAGGCCACGAGCCTTGTGAGTCTGGGGCGCGGACCCACGCTCGCGATCGCGCGAGAGGCCGCCTTGAAGTTGAAGGAGACCTCAAATCTTCATGCCGAAGCGTTCAGCAGCGCTGAATTCCTCCATGGCCCGATCGCCCTCGTGGAGTCGTCGTACCCTGCTCTCCTGTTCGTGCCGACCGACCACGCCGCAGCCGGGCTGCGGGCGCTCGCCGCGGATCTGCGCCGCAAGAACGCCAGCGTATTCATGACCGACCACGGGGAGCAGCAGGCTGGGGGTTTGCCCGCGCTCGCTCCGGATCACCCCGATGCCGATGCGGTGTGCCTGATCCAGAGCTTCTACGGGCTGGCCATTCGTGTCGCCCAATGCCGTGGCATCAACGTGGACCTCCCGCGCCATTTGCAAAAGGTCACGCGGACCAGATGAAGAGGTCAGGGCTGCACGCCATCGCGGCGGACCACATTTTCGACGGCACCGCCGTGCGCGAGCGCACGGCCGTCGTCGTGGACGGCGCTCGGATCGTGGATCTCGTGCCGACGAGCGACCTGCCGCGGACCATATCCATTCGCGAGCTGCCGGACGATGCGTGGCTTGCGCCCGGATTCATCGACCTGCAGGTGAACGGCGGCGGCGACGTGCTGTTCAACGATCAGCCGACCGTGCAGGGCATTCGCAGCATCGCCGCAGCGCACAGAAAATTTGGAACAACCGGTTTGCTGCCGACGCTCATAAGCGACAGCACTGAGAAGATGCGGCTGGCATTGGATGCGGCCAACGCCGCCGCCGGTGAAGAACCTGGCATTCTCGGCATTCACCTCGAGGGCCCCTTTTTATCTTCCGAGAAACCCGGCGTGCACGACACGCGCCAGATCAGATCGCCGTCCGCGGACGAGCTCGCGATGCTGACGGCGCCGCGCAACGGCGTGCTGCTCGTGACCTTGGCGCCCGAAGTGGTGCCGCCAGGATTCATCGCCCAACTCGTCGCGGCCGGCGTTCGCGTGTCGCTCGGTCATTCGATGGCATCTTACCGGCAGACCCGTGCTGCCATGGCGGAGGGGCTTACGGGCTTCACGCATCTCTTCAATGCCATGCGACCCTTATCCAGCCGGGAAGGAGGACCGATCGCGCAGGCATTGGAGTCGCCTGCCGCCTGGTACGGACTCATCGTCGACGGCGTGCACGTCGATCCTGCCATGCTCCGCCTGACGCTGCGGGGCCTCGGCCATCCTCTGCTCGTGACCGATGCGATGCCGCCCGTGGGCGGGAGCCGTTCCAGTTTCAGCCTGCACGGAAAAAACATTACTGCGCGGGACGGTTGCTGCGTCACGGACGATGGGACGCTCGCCGGGACCGTGCTCGACATGGCGGCCGCCGTCAGGAATTGCGTTCGCCTGCTCGGAGTTCCATTGCCGGACGCGCTGCGGTTTGCGTCAGCGCATCCGGCAACCTTTCTTGGTCTCGAGCACATGCTCGGCAAGCTTGCCCCCGGATATCGCGCCGACCTGGTGGCCTTCGACCCGAACGATATAGAGATTCTTGCGACTTGGGTTGCTGGAACGGACGATTGATTTCAGTTGCTGTTGGTTGTCATGAACGGCCTCCGCAGGAGGGCCAAAATGCAAATCTTCGTCACCGGCGCCAATGGCTTTATTGGCGGCGCGGTTGCATCAGCCCTTATCGCAGACGGCCATACGGTTCGCGGCCTCGTTCGCAGCCAGGCGAAGGGCGACGCGGTTGCAGCGTGCGGCGTCGAAGCAGTCGTTGGATCGCTTGATGACGCGGCGCTGTTGCAGGCCGAAGCCCGGGCTGCCGATGCTGTCATCAATGCGGCCAGCAGCGATCATCGCGGTGCGGTTGAGGCGTTGATCGCCGGTCTCTCCGGTTCCGGCAAACCCTTGATCCATAGCAGCGGCAGCAGCATCGTGGCCGATCTTGCGATGGGTGAACCGTCCGATCGAATCTTTCACGAGGCGACGCCCATCGAGCCGCACGCCGATAAGGCCGCTCGTGTCGCGATCGACCGGCGGGTGCTCGCTGCTTCCGGCATCCGCCCGGTGGTGCTCTGCAACACGATGATCTACGGCAATGCTCTGGGGGCCCCGGCGCAGAGCGTCCAGATTCCCGCGCTCGTGCGCCAAGCCAAGGCATCCGGGGTCGCGCGGTACATCGGACGCGGACTGAACCGTTGGTCGAATGTACATATCGCCGATGTCGCGGCGCTTTATGCGTTGGCCATCGCGAAAGCCCCCGCCGGCACGTTCATGTATGTCGAGAGCGGCGAGGAGGCGTTGGGCGAAATCTCGAAAGCCATCGCGGCCCGACTTGGTCTGGGCGCCCCACAATCCTGGTCCGCCGAGCAGGCGATCGCCGCCTGGGGTTGGAACATGGCAGCGTTCTCGCTCGGCTCAAACAGCCGTGTGCGCGGCAAAGCCGCGGCCGATCTCGGCTGGTCACCGACCCAGCGCTCGGTCACGAGGTGGATCGCCGACGAACTCACGTAGGCCTGGGATCGCGTCGTATCGCGTCGCGAGAGCTAGCGTGGCTCACGTCCGCTCTGGCGCGTCGCGACGCACGGCAGTGCCTCGAGTTTAAGTCCGCTTTGGAGACGAACCGAACATGAGCGGACGTGCCGCCTCGGCTGACCCCGACGCTTTTAACCATTGGCTCGCCCACCCGACCATCACGTCGGCATGAATCCGCTTGCCATACCAATGGCGCATGGCCATATTGCGCTGGCGGTATGGGCGACACCTCGTATTGCGGCCCTCCCGGAGGGAGCCGCAAGCGCGCGGGAAAGCGCAAGAGGCGGAGGGCCGGGCGTTGGCCCGCTCTGGCGGGTGCGTCGTACTGAACCCGGCATTCACGCTGCGTTGCACATTTGCGCCTAAGCGCGCTCGGGCCAGTCGCGCGGGACGGAACGTGACCGCGTGAACGGTCACGTCCATCAGGCCGGTGGCGCGCCGCCGATCCGGTTGTCGAGCGCAGTCATGGAGCGAGCATCAGCAACATCATCGTCACCATAGCAAACAGGAGTTGTGCGATGGGATACGGAGGAAACAAGCAAGGATCCGTCACGCGACGGCACTTCCTGAAGACGACGAGCGCCATTGCAGGGGCGGCC
>Ga0306920_100001106_pt1 | contig 33109 bp, 34 predicted proteins | sample flu12Cox44000170_FD_204666 | JGI IMG/M metagenome (GOLD analysis project Ga0306920, IMG submission 204666) | Lab enrichment of tropical soil microbial communities from Luquillo Experimental Forest, Puerto Rico - flux4day.12C.oxic.44.000.170 (v2)... | ecosystem: Environmental > Terrestrial >...
TGTGCTTGCTCGCCATTTCCAGCTGCTGATAGAGCCGGCCGAGCTCCTCGCACATGCGGTTCACGTTGCTGGCCAGGATGCCCAGCTCGTCGCGGTTGACCACGTGCACGCGCTCCGCAAACTCACCGGCGGCGACCTGGTCGAGACGCTTCTCGATCTCCTTGACCGGTCCGATCAGCGACCAAGAGATCGCATATCCAAGACCAAGCGCCAGCGCGATGCTGCCGACCGCGAACGCAATAACAATCCATTGCGCGGTTTCGTAAGTCTCCGTGCTGGCCTCGATCGCGGCCACCCCGTCCGCTTCCGCTTTGTTCACTAACTGGTTGGTAAGGCGCTCGAGGCGGTCTGCGAGCGGAGCGGCATCACGCTGCTGCATCTGTCTCGCCTCGGCCGCCTTTCCCGCTCGAATGAGATCGACCACCTGTGTGACGACGCCCACGAACCGGTCGTAGTCGCGCCGAAACTGATCGATGAGCTCGACCTCATCCTTGGCCACGAATTCCAGTCGGTCGACGTCGTAGCCGAACTGATTGAGCTGGCGCAGCGTGCTCGACATGGTCTGCTCGTCCCCCTGCAGCAACGCCGTGGCAACGCTGTAGAGCTGGCTCGTGGTGTCGTGCTGCACCTGCCGATACGCTTCAATCTTGCGCTGCAGCTTGATGAGCTCCTCTGTGCGCCGGTTCACGCCGCTGAGCCCCTCCAGCCCAACGGTACCGAGTATGATCAGCAGCGCGGCAATGGCGAGAAAGGCGGCGAGCAGCTTGCTTTGCACACGCGCCGGCACGCGAGCAACCAGGCCAACGAGCGGGTTCATGATCCGCAGCATCGCTACTCGTTGACCAGGCTCAGCAGATCGAGTCGAAACTCCTCGGGATCAAACCGGACCCCGAGATATTGCACCCGCAGAACGCCGTGCGGATCGATGATGGAGGTAAGAAACGTGTGGTCCACATTGCCGTTCTCGGACTTCGCCGCAAAAACCCCGTAGCGGCGCGCAACATCGGCAATCGCTTGGGGCGATCCGGTGAGAAAGAACCAGCCGGTAAAATTGGCACCGAAAGCCTCGCCGTACTCCTTGAGCACTTTCGGCGTGTCGCGCTCCGGATCCACCGTAATGGAAATGAAGGCGATCTTTGTCCCGAAGTCGGAGCCAAGCCGATCCTGAATGAAGGACATCATCGGGGTGAGGACCGGACAGGTATCGGTGCATCTGGTGAAGATGAATGTTACCGCGACCACCTTGCCGCGGAAGTCAGCCAGCCTGACCTGGCGACCATTCTGCGAGGTCAGCGCGAATTCCGGAGCCGGCGCGATTTTCGGCAGCGCTTGCTGCGGCGGCATGTTCCCCGCGTAGATCACGACCGTGCCGAGCATAGATGTCAGAAATCCGACAACCGCTGCCGCCGCCAAGCGCATGACTCAGCTCGTCGACTCGCGTGTGAGCTGGTCGAGGAAGCGCCAGTCAGTGCGCTGAGCTTCCATTTCATGCACGATCGAGGTCACGATACCCCTTCGACCAGACTGACAGAGTAGACCAGACGGTGCCCTCATGACGAACATCTCGGGCAGTTGCTGATAAACCACGATCAGCTCTTCAACTCCCGCTTTAGCTCATTCCAGAAGCGCCAATCCGTTCCATCGGCAAGGATTTTGTTTGGACTGGACTTGATCATGCCTGCATCGCGCAGCCGCAGCGCGTAGAAGCGCAGCGCGTCCTCGGGGTCGAAATTGCGCCATTTCGCGTAGGGGATTTCCCGCATCGCCTGGAGCGAGTAATCGTACGGATAGCCTCGATCGGCTGCGATCCGCGCCGCGCGCTCGGGCGCTGCGACACACACGTCCACCGCCTTCAATAGCGCCCGCATGGCTCGCCTGGTCGCCACGGGATGCTTGCGAACGAACTCGCGATTGCCCGAGATCATGCAGCAGAAGTACTGCGACCACGGCCGGTCGACCGAGCTGTTAAGGATCACATGGCCGATCTTCTTCTCCCGAAGCTCCTGAGGAATTGGCGGGAAATTCAGCAATGCATCGATCTTCCCGCCAGCAAGCAGCTGGATCGACTGGGCCGCGGGATAGGTCACGAAGTTGATGTCGAGGCTGGGATCCAGTCCGACATAGGCCGCCATGCTGGCGAGGAAAACGTGGTTTGACGACCCAAACGACGGTATCGCCACGCGCTTTCCCTTGAGATCACGAATGGAACGAATTTGCTCCGTCCCGAACAACTCGAAGCAGCCGACGTGCAAGCCGCCGAGAAAAACGACGGGATCACCCGCTTCGACCCGAATGATCGACGGCGCAGAGAATTGGGTGTTGATGTCAATCCCGCCAGTGGCGAGGAGCGGATTCGGCAGCGAGCCTGTTGGTTCGTCCCTCAGGTATTGAACGTCGGTGAAGCCTTCGGCCTTGAGAAGCTCCTCCGCCACGAACTGCGGCGCGATGCAAACGCCGTTCCAGTCGTACAGTCTGATTCGCGTCGTTTCAGGCGGAGCGTCCTCGGCCGGCGCTTTCGAAGTACCAAAAAGCCCGGCGGCAGCCGCAGCTGAGACCGTACTCAGAAAACGCCGCCGATCCTGTACGACTCGCATTGACAGTCTCCCGCTCGCTCCAGGGTGCTGTGACGCAAACCAAGCTCATTGATTGGGATCGGCGCCCGCCCGGCAAAAACCGCAAACGGATAAAAACGGACGCGGGGACCCCGACGTCGCTGCTGGCCGTCTTGTGTCCAGATCACAGTAGCACGCAATGGCACGCCACGCGACTGCTGCGGTGCGGGAGTTCCATCCGCTTTGCTGAGCATTCGCCTACAACCCGCAGTTGGGGTCCAAATTGCCACTCGCATTACCTTCTCGGCAGTCCCTCGGCCATTATTCACAAAACTTTACCTGCGCGACATCGACGGGAAAACGCCGGGACCTAGCTTGCCACCTCGCAGGCGAACCGCCTGCGATCACCGACAGGAGCTTGAGGATGGTTGAGGAGAACACTGCCGGTCCGCCGAACCCCGACGCCACGGCGAACCCGACCGGCCGCAAACGGCGCACGGGCGCAATTGTTGTCGCGCTGGTTGCAGTAGCGCTTGTGGCCGGAGCGGCCGGCAACATGCTGTCCACTGCCTTCGGTCAGGGCTTCGCCTGGCACCATTTCGGCATGCACGGCGGCCCCTTCGGCGGCCCGCTTACACCGGCGCAGCTCGACGAGCGCATTGACCGGATGACCAAGCATATGGCGATCGAGCTCGATGCGACCGCCGACCAGCAGGCAAAAATCGCCAGCATTGCCAAGGCCGCCACCGCCGATTTGCGGGCGCTGCGGGAGAAAGCGCTGGCAACGCGCAGCCAGGCGGTCGCGCTCTTGACCGCGCCCACCATCGACCGTACTGCCATCGAGCGGCTGCGCGCCGAGCAGATCGGGCTTGCCGAAACCGCCAGCAAGCGCCTCGCGCAGGCCCTCGCGGATACGGCCGAAGTGCTCAACCCCGAGCAGCGCCGCAAGGTCGCGGACTGGATCGGATCCGGTCCGTGGTGGTCGCGCTGGCATCGCGGCTGATGGAGATGGTTGACGGCCCCCGTGGGCGAACGCGTCCTGCTGATCGAAGACGATTCGCGCCTCGCCGGGATGCTCATCGAGTATCTCGGCAAGGCCGGCCTGCAAGTCATCCATGCCGAGAACGGCGCGCGCGGTCTCGCACTGCATGAGAGCGAGCCGGTCAAGGTCGTCATCCTTGATCTGACGCTGCCGGACACCGACGGCCTGGAACTGTGCCGCGAAATCCGCGCCCGCTCCGACATTCCGATCCTCATGCTCACCGCGCGCGGCGATCCGGTCGACCGCATTGTCGGGCTCGAACTGGGCGCGGACGACTACCTTGGCAAACCGTTCGAGCCGCGCGAGCTGCTGGCGCGCCTGCGCGCGATCCTGCGCCGCGCACGTGCGGAACCGGTCAGCACACCCGCAACCGGTGCAAGCGCGGACGTGCTGCGATACGGACGGCTCGAAATCGACCGCGCCGCGCGCGCGGCGCGCATCGACGGGGCACCGTGTGCGCTTACCGGTTATCAGTTTTCCCTGCTGCTGGCGCTTGCCGAGCATGCCGGCCGGGTCATGTCGCGCGATGCATTGATGGATGCGGTCAAGGGAGAGGCAATCGAGGCGTTCGACCGCTCGATCGACGTGCATATCTCGCGCATTCGCGCCGCCATCGAGGACGATCCGAGAAAGCCCCGGCGCATCCTCACCATGCGCGGCACGGGCTATGTGTTCGCCAAGGCCCAAGACTGAGATGGACGTGTGTAGGGTGGGCAAAATCGCCTGCTCTGCTCGTGAGCGGTGGGCTCGGCGCGTCAGCGATTTTGCCCACGCGGACAGCGCTCAAACGCGCCTTAGCCCACCCTACGCGGCGAAATCCTGGCGAGATCGGCATCCATGAAGCGGCTCTACCTGCAAGTCTATCTCACGATCGTCGGAAGCCTGGTGCTCGTGGTGCTCACGGCAGGCCTGCTCTGGCATTTCGTGGCCAGCGTTCCTCCCTTCGGCCAGCCGTTCGAGATTGCGGGCGAGGTGGTCGCGGAACTCATGCCGGCGCGCGATGCGCCGCTGCCGGCGCAGCAGCAGGCGGTCGACCGTCTCGCCCGACGCCTGGGGGCCGACCTCGCGCTCTACGACCGGGCCAACGAGCCGTTGGCGGCCGCCGGCCGGCCGCTGCCGCCGCCCGCCCGCGGCAGCCGCGGTGGAGGCTGGCTGCGGACCCCCGCCGGGCCTGCGGTCTCGATCCCACTGCCGGACGGCCGCTGGCTGGTGGCCCGCCTTCCGCCTCGGCAGCGCCCGGGCGCCCTGGTGCTGGCGGCCTTCCTGGGCGTGATCGCGCTTGTGGTCGCGCTGGCGGCCCGGCCGGTCGCGCGCCGGCTCACCGGGCGGCTCGAGCGGTTGCAGCGTGGCGTGGAATCGCTCGGCGCCGGCGATCTGCACGCACGCGTGAAGGTCGAGGGACGCGATGAGGTGGCGCGGCTCGCGCAGAGCTTCAACCAGTCGGCCGCCCGCATCGAAGGCCTGGTCGAGGCGCACAGGATGCTGCTTGCCAATGCCTCGCATGAGCTGCGCACGCCCCTTGCCCGGCTCAGACTCGGCCTTGAGCTCGTTGACGCGCCTGCCGAGCGCAAGCGCGAGCTTGAGCGCAACGTCGCCGAGCTCGATCAGCTCGTGGACGAGATACTGCTCGCAAGCCGGCTTGAAGCGACGGGCGAATTGGATGTGCGCGAGGACACCGACCTTGCGGCACTCGCGGCCGAGGAATGCGCGCGCTACGACGATTGCTCTGCGGAGGGAAGCCCCGTACTGGTGTGCGGCGACCCGACGCTCCTGCGCCGCATGCTGCGCAACCTGGTGGAGAATGCACGGCTGCATGGCAGGCCGCCCATCGAGGTGAGTGTCGGACGAAAGAATGATCGCGCCGTGCTCAGCGTCTCGGATCACGGACCGGTGATCGCGCAAGAGGCACGTGAGCGACTGTTCTCGATGTTCTACCGCATCCCCGGAGCAAGCGGTGCCAAAGGCACCGGGCTCGGCCTGGCCCTGGTCAGGCAGATTGCGCGCCGGCACGGCGGCGATGTCGCCTACCACCCCGAGCGGGGAAGCTGTTTCATGGTGAGCTTGCCGGTTGCTCAGTAGCCCGGATGGAGCGCACACCTGCCCTTAGTCGCCCGACAAGCCTGGCGCGCGACATCCGGGTTGGTTCGAGTTTCGCTGCGCTTCAACCCGGGTTATGGCCTGAGCGTGTAATTATTCCTCTTCAAGATCTTCAAGCCTGGTTCCCCGCCCTGCCCGCAGGCTGTTTCGCGCCTGCTCGATGCGACGCAGAAAACGCGGGTCGTGCTCGAGGCGGTAGTCGAACCAGTCCTCCTCGGATTCGAAGCCGATCAGCACGCCGGCGGGTTTGCCGTGGCGTGTGATGACAATCTCCTGCCTCTCTGCTTCTCGCAGGAACCGAGAGAGATCGTCCTTGATTTCGGATAGCGGGACCACCTTCATCGCTGTCTTGCGAACTGTGCGAGCCATTGCTCGGCCTCCGGCTTGGCCACGACCGCCAAAACTTCCACGGTCGTGCCGGAAATGTCATAGAACACCCGAACTTCGCCCAGGCGGAGGCGATACTGCGGGCGCAGCAATCCCCGTAAACGCTTGATGCGACTCCGGCTTGTTTTCCCCGGCTCATGCCTCAAATGGGTTTCGATGCCGGTCCGCACAGCCGCCCGAACATTTGCAGTCAGTCTCCGCAGGTCTCCGATCGCTTCAGGAGCAAGGACGATTGCGAACGGCATTCTGGCCAGATTGTAGCCAAATCGCTGAGAGCTGCAAAGGCCGACAATTGTTGCAGCTGGCAGAATGGGTCCGTAGCCCTGATGGAGCGCACCTGCGCGCGTGTCGTCACCTTCATCACACAGGGCGCGACATCCGCATCCCCGGGTTTCGCTGCGCTTCAACTCGGGCTACGATTTCCGATCATCGGAATGGGCCCAAGCATGGACGCAGCGGTCGAGGCGCAATCACGGGCCGGCTGGCAGCACGAGCTATACGATCTGCTGCGCGAGAACGGCATCACGCAGATCGCCTATGTGCCCGATGCCGGACACAGCGTGCTCATCGACCGCTCGCTGGCCGATCCCGGCGTGCATGCCGTCACCCTGACGACCGAGGAGGAGGGCGTGGCGCTCGCTGCCGGCGCCGACCTCGGCGGCGCGCGCGCGGTGCTGCTCATGCAATCGAGCGGCGTCGGCAACTGCATCAACATGCTTTCCATGATCAAGGGCGCGCGCTTTCCGTTCCTGACGCTCGTGAGCATGCGCGGCGATTTCGGCGAGGGAAACCCGTGGCAGTTCGCCATGGGCCAGGCAACCCCCGCGGTGCTCGAGGCGATGGGTGTCATCTGCCTGCGCATCGAGCGGCCCGACGAGGTGATCCGCACCGCGAGCGCGGCGTTCACCATGGCGTTCAAGGCCGGCCAGGCGGTCGCGGTCCTGCTCTCGCAGCGCCTGATCGGCGCCAAGCCGTTCTGATCCGATCAGGTGGACGGCATGCCCGCTCATGTAAAACCGGCAGCAACGACGTCCCCGGAAAACCTCGTGCTGGAGCGCGGCGAAGCGGTGCCGGCGTTGATCGGCCGGCATGAGGATTTCCTGATCGTTGCGGGACTGGGAGGCACGGCGAGCGATGTCGGCGCTGTCGCGGGCGATGCCGCGCATGTCTATTCGCTCGCCGGCGCGATGGGCGCCGCCGCCATGATGGGACTTGGCCTTGCGCTGGCGCGGCCTGACAAACGGGTCCTGGTCGTCACTGGCGACGGCGAGCTGCTGATGAATGTCGGGGCGCTTGCCACGATTGCGGTCGCCGATCCCGCCAATCTCGCCATTCTCTGCGTGGATAACGGTCACTATGGAGAGACCGGCTGGCAGAAGAGTCATACCAGCCTCGGTGTGGATCTGGAAAAGATCGCGATTGGCTGCGGCATCAAGCACACCTGCACGGTCGCAGGGACGTCGGACATTGCAGGCGGCGCGCGGCTTCTGCGCGAGGCAAATGGCGCGTCCTTCGTGTGCCTGCGGGTGAAACCGACCGAGCCGCCCGCGTTCCGGCGCAATTTCGACGCTTCGCTGCAGCGCGACCGCTTCCGCGCGGCGCTCGCTGAGTGCACCCAATTTGCCACGGCCCCTTCGCTTCGAACGCGCACGCCGTGATCTCCCCTCTCGCCCAGGCGTTGTTTGCTCCGCGCTCGGTGGCAATCGTCGGGCAGTCGGACGATGCCGGCAAGGCCGCCGGGCGGCCGCTGAAATTTCTCCGCCGCCTGGGCTATGACGGCGACATCTATCCGGTCAACCCGCGGCGCGAGCGCGTGCTCGGCGAGCGCGCCTGGCCTTCGCTATCGGCTTTGCCGCAGGTGCCGGAGCACGTCTACATCGTGACCACGACGGCCGCCGCGATCGAGGCGGTCGAGGAATGCGGGCGATTGGGGGTGCGGGTTGCAAGCGTGCTCGCCGACGGTTTCGCCGAGGCCGGTCCGCAAGGCATTGCGCGCGAGGCGCGGCTACGCGCCGTATGCGCGCAGACCGGCATTCGCGTGGTCGGCCCCTCGAGTCTCGGGGTGGTCGACCTGCGCAGCAAGGCAATGCTGAGCGCGAACGCGGCCTTCGATGGAGCCGAGCTGGCGGCCGGCCGCATCCTGGTGGCCTCTCACAGCGGCAGCATGATCGGCGCGCTTGCCACCCGCGGCGACGCGCGCGGCGTTCGCTTCGCCGCACTCGTCTCGGTGGGCAACGAGATCGATCTCTCGCTCGGCGAGATCTGCGAGGCCACCCTCGAGGATTCCGGGATCGACGCGTACATGCTGTTTCTCGAGACCCTGCGCCACGCCGATCGCCTGCGGCGCTTTGCGGTCGGCGCCGCGGAGCGGGGAAAGCCGGTGATCGCCTACAAGCTTGGCCGCTCCGCCGCCGCGCGCGAGCTTGCAGTCACCCATACCGGGGCGCTCGCAGGCGAGGACGACATCGCTGACGTGTTCCTGAAGTCCTGCGGCATCGCGCGCGTCGATACGCTGGAGGGTCTGATCGAGGGGAGCTTGCTGCTCCCGCGCGTGCCCATGGCTCCGGCGCGCGCTCGGGGCATGCGCGTCGGCGTGGTCACCACCACGGCGGGTGGCGCTACGATGGTGGTCGATCCGCTGGCAAGCCGCGGCATCGAGATCAAGCCCCCGAGCGGCGATACCCTCGCCCAGCTTGCCGCAGCCGGAATCGAGGTGAGGCCTGCGCGTATCGTCGATCTCACGATTGCCGGCGCCCGCTACGAGAGCATGAGATCGGCGTTGGACATCCTTCTTGCCGCGCCCGAGTTCGACCTCTTGGTGGCGGCGATCGGCTCCTCCGCGCGGTCCTATCCGCAAGCCACGGTGCGCCCGCTGATCGAATGCGCCGGCGCAGGAAAGCCGCTTGCGGTCTTTCTGGTGCCCGAGGCACAGGAGGCGCTGGCTGCGCTCAGCCGCGCCGGCGTGCCGAGCTTTCACACCCCGGAGGCCTGCGCCGACGCGGTGGCGGCCGTGCTCGCGCGCCGGCCGCTGGTGGCCGCTGTCAGCCGGGCTCGCACCCATCGATCCTCCTCAGAAGGGCCAAGTGGCACGGGAACGATTCTCGATGAGGAGGCCTCCGGCGCGCTGCTCGATCGTCTCGGCATTGCGCGGGCTCCCTCGGTTGCGCTCGATGCCGACATGACGAGCCCGCCTGTCTTGCCATTCCCCTACCCGGTGGCGGTGAAAATTCTGTCGGCGGACATCCCGCACAAGAGCGATATCGGCGCGGTCGTGCTGGGAATTCCCGACGCCGCCACGCTCCTCGACGAGATGCAGAACATGCGCGCGCGTGTCCGCGCACGCATGCCGACTGCCGACTGCGACCGCATGCTGGTGCAGCCGATGATCTCAGGTGTTGGCGAGGTGCTGGTCGGCTATCGCGTCGATCGTGATGTGGGCGCCCTTGTCATGGCTGCGACCGGCGGCGTGCTCGCCGAGCTCGCACGCGACCGCAGCCTGCGCCTTGCGCCGGTCGATCTTTCCGAAGCGCGCGCGATGATCGGCGAGCTGCGCACCATGGCCGCGCTCTCCGGCTACCGCGGTCGTCCGAAAGGCGATCTCGATGCGCTCGCGGCGGCCATTGTCGCCCTCTCGCGGCTTGCGGACGAACCGTCGATCGCGGAGGCGGAGATCAACCCGCTGATCGTGCGGCCGGCCGGCGAAGGCGTCATCGCTGTCGATGCGCTGGTTCGCATGGTGTAGGATGGAATCGGTAGGTTGGGTCGAGGTCTTCACGAGACCCAACATCGCAAATCGCAGGCGTCGGCGCTGGGTCTCGCAAGGGCTCGACCCAGCCTACAATGTGAGGGGCGCTCATGTCGCATGCTGAAGCAATCCATCCGCTGCATCCGGCCGCCGGCGCGAGCGAGGCCATTGTCGATTTCGTGGGCGGGCTCTCCCACGCCGAGCTCAGCGAGGAGGTGCGCCACTATGCGCGGCGCCACCTCCTCGACACCGTCGGCGTGATGATTGCCGGCGCTGGCGGCGAGGTCGCAAGCCGTACCGAGGCCATGCTGGCGACCGTGCGCCCGGCCGGCCGCATCCCGGTCCCGGGTCGTGCGCGGCGCGCCGACCTCCTCGATGCCGCCTTTCTCGGCGGCACCGCTGCGCATGGCATCGAGCTCGATGACGGCTTCCGGCAGGGCTCCGTGCATCCGGGCTGCGTGGTGGTGCCGACGCTGCTCGCGCTCGCTCACGACCGGCACAGCAGCGGGACGGCGCTGATCGAGGCTCTGGTCGCGGGCTACGAAGCCGAGATTGCCATTGGGCGCGCGTGCCATCCGGAATTGCGCCAACGGGGTTTCCATCCGGCTGCGGCGGTCGGCGTGTTCGGCGCGGCCATGGCTGCCGGCAAGCTGCGCGCGCTCGCCCGCGGGCAACTTGCGAACGCGCTCGGGATTGCTGCTTCCAGCGCCGCGGGGCTGTTCGCCTTCGTCAACGGCGGCGCCGACATCAAGCGCCTGCATGCCGGCCACGCTGCACGCGAGGGATTGCAGGCGGCCCTGCTGGCAGAACAGGGCATCGAAGGGCCGCCCGGCGTCATCGAGACGCACGACGGCTTCATGCAGGCCTTCGCCTTCGGCCGCGCCGACAAGGCGCGCCCCTTGTCGCTGCCGCCCGCCGTGCCGTTCGGCATCACCGATTGCTACATCAAGCCTTATCCGTGCTGCCGCCATATCCAGCCGGCGGTGGAGGCGCTGATCGGCCTCCTCAAGGACGAGAGGATCGCAACCGAGGAGGTCGAGCGCATTGATGTGGCGACCTACAGGATTGCCGCCGAGCATGCCGAGACCGGATGGGACGATTTTGCGAGCGCTCAACTGAGCTTTCCCTACCTCATGGGCGTGGCGCTGAAATTCCGCGGAATCCGGTTTGAGCATTTCGATGCGGCGGTGCGCGCCGACCCCTGGTTTGCGGAGACCGCGCGCAGGCTTCACGTCACGGCACCGCCCGATATCGATCGGCTCTATCCGCAGCTGCGGCCGGCGCGGGTGAGTGTTGCGACCGCACGCGGCACCTTCACGCGCCAGGCCGACGAAGCGCTTGGCTCGCGCATCGTGCCGCTCGACGATGCTGGCCTGCGGGCAAAATTTTCCGGACTGGTGGCGCCGGTGCTCGGCCCTGCAGCCGCGGCCGATCTCGAGCAACGGCTGTGGTCGATCGAGCATATCGGCGATGTGACGCCGCTGGTCGAGGCGATGGCAAAACCCGCTTGATCAGTCTCGTGGGAGCATTCGATAGAGCGGATGCCGAATGCATGATTGACGAGGTGGCAAGCGGCAAAGGCGAATATGATAAACCCTGTGGCCAGACGCAGCAGCCGCTCGATGCCTCGGGCAGCCTCGATCACCGGGTGCGCCCACGCTGCTGATCGGTGAGTGGTCATGAACCGAAGGACCGAAACGCTCGCAAGGATCACCCTGTTTCGCTCGCTTGATCCCGCCAAGATCGAGCTCCTCGACACGCAGTGCACCTGGCATCGGGCAACCCGCAATCAGTGGATCATCGATTACCAGGATACAAGCAACGATGTGTTTTTCGTCGTGAGCGGAACGCTGCGGGTGAAGATCCAGTCGGTTTCCGGCCGTGAAGTCCTGCTGCGGGAGATCAATGCCGGCGAGTTCTTCGGCGAGATCGCAGCCATCGACAATCAGCCGCGCTCATCGGGGATTCTTGCGATCACCGACGTCACCTTTGCGCGAATGCCGGCCTCGGTGTTCCGGACTACTGTGCATGAACATTCGGACGTCTGCGACCAGTTGCTCGAGCAGCTTGCCGGCTACGTGCGGACCATTTCCAATCGCGTGACCGAGTATACGACACTCGATGCGCGGCACCGCATCTATGCGGAGCTGCTGAGGCTGTCACGGCCGGAGTCGGCAATGCCGAAGCGGGCGGTCGTCTCACCGCCGCCCGTGCATGCGGATCTGGCGGCGCGGGTCAGCATCAGGCGGGAGTCGGTCACGCGCGAGCTGAAGGCGCTGGAACGCGCCGGCCTGATCGAGAAACGAAGGGGAGCGCTGGTGCTCACCGATACCGAGCAGTTGCGCAAAATGATCGCGGAAGCTTCCGAGGTGAGCTGAATCGGGCCGTTCAGGCGCAGAGCACCGCAGCGACGCGCTGACCGGCAACCTGCGCCAGCAGATATGCGGGATAGAAGACGAGCATTGCGTCAATGCCCCACATTCCGTGCCCGATCTTGGCGGCGAGCGCGACCATCAGCACCCCGACGACAACCATCAGCGGATGCAGCGGATGACGTTCGGCGATCTGCCACATCGGCGCGACTCGCTTGCTCATGGCACGGGGTCCTCGGTTTAATGGCGGCAATCGGCTTTCATGCCGCCAAAGCTTTTGCTGCCTCCGATTTAACCCGGTGCATCGCAAAGCCGATGTGCGAAACCGCACGCATAGCCATTGCCTGCGCCCGAGATGGCCGCGCGGTGTGCGTTCTCGCACCAAGCGGCAAGCCGGATTGTGACAGCCGTCACGAGGATTAATCCGCGACGAGCAATGGGCCCCGGGGAGGTTGTCGCCGGGGCCCACAGCAATCCCGCTTCTTAACCTAGGGGGTTGATGTGGGACTGCCGCGCGCCGTCATGCGCGGAGAATCGGGCAATTCTGGGCATGTCCTAAGTTCCATATCTGACATTACCCTTTAGCATTCGCATCGGCGCCGCAACTCGTCGAAGGATAGGAGCTCGCCGGCAATGGCGCTGGCGCCACCGTCGGAGGGCTCGCAAGCCATACGCTGCCCGGGCCGGAACGCCCGGGAAAGTTGCGATTGATGGCGCTGACCGTGATCTGGCCGGAGCTTGTCGAGGAGCCAGGTCCACAGTTGGCGCATGCGCCGCATGCCGGCTGCAGAAGCTTGGCACCGACCTGGCTGAAGGCGTCGAGATATCCACGTTGGACGCAATAGTCGCGGACAGCGGTTGTCCCGAACTGCAGGAACAGCTTCACGTGTGAGGGAACCTGCAATCCGCGCGCCGCCGCCCACACCAGCACCTCATGGTAACGATCGAAATCGTCGCGTTTGCCCGCGGTGCAGGAGCCGCCATACGCAATGTCGATCTTCGGACGCGGCTTCAGCTCGGGAAGAGCGATGCCGTTGCCGGGATCTCCGGGCGCCGCAACCATTGGAGCAAGCGTGGCACAGTCGATGCGAAGCGTATCGGCAAAGGCTGCGTCCGCATCACTGCACATCCACGGCTGCAGCGTGAAATCGAGGCCCCGCCGCTCGCGCAGGAAACGAACGGTCTCCGCGTCGGGCGCAACAATGCCGGAGAAGCCACCGAGCTCCGCGGTCATGTTGGTCAGCGTTGCGCGCTCGTCCGTGGTCAGCTCGGAAATGGCCGCGCCTGTGAACTCGATGACCTTGCCGACGGCTGCGCCGGCCTTGATCGAAGGCATGGCGAGAAGGCGCAGCACGATGTCCTTTGCCGTCAGGCCGCGCGGCAGCGAACCATCGAGCTCGACGCGAAGAACCTCGGGGATGGTGATGCGAACCACGCCGGTTACCATGGCGTTGGCCATGTCGGTCGTTCCAACTCCGAATGCGAGGCAACCGAGCGCGCTGATGTGCGGCGTGTGCGAGTCGGTGCCGGCAACCAGCTGCCCTGGCAGCGCATAGCGCTCGGCCATGACCGCGTGGCAGATGCCTTCCGAGCCCTCGCCGCCAGGAAGATAGCCATGTGAGCGCAGCCCGTAGAGCCGCACGAACTCACGATGTGCGTCAGACAACATCTTCACGCCGGCCTTGAGCCTGCCTTCCGCGTGCAGCGGGCTGCGGTGGGAATAGGACAGATGGTCCTCGAACGCGACGATGGTGTCGCGCTCCCATAGCCGCGCCGGCCGGCCGAACGCCGAATGCATGAGCTCGCTGCACATCCCGGTGAAGTATTCATGAATGAAGCGCCAATCAGCGCGCACGAATGCGCCTGTGCCGGGCCGCAGCGACTGATCGCCGTCCGGCATTCTGACGATGTGACGCGCAAGGATCTTCTGGAAGAAAGTCTGCGGGTGTCGCGCCGGCACAGCGGCGGCGCTTGCGGCAGCCGAACGCAGGCGGGCACCATATCGCAGCAATCCGCCGCTGCGCAGGATGGCGCTCGAGAGGGCCTCGCGCGCGCCGATGAGCTCGTCCAGATCGATGGGCTCGCCGCGCCGGATGCGATCGATGAGGCCGAAATCCGTGGACGTATAAAGACCGAGATTGTCGGCGTTCTGCCGATAGATGCGCTCGAAGCTCTTGGCGATGACCAGCCGGATCCCCGCCGCCATCTCTGCGGCCGGGCTGTGCTCGCGCGAGGAGCCCTTGCCGTAGCGCGCACCGGCGACCGTTACCGCAAAGCCGCCGTGCCTGACCGCATCCACTCCGATCGGCCGCCGCTCGCCGACGTTGAAGCCGGTATAAGGATAGCTTGCCAGGCGATGGTCGAAATAGATGCAGGCGGAGACCGGCGTGATCTCATCGGTCGAGATGTCATCGCGCAGGGGCCCCGCCGCGGACAAGTCGAAGTCCGTGCCGGCGAGCTGCGCTTCCACCACGAGCGGATTGGCGCTCAGGAAAAGGATGCGACCGGAGAGCTTGACCGCGGTCATGGCGGCGTCCTTCCAGGCGCGGCCTACGTCCGCGACTTGTTCAAGGTCACGGCTGCGCGAACGAGAGCCTTCAATGCCTCCTCGTCGATCTTGTCGCCCTCGTGGAAGTCGATGGCCCGCCTTGTGTTTCCCTCAAGACTGGAGTTGAAGAGGCGCGAAGGATCCTTCAGAGCCGCCCCTTTGGCGAAGGTCATTTTCACGATGTTCTTGTAGGTCTCGCCTGTGCAGATCAATCCGTCGCGCGACCATACCGGAACCCCTCTCCACTTCCACTCCTCGACAACTTCGGGATCGGCTTGCTTGACCAAGCTGCGGAGCCGGCTGAGCATGCTGCCTCGCCAGTCGCCCAGCTCCTTGATTCTCGCATCTATCAGCTGAGAAGGAGACTTGCTTTTCTGCGGTCCGCTCTTCTTCGTGCCCATTCCTCCTCCATCCGATGTAAACAGGGCCTAGCTTTTGAGGCGATAGCCGGTCTTGAATATCCAGCCCACTGTCGCAAGACACACTGCCAGGAACACGGCCGTCATCCCCAGGCTTACCCCTACATTCACGTCCGCGATCTCGAAGAAGCTCCAGCGGAACCCGCTGATCAGGTAGACCACCGGGTTGAGCAGCGTGATCCTCTGCCACACCGGTGGCAATACGCTGATCGAATAGAAGCTGCCGCCAAGAAAGGTAAGCGGCGTGATGATGAGGAGGGGCACGATCTGGATCTTCTCGAAGCTGTCCGCAACGATGCCGATGATGAAACCGAGCAGACTGAAGCTCACGGCAGTGAGCACCAGGAATGCGATCATCCATGCCGGATGGACGATCCGCAGTGGCACGAACAGGCCCGAGGTCACCAGGATGATCACGCCGAGCAGCATCGATTTGGTCGCCGCGGCACCGACATAGCCCAGCACGATCTCCAGATACGAGACCGGCGCCGAGAGCAGCTCGTAGATGGTCCCGGTAAAACGTGGAAAATAGATGCCGAACGACGCGTTCATGACGCTCTGCGTCAGAACGGTCAGCATGATCAATCCCGGGACGATGAACGCGCCGTAGCTGACGCCTTCGATCTCGGTGATGCGCGATCCGATCGCGGCGCCGAACACCACGAAATAGAGCGAGGTCGAGATGACCGGCGATACGATGCTTTGCAGCAGCGTGCGCCCGGTGCGGGCCATCTCGAAGCGATAGATCGCGCGCACTGCCCGAACGTTCATCATTTCTGCTTCACCAGGTCGACGAAAATGTCCTCGAGCGAGCTCTGGCTGGTCTCCAGATCACGGAACCGGATGCCGGCACCGCTGAGATCCTGAAGCAGCGCGGTGATGCCGGTACGCTCGCCCTGCGCATCATACTCGTAGACCAGCGAGTGACCATCATCGGTCAGAGCCAGGCGGTGGCGGGCAAGCATATCCGGTACGGCGTCGAGCTTCCCGTGCAGGTGCAGCGTGAGCTGCTTGCCGCCAAGCTTGCGCATCAGCTCAACCTTGTCCTCGACCAGGATGAGCTCGCCGTGGTTGATGACGCCGATCCGATCGGCCATCTCCTCGGCCTCCTCGATGTAGTGCGTGGTCAGGATGATGGTGACGCCCGACGCGCGCAGGGCGCGCACGATCTGCCACATGTCCTGGCGCAACCGGACATCGACCCCGGCCGTGGGCTCATCAAGGAACAGAACCTGCGGCTCGTGCGACAGCGCCTTGGCAATCAGCACCCGTCGCTTCATGCCGCCGGACAGCGTCATGATCCTGCTGTCCTTCTTCTCCCAGAGGGAGAGCTCTTTGAGCACCTTTGCCACGTAACCGGGATTGGGCGGGAGGCCGAACAGGCCGCGGCTGAAGGTCACCGTTGCCCATACCGTCTCAAAGGCATCGGTGTGAAGCTCCTGCGGCACCAGACCGATCATCGAGCGGGCGGCACGAAAGTCCGCGGCGATGTCATGGCCTCCGACCGAGACCACCCCATGCGAGGGCCGCACGATCCCGCAGATGATGTTGATCAGCGTGGTCTTTCCGGCCCCATTAGGGCCGAGCAGGGCAAAAATCTCCCCGCGCCGGATCTCCAGGTTGATGCCCTTGAGGGCCGCAAACCCGGAAGCATAGGTCTTCGAAAGGTTGCGGATTGAAACCGTCGCGGGCACGAGCTGCATGGGGGCCGGCGATAGCGGATGCAGCGCCCGCGCGCCAGTGCGGCTACCGCAGCGACCGCGTGCAGCACTCGATCATGCCGCGGCTGGGCGAAGCCGCAGCATTACCCGAATGCCCTGCATGCGGCGGATCATCATCCAAGCTTGAACTGAACCCCAATCTGCCCCTCATAGCGCCGCACGACGCGACAGCGGCGTCGCAGCAGCAGAGTAAACTCATCCGGAATGTTCTGCTCATCCGCTACCGTGAGCCGGGCGCCGTTGGCGGAGATGTCCCAGATGATGCAGCTGAGCGGAGTCGAGCCGTCATCGCGATCGATCTGCGCAAGATAGTGAATTTCGTGCCGCGGGCTGTTCCGCAGCTCTCGGAACGTATCCCGCAGCTGAAATAGACCCATCTCGTCCTCCTGACCCTGACTGCACGGGTCAGCAACCATGGCAACAATCCGTAAACTATTCCTCGCGCCATCCATTAAACTCCGATGCACGGCATCGCTTTCCAAAGTCCATTCGTGGTTCCGCTTGCGGCTGGTTTAAATAAAACCAGCAGCAATGAGTTGAGCAAATTGGAAAGGTCGAGCGCTAGCCTGCACGGCAGCTCCGGAGCGTTCCGGCGCAGCCGCGCTGCTGTCCCGCGTGCGTGCCTGCGCTGCCTGCCCCGGAGAAGCGAGACGCCATCCCTGGAATCAAATCGTGAGCATCAAGATGCGACCATCGGATCCCGCTGCGAGGACCCCCACTGTCCACCCGTTCGCGCCGCGAGGCGTCACAGCCGGCAACACGAACCCTCAGCAGCGGCTGCTCGATACGGTTCTCAACAACATGTCGCAGGGAGTCTTGATGTTCGCTCCCGATACCAGGCTGATCTTCTGCAATCGGCGCTACACGGAGATCTACGGGTTGCCGCCCGAGGCGGCGTGCGCGGGCGTCACTCTTCGTCAGCTCATCGAGCGCCGCATGGCGGTCAACATGTTCTCCGGTGACCCGGACGAATACATAACCGATCTCCTCAGCAGGATTGCGCGCGGAAAAACGACGGACGACACCGTGAACCTGTCCGACGGTCCGGTCATCCTGATCGTGAACAAGCCGATGGCCGGCGGCGGTTGGCTGGCAACCCATGAGGACATCACCGAGCGACGGCGCGCGGAGGAGAAGATCGCGCACATGGCCCGCCATGACGCGCTGACCGATCTGCCAAACCGCGTGCTGCTGCACGAGCGGTTGGAGCACGAGCTCAAGCGCGTCAAGCGGGGAGAATGCCTGGCCGTGCTGTGTCTCGATCTTGACCATTTCAAGAGTGTCAATGACACGCTTGGGCATCCGATCGGCGACGAGCTGCTCAAGGTGGTCGCCGACCGCCTGCGTCACTGCACCCGCGAGCCCGATACCATTGCGCGTCTGGGCGGGGACGAGTTTGCCATCATCATGACTGCCATGGGACAGCCCTCGGACGCGGCAACGCTGTCGCGCCGCGTGCGCGACTCGGTCACGAAGCCCTATGACCTCGATGGCCATCGGGTCGTGATCGATATCAGCATCGGCATCTCGGTCGCTCCGCTCGATGCCACCGATACCGACCAGCTGCTGAAGAATGCGGACATGGCACTTTACGGTGCCAAGGCGGACGGCCGCGGCGCGTACCGGTTTTTCGAGCCGGAGATGGATGCGCGCATGCAACAGCGCCGTGAGCTGGAGATGGATCTGCGGCAGGCGCTCATCAATGGCGAGTTCGAGCTGCACTATCAGCCTCTGGTCAATCTCCAGACCAATGACATCACTGGCTTCGAGGCCCTGGTGCGATGGAACCATCCCACGCGCGGCATGATCTCGCCCGGCGAGTTCATTCCCATTGCCGAGGAGACCGGCCTTATCATCCAGCTCGGGGATTGGGTGCTCAGAAGGGCCTGCCAGGAGACCGCAAGCTGGCCGGGAGACCACAAGATCGCGGTCAATCTGTCGCCCTCTCAGCTCAAGAGCCGTAATCTGGTGCAGGTTGTCATGAACGCGCTCGCCGCATCGGGAATGGCACCAACCCGATTGCAGCTCGAGATCACCGAGTCGGTGCTGATGCAGAATACGTTTGCGACGCTCGCCACGCTGCACAAGCTGCGCGAGCTGGGCGTGCAGATCGCAATGGACGATTTCGGGACCGGCTACTCGTCGCTGAGCTATCTGCGCAGCTTCCCGTTCGACAAGATCAAGATCGACCGCACTTTCATCAATGATCTTTCGAACGGAGCAGAGCCGCTCGCCATCGTGCATGCCGTTGCCAGCCTGGCGAAAAGCCTGCGCATGGTATCGACCGCGGAGGGGGTCGAAACGCTTCAGCAGCTGGAGAAGCTGCAGGCGGTAGGGTGCACGGAGATGCAGGGACACCTCTTCAGCCGGGCGCGCCCCGCCGGCGAAATTTTCAGCATGTTCCTGAAAGACGGCGAGAGGGCGAAGCCGGCCGCCTAGGCCGATGCGATAAGTCGTCATTGCCGTGCTCGAACCGGCAATGCATCATCCTCGCGAACAGCTCTTGCGGAGAAGATGCACCCGCAGGGCTCGATTCCGCGGCTGACGTGAATGCGTCGTCGTGCCGACCAGATCGACCGGCCCCGACCGTAATGGGCGTGCGATCAATTCTCGTGTACGATTGCGTCCATGACCGCGCTCGACCCGAACAGTCCCGTGCTGAGCGATATCGAAACCCCGGCGCTGCTGGTCGACGGCACGTTGCTCGCTGCGAACATCGAGCGAATGGCGGCAGCCACGCGGCGGGCCGGCGTGGCCTTGCGACCACATGCGAAAACCCACAAGTCCCCGGATATTGCGCGGCAGCAGCTGGAGGCGGGCGCCCTTGGCATTGCCTGCGCCACCCTCCGCGAGGCCGAGGACATGATTGCCGCCGGTGTCCAGGACGTGCTGATCACTTCGCCCGTGGTGGGCACGGAGAAGGTGCGGCGGCTGGTCGAGCTGCATCGAAGCTCTCCGCTCTCGGCGGTCATCGATCATCCTTCGCAGGTCGATGATTTCTCCGCAGCGCTCGACGCGAATGACACGCCGCTTGCGCTCCTGGTCGATGTGGATGTCGGGCAGGCCCGCACCGGGGTGACGAGCGCAGCCGAATGCCTGGCCCTTGCGAGGCACATAGCGGCCAAACCACCACTGCGGTTTGTCGGGCTGCAAGGATATGCGGGGCATGTTCAGCACATCATTGCTGCACAGGAGCGCGCGCAGGCAGCTCGCGAGACAGCCGCGGTTCTGCGGACCTGTAGCGAACGGTTGAGGCGCGATGGCCTTGCTCCAGCCGTCATCTCGGGAGGCGGCACCGGCTCAAGCGGCTTCGATCTCGACGGCGGTTGCTTTACCGAGCTTCAGGTCGGCTCATACATTTTCATGGATGCCGATTACGGCCGCCTGCGTGAGCGCGACGGGAAGCGGCTGCCGTACGAGAATGCGCTGTTCGTGCTGGCGACGGTCGTCTCGGCAAATCGAGGCGGACAGGTCACCGTGGATGCCGGGACCAAGGCGCTTGCCGTCAACGGGCCCGCCCCCGATCTCCTTGTCGGCGTCCCCCCAGGCAGCAGCTACAAGTTTGCCGGCGATGAGCACGGAGCCATCATGTTTGCAGCCTCGGCCGCGAGCCCGGCGCTTGGCAGCCGCGTGCTGATCGGTGCGACCCACTGCGATCCCACTGTCAATCTGCACAGCGGCTACCATGTGGCGAGCGGCAACCGCCCGCTCGCGCGTTGGCCAATCGTTGGACGATATCGATCAACGCTGCCGTGAGCTGCGTTCAGGCGCGCAGCGTTCCCCGCATCACGATGACGGCGTGGCCGGCAATTGCGCAGTCAATCAGCCCTGTACCGCCCAGCCGCATTTTCAGATGGATCACGCTGGGCCGGCGCATGTCCTGGCCTTGCTCGATGACGATCTCGTGCGCGCCGGGTCCCAGCCCGCCATGCTCCGCGAGCAGGCCCGCGAAGGCCGCCGCCGCAGCGCCTGTTGCGGGATCCTCAGGCACGCCCAGCAAGGGCGCGAACATGCGCGCGCGAAAGCTTGTTGTGGGCGGCGTTCCCTGCGCACAGAAAGCATAGACGGCGCGGGGTCCGGCGGCGCCGAAAGCATCCTCCCATCTGGAAACATCGGGTCGCATGCTGGAGAGCACGACCTGTCCAGCGAGGGGGACCATGAACATGTCGACCCCGGCGGTCCACTTCGAGAGTGCGAAGCGAGCGGCATCAATATCAGCAGGCGCTATCCGCAAGGCAGCGGCCACCGCAGCCATATCAGGCTCCCAGGCGAGCTTCCGCGGCAAGGCGGGCAGCTCGAATCGCGCATGAGCCGTCTCATCTCCTTGCGGAGCGACGTGACAGCGGACAACCCCGATCTGCTCCTCCAGAACCAGCGCCTGCGGTGCTTTCGGATCGTGCAGCAGCCCGAGCAGCGCCGCGCTGCCGACCGTCGGGTGACCGGCAAAAGGAAGCTCCGTTGTCGGCGTAAAGATGCGCAACCGCGCCGCATGCGCGGGATCGCTCGCGGGCAGGAAAAAGACGGTCTCTGGAAAATTGAACTCGCGGGCAATTGCCTGCATGCGTGATGTCTCCAGGCCATCGGCGTCCTGGACGACTGCCAGAGGGTTGCCCGTAAATCGTTCCTGGGTGAAGACGTCGAGAGTGTAGAATCGGCGCTGCATGACAATGCCCGATAAAGTGAGTGAGAGTGATTTCTACAAACAGCACGAGGCAGTGCTGGCAGCCACGTCAAATCCGCCATACTAGCCAGCGCTCCGAGCGCATAGCATACTGTCGCCTGAGAGCCAGGCAGACGCACGCGCGCCGGATCGGAGATCGCTATGCCATGGATTGAAGCCCTGAAATATGGGCTGATTGGACTTGCTGCTCTGTCAGGATTTTGGGCTCTGGCAAAGTTCAGGACGCAGGTGCATGCACCTAGCGACACCGGCGCTCGTATGGTGAACCGGTTGATGCTCTTCTGCATCGCACTCGTTCTCCTGTCGGGGGCGCTTGCGCTCTACGACGACCAATATCTGCAAGGAAGCCGGCGGCAACAGGCCATCAGCAGACTGGATGAGACCATCGGCGCCAAGCTGGACGTGGAAAATGATCTGTTCTCGCCGCTCGACTCCTATTCGAAGCAGACAGTGGACAACATGTTCCGGCAGCTTTGTCGGGACGTGATCGACCTCGGGAAGACCGTTGCTTCTGCCGCAACGCCAAAATGCAAGGCGCGACTTGAGCGTTCGCCCTCTGATGCGCCGACATGATCGGCAAGGGAAGGAATGACTGACCATACTCGCGCGGTCATGGCGCTTGCGCGCGATCTCGTGACGATCGACAGCCGCAGCTTCGTTTCCAACCGCCCGCTTGCCGATCGTATTGAGGCAGCGCTCGCCGGCTTCGAGCTGGAGCGGCTCGACTACCGCGACCGCAATGGCATCGAAAAACGGGCATTGGTTGCGCATCGCGGCGGCAAAGCGGGCATGGATGGCGAGTACAGCGGCAGTCTGGCGCTTTCCGGCCACATGGACACGGTTCCGGATACGGGCTGGCGCAGCGATCCCTGGAGCGGCCGAATAGTGGATGGCCGGCTGTTCGGGCTTGGCAGCACCGACATGAAAGGTCCGCTGGCCGCCGCCATCGTGGCGGCGCAGGCGTTGCCGGCGCACGTGCCGATCACGTTGCTGATCACGACCGACGAGGAGACGACGAAGGCCGGCGCGCGCGAGATCGCCGAACGCTCAGAGCTGGCACGGGCGGCGCGTCCGCGCGCCATCCTGGTGGTCGAGCCGACCGGGCTGGTCCCCATGCGCGGACACCGCGCACACGTTCAGTTCACTGCGGTGGCGACCGGCGTCCAGGCGCACAGCAGCACCGGCCGCGGCCGCAATGCCAACTGGGATCTGCTGCCGTTCCTGGTGGAGATGCGCACGCTGCACGACCGCCTGCGACAGGATCCCGGCTTGCAGGACAAGGCCTATGACCCTCCTTTCAGCGATTTCAACCTCGTGCTCGACAATCACGGCTCGGCCGCCAACGTGACGGTGCCAAAGGCAACCGCGACCATCAAGTTCCGCTACAGCGCCAGCGTGGATCCGGGGCCGGTCCTGGATGTGGTGCGCGCCGCTGCACAGCGCACGGGCCTTGCGCTCTCGGAAGCGCGCGAAGGCGACCCGCCGGAGCTTGCGGCGAGCCATCCCTTTGTCGAGCTCTGCAGCAGGACGGTGGGTGCACCGGCGGGCGTCGCTCCCTATGGGACGGATGCCTCCGAGCTGCAGGTGATTGCACCATGCGTCGTGCTGGGACCCGGAGATATTGCGCAGGCACATGCACCCGAGGAGTGCGTATCGATTGCCGAGCTGGCGGCGGCGGTTCCCCTATTCATGCAGCTGGCGCGGGATATGCAAATGCAAGACATGCAAACCCAATAGCCTCTGACGAGGCAATCAGCAGCTCGCCTGGTCGGTGCTGCACCGACGGCCTTCAAATTCCCGGCAGACCGGCCCCCAATTTTGGGTTATGGATAACCAGTGCCTTCCCGGGAACCGGTTTCCGCGCTGCGGCCAGGGAGCAAACGATGGCTGAATGCTTCGTCGCCAAGGCGTCCGAGCTGGCAGACGGCGATCGGCGGATCGTGCTGGCGGGAACAACCGAGGTCGGCGTATTCTGCAAGGACGGGGCCTATTTCGGCTACAGCAATGTTTGCGTCCATTCCGGAGGTCCCGCCTGCGAAGGGCTGATGATCAACCGGGTGGTCGATGTCATCGCGCCCGATCGCACGTATGAGGGGCAGACCTTCTCTGACGAGATTCATTTCGTCTGCCCCTGGCACGGTTACGAGTACGATCTCAAGACCGGCGAATGCGTGGGCGACCGCCGTCTTAAGTTGAAGAAGTTCGAGGTGGTGCAGCGGGGCGACGACATTTTCGTCATTGTGTGAGCGGCCCCTGATCTCGCGCGAAACCGCGCTACCGCACTGGCGCGCTCATCCGGGGCCGGAAACGGAGAATACTCAAGGAGAGAGCGTCCATGGACATGCTGCGCAGCGAAGTCCGCAAGCTCGCCGGCGACGACTACACCACGGCGGCGCATCTGGCGCATGCCTCGCAGCAGGCGCGCGAGCGCAAGTATCAGGATTTCCTCATCGTGGATGTGGATTCTCACCACTATGAGAGCGAGTCCTACAAGGAGGTTTTCGAGTTCATCGAAAGCCCGGTGATCCGCCGGCAGGCCGTGGAGTCGGCAAAACGCGGCGGCCGCGCCTCCATGCTCGGCGGCCAGATCGGCTACCAGGACATCGGCGGTCGCATCACGCGTCACGAGCTGCGCAAGCATGATGTCCGTCGTCATGACCAGCTCACAAGGGGAAAGCACCGCGACATCGGAATGACGCTGGAATGGATGGATGCCATCGGCGTCGACTATGCGTGTTTGTTCCCGACGCCGATGCTGTTTCTCGGTCTGCATCCGCAGGTCGAGATCGAGGTTGCAATGTGCCGCGCCTACAATCGCTGGCTCTGCGAGCGCATCCTGGCGGCGGAGCCGCGCATCGTCTCCATGCTCTATCTTCCGTTCAATGACCCGGAGGCCGCGTACCGGACCGTGAAGGACTTCGGCGACAGGAAGGGGGTGGTGGGATTCATGGTGACGTCGCCCCGCTACAAGCCGGTGCACGACAACGCCTATGTCAAGACCTATGCGCTGCTCGAGGAGATGGGCAAGCCGATCGCGTTCCATGCTGCCTACAACTGGCACGACCAGGCGCTTTCGCTAACCAACCGCTTCATCTCGGTGCATGCGCTCGGATTCATGTGGTTCAACATGGTCCACATGACCAACTGGGTGATCAACGGCATGCCCGAGCGCTTCCCGCGGCTCAAGGTGATGTGGATCGAGAGCGGGTTGACCTGGGCTTATTGCCTGATGCAGCGCCTCGACCATTCCTACATGATGCGCACATCCGACTGCCCCTCGCTCAAGCGCAGGCCGAGCGAATACATGCGCGAGATGTATTACTCCTCGCAGCCGATGGAAAAGCCGCGCGACCGCTCGATCCTGGAGGCGACATTCAAGATGATCAATGCCGAGACGCAACTGCTGTGGTCATCGGACTATCCGCACTGGGACTTCGATCTTCCCAGCGTGATCTATGATCTGCCGTTCCTGAGCGAGACGGCACGTCGCAACATTCTCGGCGGCAATGCCGCGCGGGTATTCGGGCTCGACAGCAAGCCGCGCAAGAGGATCCCGGCCTGATGAAGGAATGGCTGCAGGTTCTCAAGGCTGCCGATGCTGCCGCCCGCTGGCATGTTCATCAGCGCCGCAAAGGCGCGTCCAAGGAGCCCTACATCAATCATCTCCTTGAAGTCGCGCTGCTTGTCGCCGAGGCGACGGGCGGACGTGACCCCAACCTGGTCATAGCCGCCCTGCTGCACGACGCGATCGAGGATTCCGAGGTGCCGGGCGAGGTGATTGCCGATGCCTTCGGCGAGGATGTGGCCACGATCGTCGCCGAGGTGACCGATGACAAGGGCCTTCCCAAGGCGACCAGGAAGCGCAAGCAGATCAAGACCGCCTCCCGCAAGAGCGACCGGGCCAAGGTCCTCAAGCTTGCCGACAAAACCAGCAACCTGCGCGCGATCGCCGCTAGCCCGCCGCCGGACTGGACGGTCAAACGCAGGATCGAATACGTGCAATGGGCGAAGGACGTGGTCGACGGCCTTCGTGGGATCAACGCGCGGCTCGAGGCGCAATTCGATGACGCGGCCGACGCTGCAGAACGGTCATTCAAGCCAGCAACCTAGGCGAACGGGGGTTCTTTGGTAGGGGCGACGCATGCGTCGCCCCTACTACCCCGCATATCTTGGAAACAGCGCGAGCGTATTGGCGCGGTCGATGGCGCAGCGGCGCTCGGGCGACAGAAACCCGGACTCGTGCGTCGCCACGGCCTGCGCGATCACGTGGCGGTTGGCGAAGGGAAAGTCGCTTCCGAACACGATCCGGTCCGAGCGTGCCACGTGATCGAGTGCGCCGAACGTCTGCGCGCCGGGCGAGAGCGCGTTGTCGTACCAGAAATGTGCCAGGCCCGCGAGCACCTGCTCGCGCGTCAGCCGCGGCAGCCGCGCATCGATCATCGGCGACACCGAGAGCCGCCAGGCAAAATAGGGAACCAGCCCGCCGGCATGAGGCAGGATGAATCGGATGCGGGGGAAGCGATCGATGGTGCCGGAGAAGACAAGGTTGACCACCGCGCGCGTGGTGTCGAACAGGTATTCCATCATGAAAGCTGGCCACGGTAGCGCGAGGTTCCTGCTCGAGGGATGCAGCCCGGGATGCACGAATACGACGGCGGCACGCGCATCAAGCATCTCGATGACGGGATCGAAGGCGGGGTCGCCCAGGAATTTCTCCTCGTAGCTTGCAAACAGCGAAACCCCGTCGAACCGCAGGACGTCGAGCGCGTAGGCGATCTCCGCGCAGGCTCCCTGCATGCTCCCCATGGGCACGGTCGCAAACGCGCCGAAGCGTGCGGGCCACCGCGAAACCAGCTCGGCCGCATACTCGTTGCAGCGGCGCGCGAGCGCCTGCGCCTCGACCGGCGCAGCAAAGCCGACGCCCGGCTGCGCGAGCGAGGTGAGTGCCACCTCGATGCCGTGCGCGTCCATCAGATCGAGCGCGAGCGCCGGCGTAAAATCGGGGTAGCGGCCGATGGCGGGGCCGCGGCCGGCGGCATAGACCGCCTCGCGATAAAACGGCGGAATGTGGTGGAAGTGAACGTCGATCCGGCGCGGTGAAGCCATGCCTGCGGTCCTTCCTCGGGGCTGTCATGCCCGCATGCAGGCATCCAGTAAACACGGAAGTTGCGTCCCAACACTCGCGATGGCGATGACCGGATCGTCTGCTTGCGCAGGTCATGACAGGGAGGAGCGCAGGCGTGTTGAATTTGATCAATCATCGTGTCTCTATGCGCAGCGGCAAGCCGCGCAGCCGAAGGAAGACCACCGTGCCCTGGTTGGAAGCGAATGGCATCAGCATCCATTACGAGCTGGCGGGAGCCGGGCCTTCGCTCGTCCTCCTGCACGAGATGGGCGGCACGCTGGCAAGCTGGGACGGGATATTCCCCGCGCTCACCAGGCGTTTCCAAGTGCTGCGGTACGACCAGCGCGGATCAGGTCTTTCCGAGAAGCCTCGCTCGCCGATCACCACAGGGCTGCTGGTCGATGACCTGGAAGCCGTGCTGCAGGCAACTGCCCTGCCCGCCCCCCGGCACTTCGTCACCGTCGCCGCGGCTACCATGCAGGCGCTCCTCTACATGACGCGGCATCCTGATGCCATCGCAAGCTTTGTGTTCTGCAACCCTTTCACCGGCGCCGACCCGAGCCGCATGGCGGCACTGGACGAGCGTGCACGGCTCGCCGAGCGCGAGGGCATGCGTGCTGCCATTGCGGTGACACTCGACAAGTCGTGGCCGCCGCAGCGTGCCGACCAGACCGGGTACGCGACCTATCGTGGCCGCTATCTCGCGCAGGACCCCGCCTGTTTCGCAGCCATGAACCGGGCCATCGCGCGGCCCAATGTGGCCCAACTCGGCAAGGAGGTGAGAGTGCCGACCATGGTCGTCGCCGGCCGCTTCGATGAGGTGCGGCCGCCGGCAGCGAGCGAGCAGTTCGCGCGAACCATTCCCGGCGCGCGGTTCGAATTGATCGATGCGGTGCACATGATGCCGGCGCAGGCACCAGGCGCGCTGCTTGCGCTGCTCCAAGATTTTCTCGGCGGTACGCTTGCGCCCGCCGCATCCGTCGCTGCCGGCTGAGGAGGTTTCGCAGATGAAGGCGCAGGTGAACGGCATCACCATCAACTACGAGATCGACGCTCCGCTCGGCGACCCATTGAACCTGAAACCGTGGCTCATCTGGAGCAATTCACTCGCGACCAATCTCTCCGCATGGAACGATCAGGCGAACGCGTTCAAGCGCGATTTCCGCGTGCTGCGCTACGACCAGCGCGGACACGGTGCAACCGAGGCGCCGCCCGGCCGCTATACTTTCGAGCTCCTGATGGCTGACGTGCTGGCGCTGATGGACCGGCTTGGAATTGCCACGGCACATTTCGCCGGGCTCTCCATGGGGGGCGCGACCGCACTCGGACTGGCCGAGCAGCATCCGGAGCGGCTCGACAAGGTGATCGTGTGCGATTCGCCTTGCCAGTCGACGCCGCAGAGCGCACAGCAATGGGAGGAGCGCATTGCCGTCGCCGAGAAGGAGGGAATGGAAGCCCTGGTCGAGCCCACGGTCGCGCGCTGGTTCCCGCCGGAAACGGTCAAGGCCAATCCGGCGCATCTCGACAATGTGCGGCAGATGATACGCACGACTCCGGTGCACGGCTTCATCGGCTGCGCTGCCGCGCTCGCCAACCATGACTTCGCGTCGGCGGCGGCAACGGTCAAGTGCCCGGTCCTGTTCCTGGCCGGCGAGAAGGACGGCGTAACGCCCGCAGCCATGCGCAAGCTCAGCGCCGCCGTTGCGGGCTCGCGCTATGTGGAGCTGCCGGGCGCCGGGCACATTTCCAATCTCGACCAACCCGCGGCGTTCAATCGCGCGGTCACGGACTTTCTCAAGGCCACATGAGGCGTCAGACGCTGCAAGCGTGCACGCACTGCCATGCCGGCAGCGCAGGCCCTTTGCCGGAGCTGCAAGTTGCGGCATGATACATTATTTGTAGGCATAGAGGCTCGATCGACAGGAGAAAATGCCATGACGGCCGCGGCAGCAACCACCCAAAAAAAGGCCCGCGCGGGCCTCTCCAACAAAGCCCGTGAGCTGATGGAGGAGATCAACCAGGACGCCGGCAAGCACAACATCTGGGTGCGTACCCAGGCGAATGCGCCGGCGCAGCGGCCGTGGTTCAGCGAGACCGGCGGAGAGGGCAGCGGACAGCTCGCGTCCGGGCGGGTTGCCGCCAACCAGATGAAGACGATGCCGCATCTATGGCGCTGGAACGAGTTCTCCCCCTATCTGCACCGGATTTCCGAGATCGCGCGCAAGGCCGAAGTGTCCCCGATCGAGTTCGCCGATCGCCAGAGCATCCTGCTGCTCAATCCGGGCCTCAACGGCAGGCTGCAGGTCACCAACACCATCCGTTGCGCAATTTCGATCTACAATCCCGGCGACGTGGCACCGGTGCATCTGCATTCGCCCAACGCCAGCCGCACGATCCTCTCGGACAAGGGCGGCTACACGGTCGTCGAGGGCGAGCGCTGCGATGCCTCGCGCGGCGACCTCATCCTCACGCCGAACGGCACCTGGCACGACCACGGCAATGATTCGGCCGAGCCGGTGATCTGGATCGACATGCTGGACTGGCCGCTGATGGAGTTTCTCGACGCGGCCTGGGTTGACCATGACATGCCGGGCGCGCAGGGCAATGCGCCGGTGCAGCCCACCACCCACCGCGACGGCTATTCACGCAAGCTTTATGGACGGGGCGGCATGATGCCGACCTTCGTGAGCCATCAGATCGGAGTAGGCCGCAGCCCCGCGCCGCTCATTCACTACCGCGGGGCCGACGTGCACGAGACCCTGCACGCCCTGCGCAACGAGAAGGGCGATCCCTACGAGGGCATCAAGATCGATTTCGTCAACCCGGTGACGGGAGAGCCGGTGTTCAGGACGCTGAACTATTCCGCGCAGCTCCTGCGTCCGGGCGAGCAGACCGAGCTGAAACGGGAGACCGCCGGCACGTTCTACGTCGTCATCGAAGGCAGCGGCGCGACCGAGGTCGGCGGCAAGCGTCTCGAATGGACGCAGAACGACATCTTCGTGGTGCCGAACTTCCTCTGGCGGCGTCACATCAATACCGGCAGGAACGACGCCGTGATCTATTCTGTCTCCGACGCCGCGCTGATGCGCAACATCGGCCAGTACTACGCGCAGGGCCGCGACAGGCACGGCAAGGTCACCGAGCTGGCGCATTAACGTAGGGGCGAGTTTGTAGGGCGGATTAGCGGAGCGCGTTTGCGCGCAGCGTAATCCGCCGTAACCGAGCCGCGCGTCAAGCCAGCGGATTACGCTAACGCTAATCCGCCCTACCTTATCACGTCTCGTCCACCACCGTGTTGCGCAGCACGCCGATCTCGGGCACCTCCACCTCCACCACGTCGCCGGGCTTGAGCCAGACCGACGGGTTGCGGTGGACGCCGGCGCCGGTCGGCGTTCCGGTCCAGATCAGGTCGCCGGGCTTGAGCGTTGCGAAGGTGCTGATGTAGTTGATGAGCCAGGCAAAGCCCCAGGTCAGCCGGTCGGTGCTGTCCTGCTGGCGCACCTCGCCATTGACGCGCGTCGTCAGATGCAGCGGCTTTGCCGGATCGAGTTCGTCTACGGTCACGAGCCAGGGACCGATGCTGCCGGAGCGGTCGAAATTCTTGCCCTGCGTCACGTTCAGCGTGCCGTGGCGCAGCCAGTCGCGCACGCTGCCCTCATTGCCGAGCGTGACGCCGCCGATCCATGACAGCGCGCTTTCGCGCGGAATGTGGCGGCCTTCCTTTCCGATCACCAGCACGACCTCGCCCTCGTAGTCGAACTTGTCCGACACTTTCGGGCGCACGATCGGCTGCCCGCTTCCGACCAGCGAGCTGGGAAACCGGCAGAACAGGTTGGGATATTTCGGCGCCTCGCGACTGTCCTTATACTCAGCGCTGCGGTCCGGGTAGTTGATGCCGACGCAGATGTTTTTTTCAGGCGAGAGGATAGGCGGCAGCAGCTCGATGTCTTTGAGCTGATGATCCGGCGCACCGTTCGCGGCGGCGCGCGCCTCGGAAACGGCCTGCGCGCGCAGCACATCGAGCAGGGTTGCATATTTCGCCAGCCTGCGGCCGAGATCGATAATTCCGGTGCCGACCACCGCGCCGTAGCCGGCGCGGCCGTTTGCCTTGAAGCTTGCAAGTCGCATGGTTTCACTCGCGTTTGCTGATATCGTATCGCTCATGCCGCCTGCGGCGCGCCGGGCTGACGCAGCGGATGAGCGCGGGCAAAAGCATCGTTCTGCATGCAAAGCTCGGTGATCCGTCGCACGGTTGGAAAGCGCGCCATATCGTATTTGAAGAAGCCGGCGCCCGTCGCCTGGCTCACCAGGCAGATGTCGGCCATGGTAACGGCATCGCCCTGGCAATAGCGGCCGGTCTCGGGATGACCCGCCAGATTGGCCTCGAGCGCCGACAGCGCTTCCCCGATCCAATGACGAATCCACTTGAGCCGCGTGGGCTCGTCCACCTTGAGCTCATGCTCGAGGTATTCGCGCACGCGCGGCACGAGCAACGGATGGGAATCGCAGGCAACAATCTGCGAAAGCGCCCGCACCCGCGCGCGCGCACGCGGCGCGGAGGGCAAGAGCGGTGGCTGCGGGTGGGTCTCGTCGAGATATTCGATAATGGCGAGCGACTGGAACAGCACCGGCCCGTCCCCGTCGAGCAGGGCCGGAAGCAGCATCTGCGGATTGACGGCGCGGTAGGCGGCATCGCGCTGCCTGCCTTGCATGAGATTGACGTCGACCACCTCCTCCGGCACCAGGCCCTTGAGGTTGAGCGCAATGCGGACGCGGAACGTCGCGAGCGAGCGCCAGAATGAGTAGAGCTTCACGTGGGTGCCCCCTTGGCAAATGGTGGTGGGGTGGGGTGTTAGCACAATATGCCCGCGCCCATGAAGCGGCGGCCAGGCGAGGCATGCCTCGCCCCTGCGCGGAGGAGGCACTGCGCAGCATTGCGCCGCAGGACAAAGCGCCGCCAAGCATGTAAGGAGGAGCGCCACCGAGCGGCATTTGAAGCATGGGATGGAAGAATCCATTCCGCGCCGCCCGGCCGATGGCAACCAGGGAGGAAATGATGAGCGTGCGACGTCGGGTCGTTCTCAAGGGAATGCTTGGAGCCAGTGCGCTCGTTGCGGCGCCGGCGATCCTGCGCGCGCAAAGCACGCCGGTCCGAATTGGATTTCTTACCATCAAGACTGGCCCGCTCGCGTCGGGCGGGCTGCAGATGGAGCAAGGGCTCTCCGTCTTCTTCAAGCAGCGTAACAATACGCTCGCCGGGCGGCCGGTCGAGCTCCATACCGCCGATACCGGCGGCAACCCCGCGCAAGCGCGCACCAAGACGCAGGAGCTGGTCGAGCGCTTGAACGTCGCCGTGCTGATCGGACCGCTTGCCGCGTTCGAGGCATTGGCGATCGACGATTATGTGCGCTCCTCGCGCACTCCCATCCTCTCGGTTGCCGGCGCCGAGGACATGACCCAGCGCAAGCCCAATCCCTGGTTTGTGCGACCGAGCTGCACGTCAGCGCAGCCGAGCCATCCGATGGGCGAATACGCGGCAAAGGAGCTCAAATACCGGCGCGTGGCCACCATCGGCGACGATTTCGCGTTCGGCCATGAATCCGTGGCCGGCTTCCATCGCGTGTTCGAGGATAACGGCGGCAAGATCGTGCAGAAGCTGTGGACGCCGCTCAACGCGCCGGATTACGGCACCTACATCTCGCAGCTCAAAGGCGACCTCGACGCGGTGTTTACCGCGCATGCCGGCTCGAACGGCTTCAAGTTCATCCGCCAGCTGCGCGAGTACGGCAACCAGGTGCAGATCCTTGGCGGCTTCACCCCGGTTGACGAATCGTTGTTGCAGCAGATGGGCGAGGATGCGCTCGGCGCCATGACCGGCTCCTGGTACTCGGCCGAGCTCGATTACCCCGTGAACAAGACGTTCGTCGAGGCCGTCCGCAGCGAGTACAAGGTCGATCCCGGTGTCTATGCCGCCGAGACCTACGTGTGCGGTGAGGTGCTCGAGCACGCCGCGAAGACGGTCAACGGCCGGATCGAGGACAAGGACAGCATGATCAAGGCGCTGCGCGAGGCCAACGTGCCCGATACGCTGCGCGGCCCGCTGCGGTTCGACGAGCTCGGCAATGCCGTCGGCAACATCTACATCCGCAAGGTGGAGAAGAGGACTCAACAATCCGCAACGGCGGGCAATTCCACGAGATATGTTAATGCCGTGATCAAGACCTATCCCGACGTGAGCCAGTTCTGGACCTACGGCAAGGACGCGTTCCTGAAGAACCCGGTCTATTCGCGTGATTTTCCCCCGGTGTCTTCGGACGACCCGGCAAAGAATGCAACATCGCACCCATAGTCCCCACCAATGGGTACGGCAGGTCCTGGAGCACTAGCGCGTTGCGCGCACATTCCGCGTGACGGGGGCGC
>Ga0306920_100001107_pt1 | contig 33106 bp, 24 predicted proteins | sample flu12Cox44000170_FD_204666 | JGI IMG/M metagenome (GOLD analysis project Ga0306920, IMG submission 204666) | Lab enrichment of tropical soil microbial communities from Luquillo Experimental Forest, Puerto Rico - flux4day.12C.oxic.44.000.170 (v2)... | ecosystem: Environmental > Terrestrial >...
GGCGCCGATGAATTCGGCTGCGCCACGGCGCCGCTCGTCGCCGCGGGCTGCATCATGATGCGCAAATGCCATCTCAACACCTGCCCCGTCGGCGTCGCCACCCAGGATCCGGTGCTGCGCAAGCGCTTCACCGGCGTCCCTGAGCACGTGATCAACTACTTCTTCTTCCTCGCCGAGGAGGTGCGCGAGATCATGGCTTCGCTCGGCTATCGTCGCTTCGACGAGATGGTCGGGCAGATGCAAATGCTCGACCAGGAGAAGGTGATCGAGCATTGGAAGGCGAGGGGGCTCGATTTCTCGCGCCTTTTCCAAAAGCCGAACCCGCCCGGCGGCACCGGCATCTACCGCAGCGAGCGCCAGGACCATAAGCTCGGGAAGGTGCTCGACCGCGAACTCATCGAAAAGGCGAAGATCGCGATCGAGACGCGCCGGCCGGTGCTGATCGAGGCTAAGATCAACAACACCAATCGCGCGGCCGGCGCCATGCTCTCGGGCGATATCGCCAAGCGTTACGGCTATACCGGGCTTCCCGACGAGACCGTGCATGTGAAGCTCACGGGCACAGCCGGCCAGAGCTTCGGCGCCTGGCTCGCCCATGGCGTCACGCTCGAGCTCGAGGGCGAGGCGAACGACTATGTGGGCAAGGGCCTCTCGGGCGGGCGGCTCATCGTCTACCCGTCGCGCGATGCCACGCATATTACGGCCGAGGACAGCATCATCGTCGGCAACACCGTGCTCTACGGGGCGATCTCCGGCGAATGCTATTTCCGCGGCGTCGCCGGCGAGCGCTTCGCGGTGCGCAATTCCGGCGCCATCGCGGTCGTCGAAGGCACGGGCGACCATGGTTGCGAATACATGACGGGTGGCGTGGTCGTGGTCATCGGCCAGACCGGGCGCAACTTCGCGGCCGGCATGTCGGGCGGCATCGCCTATGTACTCGACGAGGACGGCTCCTTCGCCAAGCGCTGCAACCTCTCGATGGTCGATCTCGAGCCGGTCGAGGAAGAGGAAGTGATGATGCAGCGCCTGCATCATCACGGGGGCGACCTCGAGGGCCACGGCCTCGTCGATGTCATGGCCGATCTCGACCGTTTCGACGGCGAGCGGCTGCACCAGCTCATCGCCAAGCACGCGGCCTATACGGGATCGGTGCGCGCCAAGCTCATCCTCGAGCATTGGGACGTGTATCTGCCGAAATTCCGCAAGGTGATGCCGGTCGAGTACCGGCGCGCGCTTGCCGAGCTCGCCGCCGAGCGCGCCGAGCCGGCTTTCGCCCTCGCCGGCGAGTGAGGCGGCCATGGACGGTGCAACGAAGAATGCGCCCGTGGGAAGTGTGCCTATGGGAAGCGCGCCCATGAAGGTCTATGGGGATTTGCGGTCGGGCAATTGCCTGAAGGTCAAATACACGGCCGATTTCCTCGAACGTCCCTATAGCTGGGTGCCGGTCGACGTCATGACCGGCGGGAGCCGCAAACCGCAATTCCTGCGCCTCAACCCGGTCGGCCAGGTGCCGGCGATCGAGCTCGAGTATGGGCGCGTGCTCGCCCAGTCGAACGCGATCATCCGCTACCTTGCCGCGGCGACGGAGCTCTTGCCGCAGGACCTCTTCCTCCAGGCCAAGGTCGACGAGATTCTCGCATGGGAGCAGTACAGCCACGAGCCCTATGTGGCGGTCTGCCGCTTCCACATGGTGTATCTCGGCCGCTCCAAAGATGAGCGCGAGCCGCAACGCGTCGAGCGCGGGCAAGCCGCGCTCGACGTCATGGAGACGTTGCTGAAACAACGCAGCTTCTTCGTCGCCGACCGGCTGAGCATTGCCGACATCTCGCTTCTGGCCTACACGCGCCTCGCGCATGAAGCCGGTTTCGACTTGTCGGCGCTTCCGTCGGTGCGGGGCTGGATCGCGCGCTGCGAGGCAGCGCTCGGCATTGAGCCCGCCTTGGCCGCGGCCTGAAAGCTGATGTGAACGCCGCGGCCCGAGGGCCGGGGCACGAGGATTGATCACTGGATGCGTGAGCTCCGATCGACGCAGAGCTCGTCAGACCGGGTGCGGCGCCGGCCTTGCAGGGCAAGGCCTGAACGAAGATTGGCGTAGGACGAATATGGGCAAGGTCACAGGCTTCCTCGAGATCGATCGGCGCGAGCGGCGCTATGCGCTCGCTTCCGATCGGATCCGGCACTACCGCGAATTCATGCTGCCTCTCTCGGAGGAGGCGACCCGCGACCAGGCGGCGCGCTGCATGGATTGCGGCATTCCCTATTGTCACAATGGCTGTCCGGTGAACAATCAGATCCCGGACTGGAACGACCTCGTCTATCGCGGCGAATGGCGCGACGCCCTCGACAATCTGCATTCGACGAACAACTTCCCGGAATTTACCGGCCGCGTCTGCCCGGCACCGTGCGAGGCCTCCTGCACGTTGAATATCCAGGACACGCCCGTCACCATCAAGACGATCGAATGTGCCATCGTCGATCGCGGCTGGCAGGAGGGGTGGATCGCGCCCGAGCCGCCTGCGCGGCTGACCGGCAAGAAGGTCGCGGTCGTGGGCTCGGGGCCGGCCGGCCTCGCCTGCGCCCAGCAGCTCGCGCGCGCCGGCCACGAGGTGCATGTCTACGAGAAGCACGCCAAGCCCGGCGGCCTCCTGCGCTACGGCATCCCGGATTTCAAGATGGAGAAGCGCCATATCGACTGGCGCATCGCCCAGATGGAGGGCGAGGGCGTCGTCTTCCATTGCGGCGTCACAGTCGGCGCGGATCTCTCGGCTGCGAAGCTCGTCGCGGAATACGACGCGGTCGCGCTCGCGGGCGGCGCCGAGAAGCCCCGCGACCTGCCGATCCCAGGGCGCGAGCTCTCAGGTATCCATTTCGCGATGGACTTCCTGCCGCAGCAGAACCGGCGCGTGTCGCGCGAGCCTGCGGTCGGCAACGCGGCGCCGATCCTCGCCTCGGGGAAGCATGTGGTGGTGATCGGGGGCGGCGATACGGGCTCTGACTGCATCGGCACCTCGGTGCGCCAGGGCGCGCTCTCGGTGACGCAGCTCGAGATCATGCCGAAACCGCCCGAGAAGGAGAACAAGCTCCTGGTGTGGCCCGATTGGCCGCTGAAGCTGCGCACCTCCTCGAGCCATGAGGAAGGGGCCGAGCGCGATTTTGCGGTGATGACGCAGCGCCTCTCCGGCGAGAATGGCGCGGTGCGCCGCCTGCATTGCGTGCGCATCGACGACAAGATGAAGCCTGCGCAGGGCACGGAGTTCGAGCTGCGCGCCGATCTCGTGCTCCTCGCAATGGGCTTCGTGTCACCGGTGCAGGAGGGGCTTCTCACCGAGCTCGGCGTCGGGCTCGATCCGCGCGGCAATGTCGCGGCGAATGTGAAGGATTACCGCACCTCGATCGACAAGGTCTTCGCCTGCGGCGACATGCGGCGCGGCCAATCGCTCGTCGTCTGGGCGATCCGCGAAGGCCGCCAAGCGGCGCGCGCGATCGACATCGAGCTCGAGGGCGTGAGCACCCTGCCGCGCTGAACCGAGGCCTTCGCGCCTCGCTTCCGTGGGGCGCCTTAGCTTCCGCGGGGCGCCTGACCTGCGGCCAGCTCAGGAGACGCTCGCCGCCCGCACCGCCATGAAGTCCTCACGGGCTTCAGTCATCTCGTCCCAGACGCGCCCGAGTGCCGCATCCTTTTTGGCCGTCTCGGCATAGGCGGTGAACGACTTGTAGCGATCCATCAGACGCGGCTTATGCGCGAAGCGCATCAGGGTCTCGATGGTGAAGCGCAGCGGCGTCAGCCACAGATCGGCCGTCGTCATCTGGCCCGGAAAGGCGTATTCACCGGCGAGCAGCATGGCGTCGAGATGGCGAAGCCCCTCGTCGAGCCTGGCAAATTGCGCCGAGATCGCTTCGTCATTGCGGCTCTTCGCGTCGAGAAGGTCGAAGAGCGGCCTTGCGGCCTGCATCACGTAGAGATCGGCGACCTGGGTGATGAGGCGAACGCGCGCCACCGCTTCCGCAGTATCCGGACGTAATGACGGCGTCGGATAGGCGTCCTCGAAATATTCGACGATCACGCCTGATTCCGGCAGTACGGTGCCGTCATCGAGAAGCAGCACCGGTATGCGGACCGCCGGATTGATCTCGCGATATTTCGCGGAGCTGCGCCAATCGGCCGGCGGCGGCACGATCTCGACCGGCAGCCCCTTGGCATAGATCGCGCCACGCACGCGGGCGGCATAAGGCGACAAGGGCAAGGAATAGAGCTGCACGCGGTTTCTCCTCATCTTCGCGGCGCCGGTGAGCGATCATATCACGAAGATCAATGGATATCGCCATGGGCCCGCTTGGCACGCTTGCGCGCGCGGCTGTCGGTCGCCGCCTCAGGGCGATTGGCGCCAGGTGAAGTCGTCGGAGCGGCCGGGCTTTGCGGCGCGCAGCGGGTCCGACCCAAAGGTCGCGGGCACCGGGCGCGCGGCACCACCCGCGGCCACGAGCTGCCCGTCCGAGGAGCGCTCGGGAGTGGTGAGCGAGAACACCGGGCCGACGACCGGCCGGTCGGGGAGCCTCGCGATCAGCGGCACGGCATCGGCCGCGGGCGGCATCCCGGCCATCTGGTCGATCATGCGCTCGACATCAGGCTTGCTCGGCGAGGCCGGCACGACGCCCGGCACAGCCGCGCCGCCGGGCACGCCCGCGACGGCGTCCGGAGCCGCGGCCGGCTTGTCGGCGAGGATGCGCTTGACCTCGACATCGGCGAAATAGGCGGCTTTCAGCGCACCGGCCTTGGTGAAGCTCACCCCGTCGCTGGTGCGCAGCTTCACTGTTGCGCCATTCATCGCAGGGCCGGTATCGGTGTATTTGCCGTTCTCGTCGATGAAGGCATCATGCAGATCGACGAAAGTCTGCCCTCGCGCATGCACCGCGTCGCGCGCGATGGCGTTGAGGCTCTGCAATTGCTCGGAGAGCTTGGGCAGGCTCATCACCGGCATGCCAACCCAGACGAGCGGCACGTTCTTGTCCTTGAACACGGCAAGCAGCGCCTCGACCCGCTTGGCATAGGCTTCCTTCCACGGGTCGGAGCCAGGATCGAGGGTGACTGAACCATTCTGCATCGGCTGCCAGTCATTCATGCCGATGAGGATCACGGCGACATCGTAATGCTGAGGGGCGGCGAGCGCTGCGCGTGCGCCCTCGACCCAGTCATAGACGTCGACGCGCGTCAGGCTCGAGACCGATTTCGTCTTGCGCACCACCTGGACGTCGGGGTTGTCCGCGAATTCCTGGTCGATGCCGCCCGCGAGCTTGTCGGCGAGCGCGTCGCCGATCACCAAAATCGCGGTCGAAGGGTTGGTCTTGGCCTTGATCTGGTCTTCGGCAGGGGCTTCCCGTGCCGGCGCGTGGCGCACCACATGGGTCACGGCCGGGCTCGGCGTCGGACGGCGGATCGAGGGCGGCGGCTTTGCGGGCTTCGCTGGCGGAGCGCCCGCTCGAATGAAGCGCTCCCAGAAGGATTCCTCGGCTCTCGCGAGCCCAGCCGGCCCCATTGCGAGGCCAATCGCCATCGCGAGCAGCGCATATCGCGAAATGCGGCGCATGACCTTCCTTACCGCGGGTTCATGGCGGGATATGGGCTTGCCCTCACGGCGGCGTCAATGTGCGGCGCGCAATTTGGCGATGAGCTCGGGCGTCGGGAAGCCGTCGGCGACGAGGCCGTGATCCGCCTGGAATCGCCTCACCGACGCCCGTAGTGCCGGTCCGAGACGCCCGTCGAGCTTATCGTCATAGAGGCCTAGCGCACGCAAGCGCTGCTGTGCCTCGAGGAGCCCCGCATGGTCGAGCCCGCCGATCACGGCAGGCCAGGCGGCGCTGATCCCGCCTGCGCCGCCGATTCGATCGGCGAGAATTCCGACCGACAACGCATAGGCATCGGAAGTGTTGTAATTCTTGATCACGAAGAAATTCTCGGTGATCAGGAAGGCTGGACCACGAAAGCCCACCGGAAAGAACAGGAGCGCCTCACCCGAGGCCGGTATGTCGCCGCCATCGGCGCGCGTGAGGCCACGCCGCCGCCATTCGCTGAAGCTCGCCTGCGGCAGCGCATAGTCGAAGCCCTGCGGCAACCTGACCTCGAAGCCCCAGGGCAGGCCGCTGCGCCAGCCGCTGCCCTTGAGGAAATTGGCGATGGAGGCGAGCACGTCAGGCGCGTTCGCCCAGATGTCCTTGCGCGGGCCACCATCATAGGCGGTCGCGAACTTCAGGAAGCTCGAGGGCATGAATTGCGCCTGGCCCATGGCGCCGGCCCATGAGCCCTTCATCTCGGAGCGCGCCACATGGCCTTGCTCGAGGATCACGAGCGCATCGATCAGCTCGTCGCGGAAGAGCCCGTCACGGAAACCGACGAAAGCGAGGCTTGCAAGGGAGGAGATGACGTCCTTGCCGCCGATGCCGGCCCCATAGCCGGATTCCAGCCCCCAGAGCGCGACCAGGATGTCGCGATCGACCCCGAAGCGCCGCTCGATCGCGGCGAGCTCGCCGGCATAGCGCGCGGCGAGCGCGCGGCCCTTCTCGACCTGGCTCGGGGTGACCAGGGCTGCGAGGTAGTCGCGGATGCTGCGCTCAAACTCGGCCTGTTTGCGAGTGTGATCGAGCACGCTGGGATCGAGGCGCAGGCCGGCGATTGCGAGATCGAAGGTCTTGCGTGACACGCCTGCCTGCTCGGCATCGGGCCAGAGCCCGGCGAGGAAGCCTTGGAAGGCGCTCTCGTCCATCGCCGGTCGCGCCGCCACCTTCGCGGTGGGGGCGACCTTCGGGGCAGTGCTCGCCGCAACGGGCGGCACAGCGACCGCTAGCGCCGCGAGACCAATGGCTGTCGATAGCCGCAGAAGGCGCATCGGACCTAGCCGGCGCGCGTCTCGCGCCTCAGGCAGCGTGTTGGTCGATGAGCCGCTTTTCCCAGGCGAGTGCCTGGGCGACGATCTCGTCGAGATTCTCGTGCTGCGGCGCCCAGCCGAGCTCGGCACGGATGCGATCGGCCTTGGCGATGATGGCGGCCGGATCGCCGAGGCGGCGCGGTGAGAGCTTCACCTCGAAATCGACGCTCGAGACGCGCTTGACCACCTCGACCACCTCGAGCACCGAGAAGCCGCGCCCATAGCCGCAGTTCACGGCGAGGCTTTCGCCGCCGCGGCGCAGATGATCGAGTGCCACGAGATGGGCGCGGGCGAGATCGGTCACCTGGATGTAGTCGCGCAGGCACGACCCGTCAGGCGTCGGATAATCGGTGCCGTACACTTCGAGAAATGGGCGCTGCCCGAGTGCGGTCTGCACGGCCGCCTTGATCAGATGCGTGGCGCGAGGAGTCGACTGCCCGGAACGCCCCTTGGGATCGGCGCCCGCCACGTTGAAATAGCGCAGCGCCACATAGCGAAGCCCGTGGGCGCGCCCGGCATCCTGGAGCATCCACTCGGTCATAAGCTTCGAGCGCCCATAAGGCGAGACCGGATCGAGGATCGCGTCCTCGCCGACCGGATTCTCGCGCGGATTCCCGTAGACCGCGGCGGTCGAGGAGAAGATGATCTGCCTCACGCCGCCGCCAATGGCCGCCTCGATCAGGTTGCGGGACTTCGCCGTGTTGCCGAGATAATAGCCCAGCGGGTCCGCAACCGATTCCGGCACCACGATCTTTGCTGCGAAATGCGCGATCGCCTCAATGCCGTGCTCGGCAATGAGGCGCAAGATGAGGGCCGGATCCCCCGCATCGCCGCGGATGAACTCGGCCCCCTTCGGCACGGCCCAGGAAAAGCCCGTCGACAGGTCGTCGAGCACCACCACCTTTTCGCCCGCATCGAGGAGCTCGAGCACCATGTGGCTGCCGATATAGCCGGCGCCGCCGGTCACCAGGATGGCCATCTCACACCTCTCCTCGAGCGAACGGGCGCCTCGTCCCCAGGCGGCCAGTCGCGGCTTCAACCGTTGACCTATCGCAAATTCTCATTCCGGGAAAACCCTTTAAAAAGAGCTTCCGGCCGCTTTTCGGGCCGATTTGCGGCTTGTCCAGGCCTTGGCGAGCTCTTGGCGAGCTTAAGCGGAAATTGACAAACCGGCGCGGGCGCCGCACGGCTTCGGCGTGATTTCGGCCCTGCGAAATCCGCTCCAGAAACTTACCCCCCTGTATCTGGTCTCGAGGTATTCATGACGCGCATCCGCAAGGCGGTCTTCCCAGTTGCCGGCCTGGGCACACGCTTCCTCCCTGCCACCAAGGCGATCCCGAAGGAGATGCTGACGGTTGTCGATCGGCCGGTGATCCAACACGTGGTCGATGAGGCGAGAGCCGCCGGCATCGAGCATCTGATCTTCGTCACTGGACGCAACAAGGGTGTGATCGAGGACCATTTCGACATGGCCTATGAGCTCGACCGCACCTTGGCCGAGCGCGGCAAGACGAAGGAGCTCGAGGAGCTCAAAGCAGACCTGCCGCCGGCCGGCGCCACGAGCTTCACGCGCCAGCAGGCCCCGCTCGGCCTCGGCCATGCGGTCTGGTGCGCGCGCGAGATCGTCGGCAACGAGCCTTTCGCGGTGCTTTTGCCCGACATGCTGCACCATGGCGCAAAGCCCTGCCTGAAAGGCATGATCGAGGCCTATGAGAACGAGCCCTCGAACGTCATCGCCGTCTATGAGGTGCCGATGAGCGAGACGCACCAATACGGCATCCTCGGCGTCGACAAAGCCGGCAGGAGCGGGCTGATGCCCGTCGTCTCAATGGTCGAGAAGCCGCCGAAGGGCACGGCGCCCTCCAATCTCGCCGTCTCCGGCCGCTACATCCTCGAGCCCGAGATCTTCAAGATCCTCGGGACGCAGCCGCGCGGCGCGGGCGGCGAGATTCAGCTCACCGACGCGATGCAGACCCTGTCGAAGTCGCGCCCCTTCTCGGCCTATCGCTTCTCGGGCGAGATCTACGATACCGGCACGAAAATCGGCTTCCTTGCCGCGAATTGCGCCTATGCGTTCGATCGCCCCGATCTCGGTCCCGCCTTGCAGGAGCACCTCAAGACGATGCTTGGCTGACGGCGCCCTCGGGCGAGCGCGCGCTGATCAGTGGCGCCGATCAATGCCGATCAATACTGCCAGCGCATGCCGATGAGGTAGGTGTTCTCGCCGAAAGCGCGGCCCGCGACATTCGAGGTCTCCTCGGTGCGCAGGAAGCTCGCCTTGATGACCATGTTGCGGTTGAGCTTCCACTCGGCCTTGACGCCGGCAGTGTAGGTCGTGTCGCGCTCGGGATTGGCCTGGTACTGGTCATGCGTCCAGGTGAAGGAGCCGGTGATAGTCAGGTTGCGCAAGAGCGCGTGTGACACTTCGAGGCCGATCTGGCGTTCGACCGCGCCGGCGGAACCGGCGAGCGTCGTCTCGACGAGCTGCGTCGAACTCTTCAGCGTGGCCGTGGTGAGCGGCGTTACCGACCAGATGAGCGAGGCCTCGCCGAGCGGCCCGCGCAGATCCCGCAAGCGCGGATCGTCATAGCTGCGGTCGCCGTAGCCCACCGAGACCTCGCCGGTGAGCTTGCGCGTGAACTCGAAGGCCGCGCCGACGAAGCCCGACAGGCCGTCCGAGGTGCGGTCGTACCCCGAAGAATCGATGAGCTGGTCGTATTGTCGCGTATCGATGCGCCCCTCGACGAAGGGCCTGACGCCAGGAGTCACGTCATAGCCGAGCCTTGCGCGCAGCTCATATTGAGTCAGGTTGCGGTTGCTCTGGACCAGCACAGTACCGTCGCTCAAGGTCGCGTTGTCGTATTGGGTGCGGTCGATATTGCCGCGCAGCGAGAAGCTCCAATAACCCGGATGGTAGATCGCCCCGACCGAGCCGCCATAGGCCCAGACCAGCGGGCGCGTCTGCGTCTGCTCCGGCAGATTGGCGCTGCCCGGCTGCTGCGTGGTCAGGGTGCCACGACCCTCGAACTGGATGCTCAGATCCCGGGTGGCATCGACATTGAGATCGACCTTGCCGTCGCCATCCGGGCGATTGGCGCCCTTCACATCCGGGAAATAGGAATAGCCGCCGCGCAGATCCGCGGTGAGCTGGTTCGACGACCAGTCCGATTGCAGCTTGACCTCGGCATCGGTGCGCGATGCGCGCGAGCCATTGCCGCCTTGCGTCTGGCCCGGATTGGTGTCGTAGCCGACGCTCTGCTCGATCGAGGGATCGACGATGAGCGAGCCGATTCTCAAGCCGAGCGGCGCGTAAGGATCGGCATCGCTCAGCTCGCGCCGGTGCGCGGTGAGGCGCTTGAGCTCGGCATCGGTGTAGAGGGGCGCTGCGACCGGATCGGTGCTCGCCGGATGATCGGGCGTCCCGGCAACGCTCGAGAGCTTCGGGGGCAGGTGGCTCTGCCGCTTCGTCCGGTCGGGCGAGGTCGCGACATAGACGGGCTTCTGCACGATGCCGTGCAGCGTAACGGGCGGCGTCAAGCCGAGGCGGCGGCGGGTCCGCGGCTCGACCGGCGTCGCGGGCAGCTGGTTCGGCTGCACACCTGACTGGTCGGGAGGGGCGGTGCCGCTGGGAGCGGGCTCGTCCATGGTGGCCGTTGCGGCGGGCATCGCGCGGAAGATCGGCGCGAGCGTGATCTGCGAGGCTTCGGCCGTCCCATTTGCTCCGGCAGCATCCTGTGGAGCTGATGCGTCGCTCGAGGATGTTCCTCTAAGCGGCAGGGATGAATTGGCGTTTTGTGCGAAGGCAGGTGCGATCGTCAGCCCGGAGGCGAGCACGAGCGGCGCAACACCAAGGCCGGCGGTGAGAGCCGCGCGGCGGGTTTGGCGCAAGGCGCGAGACACTGCGCGCGGCATTTCGGGAGGCTGGTGCAAAGCCCGCTCACGGCGATTCCACTCGGTTCACGTTTGGTAAATGGGTTTGGTTAATGGAAGGTTGGAAGCCGGGTAATCGCGAGGGTGGCGAGGAGCTTAGGCCGCATGCCACCGCACGCCCTGTGAACAACGGCAACTGCGCTCAGCGTCTTGCCAAGATCGGGCTATAAAGGGCGCGGTCATGCGCTTCTCGCCCTCGCTCCTCGATGAGATCAAGGCCCGCCTGCCGGTCTCGCAGGTGGTGGGGCGGCGCGTTCGGCTCACCAAAGCCGGGCGCGAATGGAAAGGGCTTTCGCCCTTCAATGCCGAGAAGACGCCGTCTTTCTTCGTCAACGACCAGAAGCAGGCCTGGTTCGACTTCTCCTCGGGCAAGAACGGCAACATCTTCGATTTCGTCATCGAGAGCGAGGGGCTGAGCTTCCCGGAGGCGGTCGAGCGCCTTGCCGCCGAGGCCGGCGTGCCGCTGCCGGCGCGCAGCGTCGATGCCGAGCGGCAGGAGAAGAAGCGTGCGGGCCTCGTCGAGGTCATGGAGATGGCGACGTCCTTTTTCGAGGCAATGCTTAAGGGCCCGCAGGGCCGCGTCGCCCGCGATTATCTCGGTGGGCGTGGCCTCGGCGAAGCCATGCGGGCGGAGTTTCGGGTCGGATATGCGTCGGCCGACCGGCACGGGCTGCGCGATCATCTCGCCGGCAAGGGCGTCGATCTTGACCTCATGGTCGAGGCGGGGCTCCTGGTCGCCGGCCCCGACATCCCGGTCGCCTATGACCGCTTCCGCAACCGCGTCATGTTCCCGATCCAGGACGCGCGCGCCCGCGTCATCGCCTTCGGCGGACGCACGCTCGATCGCGAGGTGCAGGCGAAATATCTCAACTCGCCCGAGACCTCGCTTTTCCACAAGGGCTCGTTGCTGTTCAACCAGCACCGCGCCCGCAAGGCCGCCCATGACAAGAGCAGGGTGGTCGCGGTCGAGGGCTATATGGACGTTATCGCCATGAGCGGGGCGGGCTTCGCCGAGACCGTGGCGCCGCTCGGCACCGCCCTTACCGAGGAGCAGATGGGTCTGCTCTGGCGCATGGCCGACGAGCCGGTGCTGTGCTTCGATGGCGACAAGGCCGGCCAGCGCGCGGCCTTCCGCGCCGTTGATCTCGCTTTGACGCGACTTGAACCCGGAAAAAGCGTGCGATTCGCCTTCCTGCCCGAGGGGCAGGATCCTGACGATCTGGTGCGCGGCGCGGGCGCTGGTGCGGTCGAGGACGTGCTCGCTGGCGCAAGGCCGCTCTCGGACGTGCTGTGGATGCGCGAGATGGCGGCAGCCCCCCTTGACACGCCGGAGCGCCGCGCCGCATTCGAGAGGCGGCTGCGCGAGACGGTTTCGCGCATCGGTGATCCCCTGGCGCGCCGCTATTACGAGGCCGATATCGGCGAGAGGCTCGAGGCGATCGCTCCGTCGCGGCAGAGCCGATATGCCGGTCCGAATGCCGGCGCAGCGGGACGGGGCCAGTTTCAGCGGCCGGCCGGCCCGCGGGGCAGTGGCGCCAGGGCATTCGGGGCGGATCGCGGTTTCCGGGCTCCGCTCGTTCCGAGTCCGACCCTGGCGAATGCCGCGACCTTTAGAGGCATCGGCTCCGGCGCAGCGCAGGAGGCGTTGATCGCGCTCGGCCTTGATGCCAGGCGCGATCTCCTCGCCGAGCTCGCCGAGGAGCTCGCGAGCCTCGCCTTCGCGGATGCGGATGCACGCGCGCTCGCGCGCCATCTCCTCGACGATCACGCCTTCGAGGCGGAGCGCCAGGGCGGCGCTGGCGTGGCCACACCGGAGATCGAGGCGCTGCGCGAGCGGCTGCGGCGCAAGTTGCGTCCGGGCGACGGGCGCTTCCTCCAGCCGCGCAACGGCGCGGCCGCGCTCGAAGCGGAACTGCGCCAGGCGATCTCGCTGCATGACCGATCGCGTGCGCTGCAAAACGAGCTGCGTGATGCCCAACAGGCTCTGGGCGCCGAGGCCACGGAAGCCAATCTCGCCTGGCTCGCCGATGTCCATGGCAGACTCTCGGCCTTGCAGCATCTTCCAGCCTCGAGCGAGGCCGAAGGCGGCGAACGCAGCCTCGAACAGGCCATTGCCGAGGCGCCGGGACGCAAACAGCTACGCTAGAGTCTTTCTCGATCAGATTGGATTAGATCGAGGCGCTAGAGTCTTGTCCTGACCGCATTTTCTACGCTGAACCGGTGACCACTTCGACGGAAAATGCTTCTGTGGCCCGACTCGCCCTGTCCGATTTCGGTGCATTGCGTGGGGTTCCGCGACATTTTTGCCGGGTTGTGTCAAGCTGTCGTCTTGCATCGATCTGTGGGCGCGCTACATAGCGGAGTGCGTCTTTGCTGCGCGACCAGGGTTTGGCGGTTGGTTTCGGGATGACGAGCCGGGTTGCGGTGTTGCTGGCGCTCAAATGCAGGCCTGGCAGGCACGATCCGTGGGCGTGTCGACTTTTCGTAGCTCCGAGATGGGGTTAAGAGGGATTTAAGCCGAATCACGTTGCCTTATGCCTGGGTCGCTCTCGACCAGCAGGACGCATGACGGGATGCGTGGCTGGCGTTGCGTGTCTCTAGGTTCGTAACTTTTGGACGACCCTGTCCGATCATATGCCGGGTGCGGTATGCCTGCGCGGCAGGGTGGGGCAGGGTTGGCCGATCTAAGCCTGACGGTGCCTTTCGGCATCGAAACGTAGTTCTGGAGCCCATGATGGTGACGAAGACCGCGACGACCGAGGAAGTGAAGGACAAGCCGGCCGAATCCGCCGATGGCCCGCTGCTCGATCTGTCGGACGCCGCGGTCAAGCGGATGATCAAGCTCTCGAAGAAGAGAGGCTTCGTCACGCATCAGGAGCTGAACGCGGTCCTGCCCTCCCAGGAAGTGTCCTCCGAGCAGATCGAGGACATCCTCGCCATGCTCTCGGATATGGGCATCAACGTCATCGAGAGTGATGACAGCGAGGGCGACGGGCGCGAGGAGGCTTCGGAAGGGGATGAGGAGGAAGAGGGCGGCGACCTCGTCGACGCGCCGCGCAACCTCCCGACCAAGGCCGACAAGCCGTCCGAGCCGATCGACCGCACCGATGATCCGGTGCGCATGTATCTGCGCGAGATGGGAGCGGTCGAGCTCCTGTCGCGCGAGGGCGAGATCGCCATTGCCAAGCGCATCGAGGCCGGCCGCGAGGCGATGATCGCCGGGCTCTGCGAGAGCCCGCTCACCTTTCAGGCGATCATCATCTGGCGCGACGAGCTCAATGACGGCAAGGCGCTGCTGCGCGATATCATCGACCTCGAGGCGACTTACGCCGGGCCGGACGCTAAGGCGCCGAAAGGCGACATGGAAGCCGATTTCAATCCGGCCGATGCCACGCCTCCCTTCGGGGCAGGCGCTTCCTTCGCGGCACCGGGCGCGGTGAATGGCGCCGCAGGGCCGAAGGCGCAGCCGTTCCAGGGCCGGCCGGCAGCGGCGCCCTTCCAGGCCCGAAAGGCCGCTGCCGCAGACGATGCCGGCGAGGCGGGCGAGGGCGGCGAGGCCATGCCGACCGAGGCCGATTTCGACGACGACATGGATTCGAACATCTCGCTCTCCGCCATGGAGGCCGAGCTCAAGCCGCGCGTGCTGGAGATCTTCGATCGCATTGCCGACGACTACAAGAAGCTGCGCCGCCTCCAGGATCAGCTCGTGGCCGGCCGGCTCGAGAACACGACGCTGACGCCGGCACAGGAGCGCAAATACAAGAAGCTTAAGCAGACCGTCATCGCCGATGTGAAGTCGCTTTCGCTGCACAATAATCGCATCGAGACGCTGGTCGAGCAGCTCTACGACATCAACAAGCGGTTGGTGGGCTTCGAGGGGCGCCTCATGCGCCTCTCCGAGAGCTACGGGGTGCAGCGCGCCGACTTCCTCAAGCATTACCAGGGAGCCGAGCTCGATCCGAAATGGATCTTGCGGGTGTCCAAGCTCGGCGCCAAGGGCTGGAAGCAGTTGATCAAGGTCGATCGCGACAAGGTCAAGGAGATCCGCTCGCATATCCATGATCTTGCGACCGAGACCGGCCTCGAGATCTCCGAGTTCCGCAAGATCGTGGCCATGGTGCAGAAGGGCGAGCGCGAGGCCCGCCAGGCGAAGAAGGAGATGGTCGAGGCCAACCTCCGTCTCGTGATCTCGATCGCCAAGAAATACACCAATCGCGGCCTGCAGTTCCTCGACCTGATCCAGGAAGGCAATATCGGCCTGATGAAGGCTGTAGATAAGTTCGAGTATCGTCGCGGCTACAAATTCTCGACCTATGCGACCTGGTGGATCCGCCAGGCGATCACCCGCTCGATCGCCGACCAGGCCCGCACGATCCGCATCCCGGTGCATATGATCGAGACGATCAACAAGATCGTGCGCACCTCGCGCCAGATGCTGCACGAGATCGGCCGCGAGCCGACGCCCGAGGAGCTCGCCGAGAAGCTCGGCATGCCGCTCGAGAAGGTGCGCAAGGTCCTGAAGATCGCCAAAGAGCCGATCTCGCTCGAGACCCCGATCGGCGACGAGGAGGATTCGCATCTCGGCGATTTCATCGAGGACAAGAACGCAGTGCTGCCGGTCGAGGCGGCGATCCAGTCCAATCTGCGCGAGACGACGACCCGGGTTCTCGCCTCGCTCACCCCGCGCGAGGAGCGTGTGCTGCGCATGCGCTTCGGGATCGGCATGAACACCGACCACACCCTCGAAGAGGTCGGGCAGCAATTCTCGGTGACCCGCGAGCGCATCCGCCAGATTGAGGCGAAGGCGCTGCGCAAGCTCAAGCACCCCTCGCGCTCGCGCAAGCTGCGGAGCTTTCTCGACAATTAAGCGGGGCAGCGCCGCCTGCCGGATGTGCGCCGGCCTCTTCGTCATGCCCGGGCTGGGCCCGGGCATCCACGCCTTACAGCCGGAGAAGTCTCAGCGCTGAGGTCAGGGGTGGCCGGACCAAGCCCGGCCATGACGCACACTGCGGCTTCTCGCGCAGCTTTCTGGCGAGCGCGTTGGCGTTCGACCCAATCCCTACAGGATCTCGACGATCTCCGCTTCGGCATTTCCCGCCTGAACCGTGTCGCCCACGCCCCTGCCAAACAGCGCGCGGGCCAAGGGTGAGGCGTGCGAGAGCGTGCCATGGGCTGGGTCGGCCTCGTCCTCGCCGACGATGCGGAAGGTTTGGCGGCGACCGTCGTCGCGCAGCACCGTCACGGTCGAGCCGAAATGCACTTCATCGGTGCGCTGTGGCGGCGCGATCACCTGGGCAGTGGCGCGTCTTGCCGTGAAGTAGCGCAGATCGCGGGCGATGCTGGCAATCTTGACGCGATCCCCCTCTTCCTGCGCCGCGTCATGCTCCTGATGCAGGCGCGCCAATTCGGCCTCGATCTTGGCGAGTCCCTCTGCGGTGACCAAGTTCGGATGTGGCGATAGCGGCCGGTCGGGCAACTCATTCGAGGTGTCCGCGTCTTCTTGCTCTTTGACGAACGCCCTGCTCATGACTTTGCGCACCTCCCTGTCTTGGGGTCGCGATCTGCCTCCGGTGCGGCCTGCGGCCAATGCAGCATCGATCGGATGCCGCGCCGAGGCGTCCGGCCCTCTCTCTCATATAGGTAGCGGCGAATGCTGCGGCATGGGGGACAGGGAACGAGATGGCCACCTTGCGAGCGATAGGCGCCCGAAACCGGCGTCTTGGATCTTAATCCGCCATCGGGGCAAGGGGCGGGGGCGGCCGGCTCGGCTCCCGATGCAGGAAGGTCATGGACGCGTAGGCGCCGATCCAGGAGCCGATCGCCGCGAAGCAGACATAGACCCAGTTGCTCGTGTAACTGATGACCGCGAAGGACGAGAGCAGATACCAGATGCTGCTCCAGGTGGCGGCCGGCAGGCGCCTGCGGGCCGCGACGGCCGCCGTGAACATCACATAGACGGCATCCGTCGCCGCGGTCGCGATCACGACACCCGCCGCGACGAGAGGATCGATCTGGGCTGGCCACATGGTCGTCGAGGTCCTGCTGAAGGCCGGCAGGCAAGGATATGTGCCAAGTTCAACACCAAATTGGTGTATCAAGCGTCACTGCGCCCGCTGCCTTCGCACGAGCCCCGACACTCAATCCGCGATCCAGGATGCGAGGCCCTGGGAGCGGGGCTGCGCCGGGATCAGCTCCTCGGGGAGGTGGCGCGGATCGTAGCTGCGCGGCGCGTTGGCGCTCATCAGCTTGCGGAGCATCCATGTGAGGGCAAAGCCGGCAAGCACCAGGGGCAGCTTGCCCCATTCGCCGCTGACCAGCACTGCCAGCGTCGGCGCGACGCCGAAGAACACGACGGCGATCCAGAACAGCACCTGGACGACCCTGTAACGGGCTTCGCCATAGCCCGCCGTAAACACGGTCGACGCCCCTTCGAGCCTGGCGAGCCGCGCATGCAGCTCATGCACGAAATCGCTGTAGAGCTCGGCTTGCGCCGGGCTCGTATGCACGCCGCCGCTGTCGCAGCTCGCGATCGACAGTACCGTCCCATCCGCGAAGGTGAGCCTGCAGCTTGCGATCACCTCCTCGCCGATGGCGCCGGTCTGCAGATGGACCTCGGCTACATCCTTGAGGGAATAGGACATCTCCTCTCCGTCCAACGACCAGGAGATGTGTTGATCCGAGAGCGCGATGCCCTGGTCCCGGATTCGCCAGACGGATTGCCGGCCAGGCACGCGGAAACAAAGCGCGTATTGCTTGCTGTCGCCATCTCGGGCGTCAGGGCCATCGGCGCCGTTGCGCTTCGCGGACGCGTCCTCAGGATGCGTGTCCATGCGGATAGCTTAATCGGCTTAACATGGCGGAACGAAGGCCTGTCCGAAACCGTACTTTCCGCGTCATCCCTGTCACGCCCACATGATATGGCCTCCGCTTCCACCAGACAGTTTGAAGTGCCAGAATCCGATATTACAAAGGGTCTCTCACTATATCTGAAAACGAAATTTGCCTTTCACGCTTCCGACAAGACGTGGGAGAAAGTATTTAGAGAGGAATTGGTGAAGAAGTTTCTTGATATTCCGCTTGACTACACACCACAGGAGAGGGAATTCTGTCTGTAGCGCTCGGGATCCAATAGTCGCTTCGAGGTTGGCGGGGGCTTCTTCAGGACTCCAAAAAGCGTTGCAATCACTTCAACGCGGCTGCGATCCAACGGCTCAGACGACGACGGTCAGCTTTTTCGCGGCTCTTGTAATCCCGGTATAGAGCCAGCGCTCGCGGCTATCCGGGAAGGCGAAGCTCTCGTCGAAGAGGACGACATCGTCCCATTGCGAACCCTGCGCCTTGTGGACGGTGAGCACATAGCCGTAATCGAACTCGTCGAAGCGCTTGCGCTCCTCCCAGTCGAAGCTCTCGATCGAGCCGAAGAAGCATTCGGGCCTGACCGTGACCTTCACGGTGCGACGGTCGAGCTCTTCGTCCGGCGAGAGGCGCAAGGACAGGATGCCGCTGCGGCGCGTGTCCGATTTGGCGACACTCCACAGACCGCCATTGAACAAGCCTTTCTTGCGGTTGTTGCGCAGGCTGACGAGCTTGTCGCCGGTGAGTGGCAGGATTTCAGCGAAGCCGCGCCGCTCGCGCATACGGGAGTTGTAGGCGCGCCGCGTGGCGTTGCGGCCGACGAGAAGCTGGTCGGCTGCGAGCACGCGGGCGGGATCGAGAGCCCTGCGCTTCACCACCTGGGTCAGCCCGTAATCGCCGGGCTCGAGCCTTTGCCCCTCGCGCACCTGCATCGAGAGGCGCACGATCGGGTCGTCCTGCGCCTGGCGATGCACCTCGGTGAGCATGGCGTCGGGCTCGGCATCCGTGAAAAAGCCGCCGCCGTGGATGGGCGGGAGCTGGGCCGGGTCGCCGAGCACCAGGAGAGGCGCCCCGAAGGAGAGGAGGTCGCGCCCGAGTTCCGCGTCGACCATCGAGCATTCGTCGATGACGATCAGCTTTGCCTTCGAGGCTGGCCCCTCCGGCCAGAGCTCGAAATTCGGCGTCTCCTCGCCGCTTTCGCGCGCCTGGTAGATCAGGCTGTGGATAGTCGAGGCGTCGTGGCAGCCCTTGTTGCGCATGACATGCGCGGCCTTGCCCGTGAAGGCCGCGAAAATCACCTTGCCCTCAACGCTCTCGGCGAGATGGCGCGCGAGCGTCGTCTTGCCGGTTCCCGCATAGCCGAAGAGACGGAAGATCTGCGGCACGTCGCGCCGCTGTCCGGGCTTGGCCTGCAGCCAGGCAGCGACAGCTTTGAGAGCTGCGTCCTGATGCACGGAAAATTCGGGCATGCGAGCTTGCGGGCCTGGAAGTTGGTTCGGGCGGGTTCAGGCAGGGCGGACACGCTCGAAATAACGCTTTTCGAGCATGACATGCACGCCCTTATTGCCGTTGACGACCTGCGTCACGCGCAGATCGGCCGCGAGACTCGCGAGCCCATAGGCCTCGTAGCGATCGAGCCCGGTCCGGGCGCAGACGAGATCGAGCATCTGGCGCAGCGCGATCACGACGCAATCGTCGAGATCGGGGTCGAAGGCCATGGTGATCATATGGGTCCCGGTTTCGGCAAGCGGCCATTCGAGGCGCATATCGTCGCGCACCGTCAGGCGGAAGGTGCCGGTGAGGCCCGTTTCGACCGCCGTGATGCAGACTTCGCCATCGCCTTGCGCGCCATGGCCGTCGCCGACCGAGAACAAGGCCCCGTCAACGAAGATCGGCAGGTAGAGCGTCGTGCCGGCGACGAGCTCCTTATTGTCGAGATTGCCGCCGTTGCGGCGGGGCGGCAAGGTCGAGACCATGCCCCAGGCGGGCGGCGGCGCCGTGCCCATCACCCCGAAAAAGGGCGCGAGCGGGACCTCCTGCCCCCAGGGCAGGCGCCAGCTCCGGCGGGCCCGATCGAGGGTGATGTGGAAGAGGCGGCTTTCGGCGAAATCGTCGGGCAAGGCGCCGGCGAGCGGGCGCACCACCTGATAGCCCCAATCGTAGAATGGCTCGATCGCCTCGATGTCGACCTGCAAGGTCTGGCCAGCCTTGGCGCCCTCGACGGCGACGGGGCCCGTGCAGATATGGCCGGGCAGCTGCGGCTTCAGCTGGGCGTGGATCGCCGTGAGATGCGAGGGAACCTCGAGCGGTGGGGAGGGCAGTGATTCGGGCGATCCAGAGACGGTCGACATGGTGATGCGGCCGCCGCTTGGGATGGTCGTGAGCGGGGCGAGTTTGGCGTCGAAGAAGCCCCAATGGACATTTTGTGGATCAGGCTCGAGATGCGTGGAGCGCATGGCGTCGCGGTTCCGTGGTGCTGAGTGATGGATTGGCTGATCACAGCACGTTCCGGCGGCGTATCCAATCGGAGCAGCACATCTCTGCTCCCGCGGAACAGGCCGGCTGTCCCCCGAAACCCGGCCTCTCGCCCTTGTGTCGGCCTGGCGAATGGCCATATCACAGGCGCATGGCGAACGAACCTCGCGTCCTCGACGCGCCCCAGACGGACATGGCGTCGTTGATCCTGACGCCGCACGCGCTCGACGCGAAGGCCATCTCCAAGATGAGCTCGCGCCAGCTTCGCGACCTGATGGGGCCGCAGGCGATGATCGAGGTCGCCGCGATGCGCGACTGGCTCCTGGGCGATGCGCGGCGCACAGACCTGCCCTCGAAGAACATCACCGAAATGTGCGAGAGGCTGCTCGCGATCGGCATCCCGATCGATCGCGTGGCGATCTCGACCTCGACGCTGCATGCGGAGCATGACGCCATCGGGCGCATCTGGTTGAAGGACGAGGGCGTCAGGGAGAGCGTCTATGTGAGTCCGGGTCCAGATGATCCGATGTATCTGCGCAGCCCCTATTATGCCTCGCTCGTGTCGCGGGAATGGGTGGAGATGCGGCTTGCCGAGACGCCGGATGACCGGTTCGGCATCGTTCCTGACCTGAAGGAGCAAGGCTACACGCATTACATCTGCGTGCCGATCACCTTCGAAAACGACATGACGGCCTGGGCTACGCTCGCGACCAAGGCGCCCGGATGCTTCTCTTCGCGCGACATCGCGGTCTTCGCCTCGATCATGCCGGCTTTCTCGGCGCTTCTCGAGCTGCGCGTCGCCTGGGGCACCTTGCGCAACGTGCTGCGCATCTATGTCGGCGACGAGCCGCGCCAGGCCATTCTCGGCGGCAATGTGAAGCGCGGCCAGGTGTCGACCATCCGCTCCGCCATCCTGTTCGCCGACATGCGCGATTCGACGCAGCATACCGTCGAGCTCGGCGCGGTCGGCGCCGTCGAATTGTTCAATGATTTCTTCGATTGCCTCGTGCCCGCGATCGAATCGCGCCATGGCGAGGTGCTCAAATATATGGGCGACGGCCTGCTTGCGATCTTCCGCGAGGCCAAGGAGCAGGGCAATTGCGATGCGCCGGAGCGGGCGCTCGCTGCCGCGCGCGACGGGCTTGCGAGCCTGAATGCTTTCAATATCCAGAATCCCGAGAAGCCGCAGATGCGCGCCGGCATCGCGCTGCATTACGGCGAGGCGGCTTACGGCAACATCGGGTCGGGCACCAGGCTCGATTTCACGGTGATCGGGCGCGACGTTAGCCTCGCGAGCCGCGTCGCCGACATGAATCGTACGCTCGACGAGCCGCTGCTTTTGTCCGCGGCCTTTGCCGGCGAACTCGGCCAGAAGGTCACCTCGCTTGGCAGCTTCCCGGCCAAGGGCTTCACCGACCCCGTCGAGATCTACCGCCCCGAGATCACCGACGCCACCCTCGAAAACGTCTATCGCTCTCCGAAGACGACGTTTTTCGATATCGGCTAGCCCCTTTCGCATCGTTGGCGGTGTGAAGTCGTGGATGCCCGGGCCAAGCCCGGGCATGATGGCGTGGAGCAGCGTATCCGCGTCATGACGGGCTCGGCCCGGCCACCCACGAATTTCTCCCTCCGAAAGCGATGGCGCAGTCGTCGAGGTGGCACCGCGACAAATGTGGCCATGACGCTCGCTCCACATCCGAATTCGCTCGAATACGCATCAAATTCGAGCCCTCAACTTGCACAGACTTAAGCGATTTGGCGGCTAGGAAAGTACGAATACGCCAAACCCGCGGGCCTGGGCGTTTTCTTCCGTCCCGGCCTTGACAGCAAAAGGTGATTGGTTGGTCATGGGCCGCAAGGGACATCGATCGGCGGAAGGATTTGCGCTTGCTGACGGAAATTTTGGCGGAACGGCCATTCCTGCTCGCGGACGGGGCGACGGGCACCAATCTCTTCGAGATGGGGCTCGTCTCCGGCGAGGCGCCGGAATTATGGCTCGAGCGCCATCCCGACCGCATCATGGCGCTGCATCAGAGCTTCGTCGATGCCGGCGCCGATATCATCTTGACCAACAGCTTCGGCTGCAACCAGCGCCGGTTGATGCTCCACGATCTGCAGAGTCGGGCGCGCGAGCTGAACCGGGTCGCGGCGCAATTGGCGCGTGCAGTCGCCGACAAGGCTCAGCGCCGGGTGATCGTCGCGGGCTCAGTCGGTCCGACGGGCGATCTCCTCGCGCCGCTTGGGCCGCTGACCGAGGACGAGGCCGTGGCGATCTTCGCCGAGCAGATCGCGGGACTGCGCGAAGGTGGTGCCGAGCTCGCCTGGATCGAGACCATGTCGGCGCCGGACGAGATGCGGGCCGCGGCAAGGGCCGCTCAGAGCCTCGACATGCCTTACACCTTGACGGCGAGCTTCGACACGGCCGGGCGCACCATGATGGGGCTTGCGCCGGGCGCCTTGCCGGCGCTCACCCAGACCCTGTCGCCCGGCCCGCAGGCGCTCGGCGCGAATTGCGGGGTCGGCGCCTCCGATCTCGTGATGTCGGTTCTCGATCTCGCGCAGAACGCCGCGGGCACGCCGATCATCGCCAAGGCCAATGCCGGCATCCCGCAATGGCAAGGTGCGCATATCCATTATTCCGGCACGCCGGAAGTGATGGGCAACTATGCCTGCCTCGCCTATGACGCGGGCGCGCGCATCATCGGGGGGTGCTGCGGCACCGCGCCCGCCCATCTCGCGGCCATGCGTCGGGCGCTCGACGCGCATGAGCGGCGCGATCCGCCGAGCCTCGAGGCCGTGGTCACGGCGCTCGGCCCTCTCGCCCAGCCACCGCGAGCCGAGGGCTCGGAACCCCGCCGCCGCGAACGTCGGCGCGGCTGATCGCAATGCGTTAAGCATTCGCGGCATCAACGCCGCGAATGGCGCGGTCACCAACCGAAAATCAATCTCTCTTCGCCAAGCTTTCCCCAACAACGCGCGAAAACTGCGCGCACTTCGATGACGGGGACGGCTCTGATGTTGAGTATTTCGCCGGGCTTGGCCGGGTTGATCGCGGCCGTTTGCGTTCCGGTTACCATATCGCTTGGCGTCGTCGCCTTGCTGCTGCTGCGCGATCTGCGCCGCGCCGATCGGCAAGCCTTGAAGCGCGATGGCGAGATGGACGACCTGCGCGACGAGATCTGGCAGGCGCGCGAGAGCGAGGAGCGTTATCGCAGCCTGGTCGAGGGCCAGGACGACCTCATCCTGCGGCGCGACCGCGAGGGCGGCATCGTCTATGCCAATACGGCCTACCTAGAGATCGCCGGGCAAAGCGAGGCCATCATCGGCACGCATTTCGCTCTGAGCGTCGTGTCGACCAGCGAAGCGAAGCTCGCGCCGTCGGGCGCGCGCAGCTACGACCAAGAGGTCGAGACCGCACAAGGGCGGCGCTGGCTCTCCTGGGTCGAGACCACGGTGCGCGAGCCGGATGGGCGCATGCTCACGCAATCGGTCGGCCGCGACATCACCGAGCGGCGCATGGCCGAGGAGGCGATCGCCGGTGCACAGCGCCGTGCCGAGGCCGCGAGCGCGGCGAAATCGCGCTTCCTCGCGACGGTCAGCCACGAGCTGCGCACCCCGCTCAGCGGCATCATGGGGATGGCCGATCTCCTCGTCGACACCGGGCTCACACCCGAGCAGGCGACCTATGCGCGCGCCGTGAAGAGCTCGGGTGAATCCCTGCTCTCGCTCATCGACGAGATCCTCGACTTCTCGAAGATCGAATCCGGCAAGCTCGAGCTCATCCAGGAGAGCTTCGACCTGACGGCGCTCATCGAGGGCGTGGTCGAGCTGCTCGCGCCGCGCGCCCAGGACAAGGGCATCGAGATCGCAAGCTTCATCGCCCCGCGCACGCCGCGCCAGCTCACCGGCGATCCGGCGCGGCTGCGCCAGATCCTCCTCAATCTCGCCGGCAATGCCGTGAAGTTCTCGGCGAGCGGCGGGGTCGGGCTGTCCGTATCGGTGTCGGCCGAGGGGCTGACCGTGTTCACGGTGCAGGATACGGGCGAGGGGATCGCCGCCGACCGTCTGCAGCGCATCTTCGAGGAGTTCGAGCAAGGCGAGGGCGCGAAAGCCGGCGCCGGCCTCGGGCTTGCGATCTCGCGCCGCCTCGTCGCGATGATGGGCGGTACGCTGACCGTCGAGAGTGCGCTGGGACGAGGCTCGACCTTCACTGCGAAGGTCCCGCTCGTCGCGGCGCTGCAGTCGCCGCAGCCACAGCGTACCTTCCCCGCCGGAAGCCGCGCACTCGTCGTGGCGCGCTCGCCCTTCGAGGCGCCTTTCCTCATCGAGAAGCTGCGCGAGCTCGGCTTCGACGTCGACCAGGCCGTCGGCCCCTATGACGCGCTCGCTCTGCTCACGAGCTCAGCCGCGCCGCAGCTGCTCGTGGTCGATGCCGCGATCGGCGAGGAGGCGGCGAGAGCCGTCGCGACCGCCGCCATGAAGATCGGGACAGAGACGCGGCTGATGCTGCTGTCGCCTTTCGAGCGGCGCCAGATCGGGGCGCCAGGCGCCTTCGGCTTCGATGGCTATCTCGTGAAGCCGATCCGCGAGCGCTCGCTGAGAGCGCGCCTCCTCGATCCGGTGCGGCTCGAAGCCGTGAAGTCCGGCGAGCCGGTGCAAAACCGCAAGAGCTCCGCATTGCCCGGTCCGCTGCGCGTGCTGCTTGCCGAGGATGACGAGGTGAACGCGCTCCTTGCAACCAAATTGCTCGAGCGGACGGGCGCCGTGGTCGAGCGCCATCCAAACGGGCTCGCGGCGCTCGAGGCCGCACTCGGCGCCCTCGAGGGACGCCGCCCGCCTTTCGATCTCGCTCTCCTCGATATCCGCATGCCGGGGCTCGACGGCAACGAGGTCGCAAGACGCCTCCGCCTCGCCGAGGCCCGCTGCAGCCGAGCGCCGCTGAAGCTCGTCGCCTTGACGGCCAATGCTTTCGCGGAGGATCAGGCGACGTCGCGCGCCGCGGGCTTCGACATGTTCCTCGTCAAGCCGATGCGGCGCGACGATCTGCAGCGCCTGCTGCCTGCGCAAGGCTCCGAGGCGAGCAAGGTCGCCTGAGGGGCCGATATTCCTTCCTTCGCCCTTGATATCGCGTCATTAATCCCTCGACGTGTCGTCACCTGGACGTCATCTTGGCGTCATCTCGTCGTGTTGGCGTTTTCGGACGGGAATCGCAGGGGCAATGCCAGGTGACGAATAGCCGAGCTTCACGTGGGCTGGGACCCTTCCGCAGCATCATACAGGGCGGGCGAAGCTTGACCGTGCCGCTGGCGAAGCCGGCGCTCGCCTTGCGGCGCCTGGGCGCGCCAGATGGGCTGGTGCGGCTAGCGCTCAGCCCGGCCGTCGCCTCACGGGTCGCGGGAAAGAGCTTTCGCGAATGGCGCCTGGCTCGCGAAGGCGACGTGCTCGGGCGGCTGGGCTCGCTCGAGGTGCGCCTCGCGCGTGACGGGCGCGAGCTGCGCCAGGCGCAGAGGCTGCGCTTTCGTGTGTTCTACGAGGAGATGTCGGCGCAGGCCGACCCGATGGCGGCGCTGTTGCGCCGCGACATCGATCGCTTCGACCGCGTCTGCGACCACCTGCTCGTGATCGATCGCGACGTGCGGCCGAGCTTCGGCATGGGCGGATCGAAGGTGGTCGGCACCTACCGGCTGTTGCGCCAGCCGATCGCCGAGCAGGCATTCGGCTTCTACACACAGGGCGAATACGACATCGCGCCGCTTCTGGCCGCGCATGGCGACAAGAGCTTCCTTGAGCTCGGCCGCTCGTGCGTGCTGCCCGAATATCGCGACAAGCGCACCCTCGAGCTCCTGTGGCGCGGCATCTATTCCTATACGCGCCGCTTCGGCACCGACGTAATGATGGGCTGCGCGAGCCTCGAAGGCACGGATCCCGCGGCGCTCGCCCAGCAGCTCAGCTTCCTGCACCATTACGCGCCCTGTCCCGAAGGCTGGCAGGTGCGGGCGCGGGGCGAGCGCTACGTCTCGATGAACATGCTGCCGAAATCGGCGATCGATGCCAAGGCCGCGCTGCGCAGCCTGCCGCCGCTGATCAAGGGCTATCTGCGACTCGGCGCGACTTTCGGCGACGGGGCCGTCATCGACCGCCAGTTCGGCACCACGGACGTCTTCGTTCTCCTGCGCACGAGCGTCATCGCCGAGCGCTACCTCCAGCATCTCGGATCGGCTGAGGTGAAGAAGGCGGCCTGATGGCTTAAGCCCTGCCTTCGCCTTGCCGCAGCAGGGCCTGGAGGCCTTCGCGATAGCTCGGATAGGTGGGCGCGAAGCCGAGCGCGCGCCGCATCAGGTGATTGCTCACGCGCTTGCTCTCGCCATAGAAGCTTGCGGCCATCGGCGAGAGATCGGCCGCCGCGAAGGCGATCGCGGCCGGCGGCTCGACGCCGAGCAGCGTCGCCGCATAGGTGACGACATCCTCGGGCGGGGAGGGCTCATCATCGGTGAGGTTGTAGATTGCGCTCGTGCAGTCCTTCGCGAGGGAAAGTGCGAGCCCGCTCGCAATGTCCTCGACATGCACGCGGTTGAAGACCTGGCCGGGCTTCACGATGCGATGCGCCGCGCCTTGGCGCAACGAGACGAGGGCGTTGCGCTGCGGCCCGTAGATGCCCGGCAGCCGAAACACGATGACCGGCTTCGAGGCCCACTCTCCGAGTGCGAGCCAGGTGGCCTCCGCCGTCAGACGCGCGCGGCTACGCGCCGATAGGGGCCGGGCGAGCGTCGTCTCGTCGATCCAGGCGCCGCCATGGTCGCCATAGACCCCGACCGTCGAGAGATAGCCGATCCAGCGCAGCCTGGCTGCGGCGGCGATGAGAGGCGCGAGCCTCCCAGGCAAGGGATCGCCCTCGCGGCCAGGCGGGATCGAGACGAGCAGCCCTTCCATGTCCTCGAAGACCGAGGTTGGAAGAGCGATCTCGCCCGCGACGTCGAAGGCAAGCGCCGCGATACCATCCTGCCGCAGTGCAGCGACGCGTGCGGGATCGCGCGCCGTGCCGCCGACGGCGTGTCCGGCGGCGCGCATCCGGCTGGCGAAGACGCCGCCGGTGTAGCCGATCCCGAGGATGAAGATGCTCATGGGATGAAAAGGCTCATGAAAGGATGCTCAGGAATTAAGGATGTCTATGGCGCCTACGGGGGCTGATCGTATTCGGCGAGAACCTCAAGGTTGCGTTCCTGCGTGCGGCGGCTCTGCGCAAGCGCCGAGAAACGCTCTCGCGACAGGAGGCGGGAGCCGGCCCAGACCGCCATGGCGCGTACCAGCGGCGAGGCATCGTCGAGGAGGCGCACCGCTTCCTCTGCGAGCCCGACATCGCCGGAATTGCCGATCGCGATGAGCACATTGCGCACGAAGCAGTCGCGCCCGGTGCGCTTGACCGGCGTGCCGGCGAAGAGCTTGCGGAAAGCGGCATCGTCGAGACGCGCGAGCTCGCCGAGCGGCCTTGCGGCAAGATCCGCGCGCTCAGCCATCCGCGCCGCCTCATGGCTCGCCTTCGCGAATTTGTTCCAGGGGCAGACCGCCAGGCAGTCGTCGCAGCCGAAGACGCGGTTGCCCATCGCGGGGCGCAGCTCGCGCGCAATCGTCCCCTTATGCTCGATGGTGAGATAAGCGATGCAGCGCCGCGCGTCGAGGCGATAGGGCGCCGGGAAGGCGTCTGTTGGACAGATGTCGAGGCAGCGCCGGCAGCTTCCGCAATGGTCGGTTGCGGGAGCGTCGGGCGAAAGCTCGGCCGTAGTGAAGATCGCGCCGAGGAGCAGCCAATTGCCGCTGCGGCGCGACAACAGCACGGTGTGCTTGCCTTGCCATCCAAGCCCGGCCGCGGCCGCGAGCGGCTTCTCCATCACGGGCGCTGTGTCGACGAAGACCTTCACCTCGGCGCCTGCGACCGCAATGAGCGTCTGCGCCAGCTCCTTGAGGCGCCCCTTGATCACATCGTGATAGTCCCGCCGGCGCGCATAGGTGGCGATGAGGCCGAGATCGCGCCTTTCCAACGCTGCGAGCGGATCGAGCACGGGCGGCACGTCGATTCCGAGCATGACGATGCTGCGCACCTCCGGCCACAATGCGACCGGCGAGGCGCGGCGCTCGATGTCGCGGGCCATCCAGCCCATGCTGCCATGCTCGCCCGCCGCGACGAAGCTCCGCAGCTTCGCCTCGAGCTCAGGCGAGGCTGTGGGCGAGGTCACGCCGAATCCCGTGAAGCCGAGCCCGTGCGCCTTCTCCTCGAGGCGCTGGCGCAAGAGTCTCGCTGGATCTCCCCTCACTGGATCTCGTCTTGCTGGGTCTCGTCCCGCTCGGTCTCGCTTGGGCTGCGGCACCGCGCCTGACGGCGCAGCCTCGATCGGCCGAGGGGAGGACGCGCTCGTCATCGCGCGCCCGCTCCCGGCCAGGCAGCCGGGTGGTGGAGAGGCCTGCAGGCGGCGCTCAGAAATCGAGATCGACGTAATGCGCGGGCGGCGTGACGCCGGGGATGCGGTCGGCCAGGAGCGAGCGAAAGCTCGGCCGCGATTTCATCCGCGAATACCATGTGCGCGCCGTCTCGTCCTCGTCCCAGACCACATCGCCGAGAAAATCCACGCTCGACAATTGTGCCGCGGCCGCCAGATCCGCATAGGTCATGCGCGGGCCGGCGAGCCAGTTCCGCCCGCTGAGCAGCCAGCCGATATATTTGAGATGATAGCGCATATTGGCGCGCGCCGCGCGGATCGCGGCCATATCGGGCGCCCCGCCGCCATCTGCCTGCGGCATGAAGCGCTTATAGACCTTCTCCATGACCAGGAAGTAGGAGACCTCGGCGTCGAATTTGTTCAAGAACCAGTCGTTCAGGCGCCGCACCTCGACGCGGCTCGTCGGGTCGTCCGGCAGGAGGCGCCGCTCGCCGAGCGCGAGGCCGCGCGTCTCGTCGAGATATTCGGCGATGACGCTGGCGCCAGGAACCGAGGGGATCGATTCCTCGCTGAGCACCGGTGTGGTGCCTGCAGGGTTGAGCGCCAGGAATTCCCGCCGCCTTTCCCAGACACGCTCCTCCTTGAGTTCGGCGTCGATGCCGATTTCGCCGAGCACGAGACGGATAAATCGCGAATGCGGGCAGATAGGGTGATGATAAAGCGTTGCCATTCTTAAGATGTCAGGAGCGGGCCGGCCTCGAGGCGGGCGAGCGGTTGGGCCGACATAAGCTGCGGTATAGGCCCCACATCACCGAGCGGCAACCCGGGCTGTCACATTGGCGCAGTCACAATTCGCAAGGCAGACCGGTTCGCGCAAAGCACGTCAGCGGATCGTGAAAGGAGGCGCGGGCAGTGCCATAACGGGATTTGCGCAAAGCGCGACAATTTTTCAGCCGCGGGGGACAAATTTTTGCTTGACCCCCAGCGATTCGGGACCCATATGCCGCCTTCAAGGCGCGTCGCCAACAGCTTGGATTCACGGGGCGCTTTGTAGACGACTTCGCTCCGGCTTGCCGGGTCTGCATCTGCTGGTTGGGGAGGGTTCCCATGGATCGAGACGCCCTCTTCCAATCGGGGATGGACTTGGAGCTTCCAAGCACCACCCGAAAGGAAGATACTTCCTATATCGGTTCGTTCGTCTCCGACGACGACCGTAAGGATCATTTCGTGGTGAAGAACGGCGTACGTTGCGCCGGGACGCACCTCATCATCGAGCTCTACGGGGCTCGACATCTCGCCGATATACGCCATATCGACAGGGCGATGCGCGCCTGCGTCGAGGCTGCCGGCGCGACCTTGCTGCATATCCATCTGCACCATTTCGAGCCGAATGGTGGAGTGTCTGGCGTCGCCGTTTTGGCGGAGAGCCATATCTCCATCCATACCTGGCCCGAATGCGGCTATGCGGCGCTCGACGTGTTCATGTGTGGCGCGGCCGAGCCCGAGACATGCGTGCCGGTGCTGAAGAAGGCCTTTGCGGCCGAACGCGTCGAGGTCGACACCTTGCTGCGCGGCAAGGACGTCTGAGGCGGCAAGCCTGCCTTCAGGCCGGCGGCCCCCCCCCATACGCCGGCTAAGTTTCAAAAAACCAACATGACGGATCGATACGCAAGCCCCGAGGCTTCGCGCATCGCGCTGTCATGCCAATTGCCGGCAAAGAATCGAGCCTCGGACGTGCCGGGGTCGCTTTGCAGCGAGGCGCCTGCTAAGCCTCGACCCGATGCAATGACGAAGGATGCAACGACGCCGCCTTGAGCCTAGGGCCGCGCCCTTTTTTCATTTTCCACAGGCTGATCTCCATGACAGACCCGCGCTACATCCAAGAAACGCTTTTCGACGAGCTCGGCTTCCGCATGAGCTTCGCGGCCGAGAAGATCGTGTTCCAGGGGCAGGGGGATCTGCAGAGCCTCGTGCTCTTCGAGAATAAGCGCTTCGGCCGCATGCTGATGCTCGACGGCGCGACGCAAGTCACGACGGCCGACGAGTTCATCTATTCCGAGATGATGAGCCATGTTCCGATCCTCGTGCATGGCCGCGCCAAGGAGGTGCTGATCATCGGCGGCGGCGACTGCCTGATCGCCGAGGAAGTGCTGAAGCACAAAGGCGTCGAGCGCTGCGTGCAGGTCGAGATCGACAAGGCGGTCCTCGATTTCTCGAAGGAGTATTTCCTCGAATGGAACCGCCCCTTCTTCGAGGATCAGCGCATCGAAAGCGTCATCGCGGACGGCATGCACTACGTTGCCGATCCGGCAAATCACGGCCGCTTCGACGTGATCATCGTCGATTCGACTGATCCCCAAGGGCCGGGCGCAGTGTTGTTCTCGCGCGAATTCTATGAAGGCGCGAGGAAATGCTTGCGCCAGGGGGGCGTGATGGTGACGCAGAATGGTGTGCCGTTCTTCCAGCCGGACGAGCTCCTCGGCACGCTCGGCATCTGGCGCAGCCTGTTCGCTGACCCCTACGCCTATGTGGCCGCCATCCCGACCTATGTCGGAGGCCACATGACCATGGGCTTTGCGACCGATGACAAGGCGCTGCGCGCCGTCCCGCTCGAGACGCTCGGGAAACGCTTCGACGAGGCGAAGCTCGAGACCCGCTACTACACGCCCGAGGTCCACAAGGCCGCTTTCGCGCTCCCCCGCTTCATCCGCGACCTCGTCGCGAAGGCGCTGGGCTAGCGCTCTTCCTTCTGCCGTTTACGGGAGCGGGTGCCGGTAGCGTCAGCGACCGGCGCAGGCCAAGCTCGATAACCGCTACCAGCGTGCTATCCTGATCGAGGGCGGTGAGACAAAAAGCTCAGGTCATTCGCTTGTGCCATGGGGGTGCTCCATCGGTTTGCTTGGCAGCGCCAATGGTGCACATCTCGCCGCCCACCCCATAGCATCTTCCCGTAAACGGGAGGAGGAGAGGACGCAGCGCGAAAAGGGGAAGGCTCCCCTTACTGACTTGCCGTCGCGGTGACTCGACCTTGAGAGGCCTCAGCGCGGGAAGGGGAAGGCTCCCCTTACTGATTAGCCGTCGCGGTGACGTCGAGCTTATTGAAGATGGCTGCGGGGTCGGGACCGCCGCCGCCCATGATGTCAGTGAGGCCAAGGCCCGTCGCGTCCTTCGCCTTCACCGAGATCGACAGGCTCTTCGGCTTCGCGATGAAGCTCGCGATCGCGTTCGCCAGTGCTTTCGCCTTGTCGGAGCCGCCGAGGAGCTGCGGGATGCCGAGCGCGGCCTGCGTGCCCCATTGGGCGCGCAGATTGTCGGGCGTGGTGTTCTGCGACTTCGCGGTCAGCGCCACGAGCTTGTCGATAAGGCCCGAATTCTCGATCTTGAGCGTGGCGTCGCCGAGCGTGACGCCGAGGCCCGCGACCTGCATCTGCGGCAGCGAGCCCGCGAAGAGCTCGCGCGGCACATTGCCGAAGGTGCCCTTCAACGACACCGAGCCCATATTGGCGCCCTTGGCGCTCAACTCGTTGAGGCTGATCGACTTGCTGTTCTCGTTCCAGATGAGATCGAGAACGTTCGACAGATCGACGCTCTTATAGCCGAGCGCCTGGAGCTGGGCCGCCTGCTCCTGCATCAGGCTGGCATCGGCGTTGAGATTGTCGAGCTGGGTGCGGATGCTCGTCGGAATGGCGCCGACATAATTGCCGAGCTTGAGCTCATAGCCCGCGAGCGTCACCGTTTTCGGCTGCGGCCCCTGAGGCACCGCGACGTCGATCGCCCTCAGAACGATGCCGTCGAGACGCGGGATCGCGGTGCGCCAATCGAGATTGGCCATGGCGGTGTCGCTGACATCGCCCGTCTTGGCGATCTGGCCGAGCGCGGCGAAGAAGGGCTTGAGATCCATGCCGAGAAGCGCCGCGCGGCCGAGCTTCACATGGCCGCCAGCCGCGTTCACCTCGAGGCCTTCGACGCCGAATTCGGCGAACCGGGAATTGGCGATCGCGCCGATCTTGAACTGTTTGATGGTGCAGCCCTCGAAGGGGGCAGGGGCCTTCACCGAGATGTCCGAGGCCGACATGCCGTCGACCGCGAAAGCGTCGTAGAAATCGACGAGCAGGCCCATGACCTTGGCGGCCTCGGCGGGCGGCATCTTGTTGTCGGGGGTGGCGCTCGCCGCCATTGCGAGCTGCACGGAGCTCGCAATCGGAGTGCTGAGCGGCCGCATCCTCATGGCGCCTGCGCTGATGCGGCCAATATTGACCTCGACGCCTTCGGGACCCTTGAACTTAATGCTGTCGATGGAGGAAGGGCCGATCAATTGCTTCGGCGCCTCGCCCGGCTGCGCCGCGGCGAAGACGACGCGCACGGCGCCCGCGAGATCGTAATCGGTCGCGAGGAAGGCGCCGCTCGTGTAGCTCATCGGCACCGGCCCGTTGATGTCGTTGGACATGCCGGAGGCGGTGAGGCGGGCGGCCTTGCCGCCCTTCAATCCATCGA